>Ga0207691_10003564_pt1 | contig 15149 bp, 13 predicted proteins | sample KBSM13metaG_FD_184327 | JGI IMG/M metagenome (GOLD analysis project Ga0207691, IMG submission 184327) | Miscanthus rhizosphere microbial communities from Kellogg Biological Station, Michigan, USA - KBS M1-3 metaG (SPAdes) (version 2) | ecosystem: Host-associated > Plants > Roots > Rhizosphere >... | reverse complement strand
AGAGCGAAGATCATTGCAGGGAGCCAACCGGCTGGGTCGGCTGAGCCGGTTCCGATCCGGGAGCATGGGGACGCGACTGCTGGTAGCGCGGCTCTACGCCGATGAACAACCACAACCCGGCGCCGATCACCGCGAATACTGATCCACTCACCAGGGTGGCCAGCCAGCCGAGCTGATCCACCATCAGGCCTACCAGCGGGGCGAGGAACCCCGCGGCATTGCCGCCGGTGTTGAGCACTCCTGTCGCCGCCGACGTGTATGGGCCCGCCGCATAGGTGGTGGCCGACCAGAACGCGCCCTCCGTGAACTGCGTGAAACCGAAGCACAGCGACAGCACGATGACAGCTGCGTACGGGTTCACGGCATGCGCTCCCGCGACGAGGAAGATGGCCACCAGCAGGAGCCCCGTGATGGCTGGCACCCGGCAGCCCCATTTCGATCCGATCCGTCGGCACAGCAGATCGCAGGTGAGCCCACCTGCGGCCGCAAGAGCGGCCCCCGTCGCAAATGGCAGCGCATACAGCAGTCCGCTCTCCAGCAGCGAGAATCCTCGCTCCTCGACGAGGTACACGAACAGCCACTGCGCAAACATGTAGAACACGTAGTTCATGCAGAAGTACGCGGCCGACAGCAGCAGGACGTCGCGCTGCAACAGGACCGTCCGCCAGACCCCTTTGCCTACCCGCCTTTCGACCTCGAGCGTTCGGCCGCATTCGATCTGCGTCAGTTCCTCCCGGCCCACTGCGCGATGCTCGGCGGGCGTGTCGCGCCCGTACCAGTACCACCACGCGCCGCCAAGCAATCCGAGGGGTGCTAAGACATAGAACGACTCGCGCCAGCCGAATTCCACGATCAGCAGCGTTACGAGCGGTCCCAGCGCCGCCTGTCCCAGCGTGAGACCGACGCTCGACACCGAATTCGGAAACGCCCAATGCCCGGGCGGAAACCAGTTGGCGACGGTGGCCGCGACGATCGGATACACGGGTGCATTTGCCACACCGAGCAGGAACCGTACGACGGTCAGCGAGACCATTGCCCCTGCGGCGGATGCGGCCATCAGCGCGGGAGCAAACCCGGTCAGGAAGGTCAGCAGACCCCAGGTCACTGCTATGAGCGCCAGCGCGCGGCGTGGTCCGTACCACTGCCCGAAGAGTCCTCCCGGGATCTGCAGCAGCGCGTACGCGAAATTGAAGCTGCCGAGGATCCACCCGAGCTCCGCGCTGCTGAAGCCGAATTCATCACGGATGCTGGGGAGTGCAACCGACAGGTTGTTGCGCAGGAGGTAGTTGACGAAGCTGAGCACGAACAGCACGGCGAGGATGCGATACCTCACCGGCAGCGCGCTCAGGGACTTCATGGTGTCGTCACCCCTGCAGACCGGTGCGCAGCGAGCGGTCCCGCCGCAGATCGTCGAGGATGCGATGCGCCGCGTTGTGACCGGGCGCGCCGGTTACGCCGCCCCCGGGATGAGTGCCGGCGCCGCACAAGTACAAACCGCGGAGCGGCGTCGCATAGCGCGCATGAGTCGGCACGGGACGCATGAAGAAGAGTTGATCTGGCCGCAGGTCACCGTGAAAGATATTGCCCTCGGTAATGCCGAACACTTCCTCCAGATCGGCTGGCGTATAGAGCCGGCTCGCGACCAGCGAGCGACCTACCGCCGGCACGAACTCCGTCAGGTGGCCGAGCAGTTGCGCCTGAAGCCGGCCGCGCTCGGCGTGCCAGTCCGACCCCGCGAGGCGATATGGCAGGTACTGCACAAAGCAGGTCATCACGTGACGGCCGGGCGTGACGAGCGACGCGTCGATCAGCGAAGGGACGAGGCAGTCTATCCACAGCCGCCCGTCGATTTCGCCGTGCCGCGCGCGCTCGTAGCAGCGCTGCGCGCCGTCGAGCCACGGCACCAGCGTGAACTGCGCGCGCTGCAGCGCATCCGCCGATCCATCTGCGCCTGTCAGCCGTGGCTCCTCGCTCAGTACGAGGTTCAGCTTTGCGCAGGGCCCGTCCATCTTGATCGCGCGCACCGAGTCAAGGAATTCCCCGTCGAGGTTGCCCGGCGGCACGAGCCCCAGGAACGTCCGCCTGGGATCCGCGTTCGAAACGATGAGGCGTGCCGCTATCTCGGAGCCGTCGGTGAGCACGACCCCATCGGCTCGCCCGTCGCGCACGCGCACCTGCGAGACAGGGCTCGCTGTCCTGAGCTCGACGCCACGTGCGCGACAGGCCTCGGACATCGCCGCGGTGATGGCGCCCATGCCGCCCATGACGTGGCCGACGAATCCCTGCCTCGATTCCTGCCCGCCGCCAAGCAGGTGGAACACCAGGCCGAAGAGCGTTCCCGGATCGTACGGTCCACCATGCTTGCCGTAGAGGCTGTTGGCCAGGACCAGCGACTTGAGGTGCGGCGATGTCAGCGATCGATCGAGAAATTCGCCGAGGCTGCCGGTTGCGAACGCGATGAGATCGGCAATCTCGCGGCCGCGAAGTCCGCGGAAGCGGAACGCAAACCTGAGCAGCTCCGCGAGGCCCGCGAGCCCGTTGCGTTGCAGGTCCGGCGGCGCCTGCATGAAGAGCGGCTCGAGGTGCCGCGCGAGCGCGCTCAACCGCAGCTCGAGCGACAGGAACCGCTCGCAGTCCGTCGGCGCAAAACGCATCAGCTCGCCGCGCATCCGCTCACGGTTGCTCCACCAGGGCAGCACCGTGCCGTCCGGCGTGACCGCCTGGAGCGTTGGCTCTGCGGCGATCATGCGCAGACCCTGCTTGTCCAACTCGAGGTCGCGGATGATCTCGGGTCGCAACATGCTCGCCATGTAGGACGCAGTCGAGACTCGGCAGCCGGGCGCCGCGGCAGGATCGATCTCCTCGGTCACGCAGCAGCCGCCCAGCACGTCGCGACGCTCGAGCACCACCGTGCGCAGACCCGCGCGCGCCAGGTAGTACGCCGCGACGAGCCCGTTGTGTCCGCCGCCGATGACAACGGCGTCGTAGCTGCGCTGCGTCACGCGGCCCGGTTCCAGACTCAGCCTGCGCCCGGCACGTCGCCGAGATGCCGCTCGAGATAGCGGCGGATATCCAGGCTCGGATCCTCCATCGGGGCGTAGAACCCGCCGCGAAATCCCCGCGACTGCATGCCGAGCTGCACACCCTCGCACACGGTCCAGTCCTGGCGGTTTACGAGGTCCCAGAAGTCGACCACGTCGCGCGGATCGAAGTCGGGCTTGCCGGTCTCGGATACGTGAAACAGCAGATCGCAGGCGATACGAGTGTGATCCGGCGCCATCGGCCAGAGCACGAAAGCGGCGATGTGCTCGGCCGCGACACTCAGCAGCAGATTCGGATAGGCGACCTCGCCCTTGTGATGCGTCTTCTCGGTGTCCGACAGCCCCGGAAACGGTGCGCGTGTCGAAGTGCCACTCATCGTAAACGTCCAGGCTCCCGGCCGATGCGGTATGCCGTCGTCCCATTCGAGACCCGCGCCCCCGCGCTCGCGGAAGGCCGGCACGAGCGCGCAGAGCTCCGGGTGCACTGGTCCGCAGTGATAGCACTCGTTGTAGTTCTCCATGATGATCTTCCAGTTCGCCTTCACGTCGTACACGATCTGCGCGCCGCGACGGAGATCGTCGAGTGGATAGCGGACCAGCCGCTGCACAGGGCCGTCGAGCTGTTCTCGGAGCGGCGTCGCCGGTTTCTCGGCGAGATTGACGAATACGAATCCACCCCAGGTGTCGAGCTGCACCGGGACGAGCGAGAACTGCTCCTTCGGACAGCCGGCATCGAAACGCACGTATGGCGCCGCGCGCAGCGTGCCGTCTAAGTTGTAGGTCCAGGCGTGATACGGGCACACGACGCCCGCGGCTGCGCGGCCGGAGTTCGCGGCCCCGGACAGGGCGGGATCGGGCAGCGCGGGGGTGCGCAGCAGGCGGCTGCCGCGATGCCGGCAGACGTTGTAGAAGGCGCGCAGTGCATCGTCGCGACCGCGGAGCACCACGATGCTTTCGCCGGCTACCGACACGTGCAGGCAGTCGCCGGGCGACGGCACCTGGTCAGCGCGTCCCACGCAGAACCATTGCCCGTGGAAGAGCCGCTGCGTCTCGATGCGGAACACTTCTGGGCTCAAGTAGAAGTGCGCTGCCAGCGCCGGTTTCATTTCCTGCGCGGACACAGAGGCGTCTTCGGCGTTCATGCGGGCCTCGATCGCTTATATGGCGGGACCGGGACGGATCGGCGATCCGTCGAAGAACCGGCTGAGCCTGAATGCGGACACCTCGTCCGCGCCAGCCGCCCCCGTCACCAGGTCGGCGATCAGTTTACCGGCACCCGGCCCGATGCCGAATCCGTGACCGCTGAAGCCCGTGGCGACGTGGAAACCCTCGAGCCCCTCGACCCGCGAGATGATGGGCAGCACGTCGGGCGATGTCTCAATCATGCCACCCCAGGTCTCGACGAACGGCGCCGACGCGATTGCGGGAAACCAGCGGTGCAGCGCTGCGCGGACCTGGGCGAGTACACGTGGCTCCGGTAACGGATCGAGCACGCGCTCGCGCTCGAACGGCGAGGGCACGTCCAGCCGCCATCGCGCCGGCGTGACGAGCGCCCGGAAAAACTCACCGCCGATCGTGAGACGGGTCGAGCCGTGACCCTGCCGCAGGGCGGGCAGAAACTTGCCGGCGAAGCGGAAGGTCGCCGGCGTGATCGAGTGCAGGAACGACCCACCGTGGGCGACCGTATACCCGCCGTCGGCCCGCCGCCGGATCGCGACTCGCGGCGACCAGGCTTCGCCCGCCAGGACCTGGTCGGCTGGCGCGGTGCGGGCGACCGAGCCGAGCACCGTGAGCTGCGGCACCGTGACGCCGAGCGAGCCGCAGAAGAGCCGCGTCCAAGCGCCGCCCGCGCACACGACGGCTCGCGTTGCCACGACGCCATGTTCGGTGACGGCCGCGCCGACGCGGCCGGCGGCGCGCTCGATGCCGCGCACGGCGCAGGACGTGAAGATGCGCGCACCGGCGCGCGCTGCACCGCGGGCAATGGCGGCGCTGGCCCGATTGGGTTCCGCGCGTCCGTCGCTTGCGGTGTACATCGCGCCGGCCCATTTGACGCCGTCCGGGCGCAGCACTTCGTCCAGCGCCGACGTGCTCAGCATGCGGGTGTCGAGACCATGCGCCCGTGCGACCGGCAGCCATTCCGCAAGCGCCTCGAGCTCCGTGGGAGATTCCGCGAGGTAGAGCGAGCCACTCTGCCGGAAGCCGACGTCCTCGCCCAGCTCCGCCGAAAGACCCTGCCAGACGCCCAGGCTCTGCATCATGAGCGGCAGCTCGATGGGTGAGCGGCCCTGCTGGCGTACCCAGCCCCAGTTGCGCCCCGACTGCTCGCCGGCGATGCGGCCCTTCTCGAACAGGGCGACCGATACGCCTTTGCGTGCAAGAAAATACGCCGTCGAGACACCGACGATGCCGCCGCCGACGACGACCACGTCGGCCGACGAGGGGATCGGGTTCGTGGCGGCGCTCCAGGTCCATTGGTCGCCGGAGTGTCGGTGGACCTGTTGCTCGCCTGTCATGGGGTTCATCGGCGGGCACCGCCGTTGAACCGCAGCCTACTATGCCGGGCCGCCCGGCGCGACCGGCCTCGCTACGCGACCCGAAGCGGGGTTCGCGCTAGCATCCGCCCAGCACCGGTGAGCCATCCAGTGGCATCTGCCCCACCGACCCTGCTTCTGTCCCGCAGCGTCATCGCTGGGTTGGCGACGACGCAGGATTACCTGGCGGCGATGCATGACGCGTTTACCGGCGTGGCCGAGCAGAGTTACCAGTTGCCCGACGCGGGTTATGTGCCGGCAACGGGCGGTTGGTTTCATGTGAAGAGCGCGTCACGGCGGGGCCCGGGCGCGGTAGCGGTGATCAAGGTCAACGGCAATTTTCCCGGCAATGGCGTTGCCTGGGGCCTGCCCACGATTCAGGGATTCATCGCCGTGCTCGATGCCGAGCGGGGCTGTGTGCTGGCGCTCATGGACTCCGCCGAAATCACGGCACGACGGACGGCGGCTACGTCGGCCCTGGCCGCCCGACACCTCGCGCGACGCGAGTCGCGCAGTATCGGGGATGATCGGGTGCGGTCTGCAGGCCCTGTATCACCTGGACGCGCTGCTCGACGTGGCGACGATCGGCCTGGTCCAATACCGCGATCCACGTGACGAGGCGGCCGAGGAATTCGGCCGGCGGGTGACGGCGCTCGGCTCGAGAGTAAACGAGCAGCAAGCGCCGGTGCCGCGGCGCGCGGCGCGGATATCGTCGTCACCGTGACCACGTCGACACACCCGGTGCTCGCGCTTGCCGATGTCGACCCCGGAACGTTCGTTGTCGGCGTTGGGGCCGACAGCCCGACCAAGCACGAACTTGCGCCCGATCTGCTGCGGAAGAGCCGCGTGGTCGTCGATGCACGCGGTCAGGCGGCCGCCGGCGGCGACCTCGCTCATGCAATCCGCCTGGGCGTGATGACTGAGGCGGACGTGCACGCGGAGCTCGCAGATATCGTTACCCGCCGCGTCGCCGGCCGATTGCGCGACGACGAACGCTGGGTCTTCGACTCGGTCGGACTGGCGGTGCAGGATCATGCGGCCGCCCGGATGATCCTCGAGCGCGCGAGGGCGCGTGATGATCTTCCCTCTTTCTGGCTCGATGACAGCATCGGCCCGGCATGAAAGAAAAGGGGCGCCCGAAGGCGCCCCTTTGCCCAATGACGTCCCTGTCAGAACCGGTATGTCGCCTTGCCGTATGCGAACCGTCCCTTTGGGTTGTGAATGTTCTGCACGTAGCCAAACGTGTCCGCGTCGCCGTCGCCGATCGCGAACGGGACCTCCTCGTCGAGCGCGTTCTCGACGCCGAGTGACAGCGTGAGTCCCTCGAAACCCGTCCAGTTCGCCTGCAGGTTGAGCGTCACGAATGCGTCGACGTCGCGCGTGGTGACTGTGTCGAAGTCGAGCACGCCGTCGAAATCGGCATCCGGTGTGTCTTGAAAACTCCCTATGTAGTTTACGGCCGCATAGAAATCCCACGTATCCAGTGCGTAGTCGCCCGTGAGCACGAACCGGTCCTCGGGATACTCGTACTCGCCGAGCAGGTCACGGGTGACGAATCCGCTCGCATCGGAATTGAGCTCGACCCGCTCGAACTCGAGCAGATGCGAATACTCGAGGCCGATATTCAACGAGCCCGGGCCAATCCCCGTGGCGAAGTTCGCACCCAGGTCGATACCGGACACCGACTGCTCGCCGATGTTGGTGAACCCGGAATTCAGGTTCAGCAAGGGGCCAAGCGTGTCACCCTCAAGCGGCGTTCCGCGCTCGCATACCGTGCTCGCCTGGTCGTTGCAGTTCTGCGCGTATGTGAAGCCGAATGGCACCTCGTCGATCTTGTCTTCCTGCTTGATGTCCCAGTAGTCCACCGAGATGCGCCACATGTCGCTCGGTTGCCAGGCGGCTCCGAGGTTCAGGGTCTCCGAATCCTCGGCGTCGAGGTTCGGGTTGCCCGAGAAAACGATCTGATAGTCGAGTATGTCGCAGTCCTCAGCCGAGATTCCCTGGTCGGCACATCGGAAGGTGTCTTTGAAGAACTGGGATTCTTCCGATGGACCCAGGCCAACCTGCGCCAGCGATGGCGCGCGGAAACCGGTGCCCCAGGAAGCGCGGAAGGCCAACGTATCGATCGGCGACCAGCGCACGGCGACCTTGGGATTGGTGGTGTCACCGAAATCGCTGTAGTCGTCGTAGCGGCCGGCGAGCGACAGCTCGAGCGACTTGAGGAGCGGCACGGAAAACTCGACGTAGGCCGATGTGATGTCTCGGGAGGCTGAGGCCGAGACCGCTTCCGTTCCGAAGATCAGTCCGCGCACGAACTGATCATCGGGCACGTCGCTGATCGATTCCTCGCGATACTCCGCCCCCACTGCAATCTGCACGGCCCCGGCCGGCATGTCGAAGATGCTGCCGGTGAGGCTGGCATCGTACGCGGTCATGTCGGACTTGCCGCGTCGCACGACGCTCGTGGCAATGGCATCGAGCACGGACTGCGGGTTCTGAGTCGCCCCGAAGGGGTTGTAGGCGCCGGAATTTATCTGCTGCTGCAGGAAATCTGTGCGCACCCAGCCATCTGAGCGGCCGCCGCTTTGCTCGGACTCGCTGCGCGCACGCTGCGCGGCGACTTCCCACTGCCAGTCGTTGATATCACCACGCAGGCCGAGGACCCCGCGCAGGTTGTCGGTGTTGATGTGCCAGGTGCGTGGACCCGCGTCCACCACGCGGTAGCGACCGAACGTGATGCTCGTCGCACCCGGGTACGGATTGTCCGGATGGTTGGCCGGAATCGTCATCCCGGATTCCTCGTCCAGCGGTGTCGGGGCGCCCTGGGCGATGGAGTTGTTGTGCTGTACTGCGATCTCGGTGAATACCTCCAACCCGTTGCCGAAGCCCTGGTGCCCGACCACGAGCAGCCCTGTGCGCTCCGCTTCGGGTATCAGCAGATTGAACGGCCCGAAGTCGAAGAAACAGCGGGTATTGGCGGCGTTGACGTTGCCCTGGGGGCAGGCCGGATCGGCGACGTCCTTGTTGTCCGTGAAAGTGCCGTCGCCGTCCAGGTCTTCCAGTATCCCGTCGGTGACAACGAAGAACCCCGGATAGCCGCGAGACGACCGCGCATCGATTCCGCCCTCCGCCTCGTGATTGGCGGTGCCGAGCGACCCGCCGTCCGAGTTGTCGCGCTCCACGTTCGAGAGCGTCGTGTTCTTGAAATAGTCAGCGATGATCGTAATGTTGGAATCGTCGCCGCTCACGCCGAGGATGCCGGAGAAATTCACCTCGTCGTAACCCGATTCGGTGGTCCAACCGCCGCCGGCCGTGAGCTCCGCGCCCTCGAAATCGTCGCGCAGGATGATGTTTACGACGCCGGCCACGGCGTCAGAGCCGTACACGGCAGATGCACCGTCCTTCAGGACCTCGATACGCTCGATGGCCGAGACCGGGATGGTGTTGATGTCGACGAAGTTGGTGGTAATGCTTTCGGCGAATGCGCTGATCGCGACGCGCCGGCCGTTGACCAGCACCAGCGTCGCATCGGCGCCGAGACCGCGCAGGCTGATCGAGGCGGCGCCGTTCGCGGTGGAATCCTGGTTGTTGCCACGGGTGGAAAAGGTGCCGTTTCCGGTGAACGGCTGCTTTTCCATCAGTTGCTGCAGGTTGGTGTAGCCGGACTTGCTCAGGTCGTCACGATTGAAGGATGCGATCGGCGACGGGCTCTCGAAGTCCGAGCTGCGGCCGATGCGCGAACCCGTGACGTAGATTTCCTCGATCGGCTTTGCGCCCGCTTCTTGCGCGAAAACCGGGGCGGCAGACAGGGTCGCAGAGACCCCGATGGCTGTTCCAAGAGCGAACCGAATTGCACTCGCCAACTGTGGTTTTTTAACACTCATCGTGTTGATCCCCTGTGTGTTTTTGCGCCAGATCGTAGGTCTAGACTGGACCGCGGTATCGGGCTCGACGAAGTCTTGTCGTCGAGTCGGGTGATCAATATGTTGTACCTTGCGGAGAATACTGTCAAAACAAGCTTGCTTCGGCTCGTCGCGAAAGTCCGTCCAGCCGACGCAGCGGCCTGATCCGGGCGGTTTCAGGCACGCCCGATGAGGGTCGGTGCTTCTTCCGCCAGATGTTGTACACACGCATCAATATGTTCTGCGTGCGTACGGAAGGAGAGCACGCAGATCCTGCCGAGAAACCGCCCGCCAGCTTCGCATCCAGTCAGCATCACGCGACCACGGCGCGTGACCCGCTCGAGCAGCTCGCGCGTGGCGGTGTTCTGTTCTGCGACTGTCGAGCCAGGCCAGGCGAGGTGGAACGCAAGGAGCGAAAGCTGCGGTTGCGCCGCGATGACCATGTGCGGCATCGCCGCGATGCGCTCGGACGCGACCAGCGCCAGTGCACGCTTCTCCGCAATGACGGCGCGATAACGCGCCGCGCCGTAGAGCTTGAGCGATAGCCATACGCGCAACCCGGGAAAGCCCCGCGACAGATCCGGACCGAACTGATGGGGGTCGTAGAGATCTGCGTCTTCCTGGTTGGCGGGCATATAGCTCGCGGTCACCGAATACGCGGCCTTGAGTACCTCGCCATCGGCCACCAGCAGCGCGCCCGTGCCATAGGGCAGAAACAGGCCCTTGTGCGGGTCGAGCGTGAGCGAATCGGCCTGCGGGAGCCCTGCGAGCAGGGGCCGCAGCTCCGGGCACATGTGAAAGAACGCGCCGTACGCGCCATCAACGTGGTGCCATAGATCGCGTGCCTTGCACACGGCGGCTATGTCGCACAACGGATCGACGGCGCCGGTATTGGTCGTCCCGGCCGAGGAGACGACCAGGAACGGAATGAGTCCCGCGGCCCTGTCGCGCCGGATCGCGTCCTCGAGCGCATCGATCCGCATGCGGAATGCCTCGTCGACCGGAATGCTGCGAACACGATCCGGCATCACGCCCGCGACGCGCGCCGATTTCACGACCGAGTGATGTACCTGGTCCGAGGCATACATGATTCCGGGGCGGATGTCCGCGCCGAGCCTGCGTTCGCGCGCGCACACGATCGCTGCCAGGTTCGCAGTCGATCCGCCGGTGGTGAAGACGCCGCGCGTCGACGCGGGGAACTGCATCCAGTCACGCAACCAGTCGAGCGCATTTGACTCGAGCTGGACGAGCGCCGGCGCGGCCCGCCACACGCCCGTGTAACGGTTGACGCCGTTCGAGATCAGATCGGCAAGCACGGCCGGAAATATCCCGCCGCTCGGAATGAACGCGAGATAGCCGGGGCTCGCGGTGTTGTAACTGCGCGGGATCCACTCGTCGAAGAGCGCCTCTAGCAGCGGATCGAGCGTCGTTCCCTGCTCTGGCGCAGGCTCGCGAAGGGCGCGACAGAGCTCGGCGGCATCCACGTCACCACGGATGGGCTGCTCCCCGATGGTCGCGAGATGCGCGATGACGCGGCGCAATACCGCATCCCCCATCGCATGCATCTGCACGGGTGAAAACTCCAGATCGGTTTGATCTCGGGCGGACTCCACCGGGTAAATAATACCCACTCGCGGCTGCGGACCCTATGCGACGGATCGACGTGCATTTTTCGTCGGCCCGAGTGAAACTCGACGGCAGGATCGCAGGGAAGCTTTCGGGAATGTCTGCCGAAGCCCGTACGTTATCCGCGCGACCGATTGCAAGGCCGCGCACAGCCGGTGCCGTGGCGCCGCGCGTGCTGCTGCTTACATCCAAGCTGGGCGCGGGGCATTCCCGCGCCGCCGAGGCCATCGAGCTCGCGATCCTCGCCCGCGCACCTGCGGCGCAGGTTCGCACGCTCGATCTGTGGTCGTTGATGCACGCAAACGTGGCCGATACGGTCCGCCAGACCTATTTGCGGCTGGTGCAGGAACACCCGGATCTCTACGAGCGTATCTACCAGCTCGATGAGCGCACGTGGCGGCGCATCTTCGACGGTGACGAGGCACCACCGCCGCAGCTGACCGAAGGGTTGAAACGGATCACGGCGATATTCGCCGACGGCGCCGGGCTCGTGCCGCACGTGGGCCGCCCGTACGCGCTCGACTGCGCCTTGCTGCCGCTTCTCTGTTCCGCCATCCCCGGCGGTGCGCGAACCCTGCCGTGGAACGACGCTCGTGTGCGCCTGCCGCTGCTGAAATGGATCTGGGCGAGACTGGCGCGCCGGCTCGAGCGGCGAGTGCGCGTATTCCGTCCCGACGTCGTGATCGGCACGCAGATGATCCCAGCGGCGCTGCTTTCGACCGTCAAAGCGCGCCGCCGTCTCGCGGTGCCCAGCATCGGCGTGCCGACCGACTTCGGCGTGCACGATTTCTGGCTGCAACCCGGAACGGACGCGTACTGCGTCGCGCACGCGGCGATCCCCGGCGTGCCACGGTCATCGGCTGCACAGGTCCTGACCACGGGGGTGCCGCTAATGCCCGGCTTCGTGCAGCCGCCGACGCCGAGCGAGGCAAGGCTCGCGCTCGGACTCGATCCGGTGCGTCCGATCGTGCTCGTGCTGGGCGGCGGCCTCGGGCTCGGTGTCGCTGCGGTTGCCGAGCAGTTGCTGCCCAAGCGACCCGACGCGGACCTCGTGCTGGTCACCGGTCACAATCGACCGGCGCATATCGCGCTCGGATCCCGCGCAGCGGAGCACGCAGGGCGCCTGCACGTGTTCGGCTGGACCGCGAGGATGGAGTACTTCATTCGCGCCGCCGATATTGTCGTCGGCAAGCCCGGCGGTCTGACCGTCGCGGAAGTCCTCGCCTGCGGGCGGCCGCTGCTCGCCGCCCGGTCGCTCGGCGGTCAGGAAGGATTCAACGCCCGCTTTCTGGAGCAGCACGATGTCGGTCGACTCGTGCCCGAGGAAGAGCTGCCGGCCTGCGTCGATGCGTGGCTTGGGAGCGGCGTGCGCCTCGAGCGGCTGAAGCAGTGCGCGTGGGCCGTCGGCATCCGCGACGGTGCAGCGAAGGTGGCCGAGGTCGCCCTCGACTACGCCCACGCATTCGAGGTGGACACCGCGAACCGCGAGCCCGCATGATGACCTGGTTGCGCAGGATTGCGCGGAACTGTCTCGCGCGCGTCGACTTGGCGTACCGTCGTCGGCATCGCCTGCGACCGATCGGACCGATGCTGTACGTGGCGCGCGCCCGCTATCCGGGGCCCGCGATGACGTTCGCCGACGGCACGCGGCTCGCGCCCGGCGACGAGTATGGCGCGCTGCACTTCGACAATTCCTGCATTGCGGCGCTGGGCGAGGGCACCCGGATCCGCACAGGCGTGCGGTTCGCACGGCTGCTGCGTGAGTCGCTGCGGCACCTCGCCGATGCGACCCGGGACGACCCGACGCTCAGGGACGTGCCAGTCTTTCACGGCGTGACCTGGATCCGCGAGCACGGGGAACGGGTGGGGTTCGTGTCCGAGCCGTTGCCCACCGGGCCGCGGCGCCGGCTGCTGGGCGCGCATTTCCGCATGTTGCGATGGGTGTTTGCGCCTTCATTGCGCACGTCCGTCAGCGGCGCGCCCGAACCGCGACTGTTCTGGCTCACCCGTTCCGATCTTCTCGAGAACTTCGGCAGGGGCCAGCGATGAAGCACGGCTCGGAGCCGATTTCCCGCGCGCCGATTGTCCGCGGATCTGGCGATGGGGCCGTTTATCTTACGTTCGATGACGGGCCTGATCCTGAGTGGACGGTGCGCGTTCTCGATGTCCTCGCGGCGGCGCAGGCGCACGCGACCTTCTTCGTCGTCGGGCGTGCGGCGCGCGCGGCGCCTGAGCTCGTGCGGCGCATCGCGGCCGAGGGACATGGTGTCGGCAACCACAGCTACAGCCATCGGCATCCCTGGATGATTCGCGAGACCGAGGCGCGCGATGAAGTGCGCGACGGAGCGGCGGCGATAGCCGACGCACTCGGGCGTGCTCCGCGCTGGTTCCGGCCGCCGCATGGCCGCATGCGTCGCTGCATGCTCGACGAGGCCGAGCGGAGCGGGCAGCGAACGGTGCTATGGAGCCTGAGCGCGATCGATTGGGGCCCCCTCGGCCATGCCGCCGGGATCGCCGCACGCGTGCGTGGCGTCGGCCCGGGTGACATCGTCCTCATGCACGACGCGCGGAACCGCCGCAATCGTCCCGACGAGCTGCTGCAGGTGCTGCCGCGGCTACTTGCAGAGCTGAACGAACGCCGCCTGAGCACGACTGCGCTGGCCGCCTGAGGCCAGGGCCGGCGTTCGGCCCGCCCATTTCACTGGTGCCTCGACCGTCCCGCGTTCGACAGCGGCCCTGCTCGCGTCATCGACCTGTGCCGGCCATCGGTCGGCCCGGAAGCACGCCGAAGCGTTCTGCCGGCGCGGCGATTTCCTGCGCCTCCAACTGCGCCTCGCACACGTATCAGGTGTCGATGACGAAGCGCATGGAGGCGTGGGAGTGGCCTCTCACGACGCTCCTGGCTCGAGGAGGCAAGTCATGACCTACGCGTGGAAGACCTATCAGGCGCGGCTCGCGGAGCTGTTGGAGAACCGGCCGGTGCCTGCTCCGAGCTGGAGCCGTGGCCGTCGTGCGCTCGTGTCGCGCAGCGAGATGCCGCCTGCCGGCGATGGCCCGGATCAACCGGTCGCGCCGCGCGTGCGGCTGCCGGGCATCTGGCACCCCGAAAGCGGACCGCTCACGGTCCGCGCTCAATGAAGTCAACGATTGACTCACGAGCACACGCATGCCACGCGTGGACAAATCCGCTGTGCACGAAGCCGGTCGCACGACGGCGGCCGGGCAGGAGTGGTTCCTGGCCGCCGATGTCGTGCCGCCCCTCGCGGCGCACATCATCGTGTCGCGGACCTGGTATGCACATCACGGCATCCATGCAGGCGCGGGCAGGGTGGTGCACTACCGCGGTTTGTCACGGGGCTGGCGGGCTGGACCGGTGGAGGAGGTGTCGCTTGCCGAGTTTTCGCGCGGACGCCGCATCCGGGTTCGCTCTCACGATGGCGGCTATTCGATCGAGACCGTGGTCGCTCGGGCGCGGTCACGACTCGGCGAGGACGGCTATCGCCTCTTGTCGAACAACTGCGAGCACTTCTGCGAGTGGTGCGTGCACGGCAGGAACCGCAGTCTCCAGATCGAGCAGTGGCTCGCACGACCGCGGCGCATGCTGCTCGCCACGCTGCGATTCCTCGCGCCCGGTGGCAGGCCTGCCGCCGGCATTGCGAAGTGACATCGCTGCCCTAGGGCGAGTGAACCGGAATGGCGAGCGACTCACCGAGATCCGCGGAACCCGCGACCTGACCGGTGGGAGAAGACCCTGGCTGACGCTCGATCATGCGGCGAACCCTCGGCGGCTCCGGGCCGCTGTGCAGGGCGCGCAGGCGTTGTGGCACCACTGCGTCGTCCTGCGTCATGCGGTTGGTGTGGCGGAGGTAGTCCAGCCAGGTCGGCGTCTCGTAGCGCTCGACCCAGACCTGCGGGTCCGCGAGATCGCGCAGCAGGCGCCAGTTGAGCGCTCCGTCGCGGCGCCGGATGCGGCGCCGCTCGGCCATCGCTGCAAGGAACTCGAGGATGCTCTCGGGACGGACGATGTATTCGATCGTGATCACGAC
>Ga0207691_10003561_pt1 | contig 15152 bp, 15 predicted proteins | sample KBSM13metaG_FD_184327 | JGI IMG/M metagenome (GOLD analysis project Ga0207691, IMG submission 184327) | Miscanthus rhizosphere microbial communities from Kellogg Biological Station, Michigan, USA - KBS M1-3 metaG (SPAdes) (version 2) | ecosystem: Host-associated > Plants > Roots > Rhizosphere >... | reverse complement strand
GCTTCGCCGTGCCGCGCGGCAGCTGATCGCATGGCGCTCAACTTCCGGCGCCAGCGGCCCGAGGAACCCGAGATCAACCTGATCCCGTTCATCGACGTGCTGCTCGTCATCCTGATCTTCCTGATGCTCTCGACGACGTACTCGAAGTTCACCGAGCTGCAGGTCTCGCTGCCGATCGCCGACGCCGACCAGGCGCGCGACCGGCCGCACGAGATCATCGTCGCGGTCGGCGCCGATGGCCGCTATGCGGTCAACAAGAAGCCGGTCGACGGGCGCAGCGTCGAGGCGCTGACCGCCGAGCTGGTCACGGTCGCCGGTGACGCGAAGGACATGATCCTGATCGTTTCGGCCGACGCGACGGCGGCGCACCAAAGCGTCATCAACGTCATGGATGCCGCTCGGCGCGCCGGGCTCGCCAAGCTCACCTTCGCGACCCAGTCGTCGGCCGGCGCAGCGCGCTGAGACGGTGGCGATGCCGGCGGCCGCGCCGCTCCGCGAACGCCTCGCCCGGGCGCTGCAAGGCAGCTGGAACGGCCGCGGCGCGCTCAGCACCGCCCTGCTCCCTGCCGCCTGGGGATTCGCTGCCATCGCAGCGCTGCGCCGGCGCCTGTTCGTCCACGGCGTTCGCGAGACGTCGCGCCTGCCGGTGCCGGTGGTCGTCGTCGGCAACCTGGTCGCCGGCGGCGCGGGCAAGACCCCGACCGTGATCGCCATTGCCGCACTGCTGCGCGACCACGGCTACGTGCCGGGCATCGTCTCGCGCGGCTACGGTCGCGCCAGCACCGGCGTCGTCGCCGTCGCGCCCGACGCGACGGCGGCGCGGGTCGGCGACGAGCCGCTGCTGCTGCAACGCCGGACCGGCGCTCCGGTCGTGGTCGGCGCCGACCGCGTCGCCGCCGGCCATGCCCTGCTGCAGGCTCATCCCGAAGTCGACGTCGTGCTCGGCGACGACGGCCTGCAGCACCTGGCGCTCGAGCGCGACGTCGAGGTCATCGTCTTCGACGAGCGTGGCGCCGGCAACGGCCGGCTGCTCCCCGCCGGCCCGCTGCGCGAGCGTGTTCCGGCGCGGCTCGGTCCGCGTCAGCTCGTCCTCTACAACGCGGCGACGGCGACGACGCCGTTGCCCGGGTTCATGGCACGACGCGCGCTCGCCGGCGTGGTCGCGCTCGCCGACTGGTGGGCCGGCAAGGCGCCGACGCCGGCCGCGCTCGCCGCCTTGCGCGATCGCGAGGTCGTCGCCGTCGCCGGGCTGGCCCGGCCGGAGCGCTTCTTCGATCTGCTGCGGGCAAACGGCCTGGTCGTGGTCGAGTGCGCGCTCGGCGACCACGACGACTTCGCCCGCCTGCCGTGGCCGGCCTCGGCGAGCGACGTCGTCGTCACCGAGAAGGATGCGGTCAAGCTGCCGCTGACGCGTGCCTTCGGCACCCGCGTCTGGGTGGCGCAGCTAGACTTCGCTCCCGAAGCGGCGTTCGCCACGGCGCTGCTTCGCCTGCTGCCGCCGCCTCGCGCCGGAGCGAGTTCCGCCTCACCGACCGACCCGCATGGAAACGCGATTGCTTGAGTTGCTCGTCTGCCCGCTCTGCAAGGGGCCGCTGCAGCATTGGCGGCCACCGCAGCACGAGCGCCAGGAGCTCGTCTGCAACGCCGACGGCCTGGCCTTCCCGGTGCGCGACGGGATCCCGGTGATGCTCGAAGGCGAGGCGCGCCCGCTCGGCCGCGAGACCGGGCCGAGCCCCGCGCCGGCCGCCCCCGCCTGATCGGCGTGGCCTTCACCGTCCTGATCCCGGCCCGTCTCGCGTCGACGCGCCTGCCGCGCAAGGCGCTGGCCGAGATCGGTGGCGTGCCGATGATCGTTCGGGTCGCCCGGCGCGCCGCCCTGTCCCGGGCCGGCGCGGTCGTCGTCGCCGCCGACGACGGCGAGATCGTCGCCGCCTGCACCGCCCACGGCGTGACGGCGATCCTGACCGCGACCGACCATGCCAACGGCAGCGATCGCATCGCCGAGGCCTGCGCGACGCTCGACCTCGACGATGCCGAGATCGTCGTCAACGTCCAGGGCGACGAGCCGCTGATCGAGCCGGCCCTGATCGACGCCTGTGCCGCGCTCCTGGCCAGCCGCGACGACTGCGTCATGAGCACCGCGGCGCATCCGATCGGCGAGCACGCCGACTTCGCCAACGTCAACATCGTCAAGGTGGTGCTCGATGCCGCGGGCCGCGCCCTGTACTTCTCGCGCGCGCCGATCCCCTGGCCGCGCGACGAAGCGGCCGCCGATGCGCTCGCGACCATGGCGATCCCGCCGCTGCGCCATGTCGGCCTCTATGGTTACCGCGCCGGCTTCCTGCGTCGCTTCCCGCTTCTCGCCCACAGCCCGCTCGAGCAGATCGAGCGGCTCGAGCAACTGCGCGTCCTCTGGCACGGCGAACGGATCGCGGTCCATGTCAGCGCGTCGGCCCCCGGTGTCGGCGTCGACACGGCCGAGGACCTCGAGCGAGCGCGTCGTCTCGTCGCCGCCGAAGCTGGTTCGGGTTTTGCCTGAGCGATCCACGTCCGGCGCGGCAAACCGCGCCGCCTATTATTCCGGCCTGCCCTTGGCCATCCACCGAGCCTGACGCCAATGAGACTCATCCTGCTGGGAGCCCCGGGCGCGGGCAAGGGAACGCAAGCCGCGTTCATCTGCAAACGCTTCGGCATTCCGCAGATCTCGACCGGCGACATGCTGCGCGCCGCCGTCAAGGCCGGGACGCCGCTGGGCCTGGCGGCCAAGAAGGTGATGGACTCGGGCTCGCTGGTCAGCGACGACATCATCATCGGCCTGGTCAAGGAACGGATCACGATGGCCGACTGCGAGCGCGGCTTTCTGTTCGACGGCTTTCCGCGCACGATCGTCCAGGCCGATGCCATGAAGGCGGCGGGCGTGAACCTCGACTACGTGCTGGAGATCGACGTGCCCGACTCGTCGATCGTCGAGCGGATGAGCGGCCGGCGCGTCCATACGGCGTCGGGCCGCACCTATCACGTTCGCTTCAATCCGCCGCAGGCGGAAGGGATCGACGACGTCACCGGCGAGCCGCTGATCCAGCGCATCGACGACGAGGAGGAGACGGTCAAGAAGCGCCTCGCCGTCTACGCCGCGCAGACCCGGCCGCTGGTCGAGTACTACCAGCGCTGGGCCGCTTCGGGCGACCCGGCGGCGCCGGCCTATCGCCGGATCGACGGCACCGGCAGCGTCGAAGACATCACCGCACGCGCCCTCGCGGCGCTCGCGTAAAGGAGAGTCACGTGGAGATCAAGGGCAAGGTATTCATCGTCACCGGGGGCGCTTCCGGCCTCGGCGAGGGCACGGCGCGGATGCTTGCGGCCGAGGGCGCGAAGGTCGTCGTTGCCGATCTGCAAGCCGACCGAGGCGCAGCGGTCGCGGGCGAACTCGGCGGCCAGTTCGTCCGCTGCGACGTCAGCCAGGAAAGCGACGCCCAGCAGGTGATCGCCGCAGCGGTCGGCGCCGGCAAGCTGGTCGGCCTGATCAACTGCGCCGGCATCGGCCCGGCAGCGCGCACGGTCGGCCGCGAGGGCGCCCATCCACTGGCCCTGTTCACCAAGACGATCACCGTCAACCTGATCGGCAGCTTCAACATGATCCGTCTCGCCGCCGAGGCGATGGGCAAGAACGAGCCCGAGCCGACCGGCGAGCGCGGGGTGCTGATCTCGACCGCGAGCGTCGCCGCCTACGACGGCCAGATCGGCCAGGCGGCGTACTCGGCGTCGAAGGGCGGAATCGTCGGCATGACCTTGCCGATCGCGCGCGACCTGGCCAAGGTCGGGATTCGCAACATGACCATCGCGCCCGGCATCTTCGGCACGCCGATGCTGTTCACGATGCCCAACGAGGTGCAGCAGGCGCTGGCGGCCAGCGTGCCGTTCCCGAGCCGCCTGGGGACGCCGGCCGACTACGCCAAGCTGGTGCACCAGATCATCACCAACGACATGCTCAACGGCGAGGTGATCCGCCTCGATGGCGCGATACGGCTCGCGCCCAAGTAGGCGCGAGCCGTATCGCGCGGGGCGCTGACGGGGCGGCTCCCTCCCCGCTGCGCTCCCCTCCCTCCGAGAGGGAGGGGCCGGCCCTTTCAGGGCCGCTTGCTCGACTGAAAGGCGGCGACGACTAGGCCGCGCCGCGGCGCGCGTACAGCGACCAGAGGCGAGCCAGATCGGCGGTGCCGTCTGCGCCCTGCACCGTCTTGAAGGTGGCCTGGGCCTTGGCCTTGTCGCCGGCGACGAGCTGGCCGATGCCGAGGTGCAGCTTGGCGTCCTCGGCGCGCTTCAGGCCGCCCTTGGCGATCCCTTGCTGCATCAACTGGACTCCCTTGGCGGCCTCGCCGGCGTAGATCAGCTTCATGCCGACCACGAGCAGCGCGTCGCCGCTCTTGGCGGCCACCGCCTGGCGCTCGTCCTCGGCGCGTGACGCCGTGTCCTCGGCCAGCTTCTTGTCGACCAGGGCCTTCAGGCGCTTGGCCCGGTCGGCCTGGGCACCGCTGCTGAAGGCGCCGCTGCTGATCCCCTTGTCGATCACCTGCTTGCCTTCGCTGGCCAGGTCGGCCTGCAGGGCGAGCTGCGCCATTTCCATGAAGTCGGCGGGCGCGGTCATGCTGCCGGTGGCGAGCGACAGTCGATAGGCGTCGAGCGCCAACCGGTCGGAGAAGTTCGCCTTTCTCTGCATCCGGCTCAGCAGGTCGACCCAGTACTCCTTCTTCGGGTAGTACGTGACCAGCTTTTCCATCGCGAACACATAGGCGTTGTTGTCGCCCTGCTTCACCGCCGCGTTCAGGAGCAGCTTGAGTCGATCCTCGCCCGGCGGCGTTCCGGCGCGCTCGGCGGCCTGGATCTCGGCCGTCAGCTCCTTGGCCGCACCGGCGAAGTCGCCGCTCAGGTACTGGCTCTGGATCAGCATCGTCCGGATCGCCGGGCTGGTGCCGCCCTCCTTCAGATAGCGCTGGCTCCATTGCATCGCCTTGGCGTACTGCTGCGATCGGTAATAGGTGCTGGCGATCGACTCGGTCATGCGCAGCTTGTCGGCCGGCGAGACCCGGCCCGACGCGCTCAGCGCCTCGAACGAGCGCGCCGCGGTGTCGGCGTCGCCGGCGCCCGACGCGGCGGCGATCCGCATCCGCTCGATCATGTAGGTCTCGTTGGCGTTGCGCCCGCCCGCCCCTTCGGCCTCTCGAACCTTGACCAGCGCTTCCTTGTAGCGTCCGCTCTTGATCAGCTCCTGAGCGGCCTGCAAGGGCTTGCCGACCTCGGGCCGCAGCGTCTCCTGCGCCGCGGCGCCGCCGCTCAGGACCAGGCCGCACGCGACCAGCCAGGCCGCGCAGACAGCGCGCGCCCGGCTACTTGACGAACTGTTCATTGCCGACCATTCCCAGCTTGGTGACGCCCAGGCGCTGCGCCGATGCCAATACGGTTGCCACCGACTTGTACTCGACCAGCTTGTTGGGCCGGATGTGCACCTCGGGCTGGTCGGGCTCGGCCGCAGCCCGCGCCAGACGGCCTTCGAGCGCCGCGCGGTCGGGCACCGTCTCGCCGTTCCAGAGCACGGTGCCGTCGAAGTCGATGTCGATCGTCACCACCACCGGCTCCTTGGCCGGCGGCGGTGGCGTGCCGACCGGCATGTTCAGGTTGACCGAGTGCAGCTGCACCGGGATCGTGATGATCAGCATGATGATCAGGACCAGCATCACGTCGATCAGCGGCGTGGTGTTGATGTCCATCATCACCTCGGGCTCGCCGCTGCCGCCGCCCGTTCCTACGTTCATTGCCATGGTTCGGCCTCAGCCCTTCGGCGGTGGTTCGGTCACGAAGCTGACCTTCTGGATCGCCGCGCGCGTGCACTGGAACAGCACCCGGCCGACCGACTCGTAGCGCGCCTGGCCGTCGCCGCGGATGTGCACCTCGGGCTGCGGCTTCATCTGCGCGACCTTGGAGAGGCGCTGGAACAGCGCATCGCTGTCGGCGACGAGCTGCTGGTTCCAGAAGATGTCGCCGTCCTTGTTGACCGAGATGTCGATGTTCTCGGGCTTGGTCTGGCGCGGGATGTTGGTTTCCTTCGGCAGCGCCACCGGGATCGTGTGGGTCACGACCGGGATCGTGATCAGGAAGATGATGAGCAGCACCAGCATCACGTCGACCAGCGGCGTGGTGTTGATGGCGGAGACGACTTCGTCCTCGTCGCCGCCCGAGCCGACGGTCATGGCCATGGCGCGCCCCTCGGACTCAGCGCTGCGCCGGCGCCGCGACGCGGGCGCCCATCAGCACGCCGTGCAGGTCGCCGCCGAAGCGGCGCACCGCTTCCATCGTCACCTTGTTGCGGCGGACCAGCCAGTTGTAGCCGAGCACCGCCGGAACCGCGACCGCAAGACCGATGGCGGTCATGATCAGCGCCTCGCCGACCGGGCCGGCGACCTTGTCGATCGACGCCTGGCCGGCGATGCCGATCGCCGTCAGTGCGTGGTAGATGCCCCAGACCGTGCCGAACAGGCCGACGAACGGTGCCGTCGAGCCGACCGTGGCCAGGAACGCGAGGCCGTCCTGGAGACGGCTCTGGATGTCGTCCATGCTTCGCTGCACGCTCATCGAGACCCACGTGTTGTGGTCGATGTTCTCGGTGAGCGCGCCTTCGTGGTGCTCGCTCGCCTCGATGCCGCTGTCGGCGATGAAGCGAAACGCCCCGCCGGTCTTGAGCGACTGGGCGCCGTCGCGCAGCGTCTTCGACTTGAAGAAGGTGCGCTGCGCGCCCTTCGCTTCGGAGCTCAGCTTCAGGCTCTCGTAGAGCTTGGTGATGAGGATGTACCAGCTGCCCATGCTCATGATGACGAGGATGATCAGCGTGCCGCGAGCGACGAAGTCGCCCTGCTCCCAGAGCGCGCTCAGGCCGTAGGGGTTGTCGACCGATTCCTTGGCCATCGGTGACGCCGTCATCGGTGCCGGAGCGGCCGATGCGGGTTCGGCCGCCGCGGGCGCGGCGACGGCGGTCGCATCGGCCGCCGAGGCCGGCTGCGCGACGGCGGTCGCGGGGGCGATGCCGCTGGCAAACGAAACGACCAATGCGAACACGGCGACCGTATGGGCCCAGGCGGGGCGGTGGAACTCGCTCATAGATGGCTTTCCTGATGGATGATGAATGGCCTGGTCGCCGCTCGAGGCGCGGCGCCAGCTTCTTGCTTACTCGACCTTGTAGATGAACGGCACTCTGACGGTGACGTCACGACCTTGGCCGACACACTTGAATTCGTTCTGGACGATGCGGATGCTGTTCTTGACGAAGATCGGATGGCCCGAGACCGCCTTGACGTCCTTGACCTCGCCGCCTGCGCCGACGGTGAACTGGATGATGGCCTCGCCCTTCTCCAGTCCCTGCTTGAGCGCCTCGCGCGGAAACGCGACGTCGCCCATCGCCTTGGCATAGGTCGGGCAGGCGACGCCGGCGGTGGCGACGGCGGGCGGCGGCGGCGCCGGCGGCGCCTCGGCGACGACCGGTGGCGGAGCCGGAGCGATGACGACCGGCGCCGGCGGCGGCGTCGGCGTCGTCGCCGTGATGGTCGGCGCCGGCGGCGGGTTGGCGATCTGGATCTCGGGCGGCGGGATGAACGGCGGCGGCGGCGCCTCCAGCTTGGGCGGCGGCGGCACGACCACCTCGGGCGGCGGCGGCGGCTTCTTGATCTCTTCGATGACCTTGGTCTCGATCGGCGCCCTGACGACGTCGACGACCTTCTTGGCGAGCCCGGTCACGAGGGCATAGATCACCAGCACGTGGAACAGGATGACAGCACTGATACCGAGGACGTGTCGCTTCGGATCGGCTTGTCGCTGCGAATAATTCATCGCCCCGGGGTCTCCAGAATGCGGTCGCAAGCGGGCGCGAACGGCTCGCTGGTGACGGGCCGCCGCGCTGGCGCTTGCGAACGAAGAGCGGGATTCTAGACGCTGGGTCTGACCCGCCTCGTCGGATAACGCCGCGTCGCTGCGCGCTGCGGCCGCGAACACTTCTCCAAAAAAAACACTCCACCGCCTTTCAGCCGTGGAGTGTGGGGATGAGCGCTAGATCAGAACTGGTGCTTGACTCCAATCCGGAAGAAGCGACCGATCGCGCCCGCGTAGTCGAGCGGGTTGTAGCCGATCGCGCCGTAGGTCAGGAAGTCGACCGGCGGCTTGGTGTCGAAGACGTTCTGGATCGAGCCGAAGATCTCCGAGTTCTTGCCGAACTTCCAGGCGGCCGACATATCGAGCGTCGTGAACGACTTGACCTTGCAGCCGCCCGGGAACTCGGCGCCAGCAAGCGTCGTCTGCGCGCAGTCGGCGTCCGCTTGCTCGAACTTGTTCGAAATGCTGCTGCGGTAGTTGACGTTGGCGCCGAGCCGCCACGCGGCTATTTCCCAGGTGGCATAGAGACTGACGCGATCCCTCGGCGAGCCGATGCAGTTGGTGATGTCGCAATTGCCGTGCGTTCCGGCATAGTTGTGCACCGTGCCATCCTGATCGGTCACGCTCTGCGTGATCAGATGGGTCCAGTTCGCGCCCGTCGTCACCTGGCCGTTGTTTCCGTTCAGCAGCCAGCGCCCCTTGGCCTCGACATCGAAGCCATTGGTCGTGCTCGAGGCCGAGTTCTCGAAGGTCACGAATCCGTTGAGGATCGCGCCCGGGTCGTTCGCAGAGATGGCGGTCGCCGGATCGCGAGCCACCTGGTCATTGTCAACAGCAACTTGCGCATCCTGCAGGACAGGCAACCCTTTGCGCTTGATCTGCCAGATATCGGCCGTCAAGCTGGCTCGAGCCGTGATGTCCCACACCAGGCCGAGGGTCGTGCTCGTCGACTTTTCGGGCTGCAGATCCGGGTTGCCGCGTTGTATGAAGGTCGGCCCCACGCCACGGCAGTTTGCAGTCACCGTGCCCGGTGCCACACCGTCGGCGGTCAGCGCTGCGCAGCGCTTGGTGTCGTCGACCGTCGGCCCGCCGAACGCTGCGACCGAACTGGCGACGTTCTCCGGAGAAGACGGTGCCCGGAAGGCCTTGGCGTAGGTGCCGCGAAGCGCCAGGTTCTCGATCGGCTTCCACTTCGCGCCGAACTTGGGCGTCAGCGCGCTGCCCGCGTCGGTGTAGTAGTCGTAGCGCAACGCGGCGCCGAGCTCGAGGTTCTTGAGGACGGGCAATATGACTTCACCGTAGCCCGCGTAGATGTTGCGCGCGCCACCGTACGTGGTGAGCGAGAGGCCCGCGTAGTCGCCGAGGCCGTTGTAGAACGGCAGGTAGTTGTCCTCGCGGCGCACTTCCGCACCGACCGCGACGCCGATCGCACCGCCCTCGAGCTTGCCGACCTCGCGCGAGACCTTGAAGTCCGCGCCGTACAGCTTTGAATAGCCGCTGCGATCCTGGTCGGCCAGCAGCGCGTTGTACATCTCGGGCGAGTTGAGTCCGGCGTTTTCGCCGATGCGCCATAGCGTTCCGGCGGGCAACGCCGCGTAGGCGGGGCTGAACGCGGTCGCAGCGGCGACGTTGGTCGCCGTCGGGTTCAACAGCGCGTTAGCGACGCGCCAATTCTGGGTCTTGGTCGTCGTGTCGGTCTGGTGCGCTCCCGAGTACAGCACCGCCGTATCGAAGTCCCACTGGTTCCAGGTACCCTGCGCGCCGAAGAGGATGCGCTCGGTGTGGCTCTTCGAATTAACCTGCGGGACGCCGGTGTCGAAGAGCGGCAGGTAAGACAGTCGCGCGGCGGTACCGAAATACGGATTGTCGGGGTGCGAGGCGCCGATCAGACCGGTCGCCGTCCGCGAATTGCTGGTGCCGTCTGGGGTGAAGTAGGCGGCGTTTGACGTCACCGCCCGGAGATCAACGCTCGTCTTGGCATACGCTGCGCTGGCCTCGACGAAGGCCTGGATATCCGGCGTGACCTGCTTCGTGAACCGGCCGTAGAAGCTGCCGTTTTCCTGTGTCGGCTGAACCTGGCCCATCTGCTGCCACTGGTCGTTGATGCAACCGCCGCCGACGCTGTTCTGCGGCAGATTGGCATTGGCGGCGCAATAGGTCGCCGCGTTTGGGAAGGCGCGCGTGAAGCCGACGCCGCCCGGATCGGAGCGGCTGTAGTAGTCGAGCGTGCTCGGGTTGCGGACGTTGCCGATGATGCTTCGGTCGACGGTGTTGTTGACCCGGACACCGGTCACGTTGTTGACCGGGATCGTGCCGTTGCCGCCGTTGCGTGGAATGTTGTTGGTCGTCGAGACGGCGTTCGGGTCGAAGCCCCACTGCGGCTGGCCGACCGCCGACACGCCGACAGAGCCACGGCCGACGCGGTCGCGATAGTAGATCGCCTCCTTCTTGCCGAGTTCGCCGTTCAGCAGGAGGTTGTAGCCGTCTGTGTTCAGGTCGCCCGTGCCGAAGGTGAGCGCACCGCGCGGCTCCTTGCCGTCGCCGCCGTTTCCGGATTGGCCATAGCTGACCTTGCCGATCGTGCCGACGAAATTCTTGCGCAGGATGATGTTGACCACGCCGGCGACGGCGTCGGAGCCGTAAATTGCCGATGCGCCGTCCTTGAGCACCTCGATCCGGTCGACCGCCTCCATCGGAATCTGGTTCAAGTCGACGTAGGTGCGCTGGGCATCGTCGGCGAGCACCGCGGTGGTCAGGCGGCGGCCGTTGACCAGCACCAGGGTGGCGTTGGCGCCGAGGCCACGCAGCGAGATGCCGGCCGAGGTGGCGCCGGAGAAGCCGCGCCCGTAGGTGAACGGAACCGAGCCTTGGCCGTCCGCAGTGAGGGTCTGCAGGTATTCGGCGATGGTGCCCTTGCCCGCCTGGTCGATCTCCTGCTTGGTGATGACCTGGACCGGCGCCGCCGTCTCGGCGTCGGCCCTGCGGATGTTCGAGCCGGTGATCTCGACCCGCTCCAGCGACTGCGGCGCGGGAGCCGGCGCAGGCGCGGGTTGCGCGAACGACGCCGAGCCGGCGCTCAGCAAAACGCCGCCGCAGGCGACCATCAGCCCGGTGCAGAGCTTCGTCTTCTTCAACATTCAATTCCCCCGGTGAAAGATTTGATCGAAAGATCTATAGACCCCGGCCCGTCAGCAAGTCATGTACCAATCTTGTGAATGGACACGACGCACTGGTAAGGCGTGTAAAGGAATTGTCATGTGCACCAAAGGGCAGATTCGGTCAGGGTATCTCCCAATCGCGTCGCTCACGGCTTGATGCCCGCCCCCCGCTGCACCGGGCGTCGCGCGCTGAAGCGCCCGTCGCCGCCGCCTCTTCGTGCCGTCCGCACCACAGGCTGCGGTCGCAGATTTACACGGAGCGGTTGTCGCCGTGGCCGTTGAGCGTCCTGCGCCGTTGGCCGCTTGCAACATCGACGCCGCCCGCGCAGCCGAGCGTCGTGATTTTTTGGCGCTTAGGCCCAGCCGATGAAGGCCGATCGCCCGTCGACGACCAACCGCACCCGCGCCCCGACCGGCAGGCTCACCTTGGTCGGCACGTGACCGCAAGGCAGGCCGGACAGGATCGGCGTTCGGGTCGCGGCGCGAACGCGCGCCAGCATCGACGCGACGCCGTAGCCGCGATCGAGCGGCGACTTGCGAAAGCCGCTGACCGCGCCGAGCACGACCGCCCTCTGCACATCGAGCACCCCGGCCTGCTGCAGCTGCAGCAGATTGCGCTCGACGCGATAGGGATGCTCGTTGACGTCTTCGAGAAAGAGGATGCCGTTCTTGATCGCGGGCCAGTGCGGCGTCGCCAGCAGCGAGTTGACGATCGACAGGTTGCCGCCCCAGAGCGTGCCGCGGACGTCGAGGCCGTCGAAGCCCCTCTCGGTGCGAAAGCCCACCGCCTCGAGCTCGCCCGACATCGCCTCGAGAAAGCACGCCTCGGTCACGTCGTCGACGCCGCCTTCGGCTTCGCTCTTGCCGAAGTCGTCGCAGGCGAGCGGGCCGGCCCAGGTGATGCCGCCGGCGTGCGCCAGCAGCCCGAGCTGAAGCGAGGTCATGTCGCTCATGCCGACCCAGCGCGTGCCGGCTTCGACGCTCTTCGCGATCCGCTTCCAGTCGATGCGGTCGAGCAGCCGCGTCAGGCCGTAGCCGCCGCGCGTCGCCAGGGCGACGCTCGGCCGCGCCGCCGCGACGCGATGGAGCGCCGCCAGGCGCGTCTCGTCGTCGCCGGCGAAGCGCTCCGCCTTCAGCGTCGCGGCCGGATCGATCGTCACCCCGAAGCCGTGCGCGGCGAGGCGTTTCTCGGCCCGCCGCAGCGGCACGACCGAGCGCAGCGCCCCGGCGGGCGAGAACAGCAGCAGGCCGCGCGCGCCGGCGCTCATCGCGGCGCCTTGTCGTCGATCTCGAGCGATTCGCCGGCCGGGATCGGCTCGCTCCCGAAGTCGCTGTCGGCCACCAAAACGACGCCGGCGCGACGCTGGCGGTAGCGCTCGCGCTTTTCGACGAAGAAGGAACGCAGCACCGCGCCGGCATCGTCAGCCAGCAGGCCGCCTTCGACGCCGGTGTGGTGGTTGAGCGCGGTGTTGCCGAAGACGTCGATCACCGATCCGGCGGCGCCCGCCTTGGGATCGCGTGCGCCGTAGACGACGCGCTTGACGCGCGCGTGCAGCAGCGCCATCGCGCACATCGCGCACGGCTCGAGCGTCACGTAGACCTCGCACTCGGGCAGCCGGTAGTTGCCGAGCAGATGCGCGGCGTGGCGCAGGGCGACGATCTCGGCGTGCGCGGTCGGGTCGTGATCGGTGACCGGCCGGTTGTAGCCGGTGGCGACGACCTGGCGTCCGCGCGGCGTGTCGCGCACGACCACCGCGCCGACCGGCACCTCGCCGACCAGCCAGGCGTTTTGCGCCTGGTCGAGCGCGAGCCGCATCATGGCTTCGTCGACCGTGCCGGTCATCTCATTTCCATTCGATCGTCAAAGGAGCTGTCCCACGTCTTTGATTTGCTACCCCGCCAGGGGCTGATAGACCCGGATCCTCGGCGAGAGCTTGGCTCGCAGCTCCCGATCCGCCACCCGAATGTCGTACTCCGACTGTAGGTTCAGCCAGAACCGAGGCTCCATGCCGAAGAACATCCCGAGCCGAAGCGCTGTGTCCGCGGTGATGGGGCGCAGGCCATTCACCAGTTCGCTGATCCTGCTCGGCGAGACATCGATGTCTGCCGCGAGTTGGCGCGCGCTGATGCCCATGGGCTTCATGAAATCCTCAAGCAGGATCTCGCCCGGATGAATCTCTTCGAGCAGCTTGGCCATGTTCTGAATTCCTAGTGGTAGTCCACGATCTCGACGCGGTGCGCTCCATCGGTCCTCCAGACAAAGCAAATTCGCCACTGGTCGTTGATGCGAATGCTGTGCTGGCCCTTGCGGTCCGCCTTCAGCGCCTCAAGCTGGTTGCCGGGCGGAACACGCAGGCTACCAAGTTCCGTGACGGCGTGGATCTGAAGCAACTTGCGCCTCGCAACGCGCTCGATGTTGCGGAAGCGGGGCACCGCACGGCTGTGAAACAAGGCTTCGGTATCGGCGCACGCGAAGGAGCGAATCACGCCGCATTATGATCTTCGAAACAGATTCCGTCAAACGGAACGGTCGCCGTGAATGAAGGTCGCACCCGGCTCGAGGTCGCGTTTACATCTGCCCTCTGCGCTCTCGCCGAAATCAGTTGGCGGCTTGGCCCTCGCGATCGATCTCGATAGACCGGGATAGTCCGTGCAGGGACCCCCCTACTCCCACTCGATGGTCGCCGGCGGCTTCGACGAGACGTCGTAGGTGACGCGGTTGATGCCGCGCACCTCGTTGATGATCCGGCTCGAGACCTTCTTCAGCAGCGCGTAGGGCAGCTCGGCCCAGTCGGCGGTCATGAAGTCGCTGGTCTGCACCGCGCGCAGCGCGACGACGTAGTCGTAGGTCCGGCCGTCGCCCATCACGCCGACGCTCTTCACCGGCAGGAACACGGCGAACGCCTGGCTGGTGAGGTCGTACCAGGTCTTGCCGCTGACCGGATCGAGGGTCGCGCGCAGCTCCTCGATGAAGATCGCGTCGGCGCGGCGCAGCAGGTCGGCGTACTCGCGCCTGACCTCGCCCAGGATGCGAACGCCCAGCCCTGGGCCGGGGAACGGGTGGCGATAGACCATCGCGTGCGGCAGGCCGAGCGCGACGCCGAGCTCGCGCACCTCGTCCTTGAACAGCTCGCGCAGCGGCTCGAGCAGCTTCAAGCCCAACGTCGCCGGCAGGCCGCCGACGTTGTGGTGGCTCTTGATCGAGATCGCCTTCTTGGTCTTCGCGCCGCCCGATTCGATCACGTCGGGATAGATCGTTCCCTGCGCCAGCCATTTCGCCTGCCTGAGCTTGCCGGCCTCGCGCGTGAAGACGTCGACGAACTCGCTGCCGATGATCTTGCGCTTGGCCTCGGGGTCGGCGACGCCGGCGAGCTGGCCGAGAAAGCGCTCGCTGGCGTCGACCGCGATCACCTTCATGTGGCGATGCTCGCTGAACATGTCCATCACCAACCGGCCCTCGTCGAGCCGGAGCAGGCCGTGGTCGACGAAGACGCAGGTCAGCCGGTCGCCGATCGCCTTGTGGATCAGCGCCGCGGCGACGCTCGAGTCGACCCCGCCCGAGAGGCCGAGGATCACCTCGTCGCCTGCGACCTGCTCGCGGATTCGCGCCACCGCCTCGTCGATGTAGTTGCCCATCACCCAGTCGGGCCTGGCGGCGCAGATCTCGAGGACGAAGCGGTTCAGCAGCTCCCTGCCCTTCAGGGTATGGGTCACCTCGGGATGGAACTGGACGCCGTAGAAGCCCCGCTCCTCGTCGGCCATGCCGGCGATCGGGCAGCTCGGCGTCGATGCCATCAGCGTGAAGCCGGGCGGCAGCGCCGTGACCTTGTCGCCATGGCTCATCCAGACCTTGAGCATGCCGTGGCCCTCGCGGGTCGAGAAGTCCTCGATCAACTCGAGCAGGCGGGTGTGGCCGCGCGCCCTGACCTCGGCGTAGCCGAACTCGCGATGCGTGCTCGCCTCGACCTCGCCGCCGAGCTGCACCGCCATCGTGAACATGCCGTAGCAGATGCCGAGCACCGGAACGCCGAGCTCGAACACCGCCTTCGGCGCGCGCAGCTCGTGCTCCTCGTAGGTCGA
>Ga0207691_10003560_pt1 | contig 15152 bp, 13 predicted proteins | sample KBSM13metaG_FD_184327 | JGI IMG/M metagenome (GOLD analysis project Ga0207691, IMG submission 184327) | Miscanthus rhizosphere microbial communities from Kellogg Biological Station, Michigan, USA - KBS M1-3 metaG (SPAdes) (version 2) | ecosystem: Host-associated > Plants > Roots > Rhizosphere >... | reverse complement strand
TGCCGCGGATCGGATGCCAGCGCGACGATCGAGTTCGCGCGCGTGCCCCTGCATCCGCAGGTCGCCGATCTCGCCCGCCGCGGTTTCGTCACCGGGGCGTCGGCGCGCAATTGGGCGGGCTGCGACGACGCCGTCGTGCTCATGCGGCCGGACGACGCGGTCGAGCGCGCGATTCTGACCGACCCGCAAACGTCCGGCGGATTGCTGGTCGCCTGCGACGCCGATGCAGCGCAGGAGGTGCTGGCCGTCTTCCGTGCCGAGGGCTTCGAAGACGCTGCAGTGATCGGCAGCGTCGAGCCGGGACCCCCACGCATCGTCGTTCGCTGACGGCGCTTCACCATGGCCCGCGATGCGACGACCCGTGAGCGTGCGCCGGATGACGCCTCCGCACTGAGGGCAGGCGCCGCGTTCGGCCTGTACGCCGCGGCAAACTTCCGGCTGCACGATGGGAGAAGCGCCCACTCTTGCGACGGACCGACAATTCCGCAGGCGCTATGGTATTTCCAGCAGGAAACGATTGCCGTGCCGAAGCCGGGCCGGCCCGTCGCCTCGTTCGCCGCACGCATGTCGCTCGCCGACGATTTGCGGTCGTGGCTCGCGCAACGCGACGCGTCCACGCTCGAGTATCCGCCGCTCGTGTGGGTCGCGGCGCCGCATCTAGTCGCCGGCGCCCGATTGTCGAGGGACGTATCCACGCTCGAATCGCCGGCGGGCGCATTCCGCGCGTCGCTCGCGCCGAAGATCGCGCTCAACCGCTCGTACTTCGATGCAACGGCGGCCGGTTTCTTCAGCCAGCGCACGGTGAGAGCGCGGGGAACGATCGCCGGCGACGCGTTCGCGATACGGACGCTGTGGCCAGAGGACTGGAGTGTCGACCGCGCGCCGCCCGACGAGCTGCCGGCTGGCGTGCCCACGACGCTGGCCCTGCGAAGCCGAATGCGCGCCGAGCCCTCCGGGGGCGCGCGCAGTCCGTTCGCCGTATCGACGCTGTGGCGGCGCCACGCAACGCACGATCGCATTCCGCCCGGCCGGACGGTGCTCGCCTTCATGGTCAACGGTGCGCAAGGCGACGACGACGAGGCGCACGCAGGCCACTTCGCGCTCGTCACCGGGCGAACCGACGCGAACGGCAACATCGCCGACTGGCTCGTCAACAACTTCTACGCCCTCGACAGCGAGAGCGAGAAAGGCATCCTCGCCGCTCCCGTTCCGCTCGACAACTACCTTGCGGATCTCAACAGCGGGCAGTCGTGGTATCGCCCGTCGCAGATGCTGGTGCTCGTGCTCGCGCAAGATCGCGCGGCGAATCTCGTGCAGGCGGCGCTCAATCGCGTCTACAACCACTTCTGGCGCCATCAGCTTCCGTACCGGCACGCGTCGATGAATTGCGCCGGCATCAGCATCGATCTCTTGCGCGCGCTCGGATGGGACGTTGCCGCGCGCGGGCCTGCAGGCCGAGCGGCGGCGGCGTTCGCCTTCCCGTACGTCGCGGCGACGGAGCGTTCGGTGGCGAAAGCGCGTATCGCGTTCGATTATCTGGTCGAGGACCTGACGCGCCTCATGCCCGCGGCCGCATTCGAGGAGTGCGGCGCAGCCGCACTGCGGCTCGCGGCATCGGGTTTCCCCAAATCGAGTGCGGGCACGGCCGCCGGTCCGCTCGCGCGCATGCTCGCCGACGACATCGAAAGCGTCGTCCTCGTTCGCTTTCCGCAGTTGCCGTCGAGTCGCGTGTTCGGGGATGCGCCTGTCGTGACGCCCTGGGAATTCCGCGCACGAATGCCGGCGGAACCCCAGATCGTTCCCGTGCCGCCACGGCCGCTGCCCGACGCGCTGCGGCCACCCGACCTCGTGCCGGTCACGCGTCCTCGGTCCGACTATGCGGCGATCTTCTGGGGAACGCTTCTCCTCGTTGGCATCCCGATGTTTCTGTTCCGCCGCTTTCGGGAATGGCGAGCTAAGCGCAAACTCGTCTCTGACCCCAGTTAACCCCGCGCGCGCAGAACGATCAGCCCGCGGATGCGCTGGCCCGCAATGCCCGGCGATACGCGAAGAACGCGATGCCTCCGGCCACGGCCAATGCGTAGAGCGACAGCGTGCGGTCGGGATCGATTGCGAACACGAGCGTCAGCGCCACCGGCGCGATGGCGCGGGCGACGAATTGCGGCTGCGCAAGGCGTCCGAGCAGCGCTCCGAACCGACGATGGCCAAAGAGCTCGCCGGGGACCGTTCCGCGCACGATCGTCATCACGCCGTTGCTCCAGCCATACAGGAGCGCGAACGCGAGCGCCACGATCCACACGCCGTGAACCTGCGTCAGCACGAGCAATCCCGCGGCCAGCAGCCCGAATGCCAGCGTGCCGACGGCAAGCGGGCGAAGGTGACCGCTGAACGCGAACTCCGCCACCCGTCCCGCGACCTGCATGGGTCCGATGAGCGAAGACACGAGCACCGCATCGCGCGCGGTGAGCCCCGAGGACGTGAGCAATCCGATCACGTGCGCGGACAATGCGGAGGACAGGAACGCCGCCAGCGCGAGCGCGGTCGCGAGCCAGACGAATACGTCCGGTTGCGCTGGGCGCGCCGCCACGGCTGGGTCCGGCGCTGCCGATGCATGCACGTCCGCGCCGGGTCCACGCGGCAATATCCACAGATGCAGCGGCAGGCAGATGAGAAGGTTGAGCCCTGCGTACACCGCAAACGCCGTGCGCCAGCCGTACGCGTCGAGCAGGAACTGGGACAACGGCCAGAACACCGTGCTCGCGAAGCCGCCGAACAGCGTGAGCGCCGTGACTGCCTTGCGATAGGAGGGTCCCGAAATCGCGTGCAGCGTCGCGAACGCCGGATCGTACAGACAGCCCGCCATCGCGAGTCCTGCCACCACGAAGCCCGCCGTCAGCGTTACCGTGCTGTTCGCGACCGCGAGCAGCGCAAGCGCGATTACCCCGAGCGCCGAGCCGCAGCTCAGCGTGAACCGCCCGCCGCGCGTGTCGACGAGCTTTCCTGCGGCGGGGGCCGCAATGCCCGATACGAACAGCCCCGCGGTAAAGCTGCCGAAGACCGCAATGTCACTGATGGCGAGATCGCGGCGAATCGCGGTGCCCAGCACGGCAATGGGATAGTAGAGGCTCCCCCACGAAATGATCTGCGCAATGCCGAGCACGGGTACCACCCAGCGCAAGCGGCGGGGTGGGCGCGCGGGTTCGGGTACGCTCACGTTCTTGGAAATCGTCGGAGATGAACCCATCGTACCGCACGCCGCACATGACACGCCCGCGCACGCGACCCACTCTGTCGGGCAGGCACGCTGCACCGCGGCACGGTGCTAGAATCGTCCGGCCATGCGTTCATTCATCGTGCTCACGGTGCCAATCATTCTCGCGGCGTGTGCCGCCACCGGCTCCGGCGGCCCGGTGCTACCGGGACTCGTCAACGCCCCTCCTCCGCCGCTCGGCGCCGGAGATACGCTGCCGATCGGCGTCGTTTGGACGTGGCTAAGCATGCAGACGCGCGACGGCGGCATCGTGCCCGACGGGCGCGAGCGCTACACCCTCGAGTTTCGCCCGAGCGGGACGGTCAACGTTCGCGCCGACTGCAATCGCGGCAGCGCCACCTACACGCGAAACGGCAATGCGCTCGGGATCGGACCCATCGCGCTCACGCGCACGGCCTGCCCACCCGACAGTCGCGACACCGATTTCATTAAGGGCCTGGGCGCCGTCGACGGCCATTCGATGGTCGGCAGCGATCTCGTGCTGACGTTGAAGCCGGCCGGCGGCTCCATGCGCTTCACGTCCTCTCAACAATAAAAAACGGGCACGCAGCGCGCGTGCCCGCCTCGAGGCGATCTGCCGGCTTAGTGGGAGGCCTGCGAGTGCTCGCCACCGGGTTCCGAAATTTCCGAAACTGTCCGACCGGTGGTGCGCGCGTCCTCGCTCCGGGCAACGTCGCCCAGCGAGATGATGCCGACAAGGCGCTTGTCGCGATTGACGACCGGCATGCGGCGAACCTTCATGTCGGCCATGTTTTGCGCGATGTCTTCGAGGTTTTGGTCGTCGAAGCAGTAGAGCACCTCGTGGCTCATCACGTCGCCGACCTTCGTGGTCGGCGGCTTGCCTTCCGCAACGGCACGGATCGCGATGTCGCGATCCGTGATCACTCCGACGAGTCGGTCGTTGTCGCCGACCGGCAGCACGCCCGAATCGATCCTGGCCATCATCTGCGCGGCTTCCCGAATGCTTTGGTTCGGGCTCGCGATCTGCACGTCGCGGCTCATACAATCGCAGACTTTCATGGATTTGCCTCCATCTCGAATGATTCGTTGTGTTCATCGCCCGCATCGCTTCGTTGCGGGCAGCTCGCCGACCGGAAAGCGCGACGTTGCGCTCGACGCTCCCGGAAAGCGTTCAACCCGACGATAGCAGGGCGGTTCGTCGCGCGCGAGCGGAAACGTCTTCACGACTTCTCATCGTCACGTAGGACCGCTCCTACAACGCGCCCTGGCGGATTTCGCGAGTAAGATCGGGCTGTGCGCGATCCGCGTCGGTTCGCCGCTGCCGCTCGAACGAGCCGGAGCCGCCCATGTCGCAGCCTCCGTTCCCTTGCGCCCCCGTAGCGTTTCCGGATCCGCATGAAGTATTCAACCAGACGCCGCCCCTGCAGGATTTCAACGCGTTCGATTGCGACGTAGCGCTGAACGAAGGCGTGGTGCGCGCCGGCGCCGGCGCGGCGCTCGGGCAACTCAAGGAATACGGGGCGCGCACCGGCAGCGCCGAAGTGACGCGGTGGGGCTTCGAGGCGAATGCGTTTCCGCCAAGGCTCTCGAGTCACGACCGCAACGGGCGTCGGATCGATCTCGTCCTGTATCACGAAAGCTATCACCGGCTGATGGCGATGGCGCTGACGGCCGGCCTTCATTCGGCGCCATGGGCAGGTCCGCGGGTCGGCGCGCATGCGGCTCGTGCAGCCATGGTCTACTTGCAGGCGCAGGTCGACGCCGGCCACGGTTGCCCGTTGACGATGACGTTTGCCGCGGTCCCGACGCTCAAGCTCGCACCCGAGCTTGCGCTCGAGTGGCTGCCGAGGATCCTCGCCAATGCATACGACCCCAGGAACGTGCCCTACTCAGAGAAAGCCGCGGTCACCATCGGCATGGGCATGACCGAGAAACAAGGCGGGTCGGACGTGCGTGCCAATACGACGCGCGCGATTCGCACAGGAAGCGACGACTGCGCCGACACTTACGAACTCGTCGGCCACAAGTGGTTCACCTCGGCGCCGATGTGCGATGCGTTTCTGATGCTGGCCCAGGCCCGGGGCGGGCTCACGTGCTTTCTCGTTCCGCGCTGGCGCCCGGACGGGCGCAAGAACGGAATCGAATTGCAGCGATTGAAGCCGAAGATGGGCAATGTGTCGAATGCGTCGTCCGAGATCGAGCTCGCCCATGCGTTCGCATGGCGGGTCGGCGACGAGGGCCGCGGCGTCCGCACGATCATCGAGATGGTCGCGATGACGCGCTTCGACTGCATGCTGGGCTCCGCTGCCAGTCAGCGCCAAGGCGTCGCCCAGGCGATCCACCACGCCAGCCATCGGAAGGCCTTCGGGCGACAGCTGATCCATCAGCCGCTGATGCGCAACGTGCTCGCGGACCTGCAGCTCGAAGTGGAAGGGTCGCTCGCACTTGCGCTTCGGATGGCGCGAGCGCTGGATACCCGCGAAAGCGAAAGCGAGCGCCATCTCCTGCGCATCGGGCTTCCGGTCGGCAAATACTGGATCTGCAAGCGCAGTCCCCAGCACGCCTATGAAGCGATGGAATGCCTGGGCGGCAATGGCGTGATCGAGGAATTCATCACGGCGCGGCTCTATCGCGACGCGCCGATCAACGCCATCTGGGAAGGCTCCGGCAACATCCAGGCGCTCGACGTCCTGCGCGCGCTTGGGAAGACGCCCGAGGTCAAGGTCGCATGGCTTGCCGAGCTCGACAAGGGGCTCGGCACGAACGCGACGCTCGACGCCGCCGTCGAGCGCGTCAAGGCGGGCCTCGGCGCGAACGACGAACACGAATTCAGCGCCCGCGACCTCGCCGATCAGCTCGCGCTGACGATACAGGCGAGCCTGCTCGTGCAAGCGGGGAATGAAGCCGTGGCCGATGCCTTCATCGCGTCGCGGCTCGGGGCGCGCAACGACCGGAGCTACGGCTCGCTGCCGCGCGGCGTGGATGTAGACGCCATCATTGCGCGAGGCGACCCGCGGGCTTGAGCGCGACCTGCGGGTGGTGTATCGCGAACTACTTCGGCGCCGTCCAGGCGAGAATCCCGTTCTGGCTCAATGCGCCGAGAATGACGTCCGCGAAGGCCGGTGCGTCTTTCTGCACGCTCGTAGGGTTGAGGGTTTCGGAAGTGCCGCTCCAGATCATGCGACGCGTCTTCGTGTCGAAGATTGTCGTCTCCACGTAGGCGATCTGCGATTGAGTCACGTCGGGATACGCATACCAGCCCGAGTAGACGCCGTACCAGCCGATCCGCGGTCCCATCGGCGGCCACACGGTGGTCTGCGTTTCGACGCCGAGCAGGCGCACCATCAGCAACCCATCGGCGCCGCTCCTGCCGACCGCGGCGCCGAACCCGGCCTCGTCCATCGGACCGTCCGCAAGGTATTGCCAGCCGGGAACGGCATCGACGCCGCCCGCCTTCAGCTTCGCGACGAGCACGTCTTCCAGCACGCGACGCGCCGTGCCGTCCCGCGCGCTCAGGCCCACGACGAAGAGGCGCTTGAAGGGCGTGCCGGTGTACGCAGGATCGCGCCACGTGCTCTGGAGCGTGGTCGAGGCGCAACTCGCGAGGACCAGGGCGGCCGCGATGAGCGTGAGCCAGCGCAGCAGGCGGCTCGAATGGGCTTGCGTCGACGGTCTCATTTCGGATTCCGTCGAGGTTACCTGTGCTTGAAGGCGGGCTTGCGCTTTTCGACGAACGCACGCATGCCCTCCTTCTGATCTTCGAGCGCAAAACTAGAGTGGAATTCCCGGCGCTCGAACAGGAGGCCTTCGCTGAGCGAGGATTCGTACGCGCGGTTGATTGCTTCCTTAATCTTGAGCACGACCGGTAACGAGAAGCTCCCGATCTTCGCCGCGACCGCCAGCGCTTCCGCTTCGACCTGGTCGGCGGGGACGACCCGCGCCACGAGACCGCTGCGCTCGGCTTCGGCGGCGTCGATCATCCGGCCTGTGAGGCACCAGTCCATCGCCTTGGCCTTGCCCACCGCGCGCGGCAGCCGCTGCGTTCCGCCCATTCCCGGCATCGTCCCGATCGTTACTTCCGGCTGGCCGAATTTGGCGGTGTCGGCGGCGACGATCAGGTCGCAGGCCATCGCGAGCTCGCAGCCGCCGCCCAGAGCGTAGCCCGACACAGCGGCGATCACCGGCTTGCGCACATAGCGCACGTGCTCCCAGTCCTTCGTGATGTAGTTGTCGTGATGGACTTTCTGATAGCCCCACTCCGCCATCGCGCCGATGTCGGCGCCGGCGGCGAACGCCTTGTCGTTGCCCGTGATCACGATTGCGGAAATGCCATCGTCCGCATCGAAGCGCTCGAGCGCATGCTTCAACTCGACGGCGAGCGCGTCGTTGAGCGCGTTCATCCGTGCCGGACGATTGAGGCGGATCACGCCGGTGCGCTCGCGCGTCTCGACGAGGATGTTTTCGTAGGTCATTGCTGCTCCTGAAGGATGCCGGGCGGCGCTCGGTCACTCATGTCGGCACACGGCTCACGCGCGCTTCGGCTTCCAGCTGTAGACGTAGTCGCGATTCTCGACGCCCTCGGGCAACGGCGCCACGGTCAACGGGTAGCGCGCGTCGATCATCACCGCGTACTCGTCCGTCTCCTTGCGCGCGTGCGCGGCGCCCGCCTGGAACGCTTTCGGATGCGGTCCGTGCGTGAAGCCGCAGGGATGGAACGTGACCATGCCGGGCTTGATGTTGTCGCGGCTGAAAAAGTCGCCGCGGTGGTAGAAGATCACTTCGTCGTAGTCGTCGTTGTTGTGATAGAACGGCACCTTGAGCGCGCCGGGATCGGACTCGATCGGCCGCGGCACGAACGTGCAGACGACGAAGTTGCGGCCGACGAACGTCGTGTGCGCCGACGGCGGCAGGTGGAATCGATGGCTCATCAGCGGCCGGATGTCGCGCACGTTCAAGCGCACCGGGCACAGGTCGCCGTGCCAGCCGACGGCATCCAGCGGATTGAACGGGTACTCGATCTTCGACAGCTTGCCCGCACGCTTCACGACAACGGTCCAGGCGTCCTCGGTCTGCTGCACGCGGAACCGGTCGTCGATCGCAGGCACGTCGAGGACCGCCGGGTCGAAGATCGCGTGCGCGCCGACGAGTCCTTTTTCCGGCAGCGTGAACGTGCCTTCGGTGCATTCGATCAGCAGCAGCGTCGTCGCCGCCGACGTTTCGATGCGCCACATGGCTCCGCGCGGCAACACGATGTAGTCGCCGTCCCGATACGCGAGATGTCCCCAGTCGCAATAGAGCTCGCCGGCGCCATCGTGCACGAACAGGAGCTCGTCGCCATCCTGGTTGCGCACCAGGTGGTCCATCGCGCGCTCCACGCGCCAGTGCCGAAGGCGAACATCGCCGTTGTGCATGAACAGCGTCGCGTCCCACGGCGAGTTGCCGCTCGCCGGCAGCTTGTCGAGATCGTAGGCGTGCGGGTTGAGCGAGCCCTCGAAGCGCGACCACGCCGTGGGCGGATGGCGGTGATGGAAGTGCGCGGCCGGACCGAAGAAGCCGTCCTTGCTCATCTCGCGCTCGAACGTTCCGGCCGGCAGATCTGCATGCGCCTGGCGGCTGTGCGTGCCCTCGGCGCGCGGAAATCGTATGTAGTGCTTCATGCCGCTCCTGGAAGCGATCGGGACGTCGCACATAAGGCCCCGGGATGATTCGCCATTGTGGAGCGATCGGGACGTTTCGACAAATGGCGCTCCTCGACTTCGGCTATCGTCGTGCGGGTATTCGCCTGGCGTAACATCGCGCCTCGAGAGGAACCATGAGCGCCTCGCCGCACGATCTCGCCGCCTGCACCGCCACGGAGCTTTTGCGCCTTTATCGCACCGGCCAGGCGTCGCCGGTCGAAGCGACGCAAGCCGTGCTCGCGCGCATCGCGGAAGTCGACGGTGTGCTGAATGCGTTCTGCATCGTCGACGCCGAGCGCGCGCTGGCAAGCGCGAGGGCCTCGGAGGCCCGATGGCGAAATCACGCACCCCAGGATCTTCTCGACGGCGTGCCGGTGTCGATCAAGGACCTGATCCTGACGCGCGGCTGGCCGACGCTGCGCGGCTCGCGCACCATCGATCCGAACCAGCCCTGGGACATCGATGCGCCCGCCACCGCACGGCTGCGCGAAGCGGGCGCGGTACTGTTGGGCAAGACGAACACGCCGGAGTTCGGCATCAAGGGCACGACCGACAACACGCTGACAGGCATCACTCGCAACCCGTGGGATCCCAGGCTCACTCCGGGTGGATCGTCGGGCGGAGCCGCGGCGGCCGTGGCGTCCGGGATGGGGCCGCTCGCGGTCGGAACGGACGGCGCAGGATCAATTCGCATCCCGTCCACGTTCTGCGGCATTCCCGGCATCAAGGGTTCGTTCGGCCGCGTCCCCGCCTACCCGCTATCGCCGTTCGGGACCGTCGCGCACATCGGCCCCCATGCGCGAAGTGTCGAGGACCTCGCCTTGATGCTCACGGTCATCACTCGCCCCGACGCCAGGGACTGGACGTCGCTGCCGTACGATCCGCGCGACTATCGCGTCGGACTCGCCGATGGCGTGCGGGGGCTCAAGGTCGCGTTCTCGCCCGATCTCGGCTACGTCAGGAATGTCGATCCGGAAGTCGCCGTCGCCGTACGCTCCGCTGCGCTTGCGTTCGAGGCGCTCGGGGCGTACGTCGACGAGATCGCGCCGGGGTTCGCCAATCCCGAGGACATCACGACGAAGCTATGGTTCGTCGGTTCGGCCACCCTCGTCGGCGGCTTGTCGGCCGAGCAGCTCGCGCTCACCGACCCTGCGCTGCAGTGGCAGGCGGCGAAAGGCCACAAGGTTTCGGTGGCGGAGCTGCAGCAGCTTCATTCGCGCCGCGGGGATCTCGGGTCGTCGATGCGCGAGTTCCACGAGCGCTACGACCTCCTGCTCACGCCCGGCGTGTCCGTCCCGGCGTTCGAGGCGAAAGCGCCGCATGAGTGGGAGCTCTCGCTTCCCCGCTTCCTCGGCTGGACACCGTTCACCTACCCGTTCAATCTCACGCAGCAGCCGGCGGCCGTCGTGCCTTGCGGCCTCACGCAAGCGGGCCTTCCCGTGTCGCTGCAAATCGTCGGCCCGATGCACGAGGACGCGCTGGTGCTGCGCGCCGCCCGCGCGTACGAGTCGACGCGAGAATGGAAGCTGCCGGTTGTGCCAACGGTTGTGCCAAGATAGGCGCGGGACGCTGGACGGTGAGGGTCCAGCGACTGCGGCCGCCAGGAAATCGACCCGTCGAGGACGATCCGGCGATCAGGGAACGAAAGGAGGAGCCGTATGCAGTCAAGTGTGCGGGTTTTGATCTTTGGCGCTTCTTACGGGTCGCTTCTGGCGAGCAAGCTATTGCTCGCGGGCCACACGGCGAGGCTGGTGTGCCTTCCCGCCGAATCCGACCTCATCAATCAGGAAGGCATCCGCGTCCGCATGCCGATCCGTGGTCGCGAGGGCGTGACGGAGCTCGATTCGCAGCGGTTGAAAGGCACGCTGTCGGCGAGCGGCCCGGCCGGCGTGGACCCGTCTGAATTCGATCTGGCCGTGCTTGCAATGCAGGAGCCGCAGTACCGCGCACCCGGCGTGCGCGAGCTGCTCGACGACGTCGCTCGCGCAAAGGTGGCGTGCATGTCGATCATGAACATGCCGCCGCCGCCGTTCCTTGCGCGCATTCGGGGCCTCGACGTGGCGGCGTGCGGCCCGTGCTACACCGATGCGACCGTCTGGGACAGCTTCGACCCCAGGTTCATGACGCTGTGCAGCCCCGACGCGCAGGCGTTCCGCCCGCCGGACGAGAAAGTGAACGTGCTGCAAGTGCGGCTGCCTACGAACTTCAAGGCGGCGCGCTTCGAGTCCGACGCTCACACGTCGATGCTGCGGCAGCTCGAGGCCGACATCGACGCCGCGCGACTCGAAACGGCGACCGGCCCGATCGAGGTTCCGGTCAAGCTTCGCGTCCACGAATCGATCTTCGTTCCGCTCGCGAAATGGGCGATGCTGCTCACCGGCAACTATCGCTGCGTCGGCACTGATAGCGTGCGCAGCATCGGCGAGGCTGTATTGAGCGACGTCGACGCCTCGCGCTCGGTCTACGAGTGGGTAACGGGCGTGTGCGTGGCGCTTGGCGCCGCTCGCGCGGATCTCGTCCCGTTCGACAAGTACGCGGGCGCGGCGGAGATGCTGCAAAGCCCGTCGTCGGCCGCGCGCGCACTCGCGGCGGGCGTGCCGTACATCGAGCGTACGGACCGCCTCGTGCAGGCGATCGCCGCTCAGAAGGGCATGCGCCACGACCTCGTGGATCGCACCGTGGCGCAAGTCGACGCGTGGCTCGAACGGAATCGCCGCAAAGCCGCCTGATCTCAGGCGCTGGTCAGGCGCTCATCAGTCACAGACCGTCGGCACGAGCGGCGTCAACGGCCTCCGCTCGCCGTCGATGTCGGTCAGGGTTTCGAGGAAGGCGACCAGGTCGTCGACGTCGCGCGGCGAAAGGTCGACGCGGCGGATGCGGCGCTCGTCGTCGATGTACGGCCACTGTCCCGGCGCGCGGGCGTAGCGGCGGACGACATCGTAGAGCGTCGCGGCGGTGCCATTGTGCAGGTACGGCGCCGTCACGGCGACGTTGCGGAGGCTGGGCGTGCGCCACCGTGCGTGATTGAGCGGCTCGAATTTCGCGTCGCGGACCGCCGATGCCCCCGTCTTGGCCGGATCGTCGTTGTACGGGCCCGAAAGGTTGTAGCGGCTCGCGCGAACGTAGCGCAACGCGTCGATCCTTCCCGCGTCCGGCACGTCCTGGCCGATGAACGTCCTGACCGCCGTTCCACGGAACGCGTCGTCCGTGAAATTGGCACCCTTGTGGCACGCGTGGCAGTTGCCGCGACCGAAGAAGATCTTTATTCCCCGTCGCGCATCGACGGGATACGAGGTGGGCGGCGTGTCGCCACGGGCCAGCGCGTCACGGTAGTCGTCGAACGGCGTGCGTCCGGTGACGAGCGTTTCCTCGTACGCGGCGAGCGCCTTGGCCACGTTGACCAGAACTGTCTCGGCGTCGTGCGCGGAGGGCTCGTCGCCGAATGCCGCCTTGTAGCGGCAGGCGACGCCGTCGCCGGTCTGGACGATGGAGGCGACTGTCGCGGCGTTGGCGCCGATCTCGCGCGGGTCGAGGATCGGCCTCAAGCTCGCCATCCAAAGGCTGTCGCTGGCGCCGCCCCATCCGTACCAGCGATGGAGCCGCAGGTTCTGGAGTGCGACGGCGTTGCGCTCGACCGGCGCCAGGCCCCGCGCGCGCGGCAGATTATCGGTAAAGCTACGATCGGGCTGGTGACAGGCGACGCACGCGATGTAGCCGTTCGGCGAAAAGCGCGGGTAGAAGAACAAGCGCCGGCCGAGATCGATTGCGTCCCGGTTGCCCGAGACGCGGTTCGTCGGATCCCGGCTGAAGTCGGGAGGCCACGGCCCGTGCTCGATCACTCGGGCGACCTCCGCGTGGCTCAACGATGCCGCGGGATCGCCGGCCGCATTCACGCCCGCGCAGACGCAAAACGCCGTCAAGCCCAGCGCAACGACATCGAACCGGTTCATCGCATGGGATGCCTGAGATCGATTGCTGCATCATACCGCTGGCGCGACCTTGCTGTCCGCGACGCCCTTGCGGGCTGCCGCCATCGCCTGGGCCAGGACCTCGGGGTCGCCGATGTGATTGGCGAGCAGCAGGATGAGCTTCGCGTTGACGAGCGCGCTCTCCTCGTCCGTGAGCCCGCGATGCGTTGCGATCAGCCGCTCGTAGAAGTCGTCGGGCGCCGGATGATTCGATTCGGTGATGAGGGCAGCCATGCAGGCCTTGTCGGTTTGGCTTCAATTGGCAATGACATCAGGGGCATTGCAGGTGGCGCGCGCGATTGCCGCTCGAACACGGGCAACGTCGAATTCGCGCCAGCGCGCGCAGATGTGCTGGTCGGGGCGCACGAGATAGACGGTGCCGGGACGCGCATCGTAGCGCGTGGCGGCGAGCCCGCGGGCGTCTTCCAAGGTACTGCCCCCGTGGCTCGCTTCTCCAACTTGCACGACGCGGCACGGAATCGAACTGGCGGCCAGTGCAGCGACATCGCCCGCGGGAAGAGTCGCGCCGAACTCGAGCAATACGAAGTCGCCGCCGAGGTAGTCGAGCAGCCAGTCGCCGTCCAGGCCTTTTATCGGCGCGTCCGCCGCCGGAGCGCCGGGGACCATCGCGCCGGGCCCGCATGCGAAATCGAGGTCGCGATCGGGCGTGTTGAGCGGCGAGTCCGAAAGGACCGCCGGCACCGACAACCGTCCGCTGTTGACCATCCTCCGCGCAAACGGATGATCCCTGGCGAGCGCAAGGACCGCGTCGCGGAAGGTCCGCGACACGTTGCTCTTCGGCGTGATGAAATCGGTCGCGCGCGTCGAGTTCAGGATGTTCTCGTCGGCGGCGCGCGTGCGCTCGAAGTCGTAGCTGTCGAGCAGTTCATCGGGCGCGTCGCCTCTGAGGACGAGGTCGAGCTTCCATGCGAGGTTGTCGGCGTCCTGGATTCCGCTGTTCGCGCCGCGCGCGCCGAATGGCGACACGACGTGCGCCGCATCGCCGGCGAAGATCACGCGGCCATGCCGGAAATGCTGCATCCGCCGGCAGGCGAACGTGTACACGCTCGCCCACTCGATGTCGAATTTCGCCGCTTCTCCGAGCATCGCGCGCAAGCGCGGCATGATGCGCTCGGGCCTCTTCTCCTCGTCCGGGTCCGCATTGGAACCGAGCTGGAAATCGATGCGCCAGACGTCGTCCGCTTGTCGATGGAGCAGCGTCGACTGGTGGGGATGAAACGGCGGGTCGAACCAGAACCAGCGCTCGGTGGGAAAGTCGGACGTCATGTGAATGTCGGCGATCAGGAAGCGGTCGTGGAACACCTGTCCCTCCCATTCGACGCCGAGCAGCCTGCGCACGGTGCTGCGCGAGCCGTCGGCGGCAACGAGCCAAGCACACGAGATCGTGTAGTCGCCGTCGGCCGTGCCGACGGCGACATCGACGTTGTCCGTCCCGCTCGACACGCCGACGACCCGACTGTCCCAGCGCAGCTCGACACCGGGAATCTCCTGCGCTCGCTCGACGAGATACTGCTCGAACCAGTACTGCTGCAGATTGACGAACGCAGGCCGCCGATGGCCCGGCTCGGGCAGGAGGTCGAAGCGATAGACGAGCTCGTCCTTGAAGAAGACCTTGCCCACGTTCCAGCGGATTCCCTTGTCGACGACCTGCTGGCCGCAACCGAGGCGGTCGAGGATCTCGAGCGCGCGCTTCGCGTAACAGATCGCCCGCGAGCCGACCGACACCGTGTGATCGTCGTCGACGATGAGCACGGGCACGCCGCGCTGTCCGAGATCGATGGCGGCGGCGAGCCCCACCGGTCCGGCGCCCACGATGACCACCGGGCGGCGCGAGCCAGGCCTATCCAGCTCCGCGGGCCGCGTGTACGGGTAGACGGGATTGACGTACGTCTTCACCCGAAGGACCTCGAACGGATCGCGCGCGGCCGCGGAGAGGTTTTGAAGCGATCACCCTTCCAGCGCTTGCCACATCTCCTTGTCGCGCTGTGCCGTCCAGATCCGCGGATCGGGATAGTTCGTCGCTTCGTCGTACGCGCGCGTCACGTCGAACGGCAGGCAGTGATCGAAGATCACCCAATGGCCGAATCTCGGCTTGAGCGTGTTGTAGGTGTTCCTGTAGACCGTCCTCAGATCGTGGCCCGCGTCGACGCCACGCTTGACGGCCTCGTACATCTCGGTGACGAAGCGTTCCGTGCCGTCGAGGCCCGCCTTCACGGCTTCCGGCGTCAACAACGCCGCGCCGCGTCCGGGAAC
>Ga0207691_10003559_pt1 | contig 15153 bp, 11 predicted proteins | sample KBSM13metaG_FD_184327 | JGI IMG/M metagenome (GOLD analysis project Ga0207691, IMG submission 184327) | Miscanthus rhizosphere microbial communities from Kellogg Biological Station, Michigan, USA - KBS M1-3 metaG (SPAdes) (version 2) | ecosystem: Host-associated > Plants > Roots > Rhizosphere >... | reverse complement strand
CTGGATGTCGGTGAAGTCCTTGATCGGCTCATGGATGCGCCGCGTGCTGGCCAGACTGTCGGCACGCATCGCGCCGATCGCCCCTTCGAGCAGGCTCCGGTCGGTGTGCGCATCGGGCTGCAGTTGGCCATGGATCTTGTTGCCCATCCACGTGGCGAACCCTTCGTTGAGCCAGATGTCGTCCCACCAGCGCATGGTGACAAGGTCGCCGAACCACTGGTGCGCGAGTTCGTGTGCGCTGACGCCCCAGAAACTCTGGCGGCGATTCACGGCAGAACGTTCGTCGGGGAACATCAGGCTGTCGCGATAGACGATCAGTCCGGCGTTCTCCATCGCGCCGGCCCAGAAATCCGGCGCGGCGACGTTGTCGAGTTTGTCGAACGGATAGGGGATGCCGAAGTAATCCTCCAGCGCACGCACGATTTCGGGCGTATGCGCCAGCGAGTAATGCATGCGCGGGCCCTGCCCCTGCGCCGCGACTCCGCGCAGGTGGATCGGCGTCGTGCGCGACCCGTTGGCAGCGATGTCCGGCCCCTGCGGCACGTCCCACGGACCGATCGCGAACGCGACGAGGTAGCTCGGCAACGCTTCGGTGCGACGGAACGTGACCTTCTTCCAGCCGTCACCGGCAGGTTCGCTCTTCACTTCGCTACTGTTGGCGACGGCGACATCGTCCTTCGGCACCACCAGCGTGATGTCCCACGGCTGCTTGAAGCTTGGCTCGTCGAACCCGGGGAACGCCGTCCGTGCGCCGAGCGGTTCCATCTGGGTGACGACGTAATCGCGACCATCGGGCTTGACCTTGTATGCGCCCTGCAACTCGCCGAACGGTGCGTCGTAATCCATCGCGATCACGCCCTTGCCGGCGGGGATCCGACTGACCGACGTCACCTTGAGGACGCCGGAGACATCCGCCTCGACCGCATGCAGGTCGATGGCGGCCCCGTGTTGCGGCAGGAATTGCGCGCGCGTGATGTTCAAGCCGCGGCCGTGCATCCAGATCGTGTCCGTCGCGGTGGCGACATCGACGTCGATGCGTACATGACCGCTGAAACGCGGCTGGGTCGGATCGATCTTCAGTTCCAGCGACACGTCGCTGGGCACGACATTGCGCGGCAACGGCCCCGTCGGCACCGCATCGCGGGACGTGGCATCGGCGGCCGAGGCAAGGCCGGCGGCGGTGAACAGGGCAACGGCGAGCAGGCGCTTGCGGAGTGTCATCTGGATTCCATGGCCGAAAAAAACTCGTCGAGGGTAACCGCGCCAGCGGGCTGCGGACCCTGTCGAAAGTACCGGCGAGGCAGCCAATGGACGTCCTTGCTCCACAATCGCGAGCACCGTCACGGGATCGGTGCATTCATGCATCGCAACCGATGCCCTCGCCATCTTGTGGCGCCCGTCCTCGGAGCCCGCGCGGTCAAGCCGGCGGGCAGGATGCTCGACCAACTGCTCGCCCGGGCCGATGCGCTGAAGCCGCTGCGGCAGCACTGATCACGACGAAACGGGATGTTTTCGATCGACTTGGAATTGCGTGCGAGTGCACCGCGCAACGCGACGCAGTCCGATCAATGCGCCGCCGACTCCAGCGACAGGCCCACACTCCAGCCGCGACCCGGCGCGGGTTCAAAGTAGCGTCCATTGCCTTCATTGACGATCACCGAGCCGATCGCGCGCCGGTCGAGCAGATTGTCGATGCGCGCGAAGCCTTCCAGCGCCAGCCGTCCCAGCCGCCAGCGACGTTCGACGCCCACGTCCAGCGTGGCGTAGCCCGGCGCGTGCGCGCTGTTCGAATCGTCGGCGTAGACACGCCCGACCGCGTTGGCCTGCGCGAACACATCGACATCGGGCGCTGGCGTCCAGCGAAGTTCGGCCCACAGCGAATCGGGCGCCGTCGCCGGGATCCGGTTGCCTGCATCGATGCGCGTGTCGGGCGTCGCGCACGGCGGCGCGCGGCAGGTCAGGAAGTCGTCGCGATAGCGCGCGTCCAGGTGCCCGTAGGCGGCAGCGTATCGCCACGCCGCCGCGAGCGGGCCGGAGGCGGAGAGTTCCCAGCCGCTGCGACGCGTACGTGCCGCGTTGGTGTAGGTGCTGCGTCCGCCGAGGTTGCTGGCGACGACGAGTTCGTCCTGGGTACGGCTATCGAAGACGACCACCTCGAACGCCTGCTCACCTCGATGCGCGCGCAGCCCCAACTCTGCACTGCGGCTGATTGCAGGACGCAGGCCATCGTTGAGTCCGCTGCCGCCGTCGGTGCGGTAGGCGAGTTCGGCGAACGACGGCGTTTCGAATCCGCGACCGGCATTCGCGTAGAACTCCAGCGCATCGTTCGCGCGCCAGACCAGGCCGGCAACCGGCGTCGTCTGTGCGTACTCCAGCGCACCACTGTCGTCGGGATTGCCCGGTGCGAGGTAGGTATCGCGCGAAGCGAAGTCGACGCGGCTGTGCCGGACCCCGAGGGTCGCCGACCAGCGCGGGAGAACGTCCCAACGGGCTTCCGCATAGAGATCGCGGTTCCGCACCGTGTCCTGCTGGTCGCGCCGTAACGCGCCCACCACGCCGAGGGTGTCGCCGATGAAGTTCTCGTAACCGCGCCGGTGCTCGGACGATCGCTGGCTCTCGATGCCCACGGTGAGGCTCGCCGGCCGTTGCGCCAGGCTCGCATGCAAGCGCCAGCGCAGGTCGGCGCCGGCGTAATGGCGATCCAGGTCGACGACCCCGCCGCCGCTGCCCGGTGCCTGCTGTGCAGCCACCGGGATCGACAGCATCTGGAACGTCTTGCGCGACCCGACCCATGTGTTGAACCAGAGCGTGTTGCGCGCGCCCAGCGCCTGCTCCGCGTGCGCGCCGAGTTGTTGCTGGCGCACGTGCTTGCGCGTGTCGAAGGCCAGCGCACCCGCGCTCGCCGCATGCGGCGTCGCGACCGCCTCCGCAAAGGTCAGGCCCTGCGGATCGTCGGCCGTGAGCTCCAGCGAATCGGCGGTCAAGGCGATGCGCGTCCCCGACGTGTTGCCAGCGAGCAACCGCGCCTGCCGCGTATCGCGGCGTGCGCGACTGTGCTCGCGAAAGCCCACGAGATCCAGATGACCCGCGTCGATCCGATAGCCCTCGCCTGTGACGTCGTCACGCCATGGTCCGGCGAACCAGAGATTCCCCTGGACCAAGCCGTCGCTACCCGTCGCGGCGTGCACGCCGAATGCCGGATGCGCGGGCGGATCGGCGCTCGAGAATTCGACGACGCCACCCGAGGCGTTGCCGAACAGCGCCGAGAACGGTCCGCGCAGCACGTCCACGTGCGCCAGCGCTTCCAGCGGAATGTGCGAAAGCTGTCCTTGCCCGTCCGGCATGGTCGCCGGAATACCGTCCTGGATGACACGCAGGCCACGAACGCCAAATGCCGAGCGGGCACCGAATCCACGGATCGTAAGCTGCATGTCCTGCGCAAGATTCTGCCGGTCGCGGGCGGCGACGCCGGGAATGCGTTGCAGGAGTTCGGCGGGGCTTTTGAGTTGACGCGCCGGCACCGATTCCACTTCGACGCGATCGATCGAAGCCGGTGTCCCCTGGAGTTCGTGCTCACCAGTGACGACGATGCCGGGCAGCGTCGCCGGGGTGGCCGCGTTGGCCTCCGCGGCCAGCAGAAGCAGGGCGACTGAAAGCGCGCGGCGAGGCGCCCGGAGGCGGTGCGGCGGGTCCGTCCTGGAGCGGGTTGGCGACATGGCCTGGAAGCACTGGCGAGGTCGGTACCTTCGCGTATTCAGCGGTGATTCCGGCGTGACCACTGCGCCGGCGCCACCGCGTCTCTGAATTGGGAATGGTTGTTTTCCCAGCGATTTCCACCCGATTCCTTCACCAGCGGCGAAGCTCGACAGGCCTATATACCTCGGCCATGAACGAACCGGTGCTCGTGATCGTCGGCGACGATCGCCGCTTTGCCGCCGAAGCCGCGGACCTCGCACGCAGTCGCGGATTTGCCACGCACGTCGCGCACTCGGTCGCGGAGTCCGAACAGTTCGCTGCCATGCCGCGCGATCTCAGCCTGCTCGACGTGGACTTGCCCGACGGTTCCGGTTTCGATGTGCTCGACCGCTTCGAGCCGCACGACTGCGAGAAGGTCGTTTTAATCACGGGACAACCGGCTCGCCGCGCTGGCGAAATCGGATCGGCCGCTCGCTCCGCGCCGGTGTCGGATTATCTGACCAAGCCGCTGAGCCTGGAGAAACTCGACCGGCTGCTCGGCGAAGTGTCGCTGCGCGTATCGCGCCGCAGCGCCGCCGCCAGCGATGAGAATCTGGGACTGCTCGGGGAAAGCCGTGCGATCCGCCGGCTGCGCAGCGAGATCCGGAAGATCGCTCCCTGCGATGTCCCGCTGTTGCTGACCGGCGAAACCGGAACCGGCAAGGAGCTCGTCGCGCGCGCGCTGCATCGTGCCAGTGGACGACACGGGCCACTGGTTGCGGTGAACTGCGGCGCAGTCGCGCCGGAGCTGCTGGCCAGCCAACTGTTCGGACACGAGCGCGGCAGCTTCACCGGCGCCAACGCGCGTCACATCGGCGTGTTCGAGCAGGCGCAGCACGGCACGTTGTTCCTCGACGAGATCGCCGAAATGGCGCCGCAGTTACAGGTGTACCTGTTGCGAGTGCTCGAGTCGGGCGCCGTCACCCGGGTCGGTGGCAACTCGGAAATCGCGGTGGCAGCGCGCGTGGTGGCGGCCACCAACCGTTATCCGCAATCGGCGATCGCCGATGGCCTGCTACGCGAGGACCTCTATTACCGCCTGGCCGGATACGAAATCGCTGTGCCGCCGCTGCGCGATCGCGACGACGACATCCTGCTGCTCGCCAACGCATTTCTCGACGAATTCAATGCCGCCAACGGGACGCGGCGCACGCTGGACCCAAGTTGCGAGTGCGCCCTGCGCGGGCATGGCTGGCCGGGCAACGTGCGCGAGTTGCGCAGCGCAATCGCCCGCGCGTATTTCGGTTCCGATGGCGAGCAGGTCTCGGTCTGCTTGCAGTCATGCGCGCCGACGGGCCCAGACACATCGCAACCGGACGGTTCGCAGTTGGTATTCCGCGTCGGCATGAGTTACGCCGAAATGGAAACGCGAATGCTGCTCCAGACGCTGAAGCATTACGGCGGGGACAAACGCGCCACGGCGGCGGCGCTCGGAGTCAGCACCCGCACCATCCATAACCAGCTGGCCAGGCTGAAACACGTCTGAGGGGCAGATCGCGGAGTCGATCCCGCGATCGGCCAGGCGCGCCGGTCAGGCCTGCACCAACGGACGGACTCCGTGGCAGGCGCTGGATCGGTCGCACGCCTCCCGATCCAATTCCCATGTCGACTCGCGTTCGCGGTCCAGATGCAGTTTCTGCCACACCCGACGCGCCGCCGGTGCCGCGCGCGTCCAAGGGATCGGGGAGCGTCCGCGGATGCGCTGGTAGGCCGCGTCGATAGTGGGCTCGATACTGTCGAAATCGCGGCCCGGATACGCGAGAAACGCATAAATGCCGACACGGATCGCCGGTTCCCACTCGTGGAAGAGAAACACCAGTTCGCTGGTGCCGTTGCCTTCCATTCGCTGCCAACAGGAACACTCGGCATCGATGTCGATCACCGCGCCGTATCCAGCAGGATCGCGTCGCTCAGGATCGTGCATGTCGCTTCTCCCGTCGCCGGGCGCAACCGCCGCGCGTCAGCTGCGCGGCATGCGGCTCGTGGGTCCCTGCGAGGCACCGGCTTGATCGATGTCGCGATCCATAGACGACACGCTGCCGGCCCGGGAACGTTGGCTGCGCGCCTCGCCACCTTTGCGGCCGGCTTCGCGTGCTTCCTCCGACGTGAACTCGTGCGCATGGCCGCTGGCGTGGGCGGCTCGACCGCCTGCACTGGCGATCTGCCGCTGCTGGTCCGCGTCCATCCCGGCAAATCCGCGTCCCCGTCCGGCGTTGTTCTGGTTGCCTTGGTTCTGGTTGCGATTGGGCACGGCGTACTCCTGTTCGGCTGAATTGCAGCGCGGGACGCGACATTGACGTCGATTCCGCTCGTAGGGTCGGTGCAGGAGCAGCAGCAACCTTCGTGCCAACGCACCGGTCGCGGGCAAACGTTCGGATCGCGTGTGCACCGCGCGAATTCGCGTGCGTGCCGGCACTGACGTTGCGTAGCCAGCGAAGAAATTATTTCCCACGGGTGGAAAAAACATCGCGCGCCGGCGCCTGTTCATGCGTCGCGGGATCGTCGTTTGATCGGGTTCCGGCGCGCCGCCCGCTGGCACGGGACTTGCGCATCGCTTTTGCGGTTGCAACCAGAAGAGGACACAACCGTGCAGGACGACAACCCCGCTGCTTCCGCTGCCAGGGAACTCAAGGCCGCCGCGCGCGAAGCGTTGCGCATGGGTTCGCTGTGGACACACCACGCCATCCAATGGGTCGACGAGAGGAGGAATGAGATGAACAACCGCAATCGCGAACAGGAACAACGCGAACGCGAGCGCTCGGAACGCAATCGCTATTCGACGTCCGGTTACGGGTCGGACGAGGGCGATTACGGACCGGGCCAGTACGGCAGGCAAAACGAGCAGTCAGGACTGTCGGGCGCCCGGCGCGGATCGCAGGCGCGCGATCGCGACGTGCAAGGCGATTACAGCAGCGGCGGCTGGCTGCACGGCCGCGGTTCGCAACCGGGCTACGGACGCGAAGGCGGCGACCTGCAGGCGCAGGACGATTCGGCTTTGCGCGGCGACTACGGCAGCTACGGGCAGCATGGACGCGGCCGCCCGCAATATAGGCAGGGTTTGCAGGGACCCGGTACACAACAGCGTGGCTCCCAGCGCTATGGCGCCCAGGGCACGGAGCAATCGCAATATGACATCCAAGGTTCGCGCTACGGCTCGCAAGGCTACGGCGCGCAGGGATATGGCGCAGGTAGCGAAAGCTTCGAATCGCAGGATTTTTCCCAGGACTATTCGCAAGGCAGCTCGCACTACGGCTCGCAGGGCTTTGGCGCGCAGGGATCGCAGGGCGTGTACGGACCCCAGGGCTTCGGCTCGCAGGGATCGCGCAGTTCCGCTGATTACGAGCGCCAGTCCGGTTATGGCGGCTACCGCTACGGAGGCCATGGCGGACTGTCGCAGGAAGGCCGCGATTACAGCGCCAATCCGGGAGCATGGCGCGACAGCGATACGTCCGGCCGGGACTACGGACAAAGCCGCCAGTACGCGCAGTCGCAAGGCAGCGGCTCGGGATTGTCCGGCGGCGTGTCCGGTGCGACCAGTTATCGCGGACGCGGCCCGAAAAACTACACGCGCTCGGATGAGCGCATCCGCGAGGACCTCAACGAGCGCCTCACCGATTCGGACGAGATCGACGCCAGCAACATCACCGTCGAGGTCAGCAACGGCGTCGCGACGCTCAAGGGCAGCGTCGACGAACGCTGGATGAAGCATTGCGCCGAGGATCTTGCGGAAAGCTGCAGCGGCGTACGCGACGTCAACAACCAGATCCGGGTGCAGGCGCAGGCCGGAAGCCAGGGAGCGTCGCGTAGCCCGATATCCGGCAGTTCCACGTCGGGCGGCAGTAGTCCGGAGTTGGGCGCCAGCGCCGGAACGTCGAGCAGCGCCACCACCGGCAAGACCGGCGGCAGTTCGACGCACAACTGACGCAACGGTGGCTGAAGCACGCGGCGCTTCCTCATGGGAGCGCCGCGATCACGAAAAAAGCACGCGGTGAATACAAGGCCATTACGCATCGCACCGATCGCAACACTTTCGATGCAGCGGCCTTGACGCCACGTTTCGCCGCTGCGGAGTGCAATTACAGGCGTCGGATTGAAGCATGAGCGGCATCGGCATCGGCATCGGAACCGGTTCGGCCGCAGGCACGCACACGACGACCGCCATTCCGGGCAACACGCCCACTCAAGGCGGCACGACGAACGCCGTGAGCGTTCCCGTCGAAGGCATTCGAGATCCCGCCGGCGAATCCGCCCGGCCGTCGATCGAAAAAGCCGTCGACCACTTCCCCCACGGAGGCAGCAATGAAATCCATCACACTCAACACGACTACGCTTGCGGGCGCATTGCTGCTCGCACTCTCGATGGCCGCCTGCAATCGCTCGGAGAACGCGGACACTACCGCCGACGCGGGCCCCGCTGCGACCACCGACAGCACCCAGCCGGCGCCCAATGCCGCCACCACCGGTGACATGACGGCCGACACCACCGCCCCGGCGACCACGACGCCGCCGGCAACAACGATGGGGAACGCGGATACGGGCGCCGATGCGAATGGCACCGACGCCAGCAGCATGACCGACGCCAACGGCACGGCGACAGGTACAGGCACGTCGGCGACTGACGCCACCGATAAGAACGCCACCAGTACCGACTACCCCAATCCGAAGGACACCAGCGATCAGGACAACCCGCCCGCGAAACCGTAAATCGACAACGCAACCCAAGGATGTATCAGCAACGCGCGACGCCACGGCAACGCGCCAGGAGAGTGACATGAAACCGCTTCAATCCTTCAGCATCACACCGGTGGCTGCGGCCTTGTTCCTCGGCGGCGCGCTGCTGGCGGTATCTGGCTGCAAAGGCCACGACAACGCCGAGGAGACGACGCCGCCCGCGGACACCACCGCGATGCCGCCGGCAGCCACCACGGCGCCTCCGCCTGCCGACACCGGCACCATGCCAGGCGCTGAGACGACCGCACCTGCGGGCACAAGCCCGTCAGACATGAGCGGTGCAATGGCCAGTGACGCGATGGCCACCGGCCCGATCACCGACACGCAGTTCTACGAGCAGGCGCTCACAGGCGGCCAGAAGGAAATCGACGCCTCGAACCTCGAAAAGAGCCAGGGCAGCAACGCCGATGCGAAGAAGGTCGCCGACAAGCTGATCGCCGACCACACCGCGATGGGCAAGAAGGTCATGGCCGCGGCCGGCAGCGGCGCCACCGCGCCGGTACCGGACACGACCACACCGGCTGACCTGCAGGGCAAGACCGGCAAGGACTTCGACAAGGCGTGGGTCGACATGATGGTGAGCGACCATCAGAAGGCCATCTCGATGTTCGAGAACGCGGAGAAGAACGCCAGCACCGACCAGGCTAAGGCGCTGGCCTCGGCCGCGCTGCCGACCTTGCGCGACCACCTGAAGGCAGTGCAGGACCTTCAGACCAAGATGGGTGCGATGTAACCGACTGAAGCGCGGTCGGCGCACGTCGCGGCAATGACCACCACCCTGCAGCTGCGCCCGATGCAGCTGCAGGGACGCGACGAACCACTCAGGCACAACGATCAGCGCGCCTGTGCCAGCGATGCCTGAAGGGCGGTGGCAAGTGCGGCGTCGCCATTGACCAGGTCGGTCCAGGCGAGCTCGATGCCCTTGCGACGTCCCTTTTCGACCAGCTTGAAGTGCTCCGGGTCGATCGTGAGGGTGTAGGCGCGGCCGCCGATGTTCAGTTCACGGCGCAACGGCTTGTCGAGCAGTGTCATGCGGCCTCCTTCGGTTTTGGCATCGCGATCATGGGCTCGCGCACAGCATGAACCCAGCCCATCCACGAGGAGTGAAGCCATGACCGACAACAAGCGTGAGCGGATTACCCCCAACGGCGATGCGCGATTCGTACGCCGGGATGAACACGGCCGCTTCAAGGAAGCCGACGATGCCGGGCGCTCTCTGGCGCAGGAGCGGCGCACCGACGCGGAGACGACGGTCAAGCCGGGCCAAGGCGATCGCGGCGACCAGACGAAGCGTTGACCACCAGACTCAAGTCCGGAGGCGTCTCAAGGACTGATACGCGCCCCGGCTAACGTCCGGGGATGCACCGACAGGGACACCAGGACTTAGACGGCGCCATGCGGATTCAGGCGACGGCAGCGGGCGCTCCGGATAATGAAACGATGTCGTCCGCGCTGTCCGCATTCCATCCCGCCGTGCGTGCATGGTTCACGCGCGCCTTTCCCGGCCCGACCGAGGCACAGACGCAGGCCTGGCCGGCGATTGCATCGGGCCGCAACACCCTGGTCGCCGCACCGACCGGTTCGGGCAAGACGCTCACCGCCTTCCTGGCGGCCATCGATGCGCTGGTGCGCGACGGGCTTTCGCACGGCCTGCCCGATGCGACCCAGATCGTCTACGTCTCGCCCCTGAAGGCGTTGTCCAACGACATCCACATCAACCTCGAGGCGCCGCTGGCAGGCATCGCCGCCGAACTCGCACGCCAGGGATTGCCGGACGTCGATATCCGCACCGCGGTGCGCACCGGCGATACGCCGCAATCCGAGCGCGCACGCCTGCGCAAGTCGCCGCCGCACATCCTGGTGACGACACCGGAGTCGCTGTACGTGCTGCTGGGTTCGGAATCCGGGCGCGCGATGCTGGCCTCGACGCGCACGGTCATCGTGGACGAAATTCACGCGATGGTCTCGAGCAAGCGCGGCAGCCATCTGTCGCTGTCGCTGGAACGACTGGAAGCACTGTGTGGGCGCCGGTTGACGCGCGTCGGGCTGTCGGCGACGCAGAAACCCATCGATGAAGTCGCGCGCTTCCTTGTCGGCACGGCCGCGGTCGGGGCCGACACGACGCCGGACTGCGCCATCGTCGACATCGGCTATGCCAAGCAGCGCGACCTGGCGCTGGAACTGCCGCCGGTGCCGCTGCAACCGGTGATGTCGAACGAGCAGTGGGACCTGGTCTACGCGCGCCTCGCCGAGCTGGTGGAGGCGCATCGCACCACGCTGGTATTCGTCAACACGCGCCGGATGGCCGAGCGCGCTGCCCGGCAACTCGCCGAAAAGCTCGGCAAGGATGCCGTCGCCGCACACCACGGCAGCCTGGCCAAGGAACTGCGTCTGGATGCCGAACAACGATTGAAGCGCGGCGACCTGCGCGTGCTCGTGGCCACGGCGTCGCTGGAGCTTGGCATCGACATCGGCGACGTCGACCTGGTCTGCCAGATCGGTTCGCCTCGCTCGATCGCCGCGTTCCTGCAGCGCGTCGGTCGCGCCGGCCATCACGTTGGCGGGGTCCCCAAAGGGCGGTTGTTTCCGCAGTCGCGCGAGGACCTGGTCGAATGCGCGGCGCTGCTCGACTGCGTGCGCCGGGGCGAGCTCGATGCGCTGATCATGCCGAAGGCGCCGCTGGACGTGCTCGCACAGCAGATCGTCGCCGAAGTCTCGAGCACCGAATGGGACGAGGACGTGCTGTTCGAATGGACGCGCCGCGCGTGGCCGTACGCCCAACTCGAGCGCAAGGATTTCGACGCCGTGGTCCGCATGCTGGCCGACGGCTTCAGCACCCGGCATGGCATGCGCGCCGGTTACGTGCACCGCGACGCCGTGCACAAGCGACTGCGTGGCCGCAAGGGCGGGCGCATGACCGCGGTGATGTCCGGCGGCACGATTCCCGACACGGGCGACTACAACGTCATCCTCGAACCGCAGGCGACGACGATCGGCAACGTCAACGAAGACTTCGCGATCGAAAGCATGGCCGGCGACATCTTCCAGCTCGGCAACGCGAGCTACCGCGTGCTGCGGGTGGAACCCGGGCGCATGCGCGTCGAAGACGCCCACGGATTGCCGCCGAGCATTCCCTTCTGGCTCGGCGAAGCACCCGGTCGCAGCGACGAACTGTCGATCGGCGTGTCACGGCTGCGCAGCGAGATCGCCGAGCGCCTGCCGCAGGGGGAAGACGCAGCGGTCGCATGGCTGATCGACGACGTCGGACTGTCGCGCGAGGCCGCGACGCAACTCGTGGATTACTTCGCGCGCCAGCACGCCGCCCTCGGCGTGATGCCGACGCGCGAGCTGCTCGCGATGGAACGCTTCTTCGACGAATCCGGCGGCACCCAACTGGTGATCCATTCGCCCTACGGCAGCCGCATCAACCGCGCGTGGGGCTTGGCGCTGCGCAAGCGCTTCTGCCGCAAGTTCAATTTCGAGTTGCAGGCGGCGGCGACCGAGAACTCGATCGTGCTGTCGCTGTCGACCAGCCACAGCTTCCCCTTGATCGACGTCGCGCATTACCTGCACTCCAACAGCGCGTGCGACGTGCTGGTCCAGGCGTTGCTCGACGCGCCTCTGTTCGGTGCTCGCTGGCGCTGGAACGCGACGACCGCGCTCGCCCTGCCCCGCTTCATCGGCGGCCGGAAAGTCGCCCCGCAACTGCAACGGATGAAATCCGAGGATCTGCTGGCGACGGTCTTCCCGGACCAGGTCGCCTGCGCCGAGAACCTCGTGGGCGAACGCGAAGTGCCCGACCATCCGCTGGTCGCGCAGACGCTCGACGACTGCCTGCATGAGGCGATGGATGCCGACGGCTGGCTGTCGCTGCTGCGCAGGCTCGAATCCGGCGAGATCGCCATCGTCGCCCGCGACCTGACCGCGCCCTCGCCGTTCGCCGCCGAAGCGTTGAATGCCCGCCCCTACGCGTTCCTCGACGACGCGCCGCTGGAAGAACGACGCACCCAGGCGGTGATGAGTCGCCGCTACGCCGACGCGGACAGTGCGGACGATCTCGGGCGACTGGATCCGGCCGCGATCGAGTCCGTGCGCGAGCAGGCATGGCCGCAGGCACGCACTGCCGACGAGATGCACGAAGCGTTGATGGGACTGGGCTGCGTCACGGAGGAGGAAGCGCAGGCCCATGGATGGGACGGATTGCTGGCGTCGCTGGCCCGGCACCATCGGGCTACAAGCGTTTCTTCTGCCGCAGGTGGATCGGCAGGGCGCCTGTGGTTCGCCGCCGAGCGCCTGCCGCAGGCGCATGTGCTGTTTCCGGAGGCACGCCGCGAACCATCGATCGAGGCGCCGGCCGAATTTGCGGCGCAGGCGTGGTCGCGCGAGGACGCGGAACTGGAGCTCGTGCGCTCGCGCATGGGCGGACTCGGCCCGGTCACTGCCGATGCATTGACTGCATCGCTCGCGCTACCGCGCAGCGATATCGACATGGCCCTGCTTGGATTGGAAAGCGAGGGCCATGTCATGCGCGGACGCTTCACCGCGACCGCGTACACAGATGGCGATGCCGCGGAGGAATGGTGCGAGCGCCACCTGCTTGCGCGTATCCACCGCTACACCATCGGCCGCCTGCGCCGCGAGATCGAACCGGTGGAGGTGCGCGATTTCATGCGCTTCCTGCTCGAGTGGCAGCGCGTATCGAAGGACGCACGCGTAAGCGGCCCCGAAGCGCTCGCTGGCGTGCTCGCGCAACTGGAAGGCTTCGAAGCGCCCGCCGCCGCCTGGGAGGCCGAACTGTTGCCGGCGCGTGTCAGCGATTACTCGATCTCCTGGCTCGATGACCTCTGCACTGCCGGCCGCGTCGCGTGGACGCGCCTGCGCGGGGCGAGCGCCAGCAGCGAGGGCAACGGCCGCACGGCGCCCGTGCGCGCAACGCCCGTCGTCCTGCTGCCGCGTCGACAACTGGCGTTGTGGACTCGGTTGAGCGCGGGACAGCGCGAGGACGAGCCGCCGCTGTCGTCGCGCGCGGAAAGGGTCGCCGACTTCCTGGGCGAGCACGGCGCGTCGTTTTTCGACGAGCTGGTCGCCGGCGCGCATCTGCTGCGCACCGAACTGGAAGACGCACTGGCCGAACTGGTCGCGCGCGGGCGCGTGCACTGCGACAGCTTCGCCGGACTGCGCGCATTGCTGGTACCGCAGTCGAAACGTCCGTCCAACCATCCGCGACGCGGGCGCCGTGCATCGCTGTTCGGCATCGAGGATGCGGGGCGATGGACGTTGACGCGACGGGCAGCACCCGTGGCGCCATCCGTACGGCTCGAACCGGAAGCCATCGAACACGTCGCGCGCACCCTGTTGCGCCGCTATGGCGTGGTCTGCTGGCGCATGCTGGATCGCGAGGCCGCGTGGTTGCCGTCGTGGCGCGAGTTGCTGCGCGTCTACCACCGGCTCGAAGCGCGCGGGGAAATCCGCGGCGGGCGTTTTGTTTCCGGGCTCAGCGGCGAACAGTTCGCGTTGCCCGAAGCGATCGCCGCGCTGCGGCAGGTGCGCAAGCGCGAACCCGATGGTGTCCTGGTGAGCCTGTCGTCGCTGGACCCCCTCAACCTCGTGGGCACGCTGCTGCCCGGCAGCAAGGTGCCGCGCCAGTTGGGTGCGCGCGTCGTGCTGCGCGATGGGATCGTGTTGGGGACGCTGGTGGCCGGTATCGTCGATTTCCCTGCACCGCTGTCCGCCGACGACGAACGCACAGTCCGCAAGGCGCTACTGCGCGAACCGGACTCGATGTTCCCGGCCGGAACGTTCCCGGCCGGGGTTGCCGCGACGCACTGAGCGACCTTCAACCGGCGTCCACGCGCGCCGCGCATCATGCGGCATGGCAACGCGCAAGTCCGGTCCCCCCAAACCGTCGCGCAAGGCAACGCGTTCGCCCAGGCCCCGGGTGCCACCCCGCAGTTCACCGATTCCGGTGGACGACAGCCTCGATGCGCTGCGCGACGCCGCGACCGGCTGCAAGCGCTGTGACCTCTGGAAGCCGGCGACGAAGACGGTGTTCGGCGCCGGCCCCGACAACGCGCGCGTCCTCATCGTCGGCGAACAACCGGGCGACGCGGAAGACCTCGCGGGCCTGCCCTTCGTGGGACCCGCCGGCAGGATGCTCGATCGTGCGCTGGAGGATCTGGGCCTGGATCGCCGCCGCATGTACGTGACCAATGCGGTCAAGCATTTCAAGTTCGAACGGCGCGGAAAGGTGCGGCTGCATCGCAGCCCCAATCCCGGCGAACAACGGGCGTGCCGCCTGTGGCTGGAGGGCGAACTTGCGCGCATCAAGCCGGATGTCGTCGTGTGCCTGGGTGCGATCGCGGCGCGCAACGTGCTCGGGACGAAATTCGGACTGATGAAACAGCGTGGCACGTGGCAGGTGTTGCCGGACGGCGCGCGCGCGTTCGCGACCGTGCATCCGTCGTGGATCCTGCGGCAGCGCGATTCGGAATCGCGCGAAACGGCCTATCGCGGATTCGTCGCCGACCTGGCGCTGTTGCTAGACGCCTGATTGCTGCGCTGCCGCGTAGCCACGGTGCGGACGAATTCCAGCAGACCCGGAACCACGCCGAGCAGCACGGACGCAGCGAGGACGACCGCGACGACAACGCCGTCGAAACGTGGCTGGCGCGCGCGCAATTCCCATTG
>Ga0207691_10003558_pt1 | contig 15154 bp, 11 predicted proteins | sample KBSM13metaG_FD_184327 | JGI IMG/M metagenome (GOLD analysis project Ga0207691, IMG submission 184327) | Miscanthus rhizosphere microbial communities from Kellogg Biological Station, Michigan, USA - KBS M1-3 metaG (SPAdes) (version 2) | ecosystem: Host-associated > Plants > Roots > Rhizosphere >... | reverse complement strand
ACGAGATCGGTTGGCGCCGACTTCACGAGCGCGGTTCCGAGGCGCTGCTCCCAGTCGTCGATGCCGCGCGCCATTTCGCGCTTCACGTAGTCCATGAACTGGTTCACCTCGGTCTGCATCAATTCGATCTTGCGACGCAGATTGAGAATGATTTCCACACCGGCCAGGTTCACACCCAGGTCACGGGTGAGCGTGAGGATGGTTTCGAGCTGCTCGAGATCTTCTTCCGAGTAGAGTCGGGTATTCCCGTCCGTCCGCGACGGCTTCAGCAACCCCTCACGCTCGTAGAGCCGCAGCGTCTGGGGATGAATGTCGTACTTCTGCGACACCGCGCTGATCATGAAGTACGCCTTCCCGCGCTCTCCCCGCTTGGCCATCGTCGCTACTCCCGCACGGGCTCCGCGTTGATCTTGCCGAACTCACGCAGCAACTCTTTCGAACGCTCATCGAGCAGCCGGGGCAACATGATTCGCACTTCGACGATCAGATCGCCGCGCATTCCGTTTCGCGTCGAAGGCGCGCCCTGCCCGCGCAGACGAAAACGCTGCCCGGTCTGCGTCCCCGGTGGAATGCGAAGGCGCACAGCGCCCTCGAGCGAGCGGACCTCCACGCGCGCGCCCAACGCCGCCTCGTGCACGGCGAGGTTGACGGTCATCAGCAGATCGTCGCCCTCGCGCCGGAACGCGGGATGTGAACCGACCTTCACCGTGACATATAAGTCGCCGGCAGGACCGCCGTTGAAGCCGACATTGCCCTTGTCTGGCACGCGAAGCCGATCTCCATCGGTGACGCCTGGTGGGATGCGGGCCAAGACAGTCTCGCTTCGCGTTTCCTGTCCGCTTCCTGCGCACGGCTCGCACGCACGGGGCCGCTGCTGGCCCGTTCCGCTGCACGCGCCGCAACTGCGCGAGAAGATCATGTGGCCGCGCACGGAGCGCACGGCGCCGGTGCCCTGGCACAAATGACAGGGGCCCAGGCTCGCCCTCGCGCGTCCACTGCCCGCACATGCGCGACAGTGATCGCGACGCGTCACCGTCATCGCCCGCTGGCCGCCCGAAAGCGACTCCTCGAACGTAACCTCCATCTCCATATGCAGATCGGCGCCGCGTTGCGCCGACGGCTGCCGCGCCCCACGTTCGGTGAGCACCTCCGCGAACAGATCGCCGAAGCTTGCCGAGTAGTCCACTCCTCGCGTCGAGAAGTCGAAGCCCTCGAACCCACTTCCCGGCTGGGCAGCGTCTGCCATCGGATTCCCAGCGTCATACCGCGATCGGCGAGCTGGATCGATCAGGGTCTCGTACGCCTCCAGGATCTGGCGGAAGCGTGCCGCCGCCGTTTGATCACCCGGATTGATATCCGGATGAAACCGGCGCGCAAGACGACGGTAAGCCCGCTTGATCTCGGACTCGCTCGCGCCTTGCTGCACGCCCAGCACTATGTACAAATCCATTTGTGAATCTTCGATCTTTGATTCAGCGATCCGTTTTTGATTGGTGATCGACGATTGGTGATTGACGCGCGATTCGAACCATGAATCCGGCAACACATCACCAATCCCAAATCAACAATCTCCAACAAATCAACAATCAAAGATCACCCATTCGACAATCGACCTATTTGTCATCCACCACTTCGGCGTCGATCACATCGCCGCTCTCCGGCGCGCCTGACGGCCCCGGGCCCGCAGAACCCTGCGGACCAGCACCAGCCGGACCCTGACCCTCAGCGCCCGGCGCACCGGTGGCACCGGTGGTCTTGTAGAGCGCCTCCGCTGCCTTGTGCTGCGCCTGCGTCAACTGCTCCATCGCGCTCGTCATCGCCGCGGCCTCGCCGCCGGAAATCGCGCTCTTGAGTGCTTCGACCGCCGATTCCACTGCCGCCTTGTCAGACGACGGCAGCTTGTCGCCCATGTCCTGGATCATCTTCTCGGCGGCATAGACCGCCTGGTCCGCACGATTCCGCGTCTCGATTTCCTCGCGACGCTTCTTGTCTTCTTCCGCGTGCGACTCGGCGTCCTTCATCATCCGCTCGACTTCGTCCTTGCTCAGGCCGCTCGACGCAGTGATGGTGATCTTCTGTTCCTTGCCGGTGCCCAGGTCCTTGGCCGACACATTGACCATGCCGTTGGCGTCGATGTCGAAGGTGACTTCGATCTGGGGAACGCCACGCGGCGCTGGCGGGATGCCGACCAACTGGAATCGGCCAAGCGTGCGGTTGTCGCGCGCCAGCGGCCGTTCGCCCTGGAGGACGTGCACCTCAACGCTCGTCTGGCTGTCGGCAGCGGTCGAGAAGGTCTCGCTCTTGCGCGTGGGAATGGTCGTGTTGCGAGTGATGAGCGTGGTCATCACGCCGCCGAGCGTCTCGATACCGAGTGACAACGGAGTCACGTCGAGCAGCAGGAGGTCCTTCACTTCGCCTGCGAGCACGCCCGCCTGAATGCCGGCGCCGACGGCGACGACCTCGTCGGGGTTCACGCCGCGATGCGGCTCCTTCCCGAACAGCTCCTTGACAATCTGCTGCACGCGCGGAATTCGCGTCGAACCGCCGACGAGCACGACTTCGTCGATCTTCGAGGGGTCCACGCCGGCGTCGGAGAGCGCCTGCTTCGTAGGACCGACCGTCTTCTGCAGCAGGTCCTCGACGAGCTGTTCGAACCTGGCGCGCGTGAGCTTCAACTGCAGGTGCTTCGGACCGGTCTGGTCTGCGGTGATGAACGGGAGGTTGATGTCGGTCTCCATCACCGTGGAGAGCTCCATCTTCGCCTTCTCAGCCGCTTCCTTCAGGCGCTGCAGCGCCATGCGGTCCTTGCCCAGATCGATGCCGTCGCTCTTCTTGAACTCAGAGACGATCCATTCGATGACGCGCTGATCGAGGTTGTCGCCACCGAGATGCGTGTCGCCGTTGGTCGCTTTCACCTCGACGACACCCTCGCCGACTTCGAGGATGGAGATGTCGAACGTGCCGCCACCGAAGTCGTAGACGGCAATCGTCTCGTCCTTCTTTTTGTCGAGACCGTATGCGAGCGCGGCAGCAGTCGGCTCGTTCACGATGCGCATGACCTCGAGGCCCGCGATCTTGCCGGCTTCCTTCGTCGCCTGGCGCTGCGCGTCGTTGAAGTAGGCCGGAACCGTGATGACCGCCTTGGTCACGGTCTGTCCCAGGTACTGTTCCGCCGCCTGCTTCAACTTCTGGAGGATCATTCCGGAGATTTCCGGCGGCGCGTACTCCTTGTCACCCGCCTTCACACGCACGTCACCGTTGGGTGCAGCGACGACGCTGTAGGGCACCATCTTCTGTTCCTCGGTGACCTCGGTGTGACGGCGTCCCATGAAGCGCTTGATTGAGAAGACGGTGTTCTCCGGGTTGGTGACCGCCTGGCGCTTCGCCACCTGGCCGACGAGCCGCTCGCCCGTCTTGGTGAAAGCCACAACCGACGGCGTCAGTCGACTGCCCTCTGGGTTGGTGATGACAACAGGCTCTCCGCCCTCCATGACGGCGACAACGGAGTTGGTGGTGCCCAGGTCGATACCGATGATTTTGCTCATGTCTCTCGCGTCCTTTTCGCTGACCGCTTTAGCTTGTACCCATTATTAAATCTGAGTGTTGCACTGTCAATTTCAACCGTCACGAGTTCTTGAGAAACTACCTTAAATAGCAGTCCTCCAACGATTTCTACGTATACTGTTGCAAGCGGCCGATAACCACTGACGTGACTGAATCCAGCAGTTCACCGGTCAAGCCAGGCACCAGGGTCGTCATCCGGTTCGCACGGCAAGCCGGCCTTCTTGCGCTCTTCGTCGTTGCCGCCCTTCTGGGCACACTCGGCGGGTTGACGTTCGTCTACGCAGACGATGTGGCCGCGATCAGCGCGCTCGACGACTACAAGCCAAGCACCATCACCCGGCTGATGGCTGCCGACGGACAGCAGATCGGCGAGTTCGCCACCGAACGCCGCGTCGTCATTCGCTACGAAGACATCGCGCCCGCGCTGCGGCAGGCCATCATCGCCAGCGAGGACGCCGAGTTCGAGAGTCACTTCGGCGTCAGCGTGTCGCGATTGGTCGTCACGGCGATTCGCGACCTCGGCACCGGCCATCGCATGCGTGGCGCGAGCACGATCACGCAGCAGGTCGCGAGGATGCTGTTCCTCCAGGACTACATGCGCGGTGGCGTGTTCGCGCGCTCCGGCACCGAGGGTCTCGAGCGAAAGATCAAGGAGTGGCTCATCTCGTTTCAGCTCGAGAAGCGCTACACGAAGCACGAGATCCTCGCCTTCTATGCCAACCATGTCCCGCTCGACCACGGCGCGTACGGCGTCGAAGCCGCGTCGAGGATGTACTTCGACAAGCCCGCGAAGGATCTCTCGCTCGAGGAGGCCGCCTCAATCGTCGCAATCATTCCGACGCCCTCGCGCCTGAGCCCGTTCCGCAATCCCGAACAGAACATCAATCGCCGCAACAACTACGTCCTTCGGCGCATGGCCGAAGAGGGTTACATCACGACGGAGGAAGCCGCCGAGGCCGCCAAGCGTCCGCTCGTGCTCCAGGGACAACCCGCTGCCGCCGTGTCTATCGCGCCCTACTTCGTCGAAGAGATCCGCAAGGTACTCGAGCAGAAGTACGGCGCCGACGCGCTCTATCAAACCGGCCTGCGCGTGCAAACGACGCTCGACGCGAAGCTGCAGGAGGCGGCGAACGTCGCGCTCGATCGCGGACTCAGGCGACTCGACAAGCGTCGGACCGGCTATCGGAAGGCGACGCGGAACCTCGTGGCGGACGGCAAAGATATCAACAGCTTCAAGCACGAACGCTGGTCTCAGGCGATTCTCGCGGGAGACATCGTTCCTGCAATCGTGACGTACGTGCCCGAGCCGAAGGAGAAGGGCAACGCGCGCGTTCGGATTGCGACCCACGAAGTGGAGCTTCCGCCGTCCGCGTTTCAGTGGACAAGGCGAACCTCGCCCGCCACGCTCTTCAAAGTCGGCGACGTGATCGAGGTCGAAGTACGTGAACTCGATGGCAGCGTTCCCACGGCCCTGACACTCGAACAGCAACCGCTCGTCGAAGGGGCGGTGCTGGCCATCGACAACGAAACGGGTCAGATTCGCGCGATGGTCGGAGGTCTCGACTTCATCCGTAGCAAGTTCAACCGCGCAACGCAGGCGCGACGGCAAGTCGGCTCCCTCTTCAAACCGATCGTCTACACGGCAGCGATCGACCGCGGTTTCACGCCGGTCTCGATCTTCATAGACGAGCCGGTGTCGTACGAACCCGGTCCGAATCAGCCGCCGTATGAGCCGCTGAACTACGACCGGAAGTTCGAGGGACCGGTGACGCTGCGGCACGCGCTCGAGGACTCACGGAACATTCCCGCGGTGAAAGCGATGGCTGAGATCGGACCGCCCGAAGTCGTTCGCTACGCCAAGCAGTTCGGCTTCAAGGGCGACTATCCACCCTTCCTGTCACTCGCGCTGGGCGCTGCCGAAGCCACGCTGGTCGAAGTGACGAGCGCGTACTCCGCGTTCCCCAACCGCGGCGTTCGCATGGAGCCTTACTCGATCGTGTCGATCGCCGATCGCGAAGGCAACCTGCTCCAGGAGACGCGGCCGAACGGGCACGAGGCCATCCGAGCCGACACGGCGTTCGTGATGACGAACCTGCTTCGCGGCGTCGTCGTCCGCGGCACAGGCGAAGCGGCGAAGGCACTTGACTGGCCCCTTGCTGGCAAGACCGGCACGATGGACGAGTACACCGATGCCTGGTTCGTCGGCTTCGATCCAAAGATCACGATCGGTGTGTGGGTGGGCTACGACGAGAAGAAACCGCTTGGCAACGGAGAAACCGGCGCACAGGCCGCACTACCGATCTGGATGGACGTCATGCGTGCGTACATCGACGCGCATGGTAACCGCGATGAGCCTCCAACCTTCGAAGCTCCCGGCAACATCGTCTTTGTGGATCTGGAGTCGGGACTCCCGGAAGCGTTCATCAACGGAACGCAACCCGCCGGATTGATTCCAGACGAGCAGCCGGCACCGCCGCCAGCCGCGGCAGCGCCGCCCGCCGTCGAATAAACACGACGTTCACGAAGAGCGCGAACGCACGAAGACCGCGAAGCCCCTTCGGCCTCGCGTGATCTTCGTGGTCTTCATGTTTTCAGATGTGAGTCGGGTGACGCTTACGCCAGATGACGTAGCCCTCGTATCCCGCCAGACTGACGACCGCCAGGACGACGACGAACGCAAGCACCTGTAGTGGATAGAAGAAGGCAGCCATGATGAGCGGAACGGCCAGCAGGCCATCCATCATCAGCAGAGCGAAACCACCGTCATAACTCACCAGGTCGTTCCAGTAACGACGAAGGAGTGTGATCATCGAGGACCTCCCTTCGCGGCCACCGGCCCGTTCGGAGGTGTCAGGGTGAGGCCCGGGCCTCAGGCTGGCAGATCTGGACGCGCCGGCTGAAGTGAACGGCGACGCTGCAACGCAGTTAATGGCACTATACGACCCGGCACCCGGGTTAGCAAGTGGAGCTTAGTCGCCCTCGTCCGGCGCGGCGGTGCCGAGCGTCCCGCTCGCCTTCTGCATCAAGTACACCTTGATGAACTGATCGAGATCGCCGTCGAGCACCCGGTGCACGTCGCCCACCTCCATCTTCGTCCGGTGGTCCTTGATCATCTGGTACGGCTGCAGCACGTAGCTTCGAATCTGGCTGCCAAACGCAATGTCGCGCTTCTCGCCTCCGAGCTGCTCCATCTTGGCCTGCTGTTCCTTCTGCTTCAGATCGAAGAGACGCGCCTTGAGCACCTTCATGGCTTGCGCGCGATTCTTGTGCTGCGACCGCTCGTTCTGACACGACACGACAATCCCGGTCGGCAGGTGGGTTATGCGCACTGCGGAGTCCGTCACATTGACGTGCTGGCCACCGGCACCACTGGATCGATAGGTGTCCACCCGCAGGTCTTTCTCGTCGATCTCGACGTCCACGTCTTCGGGAAGCTCAGGCCACACGAACACCGATGCAAACGAGGTGTGGCGGCGAGCTGCCTGATCGAACGGTGAAATGCGGACGAGCCGATGCACACCCGCCTCCGCCGACATGAGCCCGTATGCATAGTCGCCAACGAGAATCAGGGTCGCGCTCTTGATGCCCGCTTCTTCGCCCGGCTGAAAGTCGATGACATCCCGCTTCAACCCCCGGCGCTCCGACCACTTCAGGTACATGCGGAGCAGCATCTCCGCCCAATCCTGCGATTCGGTTCCGCCAGCTCCCGGGTGGATGGTCACGATCGCATTCGTGCGATCGTGTTCCCCGCCGAGCATCTTCTTCGTCTCGGCCGCTTCGACTTCCTGACGGAGTTCCTGAAGTCCCTTGGAGAAGTCGGCGGTGACGTCTTCTCCGCCCTCCGCCCATTCGAGGAGAACGGACAGGTCATCGCTGCGCCGCCGCAACGATCGCAAGAGCGTGAGGTCGTCCTCGACGCGCCTACGCCGCTGCATGACTTTCTGCGCTTCGGCCTGGTTGTTCCAGAAGGACGGGTCGGCGATCGACCTTTCGATGTCGGCTAGTTGAGTGTCAAGTCTCGCGGCCTCAAAGATGCCTCCGAAGCTCGAGGGCGCGTCTGTTGAGGTCGTCGTGCTGGCGTATGAATTCGTCGTCGAGGGCCACGGAATCTCCTGTCTTTCGGGCTCTAGGCTCTGGGCTTTGAGCTTTCAGGCACGTTCTTGCGAGGTCGAACGGCGACCAGCGCAATCACTATCAGCGCCATAGCTACGTACGCGATGACGTCGCCGATCTGCGAGTAGATGGTTCGACCGCTGAGCAGCCGCACCTCCGCCACGAGCCCGATCTGTTCAAAGATAGCCGATGCCTGCACCACGCGTCCGTACGGATCGACTACGCCGCTGATCCCGGTGTTCGCAGATCGGGCCATGTAGCGACCCTCTTCTATTGCGCGCATGGACGCCATCTCGAAGTGCTGATACGGGGCCGACGAGGTGCCATACCAGCCATCGTTGGTGACCGTCGTGAGCAACTGGCTCCCCTGCAAGACGGCGTCACGCATGAGCGATGGGAACACTACTTCGTAGCAGATCGCGGTGCTCGTCGGATGGCCGTTCACCGGCAGAAGCACCACCTTGTCACCCGGCGTGAACGGCAGGTAGCGCCTGACGAGTGGCGCGGCGAAGGTAAGCCACTCCTGCAACGGGAAGAACTCGCCGAAAGGCACGAGGTGAATCTTGCGATAGACCGCCGCGGTCTCTCCATCGGGGCTCAGTAGGAACGCCGCGTTGTACTGACGGAGCTCGGGCTCGGCGACGATCTGATCGCTGCCGAACAGAATCGGCACTCCAACCTCGCGCGCCAGATCGCGAAGCGCGGCCTCACCGACCGTGTCGTGACCGAACGTGAAGGGAGTGGACGACTCAGGCCAGATCACGAACTCCGCACCACGCCGAACGGCATCCCGCGTCATCGCGAGATAGGACGTGAAAATGCGCCGGTCCGTCTGCGGTGTCCGGTTCAGCTTGTCCTCCTGCGCCACGTTCCCTTGAATGAGTCCCACGCGGAGCGACGTTCCTTCGCGCGTCAGCGAGCCGTCGGCAACCCTCGACGATCCCCAGGCGGCGATCCCCACGAGCAACACCACAGTCGCAGCAATGGCAGTCGCGCGCGACCGTCCGGTGGTCAATAACGCAAACGCGATCGCCGCGTTGACGAACGCGACGAGCGCAGACAGTCCGTACACGCCGAACACACTTGCGACCTGCGCGACGGCCGGCATCGTGACCTGGCTGTTGCCCAGCGGCACCCACGGAAAGCCGCCGAACAGGACGCCGCGGAGATACTCGGTCGCGACCCACGCCGCAGGGGCAAAGAAAAGCGCCGACCGGCCACCCTGAGAGATCAACCTGCCCAGTACCATCGCAGTGATCGCCGGATAGATCGCCAGATACGCGGCGAGCAGCAGCATCGCCACCAGGGCCAGGATCATCGGCATGCCGCCAAAAACGGCTAGCACCGAACTCGTCCAGTACACGGTGCCAGCGAAGTACACGAGGCCTGCGGTCATTCCCAACCAGAGCGCGCGCCGCGCGGGCTGACCCGGAAGCGGACCTGATTGGCCGCGCCATCCACTCACCGCAAGCAGGAGAGGAACGAGCGCGATCCAGGCAAATGCCGGGTGACCGTAACGGGGAAAACTGAGGGCGAGCAGTGCTCCGGAGAGAGCAGAGAGGAGGTAACTCAGCGCGTGATCCAGGGCTTGAACTGTTCTTCCTTTTCCAACTTTCTCGCGACGGTCTCAGCCTCGCGGCGGTCAGCATACTTACCGACGCGAACGCGGAACACCTTCGGGCCGCTCGATCCCGGAGTGGTGACGAACGAGGGGAATCCCTTGGACGAGAGACGCTTCGCGATGGTGTCGGCCTCACCACGTGATTTGAGCGAAGCGACCTGCACCACGAAACCGTTGCCCTGTGGCTCGCCCGGGTCAATCCCCTTCGTCGCGGGAGCAACCGCCTGAGGACGCCCGACCTTGGCCTGCTCGGCGATCGCGGGAACAGGCGACGCGACAGCAGGTTCCACGGCGGGCTCTGGCGGCGGTTCCGGCGCCTCGAGCCGCTTGGCGTAGGTGAGCTCCTTCAGGTCTTCCTGGCTGGAAACCGGTGCGGCTGACGACGCGTCCGTGGAAGAAGTTTGAGAGGGCTGCGCCGCCGTCGATGTCGGATCCACCGTGGGTTCGGTTGCGACTGCGGCCACTGCCGATGCGCGCGTCGTGTTGACCCCGCGCCCCACCATGACGCCGCACAAGAAAATCACGACTGCCGCAACAGTGGCCGTCATGAACATGAAGACCAGCTGTTTACCGTTCAGTTGAATCTCGCGTACTTGTTCCGACATCTATGAACGCGCGCATTGTACCATGCGCCGATCGAGCCGAGAACAAATTTGTTCGCAGGTCTTTCTCAACGGCTCGCGAGTCGATCCAGACGTTGCCGCGCTTCTGCGTTGGAGGCGTCGCGCGACAGCACGTTCTGCAGCTCAGACCTGGCCTCGTTGATCAGCCCGGCGCTCTCGAAGGCGTCGGCCAGAGCAAGCCTCGCGGCAACGGAATCGTTGCTCCAGATCGAGATCTTCAAGGCGTCGATCGCATCGGCTACTCGCCCACCCCGCAGATAGAGCCGCCCGAGCAGAAGATGCGCCTCGTTGTCGTACGGTGAAAGGAAGATCGCACGCTGGAGCGCCGAGATGGCCTCGGCGTCGTGCTCGGCCTCATACGCCCGCCGGGCCGCGTCGACATGAAACGAGGCAAGCTGACGCTGATCGCGCTGGCCCGCAGCACTAATCACGCTCTCGATCCGAAGGGCGTTCGGCAACCCAAGGTCCATCCGCACTCGCTCGAGCCCGCGCGGCACGGGAGGCGATCTCGTGTCCCACCCGTCATACATCGACGAGAGTCGTGTTGCGAGATCCTTCTCGCGCGCGGCCTCCGTGGCACTGCCGGTTGCCCGGAGTGCGACGCCAAGGACGTAGTGGGCCGCATGATCGGCAGGATTCCGTCGAACCGCCTCGCGCAGCCACCACACGGCAGCGGCCGCGTCGCCATCGAGCCAGTAGGCGTAACCGAGATTGAAGTAGGAGTCGACGCCTTCAAGGGCTGCGGCTTCATTGAAGTACGACACCGCTCGCCCACCAGGCGCACCCTCAGGCCGGCGCAACTGGATCACTCCCATGTTGTTGAGAAGCGTGGAGTCTTTCTCCTCCTCATACAGCCTCGTCAACTCGTCGAACGCCTCGTCGTAGCGCTTCAACTCGAGCAGCGACACCGACGCCAGGAAGTGTGCCTGACGATAGAGCCTGTGGCCTGCCGGCACATCCTGCACGGCGGCGAGTGCGCGCTCGTGATCGCCGAGGTCGTTGTGCACCTCCCAGGCGGCGAGCCGTGCGCGCTGAAGCCCCGGCGCCAGCTTGAGTGCTTCGTTGAGAAACGTGAGTCTCGTCTCCGGCGCCTCGGCGATCAGCCCCTTGATGAATTGCTCGAACGCAATGATCGGAGGATGACTCGCTTCGAGCTGTACCGCGGGCGTTGACGAGCCCGGAACGAGGCGCACGGCAACTCGATCGTAGATGTCGAAGATGTCTGCGACGGGACCACTCTCGACAATCTCGGGTAGCGCAAGGCCGGTGTCGAGCACGATCGCTCTCGCGCGAACGGTCAGCGTGTCTCCGGTCAGGGTGAAGTTGCCGACGATCACGTGCGAGGTGCCGATCGCCTGACCAACGCGGATGATTGTGGCGTGACTCAGACCCGTGATGGCGGGGACGCGAAGCAGGTCGAAGGAATGCAGCCGCTCATCGCGCCGCATGACCGGCAGGCCGAGGGCCAGCAAGCTGTCTGAAAGGATGACAGCCGATCCCTCACCGAGCCAGTAGCTGCGAGCTTCACGGGTGGCGGTTTCGAAAGGCATCACCAGCACGCGCGACGCCGTGGCAGGTGCCGGGGTTTGTGCGGCTGCTGCCGGGACGGTCCCCATGCTGTGCAGGGCAACGATGGTCCACGCCGCGATCGCTGCGGCGGCCCACCGTCCCATCATGCAGCTCGTCCTGGCGCGGGCCTGACGGTGACCGACATGGCGCAACGCGTCGCGCCGGTCGCCCGGCACTCATCCATCACTACATCGGCGTCGAGGTTGAATGTGGACATGAGACGACGAAGCGCCGACGCGTAAAACTCGCACAATGGCGACTTCACGCGATCGCGCACTTCGCAGAACAGCGAGCTCTTGAGGTCAACGGATCCGCGCCACTGCCGCCACTGCACCTTGACGTTGGTGTCGCCATACGTGCTCTGCGCCATCCACTGCGCGACACCGACCACCATCCGCTTTCGAATGGCCGGCGGCATGGCGAGGATCAGCTTCTTGCGGACTGGCGACAGCCCCGCCACCGTCCAGTCCGCCGTATATTCACCCGCCCGCGCGGCAATGAGATGGTAAGGGGCGCCTTCGAGACGAAGGAAGCTGAGAACTGCCGCCAGCGGTGCCAGCCCGATTCGGCCCTCACGGAGGCCCGACGGGTGCAACCAGGCTTCGTAGAATTCCAGCCGCATCGGCAGGAGGTCTGCGATGGCCTGGTGAAGGCTCGCAACGAGGAGTCGGCCCACGGCCGCATCGGTCATACGCTAATATTGGGGGTCGGGAATCGACCCCGTCACCGGGATCGTGAGTCGACCCTAATACTTTCTCGGCGGCGATACGGGCTTCGGTTAGAGCCCTTCAAGCGTGGCGTATCGCGGCTTTCGTTGTACTGCACCTCGAATCCAACCGCAAATCGCGAAATCGCGGCGCATCGACCGACGAGCATCGACCGATACACTACAGCCACCTCTGACGCGTAATGATTCTGCCCGTCCATACACGCCTTCGCGACCACCTCACAGGGGTGATCGCCACACTGTACTCGGTCGAACCCTCGTCTCTGCTGTCGCTCGCGTTGGACTACCCGCCGAATCGGGATCTTGGAGACATCGGCACACCCGCCGCGTTCGAGCTCGCCCGCCGGCTTCGGAAGGCACCTCGCGCGATCGCGCAGGAGATTGCTGCCGCCTTCGGGACGCTCGAAGGCATACGTCAGGTAACGGCAGCGCCCAACGGCTACTTGAATTTCTTTCTCGAGCGGCCGGCGTTTCTCCGCGACCGCCTCGTCCCGGCATTATCTGCGCCGAGCCGCGATTCGGGGAAAGCCATCGTCGAGCACACGGCGATCAACCCGAACAAGGCCGCTCACATCGGGCATCTTCGAAATTCAGCGCTGGGTGACACGCTCGTGCGGGTCCTGCGCTTCAGCGGCATCCCCGTCGAGGTGCAGAACTACATCGACGACACGGGCGTGCAGGTGGCGGACGTCGTCGTTGGATTTCGCGTCATCGAGAAAATGTCGCTCGCCGATGTCGAGAAAATCGCGGACAGCACTCGCTTCGACTACTACTGCTGGGATCTCTACGCGCGCGTCGGTGAGTGGTACGGAAAGGACGAAGAGAAGCTCAAGGTCCGGGCGCAAACGCTCCACGACATCGAACACGGTGGCAACGAGAATGCCAACCTCGCCGCCTTCATCGCCGATCGCATCGTCCGCTGTCACCTGCTGACGATGGCGCGGATGAACGTGGACTACGACCTGCTCACGTGGGAGGGCGACATCCTGCGGCTGAAATTCTGGGCGCAGGCATTCGAGGTGTTGAAGGCTAAGGGCGCGGTCTACCTGAGAACTGACGGACGTCACGCCGGCTGCTGGGTGATGCCGATCCAGGAAGATCTCGACTCAACTCCGAACGAGCCAACTCCCAACTCCCAAACGGCCAACCCCCAGACTCCCAGCGATGAGGCTGAGGCTGAAGATGACGTTGAAGAGCGCGAGAAGGTGATCGTTCGCTCGAACGGCGTCGTCACGTACGTCGGGAAGGACATCGCGTATCAGTTCTGGAAGCTCGGCCTGCTCGGTCGCGATTTCCAGTACCGAGTCTTCGGGCAGCGGCCGCAGGGTCCGCTGTGGGCGACGTGCAGCGCGAACGGCGTTGCTGAGCACCCGCACTACGGCGGTGCGGCGTACGTCTACAACGTCATCGACGTTCGCCAGTCCTATCTTCAGAAGCTGCTGAAGCAGGCGTTGATTGCCGTGGGTCATCCGGAAGGCGCGCAGCGATCGCATCACTTCTCGTACGAGATGGTGGCGCTGTCGCACGCGACGGCGCGAGAGCTCGGCTTCGCTCCGGCACCGGACTCCGAAGAGGCCAAGCGTCCCTTCGTCGAGGTGTCGGGACGTAAGGGGCTCGGCGTCAAGGCGGACGACCTGCTCGATATCGTGATCAAGAAGGCGCGCGAGGAAGTCGGCAAGCGCAACCCAGTGCTCGCAGAAGAAGAGGCGCAGCAGATCGCCGGGCTCATCGGCGTCGCGGCGGTTCGCTACTTCCTGATCAAGTTCTCACGTGGCAAGGTCATCGCGTTCGACCTCGAAGAAGCCATCAGCTTTCAGGGCGAGACCGGTCCTTACATTCAATACGCAGTCGTCCGGATCAACAACATCTTCCGCAAGCTCCAGGAGCGAGATGGTCTCGACGAAGCATCACTGGTTTCGACGCTGGGACAACTGTCCGCCGGCGAATTGACCGGGGACAACGGCAACGAGCTCTGGTCACTGGTGCTCGAAGCCGCGCGCCTCGATGAGGTCGTCGAGCAAGTGATCGCCACGCTCGAGTTCTCGGTGCTGGCCAAATACGCCTTCGGGCTGGCACAGGCCTTCAACGCGTTTTACAACCTCCACCCGAGCCGGTCGTCGATCCTCAACGAAGAGCGGGATAATGTGCGCCGGTGGAGGGCTGCAGCGGTGATTTACGTCCGCGACCAACTCGTGCAGGCACTGGGCCTCATGGGCATTGGCGTGCCTCAAAGAATGTAGGGTTATGCCACTTATCGCGATTCCACCGTGCGACAAGCTTCGTGACTACGAGGAAGCGGTCCGGCGTGCTGGCGCCGAGGTCCGTGTGCTCGACCGTGCAGTCGATCGGCCCGAAGATGTGATTCGATCCTTCGACGGTCTGCTGCTGCCCGGTGGCGGCGATGTGTTGCCGTCGATCTATGGCGAGGCCGCTCATCAAACGTACTCAGGGGCCGAACCCGGCCGCGACGACTACGAGCTCGAGCTGGCGCGACGAGCGGTTGAAGCCGACCTTCCGCTGCTCGCAATCTGTCGAGGCATCCAGGTGCTGAACGTCGCCCGCGGGGGCTCGCTCGTTCAGGACATTCCGAACGAGCTCGGCTCCACGGTCAACCACACGCAGCGCGACTCACCCGTCACGATCGCGCACGAGGTGTGGATCACGGAAGGAACCCTGCTCGATCGCCTGATGCACGAGCTTCTCGAAGGTGACTCGTGCATGGTGAACAGCCGTCATCATCAGGCCCCAAAGAAACTCGGAGCGGGTTTGGCGGTGTCCGCCACTGCACCCGATGGCGTGATTGAAGCGATCGAGGATGCGAGCCGTCGATTCTGCCTCGGCGTGCAGTGGCACCCCGAGAACTTCTATCGCACCGGCGAGTTCAGACCGATCTTCGAGGGATTCGTCGAAGCCGCGACGAAGTAGGGGCCGCAGCGC
>Ga0207691_10003555_pt1 | contig 15159 bp, 14 predicted proteins | sample KBSM13metaG_FD_184327 | JGI IMG/M metagenome (GOLD analysis project Ga0207691, IMG submission 184327) | Miscanthus rhizosphere microbial communities from Kellogg Biological Station, Michigan, USA - KBS M1-3 metaG (SPAdes) (version 2) | ecosystem: Host-associated > Plants > Roots > Rhizosphere >... | reverse complement strand
GCAGTACGCGGCGCTCGTCGCGGCGGACGGCGCGCATCTCGAGTTCACCGAGGACGGCATCGCCGAGATCGCGCGCATCGCCGCCACCGTGAACTCGCGGATGGAGAACATCGGCGCTCGCCGTCTGCACACCGTGATGACGACGCAGCTCGAGGAGACGCTGTTCGATCTCCCCGACGCCGGCAGCAAGCGGATCGTCGTGAACGCCGATGCCGTCCGCGAGAAGCTCAAGGCGATCGTCGAGGACGAGGACCTGAGGAGATACATTCTCTAGGCGACTGCGCGATGCGGTTTGCGCGATGCGCAACGGCCTCGGGAGGCAGGAGCTTCCCGAGGCCGCTTTGTGTTAGCGCAATGCGCATCGCGCGTCGCGCATCGCGTTACACCAGGACCGCCCCATCCTCGACCCTCGAAGGTCGATCCGACCTCCGCTTCTCCAGCATCCCCTGCTTGAGCTGGAACCGGTTCACCAGCGCCTCGAGACGCTCGGCCTGTGCCGCCAGCTCCTGCGCGGTCGCCGCGAACTCCTCGGACGTCGCCGCGTTGCGGCGCGTCGCGTCGTTCGCCCGGGTCATCGTCTCTTCCAGGTCCGTCAGCCCGCTCGCCTGATGCGACGACGCGCCGGCCAGCTCCTGCACCAGCGCCGCGGTGCTCGCGATGCTCGGGGCGAGCGCGCGCAGGATCTCGCGCGACTGCTCGATCTTCTGCTCGCTGTCCACGCTCAGCCGGCTGATCTCCTGCGCCGTCGTCGCGCACTGCGTCGCCAGCTTGCGCACCTCCTCGGCCACCACGTGGAAGCCGCGTCCGTGCTCGCCGGCGCGTGCCGCTTCGATCGCCGCGTTCAGCGACAGCAGGTTGGTCTGGCGCGCGATGCTCTCGATCATCGACGTGCGAGACAGGATCTCGCGCGTCGACTCGATCGCTTCCTGCACTACCCGCGCGCCCTCGCGCGTACGCTCGGCACCGTCCAGCGCCTGCCGTTCCACGACGCGCGAACGCTCCGCGTAGTCGCGCACCGACGTGCTCATCTCCGCGATGCGCTCCACCGTATGGCGGATCCCGCTCGCGCCCTCGCCCGAGCTGGCCGCCAGCTCCGTGGCCGCGCCCTGCATCTGGTTCGCCGCCGAAGCGATGCTGATCGACGCTTCGCGCAGCTCGGCGATGATCGCCCGGAGCCGCTCCACCATCGCCGCGAAGGCGTGGCCGAACGCGTCGTCGTCCGAGCGGGGGCGCACCTGCGCCGTCAGATCGCCGTGGGCGAGCTTCTCCGCCGTCACCGACATCTCCGAGAGGTAGTGCACCATCGCCGCGAGCGCGGTCCCGAACCGGTCGTCCTCGGAGCGGCGCGTCACGCTCCGCGAGAGATCCCCGCGGGACACGGCCTGCGCCACGCCGGCCATCTCGTTCAGGTATGCCACCATGTCGTTCATCGAGCGCAGCACGTGTCCCATCTCGTCGTCCGCGGCTGGCGGGATCGTCACCGACAGGTCGCCCTGCGCCACTCGTCCCGCGATCGACGCCATCTGCTCCAACGGCTCCGTCACGGCCTGCGTCGTCGCCGCCGACAGCGCGAGAAGTCCGAGCACCGCCACGAGCGCGATCAGCGCGACGCCGAACGTCGCGCTCAGCTGGAGCACTCTCGCCGTGTGGAACGCTCCGTCGATCGCCGCCTCCTGGGCGTCGATGTCGTCCTCCACCTCGCGTCGCAGCGCATTGTAATCCGCCGACGTCCGCGCGAGCCCCGCCCGTAGCGAGTCCGCTCCCGCCGCGGTCACGGTCGTGCGGCTCAGGGGCCGCAGCGACGCGTAGTAGTTCTGGAACCGCTGGCCCATCGCTTCGGCGCGAGCGCCGTTGTCCGAGTGCGCGCGCGACTCGGCGGCGGCCGCGAGGAAGGCGGAGCTCAGCGAGTCCATCTCGCTCAGGCGGTTGGCGTCCTGCGTCGCCGCCGCGTTCTGGAGCGCGTTCTGGAGATCGCTCAGCGTCTCCCGCATGTCCTGGCCGGCGCGCAGCGCAGGATAGTAGTCGCGCTGGATCTTCGTGAGGCTCCGTGGATCGAGCACGCCGAGCGTGACGCTCACGAGGAAGATCGCGGCGAGCGCCACCGCAGCGCCGATCGGCAGCAGTCGCATGCGCTCGCGCAGGGGCCGTCCGGCGAGCCGGTGCGACCATGCGCGTACCATCGGGGCGAGCAGTTGCATCAGAGGGCCTGGGCTGGCTGGACGCGGAGGGTCGGGTGGGGACGCCACCCTCTCCAGCGCGTGCTCGGAGGGGAGTTTCTCGAGTTTCGGCCCCGGCGCCGGCGCGCATGAGGCGCCGGGGGTGCCGGTGAGGCCGAGGAAGGCGGGGTCGGACGCAAACGGCGAACGCGGCCCGGGAGAGGCCGCTCGATGGTTGTGTGACGCTCAATGGAAGGGGCAGTAACACCGGCGAGGCCCCACCCCGCCTCTTCCCCCGGGGTAGGCGGAATGCCTCGCTTGCTCGCCGCTTTCGCCGACCGTTAGCTTCTTCGGCTTCGGCACGCCCACCCCTCTCGCCCCGTCATGACCGACCGTCCCCACCGCGACTTCCTGGCGATCCCGGATTTCTCCCGGGCCGAGCTCCTCGCGCTGTTCGATCTGGCCGAGCGGATGCGCCGCGGCGAGTACCAGAAGAAGCCCCTCGCCGGCAAGACTCTGGCGATGATCTTCATGAAAGCGTCCACCCGCACCCGGGTGTCGTTCGAGGTGGGGACGTACCAGCTCGGCGGCCACGCGCTCTTCCTCTCCCCGCGCGACGTGCAGCTCGGCCGCGGCGAGCCGATCGCGGACACGGCGCGCGTCCTGTCGCGCTACGTGGACGGCATCATGATCCGCACCTTCGCCCACCAGGACGTCGAGGAGCTCGCGCGCTACGCCGACGTTCCCGTCATCAATGGGCTGACGGACCTCATGCACCCCTGCCAGATCCTCGCCGACATCCTCACGATCCGGCAGCATCTCGGCGGGTTCGAGGGGAAGAAGGTCGCGTGGATCGGCGACGGCAACAACATGGCCAACTCCTGGATCAACGCGGCCTACCGGTTCGGGTTCGAGCTGGCCATCGCCTGTCCGCAGGGCTACGAGCCGGCGGACCACCTCCTCGCGCGCGCGCAGAAGGAGACGAAGATCACGATGACGCGTGATCCGAAGGAGGCGATCGAGGGCGCCGACGTCGTCAACACCGACGTCTGGGCGAGCATGGGGCAGGAGGGGGAGCAGAAGAAGCGAGAGCGCGACTTCGCCGGCTACACCGTGGATCGCGCGATGATGGCCCGCGCGGCGAAGGACGCGATCTTTCTACACTGTCTTCCCGCGCATCGTGGCGAGGAGGTCACCGCAGACGTCATCGACGGCCCGCAGAGCCGGGTGTGGGACGAGGCGGAGAATCGCCTTCACATCCAGAAGGCGATCATGGCCGTGCTGATGGGAGGTGAGCCACTCGGATGACGGCGCGCGCGAGCGTCGCGCCGGTCGCCCCATGGGCGGGAGTCGTTCTCGTATTTCTCTTCGCCCTGCACGACCGGTTCGAGCTCGTGCAGAATCGCCTGCTCATCCTGCTCTGCCTCGCCGTCGCGGCGGTCGCGGTCGCACTGCGCCGCCGCGACGCACTGACCGCTTCGGGCCGAACGCTCGACGCGCGCGCACTCCATCGTCGCACGCTCATCGCCGGAGCGCTGCTAGGCGCGGCGTCCGTCGGGCTCGTGCTGCTTCGCGCGATCGTCGCGCCGAAGCTCGGGGTGCGCGTCGACCTCCTCTCCGCGCTCGTCCCGCCGCTGGTCGGGTGGAGCATCTTCCTCCTGCTGCCGATCGGCTGGGCTCCCGCGAGCGAAGCGAGTGGCCCGGGAGCGTGGGAGCCGCCGAAGGGGAGTCGGGTCGCCATCGCGGTGATCGCGTTCGTCGCCATCGCGCTCGAGACCCTCGCGCGCACGCACTACGACAACATCGACGAGGTGCTGTACACCCTGCAGGCGCACCTCTTCGGTTTCGGTCACGCGACCTGGGCCCTCGACCCGGAGTTGCAGCGCTTCGTGAAGCTGCCGATGATGGTGGTGAGACCGGATCGCATCCACACGCAGTATCCGCCCGGCTATCCCGCGATCCTCGCGCTCTTCCTGCGCCTCGGAATCGCCACGCTCTGTGGCGCCACGATCGGCGCACTCGCCGTGCTCGGGACGTTCCACCTCGGGCGCCGAGTCGCCTCCGCCGCGGCGGGGCTCATCGCGGCGCTGTTGCTGGCGACGAATCCCGTGGTGATCCGCTGGAGCGCCGCGAACATGTCGCACGCGGCGGCGATGACCGCGCTGTGTTTCGCCGCGTGGATCGCGTTCGACGCCATCGAGAGCTCGGGCCGTCGCCGCGACGTGCAGAGCGTTCTCGCCGGGCTCCTCCTCGGCGTCGCGTTCACGGTGCGCCCAGTCACCGGTCTGGCGGTCGCGCTCTCGATCTGGCTCGCGCTCATCGCCCGTCGGCCCGGCTGGCCAGCCCTGGGTCGCGTCACTGCCATGTTGGGCGTCGGCGCTACGCTTCCTGTCGCCGCGCTGCTCGCCTGCAACGCGGCGACGAACGGCGACCCGTTTCTCATCGGCTACCGGGCTGCGCTCGGTCACCTCAGCGACATGGGCTTCGGGATGCGTGGCGTCATCGTGTACGACGACGCCGTTCGACCCGTGGTGTCCTCCTACCATTTCGGCTTCGCCGACGCGGTGAGAAACGAGATCGCGTCCGCCGCGTGGCCGCTCGCGCGCGATCTCTTTCCCGTCTGGTGGCTGCTGCCGCTCGCGGCCGTGGGGCTGGCGTACCGGTTTCGCGTGCGCTGGGAGGTGATCGCCGCGTTCAGCGTTCTGCCGATCGTCAACTTCCTCTACTTCAGCAACGGCGAGCGGTTCTACGTCGAGCTCATTCCCTTCGCGTTCGTGGGCGTGGCGCTTCTGGTGCGTCACGTCGCCCATACCGACGTGCGAACCGCGCGCGCGCTGCTGATCTTCCTCGTCGGCGCCAACGGCGTTACGACCGCGACGCGGGTCGCCGGTGACCGATGGCAGCGCGTCCGCCATCCCGCCGTCGGCGAGGTGCTCGCGCGCGCCATCCGCGACTCCAGCCGCGCGGCGCCGCGCATTCTCGTCTTCGTACGCGACACCACCCTGGCCGAGCCGCTGCTCATCGGCCTCTCGCAGTTCAACTTCGGCCGTTTTCCCGGCCCTGTCGTCGTCGCTCGCGATCTCGGCCGGGAGAACGCGCAGCTGGCGTGTCGGCTTCCCGGCTACCGCGTGCTCGTGGCCGAATACGCGCCCGCGGCACGCGATGCGCGTCTCGTCTCGGCGAACGACGGTTCGCTCGTCACCAGCCGATGCGATCGTCCTGCTCTCGTTTCCAATCCTCGACCATCCGCATGACCTATCCTGCCGAAGGAACCATCGCTCCCGATTTCACTCTCGACACCGACGCCGGCACGCCGCTCACGCTGAGCGCGCTCCGCGGACGACCCGTCGTGCTCTTCTTCTATCCGAAGGACGACACGCCAGGCTGCACGATCGAGTCGTGCGAGTTCCGCGACCTGATGCCGCGATTCCAGGGCGTGAAGGCCGAAGTCCTCGGCATCAGTCCCGACGACGTCAAGTCGCACGTCAAGTTCAGAAAGAAGTTCGATCTGCCGTACCCGCTGCTCGCCGACGTCGAGCATGCGGTGGCGGACGCCTACGGGGTGTGGCAGGAGAAATCGATGTTCGGCCACAAGTACTGGGGGAACGCGCGGACCACCTTCGTGATCGATCGCGACGGCCGGATCGCGAAGGTGTTCCAGAAGGTGACGCCTCTGGGACACGCGGCAGAGGTGGCGGAGACGGTGGCTGGGCTTGGTTGAGCGCGGTGTCGTCGCTCGGAGGCATCGAGCGACGACGGGGTGGAACCCGGCACGGCTCCTGCTCGTTGACCGGCAGTCGCCACCCACAACCCACGCCGTCATGCCAAATCAGTCGCCCTCCACGACCAAGAAGCTCGATGAGCTCTATGACCTCATCGACGGCATCGAGATCGCCATGTTCACCACTCGGCGCGCTGACGGTCATCTCGTCTCCCGGCCGATGGCCACGCAGGAGCGCGTGACGGGCACCGACCTCTGGTTCGTCACCGACGTCTCGTCGCACAAGCTCGACGAGCTGCGCACCGACCCGCACGTCAACCTCGCGTACTACAACATGAAGTCGCGCGAGTGGGTCTCCGTCGCCGGCATCGCGACGGTCACACAGGACCGCAACCTGATCAAGGAGCTGTACAAGCCCGATTGGAAGGCGTGGTTCGGCGACGAGGGCGGCGATCGCAACGGCGGGCCGGACGATCCTCGCCTCGCCCTCATCCTCGTCGAAGCCGAGTCGGTCGAGTACCTCGTCGTCGACAAGCCGCGTCCCGTCGTGCTGTTCGAGGTCGCGAAAGGGATCATCACCGGCTCGACGCCGGATGTCGGCGAGCAGCGTTCGCTCACGGAGCGTGAGCTTCGGACCGAGGCCGCACGCGAGGCGCGCTGAATCGAGGCTCCCGCTTGTGCCCGGTGGTGTGCACTGACGATTTTGTCGTGTGCGTCCAATCGTCGCGTTTCAGGGTGAGAGCGGTGCCTTCTCCGAGAAGGCCATCGAGTTTCTCGTCGAAGGCCCCGTCAAGCTCCTCTCCTGCAACACTTTCGACGCCACGACCGGCGCGGTGGTGCAGGGGATAGCCGATCTCGCCGTCATCCCGGTCGAGAACCTGATCGCCGGCCCGGTCCACGCCGCCCTCGACGCCCTCGCGGCGGCCCCGGAGCTCGAGCAGATCGGCGAGCACCTGCTTCCGGTGCGCCATGCGCTGCTCGGCCTCCCCGGTGCGACCATCGGCGACATCCGCGAGGCGCTCAGCCACGAGATGGCTCTCAAGCAGTGCCGGCGCTTCTTCGCCGAGCATCCGGAGATCAAGGCCGTCGAGGCGCACGATACCGCGGGCGCCGCGCGTCTCGTCGGCATCCGCCGCGATGCCTCCGTCGCCGCGATCGCCGGCGCATGGGCGGCCGAGCGCTACGGCCTGGTCGTGATCCAGGACGGGCTCCAGGACCACGCCGAAAACTTCACGCGGTTCGTCCTGGTGATGCGCCGGCCGCGCTGACCGCGCGATGCGCTGAGCGCATCGCGCACAGCGTCACGTCTTGAGAGCGCTCGCCACCACGACCGTCACGTTGTCCCGCCCACCCGCGGCGAGCGCGCGGTCGACGAGCTCGCGGCACGCGCCCTCGGCGTTCGACGCGTCGACCAGCACGTCGGCGATCTGCCGCTCCGTCACGTGCTTCGTGAGTCCGTCGGTGCACAACACCAGCGCGTCCCCCTGCTCGAGCGTTATCGCGCTCACCGCCGGCGTCATGTCCTGCGCTCCCACGGCGCTCGACAGCACGTTGTTGAACCCCTGCTGCTCGACCTGCTTCTCCGTCATCTTGTACTCGTCCATCAGGAACGCGCCCATCGTCTGGTCGCGCGTGAGCCGCTTGAGCGTCGAGCCACGCAGGTGATAGGCGCGGCTGTCCCCCACGTGCACGACGAACGCCTGCGGCCACACCACGAGCGCGATCGTCAGCGTCGTCGACGGTCCGCCCTGCGAGATCCCGAACGTCGAGCGCAGCTTCTCGTGCGCCCGCTGCACCGCCTTGTTCAGCGGATCGAGGAACGCGTGCTCCTGACCCCCGGTCACGGCGTGGTAGCTGCCGACGGTCTCGCTCATGTACTCGACGATCGTCTGGATCGTGAGCCCGCTGGCCAGACGTCCGCCGTCCAACCCGCCGACACCGTCGGCCACGGCGTACAGATACGCCTTCGGGCCGCAGAGCGGGTCGAGCACCTTGCGATCCTCGAGGTTCGTCTGGCGCACCTCGAGCGATCGCTGCAAGGACGCGATCACGAAGTGATCCTCGTTCCCCTCGCGCACCATCCCCACGTGCGACAGCCCGTAGCTCTCCAGCCGTCGGCGCTGATCGTCCGTCGTCGCGCCGAGGGGGAAGTTGCCGGAGGTGTAGATCGCCTGGCGGGGCGGCCGCGCATCCGCGACGGGCGGTGGAACCGGTCGAGCCGGTTCGACTTCGCCGGTGGCTTTCTTCCACATGTCCCCGATCTTTCCCATGCCGACCTCCCGCCGAGCGGTGGGCGCGCCGATTGACGTCGATTCTACCGTCGCGAAGCTACCGCGCGCGAGCGCCAGCCGATATGGCCGGCACTCGCACGGAGGTAGCAACAGTCGGGCCCGTCAGTGGGATCAGCCCTGGCCCGGCTCTGTGTCGGTCGGGTGCCGTGACTCGACGTCGTGGCTCGTCGCGGCATCCCGCGCTTGGGAACCAGCGATTCCGCGCTCACTCCGCACGACGGCCGCGAGGATCCCGAGCCCACCCGCCGAGACGACGCCCGCCGCGGCCCACGCCGCGGCTCCGATGCAGAAGGGACACATCGCCAGCGCGCCTCAGGACTCGTAGCGGTCGTGAAGCCGCGCCCACGGCTGCACGTCACGGCCGTCCTGCCGGCCGAGCGGGGTGAAGTCGAGGTAGCCGAAGACGTTGCTCTCGTGCTCCGTGCCGCGCGCGTAGGCCGAGTACGTGTGATACACGTCCTCTCCGTCGCGCAGAAAGACGCTCACCCCTGGCAGGTCGCCCGCGTACGACGCGATCGTCCCGCCCATCTCCCGGACGTCGCGGAAGTTGTACGTCGTCGCGCCACGGCTCGGATCCAGCGTGACGTGGAAGTCGAAGTTGAAATCGGTCCCCGCCGACGACACGATCGGGATCGTCCATCCCATGCGCGCGCGGAATGCCTCCAACTGCTCGAGCGGCGCGCGCGACACGAAGGCGAGCGTGGTGTTCGCCGCGTTGAGATGCACGAGGTTTCCCACCGTGTCGACGAGCATGGAGCATCCCGGGCACCCCTCGCCCGCGCGGTCGATCCACATGAAATGGTGGATGACCAGCTGCTGCCGCCCCTCGAACAGGTCCACGAGCCGCCGCTCGCCGTTCGACGTCTGAAACCGGTAGTCCTTCTCCACCTTCACCATTGGAAGCCGGCGTCGCTCGGCGTTGAGTGCGTCGCGCATTCGCGTGTGCTCCTTCTCCTTGCGCAGCAGCTCGAGCCGGGCGGCGAGCCATTCGTCACGGGATGCGACAGCGGGAAGCTCGGAGGCGAGGGTCGTCATCGGGGTATCCGTATCGGTGGATGGTGGGCGCTCGTTTACATACCGGTCGGTATGTTATGGACTCGAGGCCGTTCGTCAAGAGCGAGCTTTGACTTTTTGAGCGACAAACGTTACATACCACACGGTACGTCCACCCGACCCAATGATGTCACCTCGTGCTGCCCGAACCTCGACGCCTGCCCGAGCCAGGGCTGGGCGCACCCGCGCCCCTGAGGCGACGCGGGAGCGCCTCGTCGCCGCCGCGTTCGAGCAGATCCATCGACACGGCTATCAGGGTGCGGGGCTCGACGACATCCTCGCGACTGCGGGCGTCACGAAGGGGGCGCTGTATCACCACTTCGCCGACAAGGCCGATCTCGCGTACGCCGTCATCGACGAGGTGATCCGCGCGCTCACCCTGAAGCGCTGGACCGGCCCCCTCGCGAGCTACGACGGCGATCCCATCTCCGGCATCAGGCTCGTGCTCGACGTCGTCGCGGCGGAGTTCTGCGATGAGCGCTTCGGGGACAAGGTCGAGCTGGGATGTCCGCTCAACAACATCGCGCAGGAGATGTCACCGCTCGACGAACGCTTCCGCCGTCGCGTCGCCGTCGTCTTCGAGACCTGGATCGAGGCGTTCGCCCAGGCGCTCGAGCGCGGGCGCACCGACGGCACCGTTCGTCGCGACGTCGACGCGCGCAAGGTCGCGACCTTCATCGTGTCGTCCATCGAGGGCAGCTTCGGGCTCGCGAAGAATGCCAAGAGCGCGCCCCTGCTGCGCGAGAACTTCGAGGTGCTGACGGAGTTCCTCGAGACGTTGCGCGCTCGGCGCATCGTCGACACCAAGCGCTGAGCGGTCGACGGTCTCGACGAACGATCGACGGCCGGCCTCGGAAAGCGCTCCTGCGCCCCGAGCCCGGCCGTCAACCATCTCACGATCTCACCTTCTCACCAACCAACCAACCGTCGTCAAGGCACCAACCCCGTCGGCTTCGCCGGTGCCCCGTCCCAGTCCACCTGCGGCGACGGATAGAAGTTGAGGCCGAGCAGTCGCCAGCGAGCGGCGTGGCCGGCGATCCGCTGGCGGAATCCGTCCCACTGTCGCTGCTCCGGCTGCGACCACCCCAGCTCCGCGAGCGCCGGCAGCCGCGGGAGCGTGAGGTAGAGCGCCGAGCCGAGGTTGTGAACCGTCTCGCTCCAGAGCGCTCCCTCGACGCCGAGGATCTGCTGCTCCTTCACGCCCTTCAGGTACGTCAACGGCTCCCACTCGTACGCCGTCCTCAGCTCGACGATCGCTGCCCAGGTCAGCCCCAGCTCGGTGTTGGGCGTGTACTTCATGTCGAGGTACGCCTTCGTCGCCGGCGACATCACGAGCTTCGCCCCCTGCAGCACGGCGGGCGGCACCGTGTCGCTCTTCCACTGCTGCGCGATGCTCGTCGGCCGGAGCCGCGCCTTCCCGATCTCTTCCCACCCGACCATCGTCTTGCCGTGCTTGTACACGATGTCCTGCACGCGCTCGACGAACTTGATGTACTGCGGGTCCTTGAGGACGTGCACTTCGTCGCCGCCCATGTGGAAGTACGGGCCCGGCGTAATTCCCGCGATCTCGCGCACGACGTCGTCGACGAACGCGTACACGTTCTCGCTGTCGGGACAGAACGTGCTCCAGCCCACCTCCGTGCCCGTGTACGTGCCGGGCACGCGCGCGGCGGCGGTGCTCGCCGGCATCGGGCGGCTGCAGCTGAGCTCAGGGTAGGCGCTGATCGCCGCGTTGGTGTGCCCCGGCATGTCGATCTCGGGCACGATCGTGATGTAGCGCTCCGCGGCGTAGCGCACGATGTCCGCGTAGTCGGCTTTCGTGTAGAACCCTCCCGGTCCGCCGCCGACCTCCGTGCTCCCGCCCACTTCGGTGAGCTTCGGCCGCGAATCGATCTGGATGCGCCAGCCCTGATCGTCGCCCAGGTGCAGGTGGAAGATGTTCAGCTTGTACATCGCGAGCACGTCGATGTACTGCTTCACCTCGTCGACCGAGAAGAAGTGCCGCGCCACGTCGAGCATCGTGCCGCGCCACGCGAATCGCGGCCGGTCGGTGATCTGACCCGCCGGCACCGTCCACGCCTGCGCCGCGCGTCGTCCGAAGTTCAGCTCCGACTCGATCGCCGCGGGCAGCAGCTGCCGCAGCGTCTGCATGCCGTGGAACACGCCGGCCGGCGTCGCCGCGATGATCCGCACCGAGTCGGCCGACACCGTCAGCTCGTAGCCTTCACTCCCGAGCGACGCGGCCCCGCCGAGCCGCAGCACGATCGCACCCTGCGGCGCCGCACCGTTGCTCGTCGTCACCGGAACCGGCAGCCCGGTCGGCACGCGCAGCAGCATCGCCAGCATGTCGGCCGTGCGTGCCACCTCGGCGTTTCCCGACGGCGCGACGATGCTCGTCGACGCGCCGAGCATGAACGGCGCGCCGCTTCCCGGCGTCACGGAGAGCGGTATCGGCACGATGCGGTGCGCCGCGAGCGACGTCGGCGCCACGAACATCGGCGGGCGCTGCGCCTGCGCTGCCGGCGCGGCGGGCGCCGGCGTCGGCGCTGTCGTGGTAGTCGTGGGGCGGCAGGCGGCCAGCGCGCACGAGAGCGCGATACCGCCGTGGACGAGTGCGTTGGAGCGAAAGCGAATCATCATTCGTGACGGCGCTCGGTGGCGGCCGTGGTTGGGGGCGAACAAAAATTGTCGCCCGGCACCGAGCGCGGGAAGGCGGCAGGCGCAGACTCTCGGCGCCGCGCTTCACTCATGGTTCCAGTTTCTTCTCGAGCGCCTCGAACTGCAGGTCGTCGCGCTGCGGAAGTCCGAACCGATCGATGCCGTAGGGGAAGGGCAGGAGCTCACCCGTGCGCGTGTAGCCGCGGCGCTCGTACCACTCGATGAGCGTCTCGCGCACGGTGATCACCGTCATGCGCATCCGTCGCGCGCCGCGCGACGCCGCGTAGCGCTCCGCCTCGTCCAGCATGCTGCGTCCGAGCCCACGTGCCTGCAGGTCCGGCCGTATCGTGAGCATGCCGAGATACCACACGTCGGCGCTTTTCGGCTCCAGCCACACGCTGCCCAGCAGCGTGCCGTCGGGCTCGTCGCGCATCGTCAGGAGCAGCGCGCCCGGTCGCGACGCCAGATCGGCCCGCAAGGACTCCGGATCCGTCCGCTGACCGCCGACCAGATCCGCCTCCGTCGTCCACCCCGCGCGCGAGGATTCCCCGCGAAAGGCGGAGTTCACCAGCGCGGCGATGGGCTCCAGGTCGGACTCTTGGGCGATCGATACGTACATGGCACTCTCGCGAACGGTTCGGGTCGCGCGCCGCCGAGCGGCGCCCCTTGTACGCTAGCGCACTCCTGTCACCCTGGCATGTACCCGTGCCATCCGCGCATATTCAGTGTTCCGCTGCATCCCGCCGAACTGGAAGATGACCGAGACCTCCGCCGCTACCCTCAAGCGCACTCCCCTCCACGAGATCCACGTCGCACTCGGCGGCAAGATCGTCCCCTTCGCCGGCTACGAGATGCCGGTCCAGTATGCCGCCGGGATCACCGCGGAGCATCGGGCCGTCAGGGAGGGGTGCGGGATCTTCGACGTCTCGCACATGGGTGAGTTCTGGATCACCGGCGATCGCGCCGTGGACTTCGTGAACCACGTGACGACGAACGACGTCGCCGCGCTGGCCGTCGGCCAGGTGCACTACTCCACGATCCTCAACGACCGCGGAACGATCGAGGACGACTGCCTGGTCTATCGCTTCGCCGACCGGATCATGATGGTCGTCAACGCGAGCAACGCCGCGAAGGACTTCGCGCACATCGCGCCGCATGCGTCGCGATTCGGCGTCACCCTCACGGACGCGAGCGACGACACGGCGCTCCTCGCCGTGCAGGGACCGAAGGCGGCCGAGATCCTCCAGCCGCTCACCTCGATCGATCTTGGCGCGATCCGCTACTACCACTTCACCGAAGGGGCGGTGGCCGGCCACGACGCGATCGTCAGTCGCACCGGCTACACCGGCGAGGACGGCTTCGAGCTGTACGTGCCGAACGACACCGCCGTCCCGCTCTGGAACGCGCTCGTGAACACCGGTCGCATCACACCGTGTGGGCTCGGCGCCCGCGACACGTTGCGCCTCGAGATGGGAATGGCGCTCTACGGCAACGACATCGACGACACGACGACGCCCCTCGAGGCGAACCTCGCGTGGCTCGTGAAGCTCGAGAAAGGCGACTTCGTCGGACGGGACGCGCTCGTCGCGCAGAAGGAGCGCGGGCTGACGCGGAAGCTCGTCGGCTTCACGATGGCCGAGCGCAACTTCCCGCGGCACGGCTATCCCGTCTTCCACGACGGCCAGCCGAGCGGCGTGGTGTGCAGCGGAACCATCAGCCCCACGCTCGGGATTCCCATCGGCACGTGCTACCTCCCCCTCGCCGGCACGAAGCCCGGCACCACGTTCGAGATCGAGATCCGCGGCAAGCGTGTCCCCGCCACGGTCACGAGACCACCCTTCTACAAGCACGCGTCCCATCTCTGATCGGGCAGACGCGCGAGGAACGGCCATGCGGGTGGCGGTGCTGACGATCTCGGATGCGACCTCGCGAGGCGAGCGCGCCGACGACTCGGGCGACGCGATCGTGGAGTGGATCGAGGCGATCGACGCGAACCTCACCGCGCGCGCCGTCGTCAGCGACGACGTCGTCCCCATCGTGCGCCAGCTTCTCGCCTGGTGCGACGGCGGGATGGCCGATGTGGTGCTCACCACTGGCGGCACGGGACTCAGCCCGCGCGACGTCACCCCCGCCGCGACGCGCGCCGTGATCGAGCGCGAGGCCGTCGGCATCGCCGAGCGGCTGCGCACCGTCACCGGCGCCGCGTTCCCGCGCGCGTCACTCAGCAATGGTGTCGCCGGCGTCAGGCATCGCACGCTCATCGTCAACCTCCCTGGCTCCACGCGAGGCGTGCGCGACATGCTCGCGGCGCTCGAGCCGGTCGTCGAGCATGCCGTCGACATCGTGCGCGGCGCCCCGACCGACCACTCGGCGGGAGCGGCACGATGAAGGTCCTCATCACCCTGCACGACGTCGAGCCGGCGGTCCGCCTCAACGCGCGGCTCGAGGGGGAGGGGATCGAGACGGTGCTCGTCAGCCCGCTCGACGACATCCGCGCCGAGATCAAGCGCGCGAAGCCGGGGCTCATCTTCATCACGGGCGATCTCACCGATCCGGCGAACATCGGCCTGCTGCGCGAGCAGCTCTGGTCGGGCACCCCCGTCGCCGGGCTCGATGGCGACGATCCCGAGCAGCAGGAGCGGCTCCGCGCGCTCGGCTTCGTCGACCTCTTCCCGAAGCCGATCAACGTCGACGACGTGGCCGGGAGCCTGCGCCGCCTGATGGAGCGTCATGCGCTCCAGGAGGCGACGGGACTGATCGGCGAGAGCGAGCCGCTGCGCGAGGTGATGGTCAAGGTCGAGCAGATGGCGCCCGTGTCGAGCACGGTGCTCATCGAGGGCGAGAGCGGGACGGGGAAGGAGCTCGTCGCGCGTGCGCTTCGCGCCCTCAGCCCCCGGCGCAACCGGCCGTTCATCGCCGTGAACGTGGGTGCGCTGCCGGAGACGCTGCTCGAGAGCGAGTTGTTCGGCCACGAGAAGGGCGCGTTCACCGGCGCGGCCGAGCGGCGGCTCGGGCGGTTCGAGCTGGCCGACGGCGGAACCCTCTTCCTCGACGAGATCGGAGAGATCCCGCCGGCGACGCAGGTCAAGCTCCTGCGCGTGCTCGAGGAGCGCGAGTTCACGCGCGTCGGCGGCTCGGCGTCGATCTCGGTCGACGTGCGCGTCATCGCGGCCACCAACCGGCCGCTGCGCGAGCACGTGGAGGAGGGGAGCTTCCGGACGGATCTCTACTACCGCCTCAACGTCCTGAGCATCTATCTCCCGCCGCTGCGGGAGCGGCG
>Ga0207691_10003552_pt1 | contig 15166 bp, 9 predicted proteins | sample KBSM13metaG_FD_184327 | JGI IMG/M metagenome (GOLD analysis project Ga0207691, IMG submission 184327) | Miscanthus rhizosphere microbial communities from Kellogg Biological Station, Michigan, USA - KBS M1-3 metaG (SPAdes) (version 2) | ecosystem: Host-associated > Plants > Roots > Rhizosphere >... | reverse complement strand
GGGGAAGAACTGCTCGCTCGGGAACGGCGTGCGAAGGCCGAGCACGTACGCGAAGAACCCGGCCTCGGGGAAGCCGGCCAGCGAACCTCCCGCCGGCATGCGGCGGGAGAGGTCGGCGAGCGCCTCGCGGGTCGCTCCCGCGACGGGCTCGGGCAGGCGAACGGGACCCGCCGGAGTCGCGACGAGGCTCCAGCCGGGGCCACGATAGAACTGGGCGGTTGCGGCGATGCGGGCGAGCAGAAAGACCGAGAGCGCGGCCAGCGTCAGCCGCGGAAGGGCCGCGCCGATTGGCCGCGCCAGCCGGTCCGCCACCCCGAAGAGGCCGGAGACGCCCAGGATCAGGGGCAGGGGCAGAAAGAACGCTCCATACGGGCCTCCGTAGCCGGCGGCGAGGAGGATCCGGGTGGCGAAGAGACCGCCGAGCCAGAGGACCGCGTCCGGCACGCGCGCGAGCGGACCGGCCGGCGAGCGCCGGAGCGCGACGAGGACGAGGCGCCAGGCGGCCGCCGCCGCGATCACCGGCGGAATCGCGCGGACGAGGGGCGGCAGCAGCGAGAGCGTCGCCGCCAGCGATGCCGGGGGCCACAGCGAGAGCGCGGCCGCGCCGGCGAGAATCGCGATGGTCGCGGCCTCCACGAGGACGCTCGCGGCCGGCCGCGCCGCGGCTCCTTTTCTCCTCGAGGCGGCCGCCGCCGCGAGACACACGAGCGCGGCGGCGAGCGCCAGCACGCAGGCGCAGAGCGCGAGCTCGGCGATCCTCAGGGGCAGCCGGTCGAGGCCGGCGTACGCGCGGTAGACGTTCCGATACGCCGGAGGAGGGTCGAGGACCCGGAGCCAGCCATCCGCGACGAGCCGTTCCCTCGGAATCCCGAAGGACGCGACCGCGTAGGCCGCGGCGGCCGCCGCGAGCGGGAAGAACGCGAGGCGCAGCAGCCGCAGCGGCTCGCGCCGACCCAGGAGGACATGGACGGCGACCAGCACGATCCCGGCGAGACCCATCTCGACCCGAGCCAGAGTCGCCGCGAGGAGGCAGAATCCGGCCGCGCCGTCCCATCGCGCCGCGGCGTGTTCGATCAGCACGACCGCCCACGTCAGCGCCGCGACGGCGATCGCGCAGTCGAAGCTGAAGGGGAACATCCAGCCGCCGGGCCGAACGAAGAAGGCGGTCGCGACGGCGACCGAGGTCGCCAGAGCCGCGCGCCGCGGCGAGAGGAGGACGCGGGCGATTCGATCGAGAGCGGCGAGGGTGAGCAGCGCGAGCGCCGCCGCCAGCGCGGTGCGGGCGGGGATCGACCGGCCCGCGACGCGCTCGATCGCCGCACCCAGCCAGGGCGCGAGCGGACCGTGATGGAACTGCACGTCGGCGTAGAGCCGCTCTCCCTGCGCGAGGCGCCACGGCACCATGAGCTCGCGCCCGGTGTCCACGTACGGCTCGATCCAGCGGTTCCAGGACACCGCGGCGAGGAACGCGAAGACGACGTAGGGCAACGCCGTCACGAGAGTGCGCTTTCCGGCTTCGGAGGTGGCGTCGACGATCCCATAGGATACCCCCCGTGCAGGCGAAAATGGCGACGCGGAACCCGCTCGTCCGCGTGCTCGCCTCGGCGACGTCGCGGGTCTGGTTTCCGATGGTGCGCTTCACGGCCCGCTCGGTCCCGCGTCCCCTCATGCACCGCGGCGGTCGCGGCCTCGCCCGCGTCTACTACGGGTTCCGGCCGAAGTACCTGCGCGCCGCGCGCGCCAACCTCGCGGTCATCCGCGGCGAGCCCGAGGAGTCGCCGGAGGTCCGGCGCCTCGCGTTCGACATGGTCGCCTCGCACTTCTCGGCATGGGTCGACTTCCTGCGCTTCGCGATTCGCTCGCGCGAGGAGTCGGCCCTCCTGGTCGAGAGCGTGACGGGCTACTCGCGCATCGTCGAGGCGCGGCTGCGCGGGAAAGGCGTCCTGCTCCTGACGGCACACCTCGGCAACTGGGAGATCGGCGGGCTGATGCTGGCCCAGGTCGACCAGCCGATCCACGTCGTGCTGGTGCCGGACATCTTCCCGGGTGTCGAGCGCGAGCGCCGGCGCCTGCACGCGCGCTGCGGCGTGACGGAGATCCGCGTCGACCAGACCATCGCGCCGACGCTCGCGGTTCTTCGCGCTCTCTCGGAGAACGGGATCGTGGCCATGCAGGGAGACCGCGACTTCGACAACACGGGGATCGCGATGCCCTTCTTCGGCCGTCCCGCCTTCTTCCCCCGAGGTCCCCTGCGCGTCGCGATGGCGTCCGGCGCGACGGTCCTGCCCGCGTTCATCGTGCGCGGCACGGGCGGCGGCTACCGCGCGATCGTCGAGGAGCCGCTGCCGATCGAGACGGCGGGCGACCGCGACGCCGCGCTCCGGGAGAATCTGCGGCGCTACATCGCGATCCTCGAGCGCTACGTCGGGGACTACCCGGACCAGTGGTACTGCTTTTATCCGTTCTGGGACGACCCGTCGAGGAAGATGGGTCGTGAGTTGTGAGTTATGAGTGATGAGCCGGCTGCTCAAGCTCTCTGACGGCGAACACCCGACGACTCACGACTCACAACTCACAACTCACGACGTTTCTACCCGTACGGCTTGCGCGCCGACACGGCGGCGACGAAAAACGCGTCGTAGTGGCGCGCGAGCTCCTCGACGTCGGGGAGGATCTCCGGCGCCTCGAATCCCGCTGCCCGAAGCGCGTCGCGCCAGTTCGCGGGAGTCAGGAAGCCGTGGTTGGGCCGCGTCCGCGCGTCCGTGACGACGCCGGTGAAGTTCTCGAGGAAGTTGAAGACGAACTCGACGTAGATCGGCTGCTCCGGGAATGGCCGGACGCACTCCGAGAACACGGCCAGGCCGCCCGGACGGAGCGTCCCGCGGATGCGCGCGAGCGTCGCCTGCAGGTCCCGCGCGATGTGCACGGTGTTCACGGCGTAGACCACGTCGGCGGACTCCGGATCCACTCCCTGCTCGACGAAGTCTTCGTTCATGTCCAGTTTCGAGAACTCGAGCGGCCAGCCCGGGAACCGCGCGCGGAGCGACCGCTCCGCTCGGCGCAGGAACGTCGGCACCACCTCGGTGAAGCGGTAGAGCCCGACCCGCGGGAGCGCTCCGTCCCGCGCCAGCCGCTCGCCCACGGCGAGCGCGGCCGAGCCGGATCCGCCGCCGATCTCGAGCACCGTCGCGGCTCGCGCGGCGGGAAGCGACCGCGCCACGGCCTCCGCACCCAGGCGATTGTTGATCTGGTAGAGCAGGTTGTCGTTGGAGAAGTAATCGAACCACAGCGGTAGCCGCGTCGGCGCGAAGAGGATCTCCTCGCCGGTCCGCTCGCCCCGCAGGAACTCGGGCACGTGCTCGACCATCGCGCGCACGACCGCGAACGCGGGGGCGCTCCCCGGGTCGAGCGCACGCGCCTGCGACTCCGCGCGGTCCGGGTCGCCCGGCGGCAGCGGCCCGCGCGCCGTGTACACGCGCTCCGAGGAGTCGCGGGACTCGGCGCCGCCGCCCGAGACGCTCAAGTAGCCGGCGTCCGCGAGCTTGGCGAGGAACCAGCGCACCGGGATCGCGGCGCGAGGGGAGTACGCGTGCCGCTCCAGGATCTGCCGCGTCGAAGCGCCGCCGGCGAGGTCCGGCGCGAGGTCGAGCGCGTGGACGAGGCGCAGGACCGAGTCGATCGTGAAGCGGTCGAAGTGCTCCGCGCACAGGATGAACTCCCGCGAGAAGAGCGCCCGGATCGCGGGGTCGGGGATGCGGGCCAGCAGGCTGTCGAGGTCCTCGGTGCGCGTGACCACGGGCGGATTCTAACGGGCTGACTGTCCTACGGAGACTGCGCCGCCGATTTGATCGGCGCCGCAGTCCCGTGACGGCGTTGGCGCCGTCGGTCCTACGGAGACTGCGCCGCCGACTGTCCTACGGAAACTGCGCCGCCAACTGTGCGCCGCCGTGACTTAATCGGCGCCGCAGTCCCGTGACGGCGTTGACGCCGTTGATCCTACGGTGACTGCGCCGCCGAATTCTTCGGCGCCGCAGTCCGTTGACGGCGTTGACGCCGTCAGCTGTTAGACTCTCGGGCCGCCTTGAAGACGACCACGACGACACTCTTCCTGAGGGCTCTCGCGGGAGTCGTCCTCGCCGCGCTCCCGGCTCCCACTCGCGGGGCCGAGGCGCCGCCGCGCGTCGTGATTCTGGGCTTCGACGGCGTGGACTCGCAGATCGTCGAGCAGATGCTGGCGAGGGGAGAGCTGCCGAACCTCGCGGCGCTCAAGGCGAGGGGCGGCTACTCGCCGCTCACGCCGACCGTCCCGGCGCAGACTCCGGTCTCGTGGGCGACGTTCTCGACGGGGCTCGATCCCGGCGGCCACGAGATCTTCGACTTCCTGAAGCGCGATCCCTCCAACCGGATCCCGACCTTCGCGGTCGCGGAGGAGATCACGGTGCCCTTCCTCTTCGGCAAACGGAATCCCGTCGTGTTCGCGGCGGCCGCCGCGCTGCTGTTCCTCCTGCCGGCGCTCTGGCTCTTCGCGCGGAACCGTCGCGTCGCGTCAGCGCTCCTCGTCGTGCTCGCCGCGGGCGCCGGGACCGGCGCCCTCCTGGCCGCGCGCGCGTGGCTGCCGGTCTCGCGGCCGGGCGTGCGCAACAACCGGCGCGGGCCGGTCTTCTGGGCGGAGGCGGGGGCGCGTCCCGCCACGGTCATGCGCATGCCCGTCACGTTCCCGCCGGAGGCCTTCGACGCCGGGCAGATGCTCTCCGGCCTGGGGGTGCCCGACCTGTCGGGCCGCATCGGCCGGCCGTCGTTCTACACGTCCGATCCGTTCTTCGCGCCGCGCGAGGGCAACGACTTCTCCGTCGAGATCGTGCGCCTCGAGTCGAACACGGGCCGCCAGACGGCGAAGATCGCGGGCCCTCCCGGCAAGCCGTTCGGCCGCGAGGGGACCCTCGACCTCCCTCTGACGCTGACCGTTCCCGACGCGCGCGACCGGCTCGTCGTCGAGGCCGGCTCCGCGCGCGCCGAGCTCAAGCCCGGCGAGTGGAGCGACTGGCTGTCGCTCGCCTTTCGCGTCAATCCGCTCGTGACGATCCACGGCTACGCCCGCGCGCGTCTGGCGAGCGTCGACCCGGAGATCAACCTCTACGTCTCGCCGATCCAGTTCGACCCGAGCCGCCTGCCGCCGGGTCTCGCGCTGTCGACGCCGTCCGCGTTCGCCGAGGAGCTCGAGAGCCGGTTCGGACGCTACAAGACGATGGGCTGGGCGATCGACACCTGGTCGATCCAGTCCGGCACGCTCGACGAGGAGGCGTTCCTCGAGGACGTCCGGCAGACCGCGGAGCAGGACCGCAAGATGCTCCGGGGGCTCCTCGGGGAGAGGGCGCGGCTGCTCTTCCACTACTTCGAGTTCCCGGACCGCGTCGCGCACGTGTTCTGGCGCTTCCGCGATCCGGGCCATCCCGCCTACGACGCGAAGAAGGCGGAGCGCTACGGGGACGCCGTCGAGAAGTCGTACGCCACGATGGACGCGATCGTCGGCGAGACCGCCAAGACGCTCGCGCCCGAGGACGTGCTGATCGTCCTCTCGGACCACGGCTTCGCGACCTGGCGGCGCTCGGTCAACTACAACTCGTGGCTGGTCGAGAACGGTTACCTCGTCCTCAAGGGCAACGCGAAGCGGCAGAACCTCGAGGCGCTCTTCTCGCGCGGCCAGTTCTGGGAGGCCGTGGACTGGCCGAAGTCGAAGGCCTACGCGATGGGGCTGGGCGACATCTACGTCAACCTCAAGGGCCGCGAGGCCGACGGTCTGGTCGAGCCCGGGGCGGAGTACGAGGCGCTGCGCAAGGAGCTCTCGGAGCGGCTGACGGCGCTGACCGATCCCAAGAACGGGCTGCGCGCGGTCTCCCGCGTCTTCCGGCGCGAGGACGTCTACCGCCGGTTCAACCCGCGCCTGATCCCCGACCTGATCGTCGCGAACCTGCCGGGCTACCGGGTGTCCTGGCAGTCCTCGCTCGGCGTGCCCACCGAGACGGTGTTCGAGGACAACCGGGACGTCTGGAGCGGCGACCACTGCTCGCTCGACCCGGACCTCGTGCGCGGCATCCTCTTCTCCTCGCGGCCGCTGAAGAAGACGGACCGCGTCCCCGCCATCGCCGACGTCACGGCATCGGTGCGCGCTCTCGTCGGCGGGGCACCGGTGCCCGACGCGGCGGGAACGCCTCTCTTCTGACGCACCGCCCCGCCGGAGACTCGGGGCCTTCGGAGAAAAAGAAACGGCCCCGGTTCCCCGGGGCCGTGGACGATGCCGAGTCGAGGAAGACCTAGGGACCGTAGAGCACGAGGCTGAAGGTCAGCGTCAGGAACGCCGCCATCTGCTCGCGCGTGACCGGGCTGTCCGGGCAGTAGAGCGCCGGGGGGCCGACCTGGCAGCCGGCCGTGATGCCGCGCGTGCTCAGGTCCTCGATGAAGTTCGAGTAGGGGAACTCCGGCGTCACCGGGCAGGGCACGTCGGTGAAGAGGCCCGTGCAGTCCGGCGGCGCGTAGGTGCCGCCCAGGAGGGTCTTGAGGAGAAACGGCGCCATCTGCGCGCGAGTGACCGGGTCGCCCGGGCAGTAGAGCGCCGGGGGTCCGGTCGCGCAGCCGCCGGTGATCCCGCGGGTGCTCAGGTCCTCGATGAAGTTCGAGTAGGGGAAGTCCGGAGTCGCCGGGCACGGCACGTCCTGGAAAATCCCCGTGCAGTCCGGCGGCGCGTAGTCGCCCCCCAGGAATCCCTTGAGCAGGAACGGCGCCATCTCCTGGCGCAAAACGTTGTTGCCCGGGCAGAAGAGGGCGGGCGGACCGGCCGCGCAGCCGCCGGTGACCCCGTTGTGCAGGATCGTCTCGATCTTCGGGTAGAACGGATTCGTCGAGGTGTCGTTCGAGACGTCGCCGAAGCTCTCGCCGATGTGGAGCGTCCAGTTCTTCGTGACGAGGCTCGGCTGGCCGAACGCGGGCGGCTCGATCGGGTTCACGTCCTCCTGGATGGTGGCGTCGGAGTGCGTGGGGACCGTCGTCCGGTCGCCCGCGATGTCGACTCCGTAGCAGTCGGTACAGAACTGCATGGCGCCGGCGGGGATGGTCCCGTAGTCCGCGGTGGGGTCGTCGATGGTGTAGACGACGGGATTGGTGGGATCGCCGTCGCCGGGCCCCGTGAAGTTCGAGACCGCGCCGGTCATGGTGATGGCGACGGCGTTCGTGTTCTTCCACTGAGGCGCCACGAGGACGGGCGTCTCGTTCATCTCGAGGACGCCGTTGTTGAGGATTCCGGCGGCGAGCGGCGTGTCGACCGAGAGCCCGGTGGGATCCACGGTGACGACGGCGACCTCGGTCCCGAAGACGTGCATCACGATGTGCATGTCGGGGAAGCCAGGGGGGATGTCGGCGGTCGGAGTGGGATTCGGCACGCCGCAGTCGGCGGCCGAGAGGTAGCTCGGGTTGGTCTCCGGATCGGCGTTGGAGCCGATGAAGAACAGGTTGCCGACGCCCACGCTGTTGGGCGCGAAGATCTCGACGACCAGCTGCGAGCCGGCCGGCGCCGTTCCCGTCACCGGGAAGTGCACGAGCGTCCCGGTCTGGTCGGCGACGGTCGTGTCCAGAGTCCCGATCGGGGTCAGCGATCCGGGGAAGCCGGTCGGAAAGGCCTGGTCCGAGGTGTAGAGATTCACGGTGATGGGCTGGGTCCCGCCCTGCCCGGCGCCGGCCGTAGCCTCCTCGACGCCGATCTCGACGTCGCAGACGTCCAAGTTGCCCGTGATCCCGAAGTCGGAGAGCAGGAAAGCGCGCCAGTAGTGGTTGTCGAATTGGGCGACGCCGTTGTTGCACGAGACGGAATTCAGGGCCACGACCGTGTCCGAACCGGACTCGGTGATGTCCGTCGGCCCGCAGGTCCCCTGGGTCACCGTCGGGTGGGACGTGATCGAGACGAGGCGGTTGCTGTGTCGGAACCCCTGCGCGGCCGCGAGGTTCGCGAGACCGAAGATCGCGACGAGACACGAAATCCAGAAACTTCGCCGACTCACCATAGAAAAGCTCCTCCCTCCAGAATGGTTGAGAGACCCCACGAACGCTGCGAGCGTCGCGCCGGACTATACGACGAAAGAAGACGACGAGCGCCTCGCCTCGAAGGGCTCTCAGGAGAGCGAGCGACCGCCGTCCACGCGGAGAATCTGGCCCGTGACGAACGCGGGTCCTGTGCACAGGAACACGACGGCCTCGGCCACGTCGCGGGCGCTGCCGTTGCGTCTGGCCGGAGTCTCCGCCGCCCAGCGCGCGGCGAGGCTCTCGGACGTTCCCTCCGGGACCATGACCGTTCCGGGGGCCACTCCGTTGACCGACACCTCGGGAGCGAGCTCCACCGCGAGCGCGCGCACGAGCCCCTCGGCCGCCGCCTTCGAGACCGAGTGCGCGAGGTAATTGCGGACCGGACGGATCGCCAGGAAGTCGGAGATGACGACGACGCGCCCCTTCCGTCGGCGGAGGACCGGCGCCGCCGACTGCGCGAGGAGGAAGCCGGCGCGCGCGTTGACGTTCACGGCCGATTCCCAGAGGCCCGGGTCCGTCTCCTCGAGCGAGGCGCGGTGGAAGTTGGCGGCCGAGTGGACCAGGAAGTCGAGGCCGCCGAACGCCGACTCGACCTCCGCGACGAGGGAGCGGCAGGCCTCCGGAACGGCGAGGTCGGCGGAGAACGCCTCGGCGCGCCGGCCGAGGCTCCGTACCCTGCGCACGACCTCGCGGGCCGGCCTCTCGGAGGAGCGGTAGTGGACCGCCACGTCGGCGCCCGCCTCGGCGAGGGCCAGCGCGATCGCGCGTCCCACTCGGATGCCGGCCCCGGTGACGAGCGCGACGGGGGCCGCGCGTCGGCTGCTCGTCCGCGTCCTCATGGACCGGTCGGCCGGACCCGCACGTAGGCCGCGGGGTCCGCCATCAGGCGGCCGTTGTCGAGGAAGGCCGACCACTCCGCCAGGAAGGCCCAGAGGTGGATGCCGACCGCGACGACCGAGGCGGCGAGGTGGTACCAGGACGGGAGCGCGCGGGTGTGGACCGCGCCTCCCAGCACGAAGACGCCGATCGCGGAGAGCAGGGCGAGCGTCGCCGGTGGAGAGGTGCGGCGCTTGAAGCCGCGAAGCGCGTCGAGCACCGCGTTGCGCTGCGGAGGAGGGAGGGTCCCGATCTCGTCCTTCACCATTCGCCCGGTGCCGATGAAGAAGAAGAGCACCATCGACTGCGAGAAGAGCGAGAGCAGCACGGTGGGGATGGCGTACGCGACGTGCTTCGCCACGAAGATCCGGGCCGCCGGGTGTGCGGCCGCCAGGTTCGCCGCGAGCGCGAACCCCTGCACCGAGGTCAAGAGGAAGCCGGCGAGCGCGAGGAGAGTTCCGGCGAGGAGCGCCACGGCCATGGCGCGAGAGCCTACCGCAGCCTGCGGCGAGCCCCGCTCCCCGTGGCCGCGCGGTTTGGCGATCCTTGACCGGCCCGGGAGGGCGCGACACAATCGATGGCGGAGGGACCGGCATGCCGAATGCGAGCGCGCCCCGCACCCTGTGCGACATCTTTCGGGCCGCCGCGTCGAGCGGCAAGCCGAACCTCCTGCTCCACAAGGCCGGCGGGGAATGGAGGCCCATCTCCGCTTCCGACTTCGGGTTCACCGTGCGCGCGCTCTCGCTCGGCCTGAACGGACTCGGGGTCCAGCCGGGAGACCGGGTCGCGATCCTCTCCGAGAACCGGCCGGAGTGGGCCATGGCGGACTACGCGGTGCTCTGCGCCGGGGCGTGGTCGGTGCCGATCTACCCGACGCTGCCCGCTTCGCAGATCGCGCCGCTGCTCAAGGACTGCGCCGCCCGGGCGATCTTCGTCTCGAGCCTGGAACAGCTCGGCAAGATCCTGACGATCAAGGCGCAGTGCCCGAGCCTCGACCACGTGATCCTGATCGACGGCAGCCCCCCGGGCGAGCCCGGCTACATGACCTTCCTGGCCGTGGTCGAACGCGGCCGTCCCGCGCTCGAGATGAATCCCGCCGTCTTCGACCAGAGGGCGTCCCGCGTCCGGCCGGAGGACGTCGCGACGATCATCTACACCTCGGGCACGACGGGGGAGCCCAAGGGCGCGATGCTGACCCACTCGAACCTGGTCTCCAACGCGGTCACCGGCTGCGAGGTCATCCCGTTCACGGAGGACGCCGTCGCGCTCTCGTTCCTCCCGCTCTCCCACGTCTTCGAACGCATGCTCGACTACTCGTACCTCCACAAGAACGCCTCGATCGCCTACGCCGAGTCGATCGACAAGCTGGCCGCCAACTTCACGGAGGTCAACCCGCACTGCTTCGGCGCCGTGCCCCGCGTCTACGAGAAGGTCCACGCGCGCATCCTCGCGAAGGCCGAGGCGGGCGGCGCCCTCAAGATGAGGCTGTTCCGCTGGGCCGTCGGCGTCGGCCGGCAGCGCGTCGGTTTCCTCCAGCGCGGCGAGCCGCTGCCGGCCGGCCTCGCGTGGAAGGCGAAGGTCGCGGACGCCCTCGTGTTCCACAAGATCCGCGCCGCGCTGGGGACCCGCTTCCGCTTCGCGGTCTCGGGAGGCGCGCCGCTGTCGCGCGACCTGGCCGAGTTCTTCATCGGCGCCGGCGTGCAGATCTACGAGGGCTACGGGCTCACCGAGACCTCGCCGGTCATCTGCGTGAACGGGCCCGGGCGGTGGCGGCTCGGCACGGTCGGCAAGGCGCTGCGCGGGGTCGAGGTCCGGATCGCCGCCGACGGCGAGATCCTGACGCGCGGGCCGCACGTCATGAAGGGCTACTTCAACAAGCCCCAGGCCACGGCCGAGGCGATCGACTCCGAGGGATGGTTCCACACGGGCGACATCGGGCGGCTCGACGACGGGTTCCTCTCGATCACGGACCGCAAGAAGGACCTGATCGTCCTGGCCGGCGGGAAGAAGGCGGCGCCGCAGCCGATCGAGAACGAGCTCAAGAAGTCGCCCTACGTCGGGCTGCCGATCGTGGTCGGCGACCGGCAGAAGTTCCTCGCGGCGCTGATCGTTCCGAACTTCGACCGGATCCGCGAGTGGGCGTCCGGCCGGGGCAAGGCGGTGAAGCCCGAGGCGCTCGACGCCGATCCCGACGTCCGCCGGCTCTTCCAGGCGGAGATCGACGCCTACAACGCGGACCGGCCCCACCATGAGCAGATCCGGGCCTTCGCCCTCCTGCCGGCCGAGTTGACCGTGGAGGACGGATCGATCACGCCGACGCTGAAGGTCAAGCGGAGGATCCTCGAGAGCCGCTACCACGAGCTGATCGAAAACATGTACGAGGCGGCCGGCAAGACGCATGTCGCGTGACGTCGTCCTCGTCGAGGGCGTGCGCACGCCTTACTCCCGGGCCGGCACCGAGCTCAAGGACGTCCCCGCGGACGCGCTCGGCCGGATCGTGATCGCGGAGCTCCTGGCGCGGACCGCCTTCGATCCCGCCCGGCTCGACCAGGTGGTCGTGGGGAACATCGCGCAGCCGCCGGACGCGGTCAACGTCTCGCGCGTCGCCGCGCTCAAGGCCGGCGTGCCGGCTTCGGTTCCGGCGTTCACCGTGAACCGTCTGTGCGGCTCGGGGCTCCAGTCCATCGTCGATGCGGCCTACCGGATCGCGGCGGCGGACGCCGAGGCCATCGTCGCCGGCGGCGTCGAATCAATGTCGAACATCCCGCTGCTCTACTCGCACGAGAGCCAGGAGGTCTTCACGGAGGTCTTCACCGCGAAGGGCGTGGGCTCGCGGCTCGCGGCGGCGTCGCAGTTCCGCCCGCGCCACTTCAAGCCGGAGATCGGCCTCCAGATGGGCCTGACGGACGCCGTCTGCGGCCTCAACATGGGGGAGACCGCGGAGGTCCTCGCCAAGGAGTTCGGCATCTCGCGCGCGGAACAGGACGCCTTCGCCCTGCGCTCGCACCAGCGGGTGACGCTCGCACGCGCGAAGCTGGCGGAGGAGATCGTCCCCGTTCCGATCCCGCCGCGGTACGAGGCGATGGCGACGCGGGACAACGGGGTGCGCGAGAACCAGACGCTCGAGGCGCTGGGGAAGCTCAAACCCTACTTCGACCGGAAGTTCGGAACCGTGACCGCGGGCAACTCCTCGCAGATCACGGATGGGGGCGCGGCCATGCTCGTCATGAGCGCCTCGGCGGCGAAGTCGCGCGGATACTCGCCGCTCGGCCGCGTCCGCGGCTTCGCGTTCTGCGCGCTGGAGCCGGAGCGCATGGGGCTGGGTCCGGCGGTCGCCACGCCGACGGCGCTGAAGCGCGCCGGAATCGCCTGGAAGGACGTCGGCCTCGTCGAGATCAACGAGGCCTTCGCGGCGCAGGTCCTGGCGTGTGCGCGCGTCTTTCCGTCGGCCGCCTGGCACGCGAAGTACAAGACGGACGGCCCCGTCGGCGAGATCGACTGGGAGAGGACGAACGTCAACGGCGGTGCGATCGCGCTCGGGCATCCCGTGGGATCGTCCGCCAACAGGCTCGTCCTGACGCTCCTGAAGGAGATGCGGAGGCGCGGCACCCAGTTCGGGCTGGCGACGATGTGCATCGGCGGAGGCCAGGGCGGGGCGATCGTGGTGGAGCAACTGTGAGCGCGTTCGACCTCTCCGTCGGCGACGACGGGCTCGCGATCCTGACCTTCGACCTGCCCGGCGAGAAGGTCAACAAGCTCTCGTCGCCGGTCGTCGCGGAGCTCGCCGACGTGCTCGTGCGGCTCCAGCGGGAGACGCGCATCCGCGGTCTGCTCGTCCGGAGCGGGAAGCCGGACGTCTTCATCGCGGGCGCCGACGTCAAGGAGTTCGCGGCGCTCGCGGATGCGCCGGCCGAAGCCATCCGGACGACGGTCGAGCGGGTCCAGGCCCTCTTCGAGCAGCTCGCCCACCTGCCGTACCCGACCGTGGCCGCGGTCAACGGAGTCTGTCTCGGCGGCGGGACCGAGCTCGCGCTCGCCTGCGACTACCGCGTGATGTCCGACTCGCCGAAGGCCCAGATCGGGCTGCCCGAGGTGCGGCTCGGGCTCTTTCCGGCGTGGGGCGGCAGCACGCGGCTGCCGCGGGTCGTCGGCCTGCCGGCCGCGCTCGACCTCATCCTGACGGGCAAGTCGCTCGACGCGCGGCGGGCCCGCCGGGCCGGGCTCGTCGACGAGGCGGTGCCGGCCGCGATCTTCGACTCCTGGGCTCTGCAATTCGCGCGCGGGAAGCTCGGCGGTGCGAAGCCGCGGACTCGCCGCGGGCCCTCGTCCCTCCCGGAGCGAGGGCTGGAGGCGACGCCCTTCGGCCGAAGGATGATCTTCGCGAAGGCGCGCGCCGGCGTCCTGGAGCAGACCGGCGGGCACTATCCCGCGCCGCTCGCGGCGCTCCGGGCGATCGAGGAGGGCGCCGGGAAGCCGGTGACGGCCGGCCTCGAGGCCGAGGCGCGGCACATCGTCGACGTCTTCGGGGGCGAGGTCCAGCGCAACCTGCTCGGCATCTTCTTCGCCACCGAGGAGGTCAAGAAGGAAACGGGCGTGGCGGATCCCGCCGTGCGGCCGCGCGAGGTCCGCCGCGTCGGCGTGCTCGGCGCGGGGGTCATGGGAGGCGGCATCGCGCAGCTCGCCGCCGACAAGGGGATGCCGGCGCGCATGAAGGACGTCGAGCCCAAGGCGCTCGCGCACGGATTCGCCGCGGCCGCGGCGATCTGGAAGGAGTCGGTCCGCAAGCGCCGCCTCTCGACCCGCGAGATGGGGCGGAAGATGGACCTCCTCACGGGAACGCTCGACTATTCGGGCTTCGCGCAGTGCGACGTCACGATCGAGGCCGTCGTCGAGAAGCTCGCCGTCAAGCGGGCCGTTCTCCAGGAGTGGGAGAACGCGGTCCCGGCGGGCGCGATCTTCGCGTCGAACACGTCGACGCTGCCGATCACGGAGATCGCCGTCGGGGCGATCGAGCCGGGGCGCGTCGTCGGGATGCACTTCTTCAATCCTGTTCACCGGATGCCGCTCATCGAGGTGATCCGGGCCGAGCGCACGAGCGACGAGACGGTCGCGACGATCTTCGCGCTCGCGAAGACGCTGGGGAAGACGCCGGTCGTCGTGCGCGACGCGCCGGGATTCCTGGTCAACCGGATCCTGGGCCCGTACCTCTCCGAGGGCGTGCGCCTCGTGCTCGACGGCTGCCGCATCGAAGACGTCGACGCCGTGATGACCGACTTCGGCATGCCGGTCGGGCCGCTGGCCCTCCTCGACGACGTCGGGCTCGACGTGGCGGCGAAGGCCGGCGCGGTGCTCGCCGCGGCGTTCCCGGAGCGGATGGCGGGATCCGGCGAGGAGGCGATGGCGGCCGCGGGCCGTCTCGGCCGCAAGAACGGCAAGGGCTTCTACGAGTACACCGGATCGAAGCGCGGGAAACCCTCCCCGGAGGCCTACGCCATCCTGCGCGTCAAGCCGCCGGCGCAGTCCGCTCTGCCGCCGGAGGTCATCGAGGCGCGCCTCGTGCTGCTCATGATCAACGAGGCCGCGCACTGCCTGGAAGACGCGATCGTCGAGTCGCCCGCGAAGCTCGACCTCGCGATGATCTTCGGCACCGGGTTCCCGCCGTTCCGCGGCGGACTCCTCCGGTACGCGGACACCCTCGGCGCCAACCGCGTCTTCACCCGGCTCGACGATCTCTCCGAGCGGCTCGGGCCGCGCTTCGCCCCCGCGGAGAAGCTGCGGGAGCTCGCCAACGCCCGCATCGGCTTCTACGGCGCCCCGCCGTCCATGACGAGGAACCTGGAGATCGCGCCATGACCGCTCGCCCGCCCGGAGAGACCCCGGGGGATTCCCGTCTCGTCCCCGTCGTCAAATCGCTCTTCGCCGGCCGCATTCCCGAGGACACCGTGTTCCCGTTTCCCGCGATCGATCCCGCCGAGGCCGAGACGGTGGCGGCCTTCCTGGACTCGTTCCGCGCCTTCGCGCGCGATCACGTGGACTCCGCGCGCATCGAGCGCGAACGCTCGGTGCCGCCGGAGGTGGTGCGCGGACTCGCCGAGCTGGGCGCGTTCGGGATGACGATCCCCGAGGCCTACGGCGGCTACGGCTTCTCCTCCTCGGCCTACTGCCGCGTGACCGAGGAGATCGGCCGGACCGACGCCTCGCTCGGCATCCTGATCGGCGG
>Ga0207691_10003548_pt1 | contig 15175 bp, 11 predicted proteins | sample KBSM13metaG_FD_184327 | JGI IMG/M metagenome (GOLD analysis project Ga0207691, IMG submission 184327) | Miscanthus rhizosphere microbial communities from Kellogg Biological Station, Michigan, USA - KBS M1-3 metaG (SPAdes) (version 2) | ecosystem: Host-associated > Plants > Roots > Rhizosphere >... | reverse complement strand
GACCCCGGGCTCGCTGCGCAGCCGGTCGATGACGCGCTGGTAGAGCGCGAGCGCAGGCGCCGGATCACGGTATCGATCGTTAGGCGGCGCGGCAGCGGCCGCGACGACGCCATGGGGGTCGAACCCGATCCGGGCCGTGAGCAGCCGTCGGTAGCTCTGCGCCAGCAGTCCCGCGCCGACGAGGAGCACGAGCGCGAGCGCGAACTGCGCGCTCGTGAGCACCGCCCGTCCACGCGCTTCGCGCCGCGTGCCTCCCGCACCGGACCGTCCACTCAACAGCACGCCGAACGTACCGCCGGCCATCGCCGCGCGAAGCGCCGGGACCACACCGAAGAGCAGCGTCGTGACAAGCGTGAGGATCGCGGCGACCGCCACCGCTCGCGCGTCGAGCGTGATCTCCTGCGCGCGAGGGAGATCGAACGGAGCATTCGCGCGTAGCCATGATACGGCTCGCCAGGCGAGCACGACGCCGGCGGCGCCTCCGACCACCGCGAGTATGCCGCTCTCCATGGCGAGCTGTCGCGCGACCTGCGCCGGGTTTGCGCCCAGCGCCAGGCGGATCGCGACTTCCCTGCCGCGGGATGAGCCTCGCACCGCGGCGAGGTTCGCGATGTTCACGCACGCCACGAGCAGGATCAACGCGACCGCGCCGAGCAGTGTGAGGAGGGCGCTGCGCACGTCGCCGACGAGCTCCTCCTGCAGCGGCGTTACCCGAACGCCCGTCCAGTCGCGCTCATCGGCCGTGGGACTGTCGCTCGCGATGCGCTGCTGCACGACGGACAGCAACCGTTCGGCCTGCGCGGCATCGACGCCCGGCGCCAGCCGTCCGACAGCCCGGCTGTCCACGTGGAAGTCGCGGCGCTCGATGACCGGATCCCGTCCGACGAGTGCGTTGAGTGGACGCCAGGTGTCGGCCCACGTCGGGTACGAGAAGCCCGGCGGCATCACGCCAACCACGACGACGCTGGCGCTGTCGATGCGAAGGACTCGGCCAATGATGGTCGCGTCGCCGCCGAACGTCCGCTGCCAGACGTCGTGGGACAGCACGACGACATCCTGTCCTCCCGGCGCCTCCTCCTCGCTGGCGAACGTTCGGCCTAACGCGGCACGCTGACCCAGGATGGAGAAGAACCCGGGCGACACGAAGCCGGTCGTGATGCGCTGCGGCCCGTCCGGGCGCTGGAGCATCGCACCGTCGCCACGAATCCACGCGAGCCCCGTGAATCCCACGCCGGCACTTGCCCAGTCCCGAAGCGTGGGATTCGACACGAGCCGGGTGTTGCCGGCTTTCGCGCGCTCGTACAGCGAGACGATCCGGTCGGCGTTGGGGTAGGCGAGCGGCCGGATGAGTACGTGGTCGACGACGCTGAATATCGTCGCCGCCGCACCGATTCCGAGCGCGAGCGTCGCGATGACCGCGAAGGCGAAGCCTTTGGCGTTGCGTATGGCGCGCCAGGCAGCGCGAGCTTCTCGCGCAGCCGCGTCGGCGACGTCATGGAACGTGGGAGTGCGTGCGGTGGGTCGTTGGTCTGGGCTCATCTCGTGGCCGGTTGGTCGCTACAACAACCAACTTCGCTCCGAGCCCGCGAGTCACCGTGTCATTCCGAGCAGCCTTGTCATTCCGAGCGAGCGAAGCGAGTCGAGGAATCCCGATTGTCCCCGTAGAGGAGCCCCTCTACCCGTATGATCGCGATTCCTCGACTGCGGCCTTCGGCCTCCGCTCGGAATGACACGGCGTCGCGGGCGCTCCGCTCTAATGACACTCTCAGGTCGCGCGTTGCGCGGGGAGCGCAGGCCCGAAGATATCGGCCAACGAGATCACGAGCGGCGCCGCGACGCCCGCCGGATGCCAGTGAAGCGATTCACGCACGGTGACGTCCTCGACGCCCGGTCGAACGATGCGGACCGTTCGATCCTCACCGTCGACCATCCAGTACTGCTCTATGCCTTCGTCGACGTACAGACTGCGCTTGTACATCCGGTCTCGACGACGCGTGCTGTCCGATGCGATCTCCACCACCAGAATCGGGAGCGGCGCACCGGCCCAACTGGCCTGCGGGACATCCTGCGGTTGGCGAACCATCAGATCCGGCTCGACCTCCGTATCGTCAGCGATACGGACGACCGCACGGGGGCGATAGATGAGACCAAGCCCGTTCGCCGCGACGTACGGATCGAGCAGGCGATGCAACCGAGCGGCAATCGTCTCGTGCGCGTCGGTGGGCGGGGGCGTCACGAACAACTCCCCCCGGATGATCTCGTACTTGTTGCCGTCATCCGGGAGGCTGTACAGATCTTCGATCGTCCATCGGCGAATGGGACTGACCATATGCATGTGGCAATCCTCCTCGGACTTTTCGGTGGCGGGCGCATGACCCGAGGGTATGCATGCGTGCCATTTTGATATCATCGATCGGCCGAGCTTCGCATCACTGCATTTCGCGCGACGCCTCGCCGAGCGTACGCTCGGCCACCAGGCCGAGTCAAGCGGTGACCGAGCGTGTCATTCCGGGCGGTGTTGTCATTCCGAGCGGAATGACAACTGATTCCTCGACTCGCTGCGCTCGCTCGGAATGACTTCGCCGAGCCGATCCGTTCGGTAGATTTCTCGCACGTCTGAACACACCCGCGAACACGCCGGCCACGAAATGAGCACCCTTGCGATCACCGCTCCAGTCAGCCGGAGCCTCTACGTCAGCGACCCCGCCCGGAGCATCGCATTCTACCGCGACGTGCTCGGCTTCGACGTTCGACCCGGCCCGAGCGGCGGGATCGAGATGACCCTCGGCCCGGCGCGCATCACGTTAGGCAGGCGTGATCCCGCCACCGACACGGGCCGAAGCATCCTGTTCTTCCAGACCGACGACGTCGCGGCGACCTACGACACCCTCGGCGCTCGCGGCGCCAATCCGACCGTGCCGCAAGACGTCAACTGGATCAAGATGCGGATGATCGAGGTCCGCGATCCGGACGGCAACACGCTGTGGTTCGGAAATGGCTTCGGTGGACCGAACAAGCCGACCGCGCAGCGGCTGCTCCGCAAAGTCATGCCGGAGCTTCCGCTCGACGACGTGGCCGCCGGAGTCGCGCATTACCGCGACGTGTTAGGCTTCGAGGTCAACTACCAGCAGAGCGACCTGGGCGTCATGGATCGCGACGGCATGCGCCTCCTGCTGATCGAGCGAACCGCGCGGCACACCGGGATCGGATCATGCAGCTTCTACGTGACCGATGCCGACGCACTCCACGCGGAGCTCGTCGCGAAGGGCGCGAACGTGCAGGGCGAGCCAGTGAGTCAGCCGTGGGGTCTGCGCGAGTTCAAGGTGCTGGACCTCGAGGGCAACCGGCTGTCCTTCGCGCAGACGTTCGAGTGACCTTACCCTCTTCCGACACATGACCGTTCGCGTCTTCGTCACCGGCGGCACGTTCGACAAGGAATACGACGAGCTCACCGGCAAGCTCTACTTTCGAAACACTCACGTCGACGAGATGCTGCGGCGCGGACGATGCGGGTTGGACGTCGATGTCGAGACGCTCATGATGGTCGACAGCCTCGAGATGACCGGCGAGCAGCGCGCACGCATCGTCCAGGCATGCCGCGATTGCGAGGAGGACCAGATCGTCATCACCCACGGCACCGACACGATGGTCGAAACCGCACGCGCGATTGCCGATGGTATGGACGGCAAGACCGTCGTGCTCACGGGCGCCATGGTGCCGTACGCGTTCGGCAGCTCGGACGGACTCTTCAACCTCGGCAGCGCGCTCTCGTTCGTGCAGTCGCTCCCACCTGGCGTGTACATCGCGATGAACGGCCGCAGCTTCCCGTGGGATGACGTGCGCAAGAACCGCGACGCTGGCGTGTTCGAGCGACTCCCGGCATAACCCGGTTGCTCCGCGCAACAGTTGTCCGCCGCTCGTGACCACCGAGGTTCGACCACGCTCGATCGAGGAAGACTGGCTCTGGGGGTGGGATCTCACGCCCGGCATCGTGTCCGTCTGGGCGGAGAACACCGGGCACGCGATCGTCTGGCGTCGCATTCCGGAGACCGGCGCGCTCGTGCGCGAAGTCGAGCGCTTTCGACCGTGGCTGCTCCTCGATCGTCTGGATGACCTCACGCATCTCGGCTCCTCGCTCGTGCGCGAGGATGCGGAAGACGGGCCCGCCGCGGCGGACGCACGAGTCACGTTTCGCGAGCTGCACGGACCGGGAGAGTTGCGGTATCTCGTTCGCGCCAACGACACGCGCACCCTAACGAGTGCCGTGCTCGACGGCGCGAGCCGTCGGCTGGGGAAGCGCGTCGGCCACATCCGCGATCTGGAAGACGACAGCGTGCTCGCCCTTCCAGCCGAGGAGCAGTATCTCGTCGCTACGGGTCGCACGTACTTCCGCGGGCTGACGTTCGATGATCTGCGGCGCCTGCAGTTCGACCTCGAGACCACGGGCCTCAATCCGGAGCACAGCCGGATGTTCATGGTCTCGGTGCGCTATCCTGACGGGTCGACCGAGGTGCTCGAGGCTCCCCAGCGTGGCGATGCCGGGGAAGCCGAGCTCATTCGGCAACTCATGGCGCGCATCGAGGCTGCCGATCCGGATGTGATCGAGAACCACAACCTGCACGGCTTCGATCTCCCCTTCCTCGATCACCGCGCGCGGCGCGTCGGCGTCCCACTCACGTTAGGCCGCACCGGACCCCCGGGGTTGCGCCAGCGTGCGGCGCGCCGCGGTGTCGCCGGTAGCGACGGAAGTCGGCGACGCGTCCGATTCATCGTCCCGGGCCGCGAGCTCATCGATACGATGGATGCGGTGATCGCGTACGACTTCTCCACCCGATCGCTGCCGGGCCACGGCCTCAAGGCCGTCGCGCGTCACCTCGGCTTCGCGTCGCCCGACCGCGAGTACATCAAGGGCAGTCAGATCTACGCGACGTATCGCACGGATCCGGATCGCGTCAGGCGTTATGTAACGGACGACGTCATTGAAGTCGCGCATCTGTCGCGCATGCTCGGCGGCGCTGCCTTCGCGCTCGCGCAGATGGCGCCGCGCCGCTACGAGCGACTGTCCGACGCCGGCGCCGCCACGGGCGTCATCGACCCGATGCTCGTGCGCGCGTACCTGCGGTCCGACACGGCACTGCCGAAGCACGAGCCGAGCGACGGCACGCCGCACAGTGGGGCGGCGCTTCACCTGTTCGCGTCAGGCGTCGCGCAGCGCGTCGTCAAGGTGGACGTGGCCAGTCTGTACCCGTCGCTCATGCGGTCGTTTCGCATCGGCCCGGCACGCGATGAGCTGGGTGCGTTGCTCGCGCTCGTCGACGGCCTGGTGCAGCGCCGCCTGCAGGCGAAGGCGGACGCGCGCGCGGCACCCGCTGGCTCGGCCGAGCGCCACACGCACGAGGCGCTCTCGGCGGCGATGAAGATCGTCGTCAACTCCGCGTACGGGTATCTCGCGGCGGGTGGCGACCTGACGCGTTTCGCCGATGTGCACGCCGCAAACGAGGTGACACGCCGCGGCCGCGAGACGCTCGAGCTGATCTGCCGAGCGTTGGCGGAGCGCGGCGTTGCATTGATCGAGGCCGACACGGATGGCGTGTACTTCGCTGTACCGGAGTCGTGGACCGAGGATGATGAGCGCCACATCGTCGCCGAGGTAGCCGAGTTGCTGCCGTCGCTCGTGCACCTGGAGCTCGAGGGGCGTTATGCAGCAATGCTCTCGCACGAGCCGAAGAACTACGCCCTGCTCGGCTACGACGGCACGCTCGTGCTTCGAGGCGTGGCGTTCCGGTCGAGTCGTGCGGAACCGTTCGGCGAGACGTTCCTGCGTCGGGCGATCGCGAAACTGCTCGTCGGCGATGTCGCGGGTGTACACGCGGTGTACGTCGCGACCGTGAGCGCGCTGCGCCAGCGGGAGCTGTCCACGCGCGAGGTGTCGTCGCGCGTGCGTCTCACCAAGCCCCCGGCGCGCTATCTCGAAAGCCGCGAGCGTCGTCGAGAACTGCCGTACGAGGCGATGCTCCTGAGTGGCCGAACGACGTGGAGCGTTGGTGATCGCGTACGCGTGTATCGCACGCAGGGAGGCGGGGCCGGCATCGTGGATCTCGATGACCCCGACGCCGAGTCGCATGATCCGCGCGACTACGACGTCGAGCACTACGTTCGGCTGCTGCGCGAGACGTACTCGGCCCGCCTCGCTCGGGCGCTCACACCGGCGGACTTCGCGGCCGTGTTCTCGGACCCGGATCAGTTCTCGCTATTGCCGCCGTCGTTCGAGACGATGCGTCCTATCCTGACGGTTTTGGGCGGCGCTCGTTACGGGGCTCGTTAGGTCGTCTCGTCCAGCAGGTCGCGTTCAGCGAGCTCCGCGATCCACTCCTCGTGTCGGCGTCGGCTCCACCCGAGCTCCTCGATCGTCAGGTGGTACAGCTCGGGACTCGTCAGGGCGCAGAACCGCTCGGCGGCCTGGCGCGGTGTGAGTCCGGCCGGAAGCTCGAGACAGACGTGCTGCGCGAAGTGTCGCTTCTGATTCGCGAGACGCTCACTCAGGAGCCGAGCGCGCAGTTCGATCGCGAACGCCTCGCTGTCGGCGGCGCCGCGGATGACCTTGTGCACGGGGCTCGTCTGCGCGAGCACGCCGCAGCAGAACGTCACGAACGCCCGGAGTCGGGCGCGGGCCGACGGCAGACGTCCAATCGCCTCGAGCGCGGCATCCTGCTCCGGCTTCAGGGGGATGGCGGCGTCGATCACGCCTTCGAGCAGTCCGCGCTTACCGCCGAACGTGGCGTAGATCGTCTCCTGCGAAATGCCCGCCGCATTGGCGACCGCCGCAATCGTCGTGCTGGCATAGCCCCGGTCGATGAACAACGCTCTGGCCGCATCGAGGGCCCGTTGCCGCGTCGAGAGGGCCTGCTCCGAGCGCACTGCGGAGCGGTACCGTCGGCGCTGGGGATTGACAGGCTGGCTCATTTGCGTACTGTAGCGCTGTATTGATTTGAGTGCAACTGTACCGAATCAAGAGAGGCGGCCATGGCACGCACCGGCACGACCCAGGCACTTCGCGTGGACGGCGAGCAAATCGAGTATGAAGACGCGGGCACTGGCGAGCCAATCCTGCTCGTGCATGCCGGGGCGTTCAGCGACTGGTTCGCGCCGGTGGCGGCCACCGCGGAGCTGAACGGATTCCGCGTCATCCGTCTCCGCCGCGCCGGGTACGTGAATGGCAGCGTCCCGTCTCGTCATCTGTCGATCGCCGACCATGCGCGACACTGTGGCTTGCTGCTCGATGCGCTCGGGCTCTCGAGGGCGCACGTGTGTGGTCATTCGAGTGGCGCACTCGTTGGGCTGCAACTCGCGCTCGACCGCCCGGCGCTCGTGCACAGCCTCGTGCTCCTCGATCCGGCGCCGGGCGGCGAGCTCCTGGGACCGATCAATGCTCCGACGGTCGGCGCGGTGCTCGGCCCTGTCATGGAAGCGTATGCCGGTGGTGACACGACCGTCGCGTTCGATCGCTTCATGACTGCCGTGTGCGGCTCGCATCATCGGTCGGTCATGGAACAGGTGCTGGGTATCGATGGATATGAGCAGGCCGTGCGCGAGTCGGCGTTCTTCCCGGATGAAGTGGCCGCCGTTGGTGAATGGCAGTTCGGCGTCACCGAGGCGAGCAGGATTCGCGTGCCGATGCTTCTCGTGGACGGCGGAACGACGGCGGACGTCGCCGCCGTGCTACCCGAGTCAGTCTCGCGACTCGCGGCGATGGTGCCGCAGGCCGTGGTCGCCGTGCTGGCGGGCGCTAGTCACCTCATGCCGCTCGAGGACCCCGGCGGCGTCGCCCGGCTCATCGCGGATTTCGTCCGCACGCACCCGATCACTGCCTAACGTCATCATCTACCATGGCCCATTCCCTTTGGCCGGTGGCCCTGACGCGATGGTGACGCAACCAGCTGCGCTCGCGGACCTGCTCCTCGACCTTACGTAGGGTCCGGCTGCACGAACATGCCCACGCGCTCGACGAGCGCGCGCCACCGTGGGTCGTCGACAATGGCGCGATCGTGGCCCGGGGCCACGACGCGGAAGATCGCTTCGACCGGCAGCACGACACAGAGGAAGTCTCGAGTCTCGTAGGCGCGTTCGAGCCACCGGAATGCTGCTTCGTAGTTGCCGAGCGCCTGCTCCACGACCGCGATGGCGCTCGGAGGGAGCCACCCGTGCTCGCCTCGCCGAAGGAGATCGTCGCGGATCCGTCGCGCCTCATCGTGGTTCCCCGTTAGGCATTCTGCGACTGCGACCTCGGCCGCAAGAAATGGAAGCGTGCTGCCGAGCGCAGCCGCGTGCTTCAAATCTGCCAGTCCGCCCTCGACGTCGCCGACCGCGCAGCGCGACTTCCCTCGCCAGCGAAACGCGTCCGGATATCGTGGCTCCTGAGCAATCACGCGTTCCGCCGCGGCGATTGCCTGGTGATAGTCGCCGACCATGAACGCAACGACCACAGCGTACCACTGTGTACCGAGAGAGACGGGGTCAGCCTCGATCGCCGCATTGCAATCCGCGACCGCCTGCTGACGCCTTCCACGTAACGCGTTCAGGCGAGCCGACAATTGAAGCGCCTCGGCGCTCCTCGGCTCTAGTGCGAGCGCGTGTTGGATGTGGCGCTCCGTGGCGTCAGGATCCCACTCGTGATAGAACGCGATCTCGCCGAGCATGCAATGGGCCTCGGCCAGGCTTGGATCGAGTGCCAGGGCGTCCTGGGCGTATCGACGCGTGCGCGTGAACGCTTCGGCCGGAGGAACCACCATGGAAATTGCGAGCCAGAGGTTCGCGTCCGCGAGCCCTACGAGTGCCGGCGCGAAATCCGGGTCCAGTGCCAGCGCCTGCTGAAAATGGATGATCGCCTCGCGATGCCCCTCGCCGCGACGGTGGTTCAGGTATCGCCCTTTGAGGTACGCGTCGTAAGCCTCTACGTTCGCGGCCGGCCGTGTGCGTCGTGCTATCCGACCGCCCGGAACCGCCGCTGCGTTAGGTGCGAGGGAACTTTCGCGCAAGGTGCTCCGCAGCGTTTCCGCAATTGTGCTCGCGATTTCATCCTGCACGGCGAAGATGTCCGTCAGCTCCCGATCGAAGCGCTCACTCCAGAGCTGGAAGCCGTCGGATGCGTTGACGAGTTGTGCCGTGATGCGCACGCGGTTGCCGGCCCGGCGTACACTCCCTTCAAGCAGCGTGCGGACACTGAGCTGTTCAGCGATGACGCGCGGGTCCGTCGGCTTGCCCTTGAACGCGAAGCTCGACGAGCGCGCCGCCACACGGAGCGAGCGGTCCTGGGCGAGGAGATTCCGGATCTCTTCGGCGATGCCGTCGGAGAAGTATTCGTTTTCGGGGTCGGCGCTCAGATTCGCGAACGGCAACACCGCGATCGACGGGCTCTCATCAGTCGCTGCGCGCGCGCGCGCGTCAGCTAGCGGCACCCCGGCGGGTGGGGCCGGCTCGGACGCCGAGAGCGACAACTCCAGAGCTTCCACGAGTGCACGTGCCGAAGTCGGGCGGGCCTCGCGGTCCTTCTCCAGGCATTGCATCACGATTGTCGCGACGCCCGTAGAGAGCGATGGGCTTCGTTCGCCGACGGGTGCCGGTCGCTCGATCATGTGGGCGGTGATGTACGCGTGACTCGTGCGCTTGCCTGCAAATGGATGCGCGCCCGCCAGGCATTCATAGGCAACCACGCCCCATGCGTACAGGTCCGCGCGGAGATCGGCGTCCGGATCGCCGGCCGCCTGCTCCGGCGCCATGTACGCCGGCGTGCCTAACGCCATACCCAGCTGCGTCAGGGCATCGCCCGGCTGGCGCAACCGTGCCATATCGAGCGCCTTGCTGATACCGAAATCAGTCACGACCGCGATGCCATCGGCGAGCAGCACGTTCTCCGGCTTGATGTCGCGATGGACCACACCCTCCGCGTGCGCGTACGCAAGCGCATGTGCGACGTCGCCGAGAAGCCGAATGGCAGTTCGCGGCGCCAACGTTCCGGCGTTGAGCCGAGCGCGGAGCGACTCACCGCGGACGAACGGCATGGTGTAGTAGGGCAGCCCGTCGCTGTCCCCGGCGGCGAGGAGGGGAACGATGTTGGGGTGCTGCAGACGCGCGGCGATGCGCAGTTCGCGCTCGAACCGTTCCATCGAGACGCCCTCAGCCAGCTCGGGCGAGAGGACCTTCACGACGACTTCTCGGCCCAGCCGAACGTCCCGCGCGAGAAAGACTCGGGACATGCCACCGCCGCCCAGCTCCCGGTCCAGCGAATACCCGGTGCCGAGCGCCGACTGGAGTCGTCCGCGGAGGTCAGGAATGTCGATGCTCACGTCTGTCTCATATACCAAGAGCCGGGTTGGCTAAGCTATGGTGCCACCGGGACAACGCTAGCGGACACCGACGTCCGAGGTAGATACTCTTACCCCATGAGCTCCGAGCTTCGGGACCAGCTGCAAACGACATTGGGCGACGCGTACACACTCGAGCGCGAGCTCGGGGGCGGCGGCATGTCCCGCGTGTTCGTCGCCGTCGACACGGCGCTCAGGCGATCGGTCGTCGTGAAGGTCCTGCCGCCGGAGATGTCCTCTGGCGTCTCGATCGATCGGTTCAAGCGGGAGATCTCGTTTGCGGCGCGGCTGCAGCATCCGCACATCGTGCCGCTACTCTCGGCCGGGGAGGCGGGCGGGCTTCCGTACTTTACGATGCCGCTGATCGAAGGAGAGTCGCTCCGGGACCGCCTAGCGCGGTCCGGCGAGCTCCCAATCACCGAGGCTGCGCATCTGCTCCGTGGGGTCGCCTCAGCCCTCGCCTACGCGCACCGGAAAGGCGTCGTGCATCGCGACATCAAGCCCGAGAATATTCTCCTCACCGAGAATCACGCGGTCGTCACGGACTTTGGCGTCGCCAAGGCGATCCATGACGCCGTGAGCGCCGTGGATCGTCATGGGAATCCGTCCGGGCCAACTGACATCGGTCCGCCGGCCTTGACCGAGATCGGGATTGCGTTAGGCACCCTCGCGTACATGGCGCCCGAACAGGCCGCTGGCGATCCGGCGACGGATCATCGTGCGGATCTGTACGCATTCGGCATCGTCGCCTACGAATTGCTGACGGGACGCGCACCGTTCGCCGGACGATCGGCCGGGGCGACGATTGCCGCACACATGGTCGAAGCGCCGGAACCGGTGGCGAACAGGCGGCCAGCAATCCCCCCGGCACTCGCCGCGCTCGTCATGCGGTGCCTCGAGAAGCGGCCAGCGGATCGTCCGCAGCACGCTGACGAGGTGCTCCGCGAGCTCGACCGCGCGTCCGCTGCCATGGTGAGCGGCCACTCCGGCCGGCCGTCGGTCGCTGTGCTCCCGATGGTGAATACCAGCGGCGATCCCGACAACGAGCATTTCAGCGACGGCCTTACCGATGAGCTGATCGGCGCACTGAGCAAGGTGTCGGAGCTGACAGTGTCGGGCCGTACCTCGGTGTTCGCGCTCAAGGGCAAGAGTCTGAGCGTGCGCGCCATTGCGGACATGCTGCACGTCGCCAACGTACTCGAAGGCAGCGTGCGGCGCGCGGGCGATCGGCTCAAGGTTCGCATGCAGCTCGTCGATGTCGACGGTACCGTGGTATGGGCGGAGGCATACGACCGGACGGTCACGGACGTCTTCGCGGTTCAGGAGGAGATCGCGCAGGCGGTTGTGCGCGCACTGGAAATCAGGCTCGGCGCCTCACGCGGTCCGCTGGTTCGTCCGTCGACCGTAAACCTGGCGGCGTACGAGCTGTTTCTGAGGGGACGATTGCTTCGCCGTCGATTCAACCCTGCCGATCTCGATCGCGCGATCGGATACTTCGATCAGGCGGTCAGGCGCGACCCGCTCTACGGACTGGCCTACGCGTGGTTGTCCGATGCGCACGTGCTGCGCGTAGTCATGGCGGGGAGGCCGTCGCGCGAGGTGGTCACGAACGCGCGCGAATACGCGAGCAGGGCAGTCGCACTCGATCCGGCCGTGGCGGATGCGCACTGGGCGTTAGGCCAGGTCCTCATGTGTTTCGACTGGGACTGGCGCGGAGCCGAACGGGAATTCGAGCGCGCGCTGGCGTTGGACGCCGGCCATGCCGATGCGGCTCACTTGTACGGCATCATACTGCTTCACCAGGGTCGGTTCGCGGAATCGATTGGGCAACTGACCCGATCTCTGGCGGCGGACCCGCTCGTGGCCGAGACGAATCAGACGCTTGGACGTGTGTATCTGAGCATGCGGCAACCGGACCGCGCGATTCCACACCTTCAGGAAGCGCTCGAGCTCGCGCCAGGATTCGCCATCGCGCGTACGACGCTCGGGCATGCGTACCTTCAGCAAGGGGCAAAGGAGGCGGCGCTGGCCCAGTTCGAGGTCGCGACGCAGACCGGCGCGGCGCGTGATTGGGCTCACCTCGCGTACGCGCGCGCGGTGACTGGCGACAGGCAAGAGGCCCATGCCATTCTGGACAGGCTGCTACGCGACGGTGCGGAACGTGACGCGCCACCATTCCACATCGCGATGGCGTACGTCGGGCTCAAGAATTTCGACGAGGCGTTTCAGTGGCTCGATCGCGCCACGTCGGAGCTCGACCCGTGGATCACGGCACTCAACATCGATCGCACGTTCGACGCGCTACGACCAGATCCACGTTTCGCGCGGCTCGTGCGCAGGATCGGCTTGGAACCGGCCGTACACCACGCCTAACGCGTCGAGCCGTCAGCGTCCGATGAACCACGGGTACGTCGGGGTACGGACTTCCCGCATCGCGCCGTACAGGTCCTCGAGCTCGGCACGGCACTCCGTAATGGGAAGCCCCCCAGGCTAGCCGGACATGGTGGCCAGCGTGCCCATCCGGCTGCCGAGATTGAACGGCGCGTCGAGCTCTGACTGGAGCACCAAGAGCTCCTGGCTGTGTAGTCGCCCGCTCTCCAAGCCCAGATCGACTGTGACAACCCAAGGGCCGCTCGGAGCTCATCAATCGGGCCGCGTTAGGCCCTCGCGTACCACAGCACAGCCGGCCATGATCGACGGACGAAGGAGCGCCAGTGTCGGACCAAGGGCCAACTAGTGCGCACGGGCTCACGGCTCCTATCCTGCCTTCAGGCGAGGTCCACCGTGCACGCCCTAGAGGAGAGCCCCCATGCCAGCAAAGCGCACTACCCATCGGAGCAGATCGGGAAAGAAGCTGTATGCGGTCCGAGACTCGAAGGGTCGATTTACGGACATCCAGTCATATGCACGTGCCTCGCGGCAGGACCAGCGGCAACGAAGCAAGGCTGAGCTGGCGGCCAAGAAACGGTAAGTGATGCAGCCGCACTACCGCGTGCGGCGCTGAACGTTCTCGCCGTACGCGTGCCCGTCGACGAGGATGGGTATGGAGGTTCCTGCTGGCGCTAGCGGCGAGAGGAGATAGGCCAGACGGTATGCCCCGCCGAGCTGGCGTTCATCGTTCGCCGTGTCGCCGTGACCCGCGAGTGTTCAATCGGATCTTCGATTGGACGCTCGCGCGTCGCGTGGTCGCCATCGCACTCGTTGGCGCGCCGCTGCAGGTCGCGTAGGTGCGATGTCTTCATCGCGTTCCGCCACCGGCGAGGAACGTCGAGATCGTCTGATTGAGGAATGCCTTGTCCTCGGGATTCGCGCCAGCGCCGGCAGGGTGGCCCCAGATCGACGGAATCGGCGCGAAGACCACCGTCTTCATGAACTGCTGCTCGTACTTCGCGTCGGTGAGCGGAAAGTAGAGATCGGTCTCGGACGGCATGTAGAGGAACGGCACCTTGATCGACGCCAGCGCTTTCTCGACGTCGCCGTCGAAGCCCGGCGTGTCGCCGACGTTGTGGCGCTCCCACGTGTGAACCTGAAGGATCAGGTTGTTCGCGTCGTTGTTGCCGGGGAATCGCGACGGCCACGCTTTGATGAACTGATCGAGCGTGGTTCCCGGCGGGGCGCCCTGCTTCCACAGCTCGCGACGCCACCATTCCTGTGAGTACAGCCACGCCGCCCAGACCGTACCAAAAGCTGCCAGTCCCCTTGCAGGAGGAGTCGTGTAGTCTCCGCCCTTGAACTCGGGGTCGGCCATGAGGGCCGCGAGCTGCCCTTCGAGCCTAACGATGCCGTGACCGTACGTCTTGGCCGTCCCGGACGTCGCGACGATGCGATCGGCAAATGTCGGATAGCTCACCGCCCACTGGAACGCCTGCTGCGCACCCATCGAGAAGCCGATGATGGCTCGCAGGTGCGTGATCTTGAGGTCGTCCGTCAGGAGTCGATGAACGGCCTCGACGTTGTCGCGAATGGTCGTGACGGGAAAGCGCGGGCCATGGAACGGCTCCGGCGTGTTGCTCGGCGACGATGAGTGCGCGTTCCCGAACAGCTCCGTCGCGACGAGGAACAACTTCGCGGTGTCGAGCGCGAGGCCGGGGCCGATCAGCCACTCGTAGCCGTGGTGGGTGGCCATGTAGTGCGACGGCAGCAGCACCGCATTGTCGCGCGCGGCGTTCAGGTGGCCGTACGTACCATACACGATGACGGCCTTCGGGAGCACGACGCCGCTCTCTGTATGGAAGCCGTCGATCGTGAACTCGTGATGCTCGGCCCGGTCGACGCGCTGCGGCACCTGCGCGGACGCCACGCGCGCCACGGACGTGGTCAGAGAGAGGAAGCCGAGGACAAACGATCGCACGCGCGTCATGGGTGCTCCGGACGGGGTGGCCAATGATACGTACGTCGACCACGCTTGTCATTCCGAGTGGGGAGCGGGGCCGTGTCATTCCGAGCGGAGGGTTGTCATTCCGAGCGAGCGACAGCGAGTCGAGGAATCGAGACCTTCCGCGGTAGAGGGCTCTCTATCCCCATGATCGCGATTCCTCGACTGCGGCCTTCGGGCCTCCGCTCGGAATGACACCGGACGGGCTTACACCATCACGACAGCCCAGTATCGTTGTACAAGGTCACCAAGGAGGATCATGGCAGTGTATGGAAAGATCGGCTTTCGCGTCCGCACCGACGTCCCGAGAGCCGACCCCGAGCTTGTCGCGCAATTCCGCTCACACGCGACGTCCAACATCGCCGACGCGATGGGTCGCTTTCATTTCATGGACCCCGGCATTCGCGCGCGCTCCGGGCTTCCGCTCTGCGGCGTGGCC
>Ga0207691_10003546_pt1 | contig 15176 bp, 15 predicted proteins | sample KBSM13metaG_FD_184327 | JGI IMG/M metagenome (GOLD analysis project Ga0207691, IMG submission 184327) | Miscanthus rhizosphere microbial communities from Kellogg Biological Station, Michigan, USA - KBS M1-3 metaG (SPAdes) (version 2) | ecosystem: Host-associated > Plants > Roots > Rhizosphere >... | reverse complement strand
ACGGAACTCCGGCCCGCGGCATCCACGCGCTCCAGCTCGAGACCGCACAGTCGTGCTACATGGACGAGTCGCCGCCGTACCCTTGGGACGCGAAGCGCGCGGCGTTGCTCTCGGCATTGCTCGAGCGCCTGGTGGAAGCTTTGCTGGCGACGCATCCCGGGCATTGACGATGCAGCGGATATTCATCGCGTCGCATCGCGTCGAGGCCTACCTCCTCGTCGATCGGCTGGCGCACGCGGGAATCAAGGCTCACGTCTTCAACGAGCACATGTCGAGCATCGTCGGCGAAGTTCCGCCCGAAGTGTCGCAGCCGCAGGTCTGGCTGGACGACGACGCCGATCGCGCGCGGGCCGATGAAGTCCTCAGGACCTACCGGGAGGAGCGCAATCGCACGGGCTCCATCGTCTGCGGGAAATGCGGCGAGGAGAATCCCGCGACGTTCGAGCTCTGCTGGAAGTGCGGCTGGTCGCTGTAGGACGGAAATCCTGCGCGCGCAACCCGATTGGCCCGCCCGCACCCACGCCTCCTTCGTCCTGTCCGGACTGCCGGAGGCGTGGCTGCGTGCCGGCATCAATGCATCACCCGCCCTCCTCACTGTGCAGTGCCGACGAAGCGCGCAATCGTCTCCGCCATCGCGCGCGCCGCCTGGAGGCGATCGCCTACTGAAACGCCGCCGCGATAATTGGCGCAGAACCCAAGCCCGGGGAGCGCACGCTCGGCATCGTCGACGGCGCGGAGCTTCTCGCGATGGCCGAGATTGTATTGCGGAATCGCCCGTCGCCAGCGTGTGGTCGCGGTCCACAGCGGATCGGATCCTGCGCCGACGAGCGCCTGAAGCTCGCCATGCACGATTGCCGCGAGCTCGGCATCGGGCCGCGCCGCCATCTCAGGCTGGCGCATGCCGCCGACGAACGACGTGATGAGCGCAGTGTCCGCGGGCGCGCGGCCCTCGAACATGCTGCTCGAAAAGAGCGAGCCCAGGATTTTTCGCTGTTCCCGTTTCGGGACGAGGAAGCCGAATCCCGCGAGCGAATGCGCGACGTCGGCGCGCCGATAGGCGACGGCGACGATGGCGAGCGGCGGATAGGGTATCGCGGCGAGCTCCTGCGCTGCAGCGGGCGCAAGTGCGCGCACGAGGGTTGCAGCCACGTCGGCCGGAACCGCAAGCACGACGCTCTTCGCTCGCCGGACCAGAGGATTGCCGTGCCGGGTTCCGGTCAGGATCCACCGGCCATCGTCGGATCGCCCCATCCGCTCGACGTTCGCGCCGTGCGTCACGCGGCCGACCGCACGCGCGAGTGCGTCGGTCAGTGTCTGCATTCCGCTACGGAAGGAAAAACTGCCACCCGCGGCTGCTGCCTTCGGCGCGTTCTGCCGGCGTTCCCTCGCCGCACTGATCTGACCACGAATGATGCTGCCGTACTTCTGCTCGAGCGCGTGGATGCGTGGAAACGCGGCGGCGAGCGACAGCCGCTCCGGATCGCCCGCGTAGACGCCGGCGACGAAGGGGTCGATCGCGTAGTCGAGAATCTCTGCGCCAAGGCGGCGCAGTGCGAAGGCGGCGATCGATTCTTCGACGTCGGCGGGTGCCGGCGCGATGAAGGGCTCGCGCCACAGGCGGAACTTGGCGCCCGGCGAAAACGCGGGGCTCATGAAGAACGCGCCGGGCGACGTCGGGAGCGGCACCAGCTGGCCGTCGCGCACGATGTAGCGGGTTGCGGCGACCGCGCTCGCCTCGACGCGTTGGCCGCGGATGCCGAGCGCATCGAGGACCTCGGCGACGACCGGCGTCGAATCGAGCACGCTGTTCGGGCCGGTCTCGTAGAGCGCGCCGCCGCGATGCATCGTGCCGATCACGCCGCCGTGCCGGCTCTCCGACTCGAGCACCTCGACCATCACGCCGCGCCGCTGCAATTCGAATGCCGTCGCAAGCCCCGACACGCCGGCGCCGACGACCGCGACGTCGACATCGGTGCTGCCCGGCATGCTCATCGACCTGCGTCCCTGCCGGCGCGCTCTAGGGCAGCGTGCGGTCGATGACGACAGCGAGACCCGTCGCGCCGAGCTTGACCGCGGACGACAGGCCCTCGAGGTCTCCGCTCTGCGGCGTCGCGCTTCCCGATTTCGACACGCGCGCGCCCACGACGACCGAAGGGAAGTTCGACAGCGCCAGGCTGGGCGTCATTGCCATCGAATCGTCGAGCGCAAACGTGACCGGCAGATCCTTCGCCTGTTTCTTCAGAATGGCGAGCGGCATCCGCGGCCCGTCGACCGCGCGCGCGAAAATGTAGACGGTGTCGGTCGGCGACACTTTGCCCGCAAGGGCCGGCGCAAGCTGCACCGTTCCCGCGATCCTGGCGCCCGCCGAAGGCGCAGTCGTGGCTGGAGGTGCGGCCGGCGTTGCAGGCAGGGGAGCCGCGGGTGCCGCCGCCGTGGCCTTCAGGCCACCCAGCTCGCGCGCCTCGGCGATACTCGCATCGATCGATCCGGCGAGCGGAGAGGTCGGCGGCACCGTCGCCTTCATCCGTTCCCAATACCCAACCGCCATCTTGTAGTCCTTGCGGTTGAACGCCGCCGTCCCGGCGAGCGCCAGCGCTTTCCAGTGCCGGGGGTCCGCCTTGAGCGCCTGCTCGATGAGCTGGACCGATTTTTCGCGGAAGCCGCCGTCTATCGTCGCGAGCAAGTCGGCGTAGTCGGCGAGCAGATCGGCGTTGTCGGGAAGGAGCGCCACGGCGCGGTCGAATGCCCGCGCGGAGTCCTCGTTGCGGTCGAGCGCCTGGTAGGTGCGGGCGAGCATCACCCAACCGTCGACATTCGCAGGGTCGTCCTTGAGCTTCGCCGCGAGCTTTTCCGCCAGTGCCTCGATGTCCTGCCGCGTGACCTTGTGCTCGCCCGCCGGTTTTGACTGCACGGCAAGCGGTGCGAACGCGTCGTGGTTTCCGAGTGCCAGATAAAGGAGCAGGGCGGCGATCGGGATGGCGCTGCCGAGGACCGCCGCCGTCCACGCCGCCGATTGCGGGGCCCTGGCCGCGACAGCTTCGACGCTCTTCGATTCTTCGAGCGCCCGCTGCAGGAGCTCCTGTTTCGCCTGGTCGTAGCGATCGCGCGGCATCGTGCCTGCGTAGAGATCGGCATCGAGCTCGCGCAGCTGGTCGCGCAGAATCGCCACATTGGTCGCTTCGCGCAGGACGCCGGGCGTGCTGCCGCGCAAAAGCGGTATCAGCACGGCGGCGAGGGCGATGGCCACCATCCCGACGGCGATCAGGACGAACAATGTCACGCGAGATCCTTTCCACCATCGCCGCCGAGAAGCCGTGCTGCGCGATCGCGTTCTTCGTCGGTGAGCGGCGGCGTTTCGGCCTCGGTGCGTCGTGCGCGCACGAGATGAACGAGTCCCGCGAATCCCCCGATCAGCAACAGCGCGGGACCCGCCCAAAGCAGCATCGTCGTGGACTTGACCGGGGGCTGGTACAGCACGAAGTCGCCGTAACGCGCGACCATGTAGGCGACGATCTCGTCGTCCGTCTTGCCGGCGGCGATCTGCTCGTGAATCTGCCGGCGCAGGTCCTGCGCGAGCTCGGCATTGGAATCGGCGATGGTCTGGTTCTGGCAGACGAGACAGCGGAGCTTCTCCGAGAGCCGCACGGCCCGCGCCGCGACGAGCGCATCCTTTTCCGTGGGGGTGGCTTCCGCCGCGAACGACGACGAGCTCCACGCGATGGCGGCGATCGCCGTCATCGAAATCAGCGGACCCGCGCGCCTCATGATTTCTGCAGCTCGCGGATGAGCGGCACGATCTTCTTCTCGAGCGCTTCCGCGGTGAGCGGTCCGATCTGCTTGTAGCGGATCACTCCCGCCTTGTCGACGACGAACGTCTCGGGCACGCCGTAGACGCCCCAGTCGATGCCGACGCGTCCGTCGCCGTCCATCACCGACACGGTGTACGGATCGCCGTTGTCGGCAAGCCAGCGCTTTCCGGCGGTGGAATCGTCCTTGTAGTCGAGGCCGACAATCGGAACGATCTTCGCGCGGGCGAGCTCGACCAGAAGCGGATGCTCGTCGCGGCACGACACGCACCACGACGCCCACACATTGAGAAGCCAGACCTGCCCTTTCAGGTCCGCGGGGCCCAGCGATTTCGCCGGTTCGTGCAACCGGGCGAGCGTGAACGGCGGTGCCGGCTTGCCGATCAGCGGCGACGGCACTTCGCGCGGATCGCGCCAAAGCCCGGCGAGCAGGAACCCGCACAGCACGAGAAAGATGCCGAGCGGTATCAGCCGCTTCTTGTTCATTCGCGCGGAGCTCCTACGGGCGCGCCGTCGCGCCGGCGGTCACGCGAGCTTCGCGCGCCGGCGCAGTGCGGTAGCGGCGATCGGAGAGCGCAAGCAGTCCGCCCAGCGCCATCATCAGGCAGCCGGCCCAGATCCACGTGACGAACGGCTTGTGATAGACGCGCACGCTCCAGGCGCCGTCGTCGACGGGCTCGCCGAGCGAAACGTAGAGATCGCCGGTGAACATGCTCTCGATGGCCGCCTCGGTCATCGGCATCCCGCTGGCGTCGTAGACGCGCTTTTCCGGGTACTGCGTCGTCACGTGCTGGCCGTTCCTTCTCACATCGAAGACACCCCGCGCCGCGCGATAGTTCGGCCCCCGGGTGTCGGTCGTGCCGTCGAAGCGCAGCGTGAACCCGCCGACGGTGATGGTGTCGCCGATCGCCATCCGGACGTCGCGCTCGGTCTCGTAGCCTTTGACCATCGTCACCCCGATGATGAACACGGCGATGCCGAGATGGGCGACGATCATTCCCCAGTAACTGCGCGGCTGTCGCGTCAGGTGAGCGACGACGCCGCCGCGCACGCCTCGTCCGCGCTCGATCACGTTGACGGCCGTGCCGGCGATGACCCACGTCGCGAGCAGGAGGCCGAAGCTCACCATCGGCGTCCACCGGCCCGCGGCGAACGGCAGGACGAGCGCGGTAACGACGCTGACCGCGAGCGCCCATCTCACCCGCTGCCACAGGTCGGGAAGGGTTGCCTTTTTCCACCGGGCGAGCGGCCCCACACCCATCAGGAAGACGAGCGGCGTCATCAGCGGGACGAATACCGTGTCGAAATACGGCGGGCCGACGGAGATCTTGCCGAGATCGAGCGCATCGAGAAACAGCGGGTAGAGCGTGCCGAGCAGCACCGAGCCCGCGGCCGCGATCAGGAGCACGTTGTTGGCAAGCAGCATCGTCTCGCGCGAAATGAATTCGAAACGGCCGCCGCCGCCGACTTTCGGCGCGCGAACGGCGAACAGCGCCAGCGAGCCGCCGATGACGAGCGCCAGGAAGACGAGGATGAACACGCCGCGGCGGGGATCGGTGGCGAAGGCATGCACCGACGTAAGCACGCCCGAGCGAACGAGGAACGTGCCGAGGAGCGAGAGCGAGAAGGCGGAGATCGCGAGCAGAACGGTCCACGCCTTGAACGTGCCGCGCTTTTCGGTGACCGCCAGCGAGTGAATCAGCGCGGTGCCGACGAGCCACGGCATGAACGACGCGTTTTCGACGGGATCCCAGAACCACCAGCCGCCCCAGCCAAGCTCGTAATAGGCCCACGCGCTGCCGAGCATGATGCCGCCGGTGAGAAAGCTCCACGCGAGCGTGGTCCACGGTCGCGACCAGCGCGCCCAGGTGGCATCGAGTCGGCCGCCGATCAGCGCGGCGATCGCGAAGGCGAAGGCGACGCAGAAGCCCACATAGCCCATGTACAGGAGCGGCGGATGGAACACCATGCCCGGGTCCTGCAGCAGCGGATTCAGGTCGCGTCCGTCGGCGGGCGCCGGAAAGATCCGGTCGAACGGGTTGGACGTGAGCAGCAGGAACAAGAGGAAGCCGAGGCTGATGAGGCCCATGACGCCCAGGACGCGCGCGACCATTTCGTCGGGCAGATGGCGGCTCCTGAGCGCGACTGCCATCGTCCACCCGCCCAGCATCAGCACCCAGAGCAGCATCGAGCCCTCGTGCGAGCCCCACGCGGCGGCGATCCGGTACTGGAGCGGCAGCCGCGAGTTGGAGTTGGTCGCGACGTTCAGCACCGAAAAATCGTTGCCGACGAACGAGTACGCGAGGCAGGCGAAGGCGGACGCGATGAACAGGAACTGAGCGAGCGCGAGCGGCCGCGCGAGCCCCATCCAAACCCTGTTGCCGCGCTGCGCGCCGGCGAGCGGCAGCGTCCCCAGGAGCGCCGCGAGGAGCAGGGCGAGAATCAAGGCGAACTGGCCGAGCTCGGGAATCATCGAGGCATCCTTCGTGTCATGGCTTCAGGGTCTTGGCGGCATTTTCCATCGTTGCCCGAGCTCGTGCTTGACCGACTGCGGCCGCCGCCTCCGGCGGCATGTAGTTCTCGTCGTGCTTGGCCAGCACCTCGGTGGCCCGGAAAACGCCGTCCGGGCCGATCTTTCCCTGCGCGACGACACCTTTGCCTTCCTTGAAGAGATCGGGAAGGATTCCCGTGTAGACGACGGGAATGGTCTGTGCGGTATCGGTGACCTTGAAGCGCACGGTGAGACCGTCCGGCGCACGGACGAGGCTCTTCTCCTCGACCAGCCCGCCGATGCGGAACGCGCGCCCTTGCGGAGCGCGATGCTCGGCGACGTCGGTGGGTGAGAAGAAGAACACGAGATTCGACTGGAACGCATTCAGCACGAGGCCCACCGCGGCGGCGAGCAGCAGCACGCCGGCGCCGATCCACGCAAAGCGGCGATGGCGCGGTTTCATCGATGTTTTCATTCCGCCGCTCCGATGAACGCCGAATCTTCGGGCTGCGCGAGGCGCGCCTCTTCGAGCACCGCCCTGCGCCGGCCGCGCAGCGCAAGGAGCTCGACCGCGATCGCCAACGCCGTCACGCCGTACGCGCTCCACACGTAGAAGCCGTATCCGTTCATCGAGAAGAATTCGCTCATACGAGGGTCCCCTGAGCGGGGACGCGGGCGGTGCAAGCCGGCGGGCGCCTGGGGTATGAAGCGCGAAGGCTTGTGCCGCCCGCGGCCGCGCAACGTCGACTTTGGCTCATGCGTTCCTCACCTCCCGCAGCGAGGCGACCCAGGCGGTGCCGCGCTCGCGCTCGAGCATGATCGAACGCACGCGCGCGAGCGTGGCCGCGATGGCGTAGAACCACGCGGCGAGCGCCATGATCAGCATGCCGGTGAGCATGATCGCCGCCATCGCCGGCGCCTTGGTGAGGCTGACCGACGATCCCTGATGCAACGTGTTCCACCAGTGGACGGAGAAGTAGATGATCGGGATGTTCACGACACCCGTCAGCGCCAGCACTGCGCACGCGCGATCGGCGCGCCGCGGGTCGTCGATGGCATTGCGCAGCGCGATCACCCCGAGATAGAGGAAGAGCAGGATCAACTCGGACGTCATCCGCGCATCCCAGGCCCAGTAGGTTCCCCACGTCGGACGGCCCCAGAACGCGCCTGTCCACAGCGCAATGAACGTCATGACCGCACCCGTCGGCGCGATCGCCTGCGCCATCATCGCGGAGAGCCGCGTGTTGAAGCCGAGCCCCGCCGCGCTCCAGGCCGCCATCACTACATAGAGAAACATGCTCATCCATGCCGCGGGCACGTGGATGAAAATGATCCGGTAGGCATCGCCCTGCTGGGCATCGGTGGGCGCTGCGACGAGCCCGATCACCAGGCCCGCAAGGGTCAGCAGCGCCGCCGCTCCGGCGAACCAGGGGATCATCTTTCCCGCAAGAGGATAGAACGTTGCGGGAGAAGAGAACTTGAACCAGGGGCTCGCCATGGGTTCCGTGGCTCAATCCAGCGCGATCCGCACAGCGGACGCAGCGGCGAACGGCGCGCCCACGCACGCGACGAGCAGTCCTGCGCCGAGCAGCGACAGATGCGCGGAGGCCCCAAGTCCCGTCCGCGCGGCCTCCACTGCGCCGGCGCCGAAAATCAGCACCGGCACATAGAGCGGAAGGACCAGGAGCGCGAGCAGGCTGCCGCTCGCGCGAAGGCCCAGGGTAAGCGCCGCCCCGATCGCGCCCAGGAGCGACAAGATAGGGGTGCCGATCAGCAGCGCGCTGGCGAGCACGGCGAGCGCTTCGCCATCCATCGCGTATTGGAGGCCGACGAGCGGGGCGAGCAGGACCACGGGGAGGCCGGTCGTCAGCCAATGCGCGATGATCTTGCCGGAAACGAGCGCCGCAAGCGGGTACGGCGACAGGGCGATCTGCTCGAGCGTCCCGTCGGCGTAGTCTCCCGCGAAGAGCCGCGGCAGCGACAGGAGCGAAGCGAGCAACGCCGCCACCCACAACACTCCCGGTCCGATGAGGGCGAGCATTCCGCGCTCGGGTGTCGTCGCGAGAGGAAAGAGCGAAGCCACGATCACGTAGAAAAGCAATTGCACGCCAAGTTCCGCGCGCGAGCGGAGCGCAAGCTTGAGATCGCGCGCGATCGCCCAGCGGATTGCCGGCCAGGCTGGGGCGTCGTGGCGTTCCGGAGCGAGGGCGAGAGTGGCTGCCATTCGATCAATTCAGCGCCAGCGACGAGACGCGCGACTCCGGGAGGCCCAGCGCCGAGTGCGTCGCCACCACGGCGAGCCCGCCATTCGCGAGGTGGCGGCCGAGGAGGCGGGTCAGGAGTTCCGCGCCCGCGGCGTCGAGCGCCGCCAGCGGCTCGTCCAGGATCCACAGCGGTCGAGAAACGAGCGAGAGGCGCGCGAGCCCGATTCGCCGGCGCTGGCCCTGCGAAAGCACTCGCGCCGGAAGCGAGCGCTGGCGCGATAGCGCGACGTCGTCGAGCGCTTCAGTCAGGGATTCGCGCGAGGCCGCCGATCCTTCGAGCGCCAGGAGCGATGCGAGATTCTCCTCCGCCGTGAGCTCGTCCTTGAGCGCCGGCAGGTGCCCGCTGAAGGCGACCGCCGCCCGCAGCTCCGGAGCGAAGGGGCCCACGCGCTGGCCTTGCCACTGAATCTCGCCGGCTTCGGGCGCCGACAGCCCCGCGAGCATGCGCAGGAGTGTGGTCTTGCCCGTGCCGTTGGCGCCCGTCACGATCAGCGCCTCGCCCGCCCCGACGCGAAGCGAAACCCCGGCGAAGAGCTTCGAAAAGCCACGCCGCGCGGCGAGTTTCTGCGCTTCCAGCATGAAATTTGGTTGGGGACGAGGTCGCGGACGAAGGCTTCGGACGGCGGTGGAACGTGCGCCACCCAACAGGCGGAAAACCCGGGCAATTATAGCCGACGCCCCGATGCGGGCCTTTGCGCGCGGTCAAGCGCGGTCAACTTCGCCCCGCCTTGCTATCATGGCACTCGCCCATCGCGCCAGGGGAGCTCTTCCGTGCCGGACAAGGAAATTCGCGCTGCGTCGCTCGAGTATCACCGGCGAAGCCCGCCTGGAAAGATCTCGGTCCAGCCGACCAAGCTCTTGACCAACCAGCGCGACCTCGCGCTCGCCTACACCCCCGGCGTGGCGGCCGCGTGCGACGAGATCGTTCGCGATCCGGCGGAGGCTCGCAACCTCACCGCGCGCGGCAACCTGGTAGGGGTCGTGACGAACGGCACGGCCGTGCTCGGCCTGGGCGCAATCGGTCCGCTCGCGGCCAAGCCGGTAATGGAAGGGAAGGCCGTCCTGTTCAAGAAATTCGCCGGCATCGACTGCTTCGACATCGAGGTCAACGAGCGCGATCCGGACAAGCTGGTCGAGATCATCGCCGCGCTCGAGCCGACGTTCGGCGGCATCAACTTGGAGGACATCAAGGCGCCGGAGTGCTTCTACGTCGAGAAGAAGCTGCGCGAGCGCCTCAAGATTCCGGTGTTTCACGACGACCAGCACGGCACGGCGATCATCGTCGGCGCCGCGATCACGAACGGGCTGCGGGTCGTCGGCAAGGAGCTGAAGGACGTCAAGCTCGTCTGTTCGGGCGCGGGCGCAGCGGCGCTCGCCTGCCTCGATCTCCTCGTGCTGCTCGGAATACCGCAGCAGAACATCTGGGTCGCCGACATCGCCGGCGTCGTCTACCGCGGCCGGCGCGAGGAGATGGACGACAACAAGGCGCGCTACGCGCAGCCAACCGAGCACCGGAAGCTCATCGACATCCTCGCAGGCGCGGACGTATTCCTCGGCCTTTCGGCGGCGAAGGTGCTGAAGCCCGAGTGGCTCGCGCGGATGGCCGACAAGCCGCTCATCCTGGCGCTCGCCAACCCCGAGCCCGAGATCATGCCGGATCTCGCCAAGGCGGCGCGGCCGGACGCCGTGATCGCCACCGGGCGCTCGGACTTCCCGAACCAGGTCAACAACGTGCTGTGCTTCCCGTTCATCTTCCGCGGCGCGCTCGACGTCGGGGCGACGACGGTGAACGAGGCGATGAAGCTCGCGACCGTGCGCGCGCTCGCCGACTTGGCGATGGCCGAGCAGTCGGACATCGTCGCTAACGCGTATGGCGAAGACGACTTGCACTTCGGGCCCGAATACCTGATCCCGAAACCGTTCGATCCGCGGCTCATCGTGATGATCGCGCCCGCGGTGGCGAAGGCGGCGATGGAATCGGGAGTGGCGACGCGCCCGATCCAGGATTTTGCCGCCTATCGCGAGCGGCTGCTGCAGTTCGTCTACCACTCAGGGCTGTTGATGAAGCCGATCTTCGCTGCGGCGAAGAAGGATCCGCGGCGGATCGTCTACGCCGAAGGAGAGGACGAGCGCGTGCTGCGCGCCGTGCAGATCGTCATCGACGAGGGGCTCGCCAAGCCCATCGTCGTCGGGCGGCCGGCGGTGCTGCAACGGCAGGTCGAGAAGCTCGGGCTGCGCATCCGTCCCGGCACGGATTTCCAGGTGGTCAACCCCGAGTCGGACCCCCGTTATCGCGCGTACTGGACGGAGTACTACGCGCTCACCGCTCGCCGCGGGGTGTCGCAGCAGTTCGCGAAGATCGAAATGCGCCTGCGGCTCACGCTGATCGGCGCGATGATGATCCACATGGGCGAGGCCGACGGCATGCTGTGCGGCACCTTCGGCACGCATGCGTCGCACTTGAGCTATGTGGAGCAGGTGCTGGGCTTGCGCCGCGGCTCGAAGGTGTGCGCGGCCATGAATGCCGTAATGATGCCGAACCGGACGGTGTTCATCGCCGACACCTATGTCAACATCGACCCGACCGCCGAGCAGATCGCGGAGATCACGGTGCTCGCCGCCGACGAGATCCGCCGCTTCGGCATCACGCCGAAGGTCGCCCTGCTCTCGCATTCGAGCTTCGGCAGCAGCGCGTGTCCGCAGGCACGGAAGATGCAGGTGGCGCTCGGCCTCGTGAACAGGATGAGCCCCGAGCTCGAAGTCGAAGGCGAGATGCACGGCGACGCCGCGCTCGACGAGGGCGTGCGGATGCGGGCGTTCCCCGGATCCAGGCTCAAAGGCGAGGCGAACCTCCTGATCATGCCGACGGCGGACGCCGCCAACATCGCGTTCAATCTGCTCAAGGTGGCGGCGGGCGGCGGCGTGACGCTGGGACCGATCCTGCTCGGCGTCGCGAAGCCGGTGCACATTCTCACGCCTTCGGCGACCGTGCGCCGGATCGTCAACATGACGGCGCTCACCGTCGTCGATGCGAGCGTGCACCGGCCGGCGTAGCGCGACGCCCTTGCGGAGGAAAAACCATGAGCTCGTCCCCAGGCCCTTCCACCCGTCGCAACGGCGTGCCCGCAGTGCACTCGCTGCATCGCTTTGTCTTCACCGTCCCCGACGTCGGTGCTGCGGCATCGTTCTATTCGGACTTCGGCCTCGATGCGCGGCGAACGGGAGAGCGGGTCGATCTCTACACGTTCGGCAACGACCACCGCTGGGGAACGATTCATCAGAAGCCCGGGCCGAAACGCCTGCAGTACGTGAGCTTCGGCGCGTTTCAGGGGGACTACGACCGGATCGTTGCGCGCCTGAAGACGCTCGGCATCGAAACGACGAAAGCGCATCCGCTTGCCGACGAAGACGGGATCTGGTTCGTCGATCCGGAAGGCACGCCGGTGCAACTGGTCGTCTCGCGCAAGGTGACGCCCGCCGAGAAGTCCGTCGCCGCTGTCGCAATGCCGCCGATGCCCGGGCATCCCGCGGCGCCGTCGCGCTCGAAGGCCGGCATGGTGCGGCCGCGGCGTCTCTCGCACATCCTGCTCTTCACTTCGGACGTCATGCGCTCGGTGCGCTTCTACTCGGACACGCTGGGCCTGCGCCTGTCGGATCACTCCGGCGACATCATCGCCTTTCTCCACGGCGCGCACGCGAGCGACCATCACCTGATCGCCTTCGCCAAGTCCGACGGTCCGGGCCTGCATCATTCGAGCTGGGACGTCGCGACGTTCGACGACGTGGGACTCGGGATGCAGCAGATGATCGACCGCGGGCACACGCATGGGTGGGGCGTTGGCCGCCACGTGCTGGGGTCGAATTACTTCCGCTACATTCGCGACCCGTGGGGCAGCTTCGCCGAATATTCGTACGACATCGATTTCATCCCGGCGACGCTCGACTGGCAGCCGAAGGATCACCCGCCGGAAGATTCGTTCTACGTCTGGGGCCCACCAGTGCCTGACGACTTCATCATCAATCACGAGAGCGCGGCGGAACGCGCCGGTGCCTGATCCAGGCTGCCAGGATCGAGAACGACTGCTGGTTCGACGACGAGGCGCCACTGTGCGATGCGCGCCCTTGCAATCCACAAGGAGGAAGTCACGATGAGATCCACCACCGTTCGCCACCTGGTTGGGGGCATCGCCGCGCTCGCTTGCGCGCTCGCCGTTGTGGCAGGCACCGCGTCCGCGGCACCTTCCGGCCCGCCGATTCGCATCGGCAGCACGTTGGCGCTTACCGGGCCGCTCGCGTCCACGGCGCTCGTCCACCAGCTCGTCGGCGAGATCTACGTCGAGCAGATCAACAAGAAGAACGGACTGCTCGGACGCCCGGTCGAGTGGATCGTCAAGGACGATCAGTCGAAGCCCGACCTCGCGCGCACCCTCTACGAACAGCTCATCACCGTCGACAAGGTCGATCTCCTTATGGGGCCGTACGCCACGGGCGCGATCCTCTCGGCGATGGGTGTCGCGCAGCGCTACAACAAGGTCCTCGTCCACCACACGTTCGGCATTCCGAGTCTCGCCAAGTACGACGCGCAGTTTCCGACGTGGTCGCTGGGCGCCGACCCTGCGGCGACGTTTCCGAATACGCTCTTCGATGCGCTCGCCACGACGCCGAAGCCGCCGAAAACCGTCGCGATCGTGACCAGCAAGTTTCCTTCGGTCCACTTCATGTCGCTCGGCGCGCGCGAGGCGGTGAAAAAGCGCGGGTTGCAGGAAGTCGTGTTCCTCGAGTGGGATTTCGGCAACCGCGATTTCGGCGCCATCGCCGCGCGCGTGAAAGACGCCAACCCGGACCTCGTGTGGGTCGGCGCGATCGGGCTCGAGGGCAACCAGCTGCTCGACGCGATGAAGAAGATCGATTACACGCCGCCGCTGCACTTCTACATGTATCCGGCGCCGGGCCCGATGGCGCAAGCGCCCGAGGCGAAGAACGCGCTCGCGGCGACGATCTTCGAGGAGCACGCGCCTTATCTCAACAATCCGGGCGCCGCAGAGTTCGTGAAGCTCTTCAACGAGCGCGCGGCCAAGGCCGGGCTGCCGTACACCGCCGTGGAAACGCAGGCGGCGGCGTCGTACTCGGCATGGCAGGTGCTCGATGCGGCGGTCACCGCGACCAAGAGCCTCGACGACAAGGTGCTCGCGGAATGGCTGCGCAAGAACAGGGTCGATACGATCCAGGGCAAGCTTCGCTTCGACGGGCCGAGCAACTACGGCGACGACCTCATGGCGGTGAAGCAGGTGCAGAATGGCCGTTGGGTCACCGTCTGGCCGAAGAGCGTCGCAGCCCCGGGCGCCACGCTGATGACGAAGTAACGTTCCGACGCAAAACCGGTCATGAGTCGCATTCCCGCCCGCTAGCGCGATGGGGCTTCCCAGCCTTTCGCTCATCGCGCAGTCGGTGCTGTCCGGGGTCTTCATCGGCGCTCTTTACGGGTTGCTGGGCCTCGGCCTCTCCCTGTCGTGGGGCCTCCTGCGCCAGATCAACCTCGCGCACTTCGCGCTCGCGTTTCTCGCAGCCTATCTCTGCTATCAGCTCTCGACGGTCGGAGGCATCGATCCGCTGCTGACGCTCGTAGTGATTGTTCCGGGATTCTTCGCGCTCGGCGTCGCGATGCAATGGCTTTTCGCGCGCTTCGAGATCACCGCCTTCAACTCACTGCTGGTCACGTTCGGGCTGACGGTCATCGTCGAGTCGCTGATCCAGTCGATCTGGACCGCGGACTTCCGGCGGCTCGAGTCGACGTACGGCAACGCCAAGTTCAAGTTGGGCTTCCTCTATATTCCCGCGCCGGAGCTCCTGACGCTCGTGCTGTCGCTCTCGCTGGCCTTCTCCATGTGGGCGGCGCTGCGTTACACCGACATCGGCAAGGCGCTGCGCGCGGCGGCCGAGGACGGCCCCATTGCAACGGCGTTCGGCGTCAACCGGCAGGCGCTCGCCTTGCTCCTCTCCGGCGCGTGCGCGGCGCTCGCGGGAGTGGCCGGCGTATGCATCGCGTTGAGCTACACGCTCGCCCCGGCGCAGATCTACGGCTGGATCGGCGTCGTCTTCGCCGCCGTGATGATGGGTGGTCTGGGGCGCCCGCTCGGCCCCATCGTCGCCGGCATTGTCATCGGTGTCAGCGAGTCGGTGACGATGGCGCTCACGTCGCCGTCGTGGGCGCCGCTCGTCTCGTTCTCTCTTCTCATCGTCGTTCTGCTGGTCCGGCCCTCGAAGGTCTAGGGCAACCCGAGGTGCCTTTACGCATGCAACGGTGGGCCCGAAGGTGAACCGCGTCTACGCTACGCTGGCGATCGCGGGCGCTCTGCTCGCGGCAGTGCCTCTCCTCGGGCTGCCGCTCTTCTACGAGTCGTTCTGCTACCTCGTCTTCCATTGGATCGTCCTCGCCACGTCGTGGAACATCCTGTCGGGCTACTCGGGCTACTTTTCCTTCGGTCACGGCGCTTTCTTCGGCGCTGGCATGTACACGACGGCGACGCTCGCGTCCCGCTTCGACGTGCCCTTCCTGTGGACGCTCCCGGCGGCGGCATTGGTCGCTGTCCTCCTGGGCCTTGCGCTCGGCGCCGT
>Ga0207691_10003545_pt1 | contig 15177 bp, 11 predicted proteins | sample KBSM13metaG_FD_184327 | JGI IMG/M metagenome (GOLD analysis project Ga0207691, IMG submission 184327) | Miscanthus rhizosphere microbial communities from Kellogg Biological Station, Michigan, USA - KBS M1-3 metaG (SPAdes) (version 2) | ecosystem: Host-associated > Plants > Roots > Rhizosphere >... | reverse complement strand
ATCCACGGGCGCCGTCACGCTGAACACACCAAAATCGCCCGGGCCCAGATTGAGATTGTCGGTCACGCCGAAGTTACCGAACCAGCGACGGAAGTAGCCGACGTCCATCGAGAGCCCGCGCCGCAATTCGTGCTGCACGCTGGTGGAGAACTCCCACTGATACGGCCGCGAGCCCCACCCGTTGAGCACCTTCGGGTTGTAGTTCAGGCTCAAAGTCGGTTTGCCGAAGTTTGTGTCTGACACGGTGCCGCACAGATCGCCGCCGCCCGGCCTGAAGTCCTGCACGAAGACATTGGTGAGATCGCAGTCCGGAACGAAGTTCCTGTTCCCGTCCACCCACGAGCGCGTCACGATGTTCGCGAGGCGATTCACCGGGTTGGCCGTGTCGCCGTACGTGCCCTGCAGGCCTTGCGCGGTGACGTACTTATTGAGCGAGACCTTCAGCGCGGTCCTGCCATTGCCGCTGAGGTCGTACACCGAGCCGAGCCTCGGCACGATGTCTTTCCAGTTCGCCATGTCCGTCTTCGGGAACGTGAGATTGCGATTCGGCACCAACGCCCCGGGCACCAGCGTCTGCTCGGGGAAGTAGCTCTGGAACGTGTCGAAGCGCAGACCACCACTCAGCGTCAGCCGCTTTACAGTCCACTTGTCCTGGACGTAGATGCCGAGATCGAGCTTCTGACGCTCGGCTCGATACAGCGGCGTTGCGCGCTGTGTCAGCTGATTCGGCACGCCGTTGTTGAACTGGTACGTCAGGTGCGACGCGTTGTCAGGCACATCCGAGGTCCGCTGCGCCGTCACGTTGTAGAAACCCACCTTGGCCGAATGGCTTCCGGTGACATACGACATTGCCGCAGACGACGGTATGCTGACGCCAAGGGTGCGCTGATAGGGTTGCGTCGCGCTCTGCAGCCCGTTGCCTCGATACAGCAGACCCGGGATGAGACCGCCCTGCTCGATGACAGGGATCAGCAGTCGCTGCGGATCCTGAAGGTTGTTGGGCGTGTAGGCGTACTCTTCGCGGCGCGCGCCGAAGCGCGCTTCGACGAGAAGCTTGTTCGATGGCGTAGCCGTCCACGAGACCGAGGTCAGATCGCTGATCGGGTACTCGAGCTCGTTGGCCGCTTCCTGCGCCACGAGGGCAGCCGTCGTGCGGCACTGACAGCGCCAGTGCTGATCGTAGAAGAAACTGATCTTGTTGGTCGCGTTGGCCTGCCACGTGAGTCGCAGGTTGATGCTCTGTTCGGCCGCATTCGAGAAGGCGCGATTATTGGTATCCGGCACGTACAGCCACTGGGTGATGTCGTTGGCGTTCAGGTTCTGGAACAGACCGCCGATGTAGTTGGCTGACCGCGTGAAGCGCCCTGACGTATAGAACCAGAGCTTGTCTCTTCGCAGTGGCCCGCCGAGTCCCGGGTTGATGTCGTACTGCAGCTTCAGTGAGTTCGGCGTGCGCAGTCCGCGCGCCACGAGATCGTCGTCGTTGTTCGAACCCTCGAAGGCCGAGTTCACGGCGGTCGCGAAGAGCGTGCCCGAATACGAATTGCCGCCGGTCTTCGGGATCATGTTGATCTGAAGACCACCTGTGATGCTCTCCGCGGTAACCGACGAGTAGTCCACTGAGACTTCCTGCGTGCTGCCCATGTTCGGCAGCACGTTGGCCGACCATCCCGTGCCTTCGGTGTTGGCGATGGTGATCCCGTCGATGAGAAGACGAGTGTCGTCAACGCGTCCGCCATGGATCGACAACGATCCGCCAGTGGTGTTGATGATGTTCGTGCCACCCACGTCCACGTTGCTCAGGTTGACGCCCGGAATCATGAACGCGGCAACCTGCGGCGTGCGGCCGGTCGGAATCGCATTCAGCAACTCCTGGTCGATCACTCGTTGCCGCTGCGTGCTTTGGATATCGACGATCGGCGTATCACCCGTGACGGTGATCGTTTCTTCGACCGAGCCCAGCTTCAGCTCGGCGTTGATCGTGGCCGCGAACGATCCCGTGAGCTCGACGCCTTCGCGGCGAACGGTCGAGAATCCCGGCAGCGTGAACACGACGGTATACGTGCCGCCACGCAGTTGTTCGATGCGGAACTGGCCGGTGCCGTCGGTCACGACCGATCGTGTTTTTTCGATGAGCGCCGGACTCGAAGCCTCGACCGTGACACCAGGAAGCACGGCGCCTGAAGCGTCGACGACCGTACCGGCAATCGATGCGGTCGCTTGAGCGAAGACGTTGTGGGGAAACAGCAGGACTGCGGCGAGAACGAGCAGAGCCGCGATCGACTTCAGCATCTGACCTCCTGCGCGGCGCGACGGGGGGACGCTGCGTTTGGCGACGCCGCGTGTGGTGGCCGGAATGATAGGCGAAGTTACTGAGCCGTCAATCTACCCATTTAGGGGGATGTGCGCGAGTCGAGTGCATCCCATCGCGTGTACGCAGTGAGCAGCAGCGTCTCCAGCTCTTCGAGCCGCGCGAGCACTTCATGAATTTCAGGGGCGGGCCGTTTGTAAAAGTCATCAGACGTCACGTCCGACTGAAGCTGTTGCTGCTCGGCTTCGAGCGCGTCGATGCGCGACGGTAGCTGGTCGAGCTCGAGCTGCTCTTTGTAGGACGGCTTGCGAGCATTGCGCGACGAGTCCCTGGCGCCGGACGCCGCTGCATCAGCGTTGCTTGCTGCCACCGCCTTGCGAGCCCGGTCGGGCTCTGCGTGTCTGCGCTGCCTCAGCCAGTCCTCGTATCCTCCAACGTATTCCTGCACACGACCATCGCCTTCGAAGACGAGCGTACTGGTCACGACGTGATCGATGAATGCGCGATCGTGAGACACGAGCAGCAGCGTGCCCCGCCAGTTCACCAGACGCTCCTCGAGCAACTCGAGTGTCTCGATATCCAGGTCGTTCGTCGGTTCGTCCATCACGAGGACATTGAACGCCCGCGCAAAGAGCCGCGCCAGCAGAAGACGATTCCGCTCACCACCCGAAAGCGCCTTTACGGGCGACTGCGCCCGTTCAGGTGGAAACAGAAAGTCGCGGAGATACCCGTGCACGTGCTGGGTCCCATCGTTCAAGGTCACCGTATCGAGTCCATCAGCGACGGTCTCCCACACGGTGCGGTCGGGATCGAGTTGCTCGCGTTGCTGGTCGTAGTAGGCGATCTGCACGTTTGCGCCGCGGCGTACCTCGCCCGCATCGGACCGCAGCTCACCCAGCATCATCTTGAGGAGTGTGGTCTTACCGGAGCCGTTCGCGCCGATCAGGCCGATGCGATCGCCGCGCATGACTCGCGTCGTGAAATCGCGCACGACGGGGCGTCCGTCGAACGCCTTCGAGATCCCCTCGGCCTCGAACACGACCTGACCGCTCCGATCCCCCATCTCTGTTTGAAGGCGCACGGACCCGATCTGCGCTCGTCGTGCTGCACGCTCCTCGCGCATCGCCAGCAGCGCACGCACGCGCCCCTCGTTTCGGGTGCGCCGCGCCTTGATCCCCTGTCGCAGCCACGCCTCTTCTTCCGCCAGCTTCTTGTCGAACTTCGCGTCGTGGGCGGCTTCAACGGCGAGCGCTTCCTCCTTGCGTCGAAGAAACGTGGCGTAGTCGCCCGGCCACGACGTCAGTTGGCCGCGGTCCAGCTCGACGATCCTCGTTGCCAGTGCCTGCAAGAACACGCGGTCGTGCGTCACGAACACGACGGTGCCCGCGTAGTCGGCCAACCACCCTTCGAGCCATCGCATCGTTTCGATGTCCAGGTGATTGGTCGGTTCGTCGAGCACGAGGAGGTCTGGTTCTCCCGCGAGTGCTCGCGCCAGAAGCACCCGACGCTTCCACCCACCCGACAATGTCTGCATGCTGGCGTCGGCGGGGATCTGCAACCGTGAAAGCACCTTCGCGACTTTCTGGTCGGACTGCCAACTCTCGCTCTCGGAATGAACCAACCCCTCTGCGACAATGTCGAAGACGCGGCGATCGTCCGCGACCAGGGCATCCTGGGCCAGTCGGCCGATGCGGAGTCCGGGCTGGCGCCAGACCACGCCCTGCTCCGGTGAGAGATCGCCGCTCACGATCTGCAGAAGAGTCGACTTACCTGTGCCGTTGCGGCCAATCACGCAGACACGCTCCCGCGGTTCTATGCGGAAACTAGCCTGATCCAGAAGGGGAAGATGGCCAAAAGCCATCGAGATACGGTCGAGCGTCACGAGGGGCATCCGAAATCTATCGTACCATCGGGTGTACGCGCTCCCGGTAGGCGCGCCGTTTTGCTTACGAACACATGCCACAGACCGTCGAAATCAGCCTGAGAATTCCGTCCCTGCGCGTCCGCAAGGAAGAGACGGACACCCTCGAAACCATCAACAACAGCGACATTCGATTCAGCAAGCAGATCGAGGTGGACTCCATTCCCAAACCCGGCGTGGTGCTGACGATGGCGATCAGCTCCGGAGAGACTTTCCAGTGCGACGTCGTCCGAAGCGACTGGCACCACACCAAAAACATGTTCGTCATCGCCTGCCGGTATTCCAAGCGATCCGTGTCGCAGGCCGAATACCATGCCCTCATGAACGCCACCGACTGGCAGGTCAGGGCACTGATGTAATCAGGTGCTGCCGTGCAGCCTTGTCGTTCAGCTTCGTGAATTAGCGCAATGGCCCCGCTCACGGCTGAGTGAGCGGACACGACCTATTGCCTTCGAACGCAACTCGACCGGCGATGGGCACACCAGTTGCAGCTTCCCAGTCATGGCTCACTGGGATGCTACCAACGTCATGCGGATTGCGCGGGAAGCTACACTCGAGCATTCTTTGCCCGTGAAGGTGGCTGGTGTCGTGTTTGCCGGCGGAAGCGACTATGTTGAGATCCTCATCAATATCGACGGGTGCCCGTGCGAACCTTGTCAGTTCGCGATCGGCGCGTTCCGCGATGGATCAGAGGTCGCGCTCCGTGATGAAATCGGCGAGCGTCTGCGCCAGTACCTTGACGACCACCACTCCATCCTCATGCGTCGCACTGCCTGAGGGTCTCTCGCACGAGGACGCGGCCAGATCGTGGGAGCCATGACCACGATCGATCGCACGCGGCGCGCATTCTCGATCGACGAAGCGGTCGCGCTTCTGGCGCACACTCCCCCGACACTCGATGCCATGCTGCGTGGTCTGCCAGATACGTGGCTCGCGGCGAATGAAGGGGACAAGACGTGGAGCCCCTTCGATGTCGTCGGGCATCTGATTCACGGCGAGCGCACGGACTGGATTCCGCGGGCGCGAATCATCCTTGAGCATGGCGAGGCACGCGCCTTCGACGAATTCGACCGTTTCGCGCAATTCGCCGCCTCGAAGGCCCGCCCGTTGTCCGATCTGCTCGATGAGTTCGCGTCGCTACGACGTCAGAACCTCGAGGACCTGAAGGCCATGAAACTGACTGCGGGCGATCTCGATCGCCGGGGCCGGCATCCGGAGCTCGGCGTCGTCACGCTTCGGCAGTTGCTTTCAACGTGGGTGGCGCACGATCTCGATCACATCGCGCAGACCTCGCGAGTGCTGGCCAGGCAGTACGCGGACGAGGTCGGTCCCTGGCGCGCCTACTTGAGAATTATCAGCGGACAGCAAGGCTGAATCAGCCCTACTGCGCCTGGGACTTGACCTCGCTCTTCGCTTTCGCTCGAGCCGTTTGACGCTCCATCGACAACTTATAAGCGACGTAGTACTTGTAGATGTTGCTGACGTACTGGACCGTCTCGCGTCCTACTCGTTCGGAGACCACGCGCTCTACGTTCCCGAACCAGACATTCGGATTGAGGCCACGCTTCTCGGTCTCACGCCGGAGCTGTCGTATCCGTCCCGGTCCCGCGTTGTAGGACGCGAGCGTCATCAGCCCCTTGTCGAGCTCGGTCATCGGTTCGTCCTTGTAGAACTCGTCCATCATGAAGCGGAAGTACTTCACGCCGGCATGAATGTTCGGCTCGACCTTCGTGATATCGCCGACGTTCAGGTCCTTGCCGGTCGCTGGCATCACCTGCATGACGCCAATCGCACCCACGTGGCTCTTTGCCGACTGATCCAGCTGAGACTCCTGGTACCCCTGCGCCGCCATCAACAGGTAGTCGACGTCGTACTTGGCGCCGTAGGTCTCGAAGAACTTCACCATCTGCCGCAACTTCTGGCGCTCGCGCTCAACGCCGGCGCCCTTCACGTATTTGGTGCTCTCCAGATACCTTTTTTCCATCATGTTGCCGAACGCAGTGTTCGGCCCGTATTCCTTGACGAAGACGTTCACTGCCCGGAGCATCCTCGGGTTGTTCTTGCGGACCCCGACAGCGATTTCTCCCCCGGTCCGAACTGCGAGCTCTTTGTGAGCCTTGAAATCCGGGAAGACCTTCTGCCAGAACTCGGTCACGAAATCATCGACGACGGTGATGTCCACAAGTCCCGCGTTGACCATTTCGAGAATGTCGTCGTCTTCGAGCGCCTCCGGCGCTTCGACGATCTCGACCGGTGGCTTGCCGCGGGATGCAAGCGACTTGTTCAGCGTCTGCAAGCTCTCGTAGTAGCTGCTGCTCTTCCGCACGAAGACTTCCCGGCCGGACAGGTCGTCAACTGTTGCGGGCGCCATCACGTCTGGCGCGGTCACGACAATCTCTGAGACTCCCATTCGAGTGGGCGTGCTGAACTCGGCGACTTTCCTGCGCTCGGGTGTAATGGTCAGCGCGGCGGCGACGAAATCCACCTTGCCCGCTTCGAGCGCTGGAAACAGCTGATCGCGAGCGAGCGGCACGATGGCTACCTGCACCTTGAGGAGTCCCGTCTTGAGTCGCTTGTTCAGCTGCTCTTCGAACAGGTTGACCGACTCGTAACTGATGCCGCGCTGGACGCCCCGATCGATGAAGTACTGGGTGCGGTTGTAGACGACGCCGGCTCGAATGATGCGGCGCTTCACCATCTCGTCAAAGTCGCCGGTAAACGTCTGGTCGAGGAGCGGACGCACTTCTGGGGGCAGCGCATCGTAGGGCGATGTCGCCGGTGGCAGCGGATCATCGTCGTCCTGCGCCTTTGTCACGATCTGCGGTTTGCCGGACGACTCCGAACCAGTTGCCGATTGATTTGACGGGGACGAGGATGAGCAGCCCGAGAACAGCAGTACCAGACAGATGACGGAGCCGATCCCGATCGCGCGCCGGGTATTCCGGACGTTCACCATGTAACTTACCTCCTCAACCCGCGATATATCGCGGGGCCCATTCCACACTCTCACTGAGTTCGAGGCGAAAGCGCGTCAACCTCGACAGTGGGAGCACGCTCTGTGCCACGTCGGGCCATGGTACTGCTTTCGTTCGCGGGTTTGTTGAAAGGTGAGCGAAGGGCGTCTCAGGCGCGATCGACTCGCGCCAGGTCGGCAACGGCTGCGACGAAGGCCGCTGGATCCATCGGCTTCGAGATATGGAGTTGGAACCCCGCGGTCAACGCCCGTTGGACGTCGTCCGCGGTGGCATACCCGGTGACGGCGACCGCGGGGATACGACCGAGTTCGCTGTCGATGGCCCGAATCTGGCGGATCAATTGATACCCGTCCTGAGCGGGCATGCCGAGATCGGACACGATCACGTGCGGCATCAACGCCCGCGGGGTGTCGAGCAGGCTGCTAATCGCCTCGGCGCTCGACGACACCGCCTTCACGCGCGCGCCGCACTGTTCGAGCACGGCCTGAGACAGTTCGCGCGCATCCGTGTCGTCGTCGATGAGCAGCACGCGCACGCGATCGAGGGAAGTCATGGCACGCGACTGAAGACCGTTGCCCTCGATACTCGCATCGATTTCTTGCGCGGCGACCGTCGGGAGATCGATCGTGAACATCGCCCCCTTGCCTTCGCCCTCGCTCTGGGCCAGCACCGACCCGCCGTGCAGAACGATCAAGTCGTGCACGAGTGCGAGGCCGACACCGAGCCCACCGTGACGCCGTGAGCTCGAGGCATCCGCCTGGCGGAATCGCTCGAACACGTGCGGCAGGAACTCGGGACTGATCCCGTGGCCGGTGTCGGCGACGACAATCCGCGTGAACCGGCCGTTGAGGGACAGGCGCACGTCGATCGAGCCACCAGCCTCGGTGAATTTCAGCGCGTTCGCCAGCAGATTCCAGATCACCTGCTGCAGCCGATCCTGATCGCCCATGACGTTCGGCGTCCGTGGATCCAGGTTCGTACGAAGGGCCACGCGCTTGGCGTGCGCAGCCGGCATCACCACGTCCACGGCTGCCAGCACCACCTTGACGACATCGACGTGCCGCATCTCGAGCCGGAGTTTTCCCGCCGCAATGCGCGCCATGTCGAGCATGTCGTCGATCATCCGGGCTTGCGCGGTCGCGTTGCGCTCGATCACGTGCACCGCGCGGTCGAGCAGCGTCCGATCGATCTCCCCGCGGGAAATCAGGATGCGTGCCCAGCCGAGGACCGCGTTGAGCGGTGTGCGAATCTCATGCGAGAGCGTCGAGAGGAATTCGTCTTTGGCGCGGAGCGCGTTCTCGGCCATCCCGCGCGCCAGCTGCTGCGCCTCGATCTGTCTGCGCAGCACGCTCTCACTCGCCAGACGATCGCTCACGTCTTCGACGATGGTGACAGTCCCAACGAGGACGCCGGCATCGTCGAGCGGGCCGATGCGACCGCTCTGCGGCATGTGAGCAAAACCGAGATCCGAATTCGTGGGAGGCAACGCGATGATGTAGCGATGGAGCGCGTGAGCGAGGATAGTGACACGGCCTTCGAGGGCGCTCTGGTAGTACTCCTTGATTTCGCGATCGCCGACATCGGGATATAGCTCGAGGAGCGATCGGCCAAGCACCTCTGAGGCGCTGCGACCCGAGTGCAGCTCCATCCACCGATTCCACAGCACAACCCGAAGCTGCACGTCGGTGACAAAGCAACCCTGGTGAGTGTCCTCCGTGACCCAGTGCACGACCGACGCGTGCAGTTTGGCGAGATCGAACGATGTATCGACGCCCATCGGTCAGTGCTGCTCTGCTTCCCAGCTTTCGAGCGCGCGGATAAGCCGCTCGATAGAGGCGACGCCTAGTACGATCACCAGATAACCCGTCAGACTGCTATCGCGCAGACGGAACGCCGCATGGACGATGAGGGCATAGCGAAGCCCCTGGCGGCCGACAGCGATCGAGCCCACGATCCCTTCGAGCGTCTCGAGCGCCAGATGCGGAACCGAGAACGAGACCTGGACCTTGAGAAGGTTGCCGAACGTCCCCAGGCATGCGTTCAGCAGGATGTTGCCAATCTCCGTCAATACCTCACGCGCCGAGCGATCGATCTCCAGCGGCAGCGCGGGTTCATTCGTGAGGAGTTCCTTGAGGATGGCGGCGCTGTTCTGATCGAGCACGAGGAGGGCGTCGCCCTCGACTGGACCAGAGAAGATCTGATGGACGCTGGCCACTTCGTTCTGAACGAGTGGACGGAGATAGCTCGCCATCTCCTCGATCGGGCACATAGTGATCTCCGGGACCTGCAACTGCACGCGGTGCCCCGTCAGCTTCGAGAGCGAAGCGGCGGCGCGGCCGAACCCGATGTTGATGAGCTCGACGAGCGCGTCCTGCTGGACAGAGGTGAGATCCACTAGCTTGTCCCCCCGAGAACGGCCTTGAGCGTACCGATGATTTCTTCGCGATCGAACGGCTTGGTGATGAACGCCTTGGCGCCAGCCTCGTCCACGAGCTGCTGAGACGAGGTCTGCACATCGGCCGAGACCACCACGACCTTGGCCAGCGGATCGAGTTGCCGAAGCTTCTCGAGCACGTCGAGTCCGTACATGCCGCGCATCACGAGGTCGAGCAGTACCACATCCGGCTTGTCCAGGAAGTAGCGCTCGAGCGCACTGAGCCCGTCCTCCGCTTCGTCGACTTCGCAGTTGGCGGATTCGAGGATCTGCCGCAAGTTCCGTCTTGCGAGCGCCGAGTCGTCGACGATGAGCACTCGTGTTTTCATACGCGCTGCATGATGGCCGCCGTCATTCGATCGAGCGGCACCGCTTCATCGCTCAGTCCGGCTTCCACAACTGAACGCGGCATCCCGTACACGACACATGTCTCTTCGGCCTCAGTGAGCACTGCACCTCCGCGCGCTTTGATCCATGCAGCACCATCTCGTCCGTCGGCACCCATGCCCGTCATCACTACACCAAGCACACGATCACCGTAGACATCGGCGGCGGACTGGAACAGCACGTCCACAGATGGACGGTGAGGGGTATCGAGAGGCCTGACGTCAAGTCGCACGCTCGTTCTGCCTTCACCATCGCGATGCAGCGTGAGGTGACGACCGGCGGGAGCTACGAGCACGAGGCCCGGCCGCAGCACTTCTCCGTCGCGGGCCTCTACAACAGTCAACTCGGAAAGTTCGTCGAGACGCTTGGCGTAGGCTTCTGTATACCCGATCGGCATGTGAAGAACAATCACGAGCGGAACCGGAAATTCGGCCGGCAGCCGGGGAACGACGGATTTGAGGCCCTGCGGGCCACCGGTCGACACGCCAAGCACCACCACATCGTATTTGCCGCTCGACGTCACCTGCGGAAGAGGTTCGGCCGGCACGACGTCGCGCCCGCGGCCAAGCGGCGCTTCAGCAGCGGCCATAATTTTCGACGCAAGCTCTTCGGCGAGATCGAACACCTTCTCCGTCGCCAGCGCCGTCGGCTTCTGAACGAAGTCGAACGCGCCGGCATCGAGACCACTCAGCACGCGCTCGCTCGACTCCGCAGCGATGCTGACGATGACGATCGGCACCGGCCGGGACGCCATTTGCCGGCGGATGAATTCCACGCCGCCGACGCCAGGCATGATCAAATCGCATGTCACGACGTCCGGGCGCAGGCGCTCGACGAGTTCGAGTGCATCCTCACCATCGCGCGCCGTCCCCACAACCTCGATGGAAGACTGGCGCGTCAGCATCTCTTTGACTACCTTCCGGATGTACGCGGAATCATCTACCACGAGCACTCGCACGGGTCGAGTCATGAAACCCTTTCGACACCAGACAGCCGCGGGTCTGGATGATGGCCGCTCGGCGGCGCATCCTTCACATACATGAACGCCCCGCCGATGTCTTGCAATTCGAATGCAACCGTCCGACGAAGCAGTGATTCGGACGCCCCGACACAGAGGTAACCCGGGACTGGCATCGCGCGCTCGAACACGCCGAGCGCACGCCGGATACTTGCCTCGGAGAAATAGATGAAGACGTTCCGGCACACCACGATCGGCGCCGAGGCGTGACGATGAACCTGGGCTTCGTCGACCAGATTGACGACGTCATACGAGACGCGCCGTTGCAACTCGGGATCGACGGACCACTTGTTGTCGTGTGGCACGAAGTATTTTTCGCGCATGGCCGGGGGGAGGTTTCGGAACGATCGCTGGCCGTACCGCCCGGCTCGTGCGTCGGCGATCGCCTCCGGGCTCGCATCGCTGGCCATCACCTCAATCGGCAGCCGGTTGAACCAACCCGCTTCTGTCAGGAGCATGGCCAGCGTCAACGGCTCCTCGCCGGTCGAACAGGGCACGCTCCAGATCTTCAGCGACGAGGCACCGCGACGAACGAACTGAGGCACGACAACCTCGACCAGGGCACGCAACTGATCGATCTCGCGCCAGAAGTACGTTTCGTGGACGGCAAGCGCGTCCATCACCTTCGTCCACTCGTCACGTTCGTCGGAATATTTCAAGAAGTAGTAGTAGTCCATGAACGACCCGAAGCCGCGCGCCACGACCAGCGGTGCCAGCCGATCCGCCAACTGGTCGAACTGGTTTGCCTCATAGAACAGCCCCAACCGCTGATGAATCAGGTCACGAAGGACCTGGGTGACGCCGCCTGAGAGCCCGAGGGAATCTACGCGGAATTGCATCTGGATCCACGACGGACGAGAGAAACCCACGTCACTGCCCGTTACTCCGTGACGCGGCGAACATCGCTGCGCGCCGGACATCCATGTCGGGATCGGTCCGGGCCAGCATCATCAACTTCTTCTGCGGCTCGCGCGTGCCGAGACTCTTGAGCGCCCGGATTGCGGCCAGCCGCACACCCGGATGCCCATCGTCGAGGGCAGCCTCGAGCGCGTGCGATGCGTCGGCCTGCTGCATGCGACCGAGCGCATCAACGCTCGCACAGCGCACATCGGGCGACGAGTCCTCGAGGCCGCGCGCGACGTCCGCTATCCGTCGCGCGGGCAGTTCGCTGAGCGCCTGGATCGCTGCCTCGCGTCGAAAGGGTTCAGCGGTCAGCGCCACGAGCGCCTGAGCTGCTTCCGCACCGGGCGGGCCAGGCCGACGCGCGATCCGCGCGAGGCCCTGTATTGCGGCCTGCGCGACATCCTGTTCGTCATCAGCCGCGGCCACCCATTGCAACGCCCGGGCCGCTGGCGCATCGGACCGTTGAGAGGTCGCGGTCACGGCGGCCACGCGCTGCCACGGTTGTGGTGCTCGAAGAAACCCTTCGAGCGCCGACAGCGCCTCCGGATGATCGAGATGGCCGAGCGCCAGAATAGCGGCGCCTCCGATGTCCGAGTCGGACGATCGGGCGAGCGGCTCGAGTACATCCCATGCTTCGGCCGGCCCCAGCCGTCCAATCACATCGATCGCCGCGAGACGCACGTGCGGCGCAGGATCCACGCGCAACGTTTCGAGCACGGCCGGCACGACACCCCGATGGCCTCTCGACCCGAGCGACCGCAACGCGACGTAGCGCACCCACGCGTCAGGGTCGTGCAGCGCGTGTGTCAGAGCATCAGCCGCGACGTCGTGATGGGTGCGCGCCAGGGACGCCGCGGCCGCGGCACGCACGGCGGCCGGCTGTCGCCGGTCGAGCGCCTCGACGAGCACCGGCACTACCCTCGCGTCGTCGAAGAATGCCAGGCTCTCGATCGCCGCCCGGCGCACCGCTTCGCTCTCGTCGCGGCAACACTGCAACACCTGCTCGATGCAATCGGGGTAGCCGAAGTAGCCGGCGATCCTGAGTGCTGATTCGCGCACGAGCGGATCGGGATTAGACAACTGCGGCGCGATTCGCGCAGCCATGTCGGGATGACCGATCGAATTCAACGCCGCGATCGCTGCCTGACGGATCGACGGGTCACCGTTCCCCAACAGCGCGACCAGCCCGTCGAACGCGTCTCGATCGCCGATGCGCGCAAGGGCGCCGGCGGCAGGCACGGCGAGTTCGGGATCGTGGAGCGACTGCATGAGGGCGGCAATCGCACGCCGATCGCCGATGCGACCGAGCGCCACGGCGGCCGCCTGACGCGTCTCCAGATCCTCTGCGTGCAACTGCTCGATGAGCAGCCCGACGACGCCCGCGCCGTGCCGCACGAGTGCCTCGACGATCTGCGCGCGAACGGCCTCGTGACCGAGCAGGCGCGTCAGTGCTCGCTGTACCGGCTCTCCCTCCAGCCAGCCCAGTACTTTGGCCAGACTCGGGAGGCGATCGGCGGCCACGCGATGCACGGCATCGAGGACTCGCTGAGTGCCCCGGGCGGTGATCCCACGGCGCACGAGACCGGCGATGTGCTCACCAGCGCCGTAGCCATGCTCGTAGCGTTCGTGGAGGCCCGCGAGCGCATCGGCGATCACGTCTGCCGGAGCGTCCGATGCGTTCAGCAGCTCCAGCAAAGGCGCAACGACATCTTCGTCACCGTGCTCGCCGAGCACGTCGATCGCCGGAGCGCGCAACAAATCGTCGGCAAGCAGCGGCACGAGCCTCGGTGCGATGGAGGGATTCCCAGTCGCGCGAAGCGCCTGCAGCGCCGGAAAGGCGAGGAAGAAGTCGCCACCCTCGGCGATCGTGACGAGCGCGTCGCACGCCTCGGTCGCACCGAGGCGGCCGAGCGCTTCGATCGCGTGAAACTGCACGTTGACATCCGGATCCGACAATCGAGCGATGAGCGCCTGCGTCGCCCGACGATCGCGGCGCTCACCAAGAATCAGCGCCGACTGGATTCGCAGGTTCGCATCGGGGGCGTCGAGGCAACTGACCAGCGGACCCACCACGTCGATGTCACTGATCGCCAGAAGGTCGAGCGCGCTGCTGAGAACCGCAAGGTTGTGATGCTGGGTGTGCAGCGTCCGGACGAGCGATTCGACGATGGCGTCTCCGTGCTCGGCCAGCGTCGTGACAGTTGCCCGTCGCAATCGCCAATCGTCCACCGCCATCAGGCGCGTCAATGCCTCGATTTGCTGCGCTGACCCGATCGTCGATCGGGATGCGTCCCGGGTGACCCCTCGCGGTGATTCCTGCAGACGTGCGGCGAGCTCGCGCTCGTGCGCCACACGCGCCGTGACGTCCTCCACCGTCACCACAACACCGACGATGCGGCCGTCGGCGCGGAGAGGACCAAGCGTGACGTGTTGCTGCATGCATGCGAAGCCAGGGATGTCGTCAGGCGACGGGCACGCAATCAAGTAGTGATGCAGGGCCGGCGCAAGCACCTCCACGGTGCCGCGTCGCAACACGCTCTCGAACGGGGAAAGCAGCCCGCGATCGCTGAGGTCGGGAATGATCTCGGTCAGCGGACGATTCACCGCATCTGCGGCCGCGATCTTCGTGACATCAGCAATCCAGGGATCCCACGCGCGTACGACGAGACGCTCGTCGGTGGTGAAGATCCCTATTGGCGGCCGTTCGGTTGACATGAATCAGGGCCCGGCCTTACCGATGGCCCCGCGGCGTGCGTCCGTTGGGACGCGCGTGAGCCGGCCGCTCGACGAGCGCTGTGAGTGCCTGCGCACGGCGCAGCAAGTCGTCGGTACCGCCGCGCGTTTCCTTGACGCCACTCGCGTTGCGGTCGGTGATCTGTCGAATCTCACTGACCGTACGCAGCAGCGACGAGGACACAACCGAGTGTTCAGCGTTGGCTTTGGTGATTAGCTTGATCTGCTTGGCCGTACTCTGCGCGGACGAGATCATCTCGCGCAGGGTGCGCGTCTGTTCCTTGACGGCGCGCGAGGCCTGCTCCGATTGCACGCGCATGCCTTCCGCGGCCGTCGCGACCTCGCCGCTGACCTTCGCCTGATCCTTGACGGCGGCCGCCACGTTCGTTGCCAGGCGCTGAAGATCGCCCGAACTGCGGGCCATCTGCTCCCCTGCAGTCGTCTGCTCCGACAACGCGCGCGCCGTCGTCGCCGCGCCGCGCCGCACGAAGCCTG
>Ga0207691_10003544_pt1 | contig 15181 bp, 11 predicted proteins | sample KBSM13metaG_FD_184327 | JGI IMG/M metagenome (GOLD analysis project Ga0207691, IMG submission 184327) | Miscanthus rhizosphere microbial communities from Kellogg Biological Station, Michigan, USA - KBS M1-3 metaG (SPAdes) (version 2) | ecosystem: Host-associated > Plants > Roots > Rhizosphere >... | reverse complement strand
GCCCGTCGATCCTGCGGCTCCCGTCGTCCCGGCGCTGCCTGTCGTTCCCGCGACGCCGGCGCCGGCTGATCCGGTGGTTCCTCCGCGACCGGTGGTCCCGCCGCCCCCGCCCCCGCGCCCGCCCATCCCGGCCGTTCCGGTGCCCCCGGAACCCGTCGTGCCGCCGCGGCCGGCTGGCCCGGAGCCTCCGCCGCCGGTGTCTCCCGCCATGCCGGTACCCGCGGAACCGGTGGTCCCCGCGCTGCCGGTGACACCGGCCGAACCGGTCGTGCCGCTGATGCCGCTCACGCCGGCCGAACCGGTCGTGCCGGCGGTGCTGACGGAACCGCCCGACCCCGTGGTGCCGGCGCTGCCGCTGGTGCCGGCGCCGCCGCTGGTGCCGGCGGAACCTCCCGAATTGCCGGCGGTGCCGCCGCTGTCATCGGAGCTCACGCAGGCTCCGAGATTGAGGGCGAGGGCCGCGCTCAGGCAGCCGATTAATGTGAAGCTTGTCGATCGCATGGAGCCTCCTGGACGGGAATCGCGGCGGGCAGGCCTAGTATCAGGTGACCTGATATTAGAACCGGCCGACAGCTAACGAGAACGAACCGCCGATCAGCCCGCAGTCGCGGCCATCCCCGAAACCAGCCCAACAATCTTGGCTGCGATGACGCGCAGTTACGGCAGGGGATGCCGCTTGAGCACCGGCCAGGCGATGCGGGCGTTGCCGGGGTCCAGGCCGCTGCCCTGTATCGTGCAGAGGGTCACCTCGACGCCGCCCTGGCAGCTGGAGAAGGTCGAGCAGCCGTTGCCGTCCGGCGTCGAAGGCGATCCCGTGCACTGATCGATCGCGGCCCACCTCCGGAACGTTCCGTCGGCGCCGAGGAACGTGACCGGCATGCCCGGGACGACGGCGGACGGACCGCCGTCGTACGGCACCAGAGGATCGTTGTTGCCCCGGAAGGAGATCACCGTGATGGGACGGAAGGGCACGCAGCTGTCGACATTGTCCTGGAGGAGATCGAACGCCGCGGGCGCCACGGCCGCGAATACGTCAGCGGCGTGGCACGCGAGGTAGTGGGCCATCCCCCCGCCCATCGAGAAGCCCGTCGCATAGACGCGCTTCGGGTCGATACAGGCCGTCGCGCTGATCTGCACCACGAGTGCTTTCGCGAAGGCGACGTCGTCCGCGGTCGGGACGCAGCAGGGGCCGACGTTCCAGGCCGGGCCCGAGGGCCCCGCGAGGCCAGTGGGGAAAGCCATGACGGCGCCATCCGGATCGGTCACGGCTGGATAGGGAGAATTCGCGCGCTCCTGCATACCCGAGCCGCCGATCGCGTGAAAGTCCACGACCAGCGGCACCGGCTTGCTGCCGTCGTAGGTCGTCGGGACGTGCAGGACGTAGCTGCGCGGGGTGCCGCCGACGAGCACCGTCTGCATGGGATCGCCCGGTTGCAGCGCGGGCGATGGGCAGGTCACGGGTCCCACGCCGCCGGTGCCGCCGGTACTGCCGTCGGTGTGCACGATGACGTTGAGGTCGGCGCGCGAGCACGCCGCCGCCGTCACGCCGGCGCCCGCGAGCACGAGCCACGCCAGCCTCATAGCCACGCTCCGATCGTGAGCGTCGACAAAAGGTTGGGGCGCGCGGACGTCGCGATCACCGTGTCCAGGAAGCTGACCCCGACGTAGGGCTGGGCCAGCTGCGCGTGCACAGCCAGCGCGAGGTAGAAACGGTCGGGCAGGCGGAGCAGGGACCCGACGCCCGCGTCGACGAGAAACGACCACTGGTCCAGGACGCGGCTCGCATTCGGCAGATTGGCGCGTCCCTCGACCGACGTGTGGAGCGCGCCCGCGGACAGCGCCGCGAAGGGACGCAGCCGCGCGCCGGTGCGGAAGCGGACGCTGCCTCCGATCAGGCCGTACGCCTGCGCGACCTGGGCGCTGCCCTCCTGTTTTTCGACCGTCCCGCGCGTCCCGAGACCGGCCAGCGTCGCCGCGGCGACGAGCCATGGCCGCAGCGCCCAGTCGAAACGCATGAGCGGCAGCACCGCGGGCCCGACGCCGTCCAGGCTCATGACGGCGGCGCCACCGACCTCGACGGCGAAACGTTCGGGATGCTGCGCGAGCCGTTCCATCTCCACGAAATGGACGACGGCGGGCGGCGGCGCGCCGCGCGGCGCGTTCTGGCGGTCGTGCGCGGCGAGATCGATCTCGAGAAAGCTCGAGCGCAGCAGCTCGATGGCCCGGATCGCCAGCGTCCCGGACGCGCGCGGCGCCGCCGGCTCGAAGGGCACGCGGCGCACGACCGTCTTGCCCGTCACCTTGTCGATCACCCAGACCTCGACCGAGTCGGGCGATTGATCGCCGACGATGGCGACCACCGCGTCGGCGCCGCGCCGCGCGGCCACCTGTTCGAGCGCGGCGCGCGAGTCGCCGGCCGCGCTCCCCGGCGGCGCGACCGCGTCGACGATCTCCGTCTCGAACCCCGCCGAGGTCAGCTCACCTTTCAGGCGCACCAGCGTCTCGACCATGACGGGCGGCGAGTTCGCCGGCCGCACGATCATCACGCTGGCTGCTCGCGCGGGCTTCGCCGCGAACAACCCGATCAGCGCGATGGTGGCAAGCGCGAGTCGGCCCACGCGCAAGGTCGTTCAGGGCGCGCGCAGGAAAGCCCGCGCTGGTCCCGCGTAGGTGCCGGCGGGGAAGCGCCTGAGGTACTCCTCCGCGATCGGGCGCGCCCGCGAAGATCCCTCCAGCTTGCTCGTCAGCGTCATCTTCCGTCCCAGCGCCTCCGACGCGTAGGTCCCCGTTGGCGCGCGCATCAAGTATTCATCGTACCATTCGATCGCGCGCGCCAATCCGCGGTCGCTCGCCTCCTCGACGCGTCCGAGCAGGAAGGCGGTGTCGAGCGTGCGCGCCGAATCGGGGAAACGCCGCCGCTCGGCAAGCAGGGCGTCGCGGGCCAGGTCCATGCGACGGCGGTAGCGGGCGGCGTCGGCCAGCGCGAGCAGGTCGTCGCCGGACGCCTTCTCCAGCGTCGCCTTCAAGCCCGCTCGCTGGGCCTCGTCCAGGATGCGATCGAGATGACCGGCGGCCAGCGCCACGGTCCAGCGGCGATCGCTTTCGAGCTTCGCCGGTTCGAGCTTCGCCGGCGACAGCGTCGATGCGGGCTTTGACGCCGGAGGCGGCGCGGGCGCTACGGGCGATTCGAACGACTCCTCGGCCTTCTGTTCGTTGATCGTCGTCTCGCCGCGCGGCAGATCGACCAGCAGGCGCTGGCCGGCGCGCAGCGTGATCTCACCGCCCGTGACGGGCCCGCTCACGGTCACGCGGCCGTGCCGCAGCTTCAGCTCGAACTTCTCGGTCGCGGCGTCCCACGACACCGTGAACACCGTACCCTTGACCGTCACCAGGAACGGCCCGACGTCGACCTGCCACCTGCGATCACCCGCGGGCGACGGCGTGACCTGGAACGACGCCGTGCCTTGCTCGATCGCGATGCGCGCGCCGGACGCGGCGACCTCGCGCAGGCGGCTGCGCGTTCCCGGCATCAGGATGAACTCCGTCCCCTCGGCGAAGAACAGCTTGATGCCGTCACGGCCCGACTCGCGCAGGTAGCCCCCCTCGACGATGCTGCCACCCTCGACCCGGTAGGCCAGCGCGGGAGGCGCCGCCGGGGTGGGCGAGCGTGGACGCACCAGGCCGACGGCAACCAACCCCGCCATCGCCGCGAGCGCCCCGACCAGGGACCACCGGACGAGCGACGTCTGCGACGACTGTCGCGCCGATCGGCGATGCGGCTGTTCAGCCTCCATGCGGGAGCGAAGGGTGTCGAGACCGCTGTCGAGCTCGGCCGTAGTCGGGGGCCGCGCGCTGCCGCGCGCCAGCTCCGACAGCGCATCGAGCGCGCGCCGGCCCTTGCCGTGGCCAGGAGAGGTCATCGGTTCCACCGCGCATCCTCAAAAAATCCCGCCAGCTCAGGGGCCGCTTCGATCCAGACCGACAGTTTGCTGGTGGCGCGCTCGAGAGAGCGCTTCACCGTCGAAAGCGACAGCTCCATGTGGGCGGCGACCTCCTCCAGCGTCATCGATTCGAGATAGCGGAGCACGAAGACAAGCCGGTGCCGCGGCGCCAGGCGGTCGAGCAACCCGTAGAACCGGCGCAGCAGATCGCGCGACTCCATGTCCGTCGGCGCGCCGCTCAGGTCGATCAGCGTCTCCGGTCGATGGAACGAAAGCCAGCCCCGCGTTCGCTTGGCGCGTAGCTCGGTCTTCAGCACGCGGATGGCGAACGAGAAGACGAAGCTCCGCAGCCGGTCGGGCTCGCGGAGCGTGCTGGCCTTGGCGAACACACGCTGGAAAACCTCCTGCGCGACGTCTTCGGCCTCGGATTCCGAGCCCAGCGCACGCCGCGCCAGCAGGATGACCGCCGGCGCGAAGCGGTGCCACGTCTCGCCGATTGCCCAGGCCTTCCCCTCGACCAGCGCGCGCGCCAGCTCGAGATCGGACATCTCGCGAGGGTCGGGCGCGACCACCAGCGAGACGGGCATGTGCGGGCGATACGTCGTCATGAATTTGGCGTTCCAGACCTCGTTTAGCAGTCGCAATGATGCGCCGGACTGGCTCATTTTCCTACGGGCGTGACGCGGGGGTCCACACACCAAGTTCCTGTATGGTTTCGCCGTACGTACGTCGATGTGGGTTCCGCGATCGCGGCGACCAGACTCCTACGTTTGCGCGCGCGGATCCGCAAACCCGGCGGTGGGGATAGCAGCGAGGCACATGGCGCGTCGATCAACCCTGTCCTTGCTGGTAGTTACGGTGATGTTCGCGGACGCGCTCGTCGGCTGCGGCACGGGCGGCGATAGCGGGACGGGAACGGGTGGTCACGGGGGCGGGGCGGGCACGATGGGGAGCGCGGGGACAACGGGCGCAGCCGGAACGACGGGCACAGCGGGAACGACCGGCCGAGCGGGGACGACGGGTGCGGCGGGGACGATGGGCGCGGCGGGGACGACCGGCGCCGCCGGCACGACGGGCGCGGCCGGAACAACCGGTGCGGCGGGTGCCGTCGCGGGAACGACCGGTACTGCGGGCACCACTGGCGCGGCGGGAACCACCGGCGGTGGTGGACGCGGCGGCACGACGGGCGCGGGCGGAACCGGTGGCGCGGGCGGACGGGGTGGCGGCGCCGGCGGTGGTGGAACAGGCGGGCGCGGCGGGGGCGGCGGCGGCGGGCAGGGCGGCTCGATCGCCGACGGCGGCACCGATGCCCCATCCGACGGCGGACTCGCGTACAACCCGTGCCCGACGACGGCCGGGACGGCGTGCGCCGTGCTGCCGCTCGGCGATTCCATCACCGAGGGCTATCTGCCCTCGGGCGCCAACGGCGGTTATCGCGTCGAGCTGTTCCGGCAGGCGGTGCGCGCCGGCAAGAACGTCACCTTCGTCGGCACGCAACAGAACGGGCCGACCACCGTCGAGAACAAGACGTTCCCGCGGATGCACGAGGGACGCGGCGGCTACACCATCGCGGGCGGAGGACAGGGCGCGATCGCGGGCACGGTCGTCGACACCGCGATCTCGCGGTTCCCGCCCCACATCGTGCTGTTGATGATCGGGACCAACGACATCAACGGAAACATCAATGTCTCGACCGCGCCCACGCGGCTGGGCCAGCTGATCGACGAGATCATCTCCGATGCGCCGAACGCGCTGGTCGTCGTCGCGTCGATCATCCCGATTCGCGACGACGGCACCAACCAGCGCATCCCCAATTACAACGCCGCCATTCCGGGCCTGGTGAACACCCGTGCCGCCGCGGGAAAGCACGTGATGTTCGTCGACAACTACGCCGCGTTCACCAAGAACACGAGCTTCCGGACGGCGCTGATGGTCGACGGCCTGCACCCGAACGACGCGGGCTACGCGGTCCTCGGGCAGTCGTTCTACGACGCGATCAGCGCGTTGTTGCGGCCGGTACCGTGACGCGCGCTCACGGCGCGAACGTCTTCGGATCGAGCAGCTTCTCCCAGAGGGTGGTCGCCGCCAGGGTCGAATCGATCTTGGTGACGACCAGCCCCTTGCCCGCGTCGTCGGGCCGCAGCGGCGGTCCCTGCATGTTGTCGAACGCGACGGACAGGTCGGGCGTGACGCGCTGGACCTGCAGCACGAACGTCGGCAGCGCCACCGCCAGCACCGAGATCTGATCCGACGCTTGCGGGATGGTGAAGACCTTCGGCTGCTTGTCCCGTATCCAGTTGCCGAGCGGGTTGTTGGGCAGCCTGCCGAGATCGGCCTCCGTCACGTCGCCCGCCTGGGGGTAGTAGGCGCTGACCTGGACGTAACGGGGAAACTTCTGCGCGACGATCCAGTCCGCCCATGGATCGAGATCGCCGTTCGGCCCGTCCATGGTCGTGTTCGGGTTGCCGAGCTCGCCCATCTGCGCGATGACGACCACGCGATCGACCACGCTGTGATCGATCAGGTACGCATCCGCCAGGTTGGTGAGCGGCACCAGGCAGATCACGGCCAGCGGACGCGACGGCGTGCTCATCTGCCGCGACAGCCTGACGATCAAGTTCGCGCCGGCCGAGTCGTTCTTCTGCGTCTCGTCGACCTGGCCGCTCGCCGGCCTCACCAGCGGCAGGCCCGTGCTCATCGTGACGTCCGGGATGTTCTTGAGGCCGCTCGCGCGCGCCGCCGCGACCATCTTGCCCCAGCCGGTCGCGTTGAAGGTTGCGTCCGGCCAGTAGGGGCTGGCGCTCGCGATGATGCCGGCGATGCGCAGCCCGCCGCTGCTCGCCAGCAGCATCGCGTGCTCGCCGCTCCAGTCGTCCTCCCACGTGTCGTTGTCGATGATCACGGGGTTGCGCGCGTCGACGGGCAGCATCCCGCGCGGCACGTCGCGCCCGGCGTCCAGCGTTCCGCCACACCCGGCCGCCGCGATCGCCACGCCGACGCACGCAGCGATCGCCCGCCGGCTCACGGCGTCACGGCGTTACGGCTCGGACGGCGACAGTCGATTGACCGCCGACAGGAGCACGCTGCGCGGGAAGCGCGCGCGGAACGCCGCGGCCACGCGCCGCGCGTCCTCGGTGCGGCCCAGCCCGGCCAGCGCCTTCACCCGCAGCGCCTCGCGCTCCTCGGCCAGCCGACCGTCCTTGAAGCGGCGCGCGTGCTCGGTGATGGGCGGCAACGCGGCCGTGTAATCCTCGCGCGCGACGGCGGCGCGCGCCTGCCGGAGAAGGCGCAGCTCCTCACGCGCCGTCTCCGCCTTCGACAGCGCGGGCTTCGCGGGCGCGCTCGGCGCCACCTGCTCCTCGACGATCGGCGGCGCGGGCGGGGCGGGCCGCGGCGCCGGCGGTGCGACGATCTTCGCCGGCGCGGGAGCGACGTCGCGCGCGGGCAGGAGATGGGCGCGGAACTGGTACGCGGCGGCGCCGACTCCGCCGCTGACGAGGAAGATCAGCGCCGCGACGGCCGCCCAGTGGGTGCGTCGCACGGGAATGAGCGTGGCGCGCCGTGGGACGCCGGCGACCAGCGCCGCGCGCGCCCGGGCGATCGCGCGCGCGCGCACCGTCGCGGGAAGGGGCGGGACCTCGCGCTCGTGATCCAGCAGGGCACGAACGTCGGGCGGAAGCGGTAGCTGGTCGCGGCTCATCGGGCTTCGGCCTCCTTCAACATGCGGCGGATCGCGGCTTCCAGCTCGCGGCGCGCCTTGCGCAGGCGCGAGTAAACGGTGAACAGCGGGATGTCGAGCGCCGCCGCGACCTCACTCACCGGAACATCGTCGATGTCGTGCATGACCAGGACCGCGCGCCGGGGCAGCGGGATCCGCTCCAGCGCGGCCAGCACCAGCGCACGCGCCTGCTTGCTCTGAAGCGCGTCGTCGGGGCCGGGCCCCATGTCGCCCACCTCGACGACGCCGAACGCCACCTCGCGGCGACGCTTGCGCTCGTACGCCGACGCGATCCGGAACGAGATTCCGAACAGGAACGGCCGCAGGGGCCGGTCCTGATCGTAGTCGTTCCAGCAACGGCGGAGCGCCAGGAAAACCTCCTGCGCCAGATCGTCGACCTCCGACGCCGCGGTGCCGAGGCGTCGCAGCGTCCGGTAGACGTAGTCCAGTTCCTTCTGGAACGCGTCCAGGCAGGCCTCGTCCGCGTTCGGCCGCGGCGTGAGCGATGGAACGAGGCGCAGGTGACTCACGTGATCCCGATTGTAGATTGTCCGCGGAGCTCGATCTTGTCAGAAAAAACGCGCACCTACATCGACGCCGATCAAGGCGCCTACGCGCGGTGTCGTCCAGGCCGCGACTTGATCCACCGTCACCGTCCAGGATGACAGCATGACCAGGCCGTCGACGCGCGCCGACGCAAAGTAGCGGTCGCCGAGGTCGAGCGTCGCCGCGATCCGCGCGCCCACCTGGGAGAACACGCCGGTCGGCGTCAGGGGCATGTCGACGCCCGTGCCGCGCACGCGAAGCACGCCCAGCGTCCCGGTCAAGCAGCCGGCGAACGCGCCGGCGTGGCCGCAGGCGGCGGCGTCGCCGGCGAAGCGATCGAGCGAGAAGCCCCTGCCGCCGGCCTCGTGCTGCGTCGCCGGCCACGCCGCGTCAGCGGCGAGCTCGAGCGAGAACCAGGCGTGCCGCCGGCTCACGAACAGACGCCCGATGCCCGTCGCCTCCGGCGCCAAGCCGAGCGCGAGCGCCGGGCCGAGACCGACGGACCACGTCACGCTCTTGACAGGTGGCGGTGGCGGCGGCGCGACGGTGATCGTCTCGGGCGGCGGCGGAGGAGGAGGCGGGGGCGGAGGCGGCTCCGGCGCGGGCGGAGGCGCGAGCGCCGCCAGCAGCTGAACCTGCACCGCCACCGCGAAGGCGACGCTGGCGGTGATCTCGCCGCAGTCGGAACGACGCGACGTCAGACGGCGATCGCCCACCCAGTTTCCGTCAGCGTCGGTCCACCGGATCCGTCCGTCGAAGCCTGTGTCCTTGCGGGCGATCTGGACCGCGACCTGGCGATCCGCGGCGGGGCGAAACGGATCGTAGTGAAGCTGGCGCGCGACGCCGGCCCGGAATTCCTCGGCATCGGGACACCCGCTCGCCTCGGGCGTGACGTACTCGAGCATGACGAACGTCTGCACCCCCGCGCGCGCGACGCCAGGGAAGGTCGCGAACGAGGCACCGAGCGCGATCGCCATTCGCAACGCCCATTGTCGGTATCCCGGCACACACGCATACTGGCACGTGCTCCCCATCCCGGGAGCGCATTCGCGATCCTCTGACAGGGGTCGCGGGAATATGACAAGCAACCCCATGAGCTCGCGTATCTGTTTGTTCGCCGTGGCCGTCGTGTTCGTCGCTGGCGCCTGCGGCGGCGGCGGCGGCGGTAATGCCGGCAGCGCCGGAACCTCGGGCGCGTCGGGCACGACGGGCGCATCAGGAACGACCGGCGCGGCGGGCACGACCGGCACATCGGGAACGACCGGCGCGTCGGGAACGACCGGCGGGGCGGGCACGACCGGGGGCGCCGGGACGACGGGTGTCGCCGGCACCGGCGGTGCTGCCGGAACGACCGGTGTCAGCGGGACGAGCGGCGGGGCCGGCACGACCGGCAGCGGGGGGCGCGGCGGGACGACGGGCGCGGGCGGAACCGGCGGCGCGGCGGGTGCGGGCGGCCGCGGCGGCGCGGGCGGCACCTCGGCGACGGGCACGGCGGGCACGGGCGGCACGTCGGCGACGGGCACGGCCGGCACGGGCGGTGGCGGCGCCATCGGCTGCGTCGCGTACCCCAACCTGCCGGGCGCGACGCGCAGCCCGCTCTACGCGATCTCCGTGAACGGAACCGCGCTGTTCGTCGAGAAGATGACGAAGTACTCGCCCGAGATGCAGGTGCACTACGCGCACTGCGTCCTGTCGGGTTCCGGCAGCGCGACGTTCGCCGTGACGGTCAACGAGAGCTTCACCAACGCCACGCTCAGCCCCAAGACGCGCAACATCGTCCCGACCAAGAGCGGCAGCACGCTGACCTTCAGCAGCGGCCCGAACTATCTGATCCTGCAGGTCGACGCGAAGGAGCTGCTGTTCATCCTGATCGACGCGCCGGAGGTGAATCCGCCGAAGCTCGGCGACGCGAACGTCAAGAACATCGCCGACTACACCGTCGACAACACGGGCGCGACGCTGATGACGTCGAAGATCCAGTCGGCGATCAACGCGGCCTCGGGCGCGACCCAGAACATCCTCTACTTCCCGCCCGGCAAGTACCTGATCGGCGAGCTGTCGCTGAAGAGCAACATGACCCTCTACCTGGCGGGCGGCGCGATGCTTTACGGCTCCGCCAGCACCGGCGACTTCAACAACAACAGCAGCGGCATCAACATCGAAGGCTGTGTGCACGGCGTGATCCGCATGTACCAGGTCCAGAACACCAAGGTGCTGGGGCGGGGCGTGATCGACGGGAACGGGAAGGCGATCCGCGCGCAGAACGACACCAAGATCAACCTGTTCAAGATCGAGCAGAGCTCGAACATCACGATCGACGGCATCGTCGTGCGAGACCCGAGCTTCTGGGGCACCCTGATCTATCGAAGCGACATGGTCACCATCCAGAACTTCAAGGCGATCCACTGCCGCCCGACCACGACGACCTACAACAACACCGACGGCGTCAACTTCGACGAATCGACCAACGGCCGGCTGTCGAACGCGTTCCTCTACACGGGCGACGACAGCATGGCGACCAAGAACGAGGAGCCGTCGGGGACGATCAACACCAAGAACATCCTGCACGAGAAGGTCGTCTGCTACAGCAACTCCGTCTGCGCCAAGGTCGGCACGAAGACGATGGGCACCAGCATGGACGGCGTCACCTTCCGCGACATCGACGTCGTGAAGGCCGGGCGCGCGCTGAACATCGACGCCTACGACACCGCCATCGTGCAGAACACGCGCTACGAGAACATTCGCATCGAGGCGGCGGACAGCAGCATGATCGATCTCTCCTCGGACATGCCACCGGACTGGCGGACGGCCGCGAACACGTCCGTCATCAAGGACACCTACTTCACCAACGTCGCCTCGGACGTGAAGCAGCCCATCGTCCTGCACGGCAGGTCGGCGACGGTCAACGTCACCGGCGTGCACTTCAGCGGCCTCACGGTTCAGGGCCGCGCGGTCACCAGCTCGACCGACGCCGACGCCACCTGGAGCATCAACTCGTTCGTTTCGGGCATCGACTTCGCCCCCTGATAGCTCGGCCGCGACGACCCCGGGTGGTTACTTTCATTAACAAAATCCGCGTCGGCCGGACAATTCCGGCCATGTCGAAGCGTATCGAGCTTGCCGCGGCTGCCGCGCTGGGTGTCGCCATTCTGGCGACCGGTCGGCCTGCGCGCGCCACGAACTACACCATCACGGTCGACGCATCGAAGCAGACCGCGGGCAACCCGCGCTTCTGGGCGGCCAGCGTCGGCACCGGCACGGCCGCGCTGACGCTGCGACCCGATCTGCAGACCCACTACAAGATCGGAAACCGCGAGCTCGGGTTTCAGCGCGTGCGCGGCCACGGCGTGCTCAGCGACGACATCGGCATCTACAAGGGCGCGGGCTCGTACAACTGGACGAACTTCGACAAGTACCTGGACGCGATCGTGCTGGCGGGGATGCGCCCGATCATGGAGATGAGCTTCATGCCCAACGCGCTGGGCAGCGACGCCAGCAACCCGGGCAAGAGCCCGCCCAAGGACTACGCGGCGTACAAGGCGTTCATCCAGGCCGTCGTCCAGCACTGCGTCGACCGGTACACCGCCGCCGACGTCGGCCAGTGGTACTGGGAGATCTGGAACGAGCCCGACTACCCGGGCTTCTGGACCAAGACGATGACCGAGTACTACACGCTTTACGACAACGCGGCCGACGCCATCACCGCGGTCCTGCCCAGCGCGAACATCGGCGGCCCCGGCACGACCGAGCCGAGCAAGATCGCCGCCTTCCTGCAGCACTGCAAGACGGCGAACAAGCGCGTGACGTTCGCGTCGTCTCACGTCTACCCGGGCGGCGCGGCGGCGGGCGCGGTCGCGAACGCCGCCAACCTGCTGAGCGACAACAACACCCGCCGAAGCCAGATCACCTCGGGTGGCTACACGACCGCGACGATGAAGTCGTTCAATACTGAATGGAACTCGTCCTACAGCGGACAGGGCGGCGGGACCGGCGACGTCGTCACCAGCATGGACAACCACTGGAACGCGCCCTTCATCCTCAAGGGCGTCAAGCTGATCTCGGACGTGAACAGCGGCGATACGGCTCAGATCGACGTGTTCTCGTACTGGGTCCTCTCGGACGTGTTCGACGAGTCGAGCGGCCCGTCCGGCTCGTACATCCTGGGCAAGAACGGGACGCTGCCGTTCGGCCAGGTGTTCGGGTTGATGACCTTCCAGGGCATGCGCAAGGCGGCGTTCAACGCGTTCAAGATGCTCGCCTACCTGGGGCCGAAGCGCCTGATGTCGAGCGGCGGCACCGGCAGCGACGGCGTCGACGCGATGGCGACGACGTCCGCGAGCGGCGACGAGGTGCAGATCCTCGTCTACAACACGTTCGCGACCATGAACACGAGCGGCTCCGACATGGTGACGGTGAACCTGAACAACCTGCCGGCGACGCTGTCCGGGAAGTCGGTGTTCGTCACGCAGTTCATCGTCGACGAGACGCACAGCAACCCGTACAGCACCTGGGTCAGCCAGAGCAAACCCGGCGCGCCGTCCGAGGCGCAGTGGCAGGCGATGAAGGCGCACCAGCACCTCGAGCTGATGCAGCCGGTCAGCAAGACGACGCTCGCCGCCACGTACACGACCAGCTTCCCCATCAACCGGCAGGCCGGGATCCTGCTGATCGTCGGCGTCAACCGCCCGGTCACCGGCCGCAACGCGTTCGTGGAGATCGAGGGTGAGGACTACGACGGCGTGTCGGGCGCCACCAAGGACGACGGCAACGTCGACAGCATGACGCTCGGCCAGTCGCTGTCGTTCACCGCCAACGGCTCCGCGTTCTACAACGTCGTCGACTTCAGCGACGCGGGCGCGGGCGCCGTGCAGCTGCGCGTGAACGCGGCGAGCGCCACGACGCTCACGCTGCGCACCGACTCGGCGAGCGGCACGGCGATCGGCACCTGCCAGATCGCCGCCACCAGCGGAGCGTGGGCGACGCAGACGTGCAACATCACGGCGACGTCGGGCGTTCACACGCTGTACGTCGTCGCGGCCGGCGCGGTTCGCCTCAACTACCTGAAGTTTCAGAAGGCGGCCACCAGCACGGGCACCGGAGGCACGGGCGGCGGCGCCGGCGGGACCACGGGCGCCGCGGGCGCGGGGGGCCGCGGCGGCGCGGGCGGAACCAGCGGCGCGGGGACGGGCGGCGTCAGCGCGGGCACCGGCGGCGGCAACGGCGGCAACGGCAGCGGCGGCAACGGCGGCAACGGATCAGGCATGGCCGGCACGGGCGTCGATCCGTCGGGCATGGCCGGCACCGGCGTCGATCCGTCGGGGGCGGCGGGCACGGGCGTCGATCCGTCGGGGGCGGCGGGCACGGGCGTCGACCCGTCCGGGGCGGCGGGCACCAACGGCACCTCCGGCAGCGCCGGCAATTCCGGTGCGGCCGGATCGGGGGCGGGGTCGGGCGGTGGCGGCTGCGCCTGCGACATCGGCGGCGCCGGCCGTCCGTCCGCGACGATGCTGATCGGCGGCCTGGCCGCGATCGTTCTTCGCCGTCGGCGCCGAAGGACGTAGCGTAGCGAAGCGTGAAAGCAGCCCAGGCAGCGGCGATCCTCGCCGGCGGCGTTGCGTTGGTCGCCGCCGCTTGCTCCAGCGACGCGGGCGGTATCAGCTGGACCGCGCCGACCTGCGCCGCCACGCAGACCGCGTGCGGCCACCGGTGCGTCGACGTCGCGAACGACGCGACGAACTGCGGCGGCTGCGGCATCCCATGCGCGGCGGACCAGACGTGCGACGCCGGCGCGTGCCGGTGCGCGCCCGGGATGATCGACTGCAACGGCGCGTGCCTGTCGAATGCCAGCGCGTGCGGCGCCGAGGACGCCGTCTCGCTGGTCACGTCGGCGCCCGGCGCGTACTGGAAGACCGACGCGCCGCTGACGGAGGTGACGGGCGCGGCAGCCGACGTCACCGTCGACGACACGGCGGCCGCGCAGATCTGGGAGGGCTTCGGCGGCTCGTTCAACGAGGCGGGATGGTCCGTCCTGTCGCTGCTGAGCGCGGCTGACCGCGACCGCGCCATCAACCTGCTGTACGGCGCGGACGGCGCGCGCTTCGCCTTCGGCCGCATCCCGATCGGCGCCAGCGACTACGCGCTCGAACGCTACACGCTGGACGAGACGCCCGACGACACGGCGCTCGCGGAGTTTTCGATCGCGCGCGACATCGAGAAGCTGATCCCGTACGTCAAGGCGGCGCAGGCGGTGAAGAGCAATATCCGTTTCTGGGCCAGCCCGTGGACGCCGCCCACCTGGATGAAGCAGGGTCCGTTCTCGCCGGGGAACGCGCCGTCGCCGTTCGACGGCGGCACGATGAAGAGCGACGACGCGGCGATGGCGGCGCTGGCGCAGTACCTGATCCGGTTCGTGCAGGCGTACGCCGACCAGGGGATCCGGGTCGAAGCGATCTCGCCGCAGAACGAACCGAACTACACCGGGACGTACCCGACCTGCGGCTGGTCGCCGGCGATCTACACGCGGTTCATCGGCCAGCACCTCGGCCCGGCGGTCGCGCGCGCCGGCCTCGCGACCAGGATCATGCTCGGCACGTTCAACGGCGGCGGGTCCGACCGTGCCATCGTCGGCAGCGTGATGACGGACCCGGCCGCGCAGGACAGCATCGACGTGCTCGGCTACCAGTGGGGCATGCGCGACGCGGTCGCCGTCGCCCGGCCGTTCAACCTTCCGATCTGGCAGACCGAGCACGTGTGCGGCAACTATCCGTGGGCGACGCCGTTCGACGCGACGATGGCGCCCAACGATCACGCGTACGCCGTCGAGAGCTGGGGCGTGATCCGCGACTGGATCCGGGCGGGCGTCACCGCGTACAGCGCGTGGAACATGGTGCTGGACACGGTGGGCGTCGGCATCGACACCACGCGCGTCTGGCCGCAGAACGCGCTGCTGACCGTCGACACCGCCACGCGCACGCTG
>Ga0207691_10003543_pt1 | contig 15184 bp, 23 predicted proteins | sample KBSM13metaG_FD_184327 | JGI IMG/M metagenome (GOLD analysis project Ga0207691, IMG submission 184327) | Miscanthus rhizosphere microbial communities from Kellogg Biological Station, Michigan, USA - KBS M1-3 metaG (SPAdes) (version 2) | ecosystem: Host-associated > Plants > Roots > Rhizosphere >... | reverse complement strand
GTCGCAGGGACGTCGTGATGCCACGAAGATCCTGACGATCGCGACGAGCCACGTCGAATACGAGACGCCGAACCGCCATTACGCGCACGTCGACTGCCCAGGGCACGCCGACTACGTGAAGAACATGATCACGGGCGCCGCGCAGATGGACGGCGCGATCCTGGTCGTGAGCGCGGTCGACGGCCCGATGCCGCAGACGCGCGAGCACATCCTGCTCGCCCGTCAGGTGAACGTGCCGCGTATCGTCGTGTTCCTCAACAAGTGCGACCTGGTCGAGGACGCCGAGCTGCTGGACCTCGTCGAGCTCGAAGTGCGTGAGCTGCTGTCGAAGTACAACTACGCGGGCGACGACGCGCCGGTCATTCGTGGCGCCGCGATCCGCGCGATCGAGGGCGATCCGCAGTGGGTCGCCAAGATCCAGGAGTTGTACGAGGCGCTCGACACGTTCATTCCGCAGCCGGTTCGCGAAGTCGACAAGCCGTTCCTGCTCCCGGTCGAGGACGTGTTCTCGATCACGGGTCGCGGCACGGTGGCGACGGGCCGTATCGAGCGTGGTCGCGTGAAGGTCGGTGAGGAAGTCGAGCTGGTGGGTTTCGAGGCGTCCAAGAAGTCGGTCGTCACGGGCGTCGAGATGTTCCGCAAGCTGCTCGACAGCGGTGAGGCGGGCGACAACGTCGGCTTGCTGCTCCGCGGTATCGACAAGAAGGAAATCGAGCGCGGTATGGTGCTGGCCAAGCCGGGCTCCATTCCTCCGCACACGAAGTTCGAGGCCGAGGTGTACGTCCTCACGAAGGAAGAGGGCGGCCGCCACACGCCGTTCTTCAAGGGCTACCGCCCGCAGTTCTACTTCCGCACCACGGACGTGACCGGATCGGTCGAGCTTCCGGAAGGGACGGAGATGGTCATGCCGGGCGACAACATCCAGATGGTGATCGAGCTGATCACGCCAATCGCCATGGAAGAGCAGCTCCGCTTCGCGATCCGCGAGGGCGGTCGCACGGTCGGCGCTGGCGTCGTAACGAAGATCTTGAAGTAGGGAATAGGGAATCGGGAATCGGGAATCGATCGCGGATTCCGGTTCCCGGTTCTCATTTTCTGATCCTCAGTCAATCGAGATAACGAACATGGCTGGACGTATTCGCATCCGTCTCAAGGCGTTCGACCACGCCGTCATCGACCAGGCGTCCGCGGACATCGTGCGGACGGCGGAGAAGACGGGCGCTCAGGTGTCGGGGCCGATTCCGCTGCCCACGAAGACGCAGCGGTGGACGGTGCTTCGCTCTCCGCACGTCGACAAGAAGTCGCGGGAGCAGTTCGAGCTCAAGACGCACAAGCGAGTGATCGACATTCTCGATTCGCGCGCGCAGACGGTCGACGCGTTGACGAAGCTGGATTTACCGGCGGGCGTCGACGTCGAGATCAAAGTGGAATGAAGAGGGACTAGGGACTGGGGATTGGGGACTCGGCATTATTACGGGTCCCCACTCCCGAGTCCCACTCCCACGGTCCTACGGCCGCGATGGATCTGGGTGCCTAACGGCGCTGTCCAGGCTGCGACTACTTAGAGGAACTATCATGATCGGCATCATCGGCAAGAAGATCGGTATGACGCAGGTGTTCAACGATCGCGGGGAGCAGATTCCCGTGACCGTTGTGGAGGCGCCGCCCAATCCCGTGGTCAAGGTCACGGACAAGGCGGTCGCCGGATTTGCGGCGGTCGAACTCGGCTACGGACAGCAGCGCAACGCGCGTGAATCGAAGAAAGGCGAGCGGACGCCGCGCGGACGTCGCGCGAACCTCGCCGAGCTCGGTCATGCGAAGAAGGCGGGCCTCGAGTTCGCCCCGCGCGTGCTGCGCTCGTTCCGACTGGACGATGCGCCTGGCAAGAATCCGGAGATCCCGGCTTACAAGGTCGGCGATTCCATCAACGTGAACGTCTTCGCGGTCGGCGACGAGGTGAAGGTCACCGGCACGTCGAAGGGACGGGGCTTCCAGGGCATCGTGAAGCGCCACAAGGCCGGTGGTGGACCGAACACGCACGGCAACACGAAGCACCGCCGTCCGGGCTCCATCGGACCTGGGACTGATCCGTCCCGCGTCATCAAGGGCAAGGCGATGCCGGGGCAGTACGGCAACAAACGGCACACGCAGACGCACCTTCGGATCGAGAGAATCGATACCGAGCGCAATCTGATCTACATCCGCGGGTCGATCGCCGGTCCGACGAACGGGATCGTGCTCATCCGCAAGCAGCGCTGAGGCTCGAGACGACATGGAAGAGACGACGACATTCGAGGCCGCGGCGTACACGGCTCAGGGGACGGCGCGTGAGCGCGTGCGTCTGCCCGAGGCGCTGTTCGACGGCACGGTGAACATGCCCGTGATGCACCAGGCGGTGAAGGCGTTCCTCGCCAATCAGCGCCAGGGCAATGCCTCCACGAAGACGCGCGGCCTGGTGGTCGGCGGTAATCAGAAGCCGTGGAAGCAGAAGGGAACCGGTCGCGCACGACAGGGTTCGACGCGAGCGCCGCACTGGGTCGGCGGCGGCACCGTGTTCGGTCCGCAGCCGCGCGCGTACGACGAGTACGTGCCGCGTCAGGTGCGTGCGCTCGCCCGCAAGAGCGCGTTCAACGCGCGCGCGCGCGAGAACGCGATCTACGTGATCGACCAGTTCAACTACGACGCGCCGCGTACGAAGGCAATGCTGGGCCTCGTCGGCAAGATGGGCATCGGCGAGCAGAAGGTGCTCATCCTCACCGATGGTGTGAAGCCGAACGTGTTCCTGAGCGGCCGTAACCTGCCTAACGTGCACGTCATGCCGTACAGCGACGTGTCCACGTATCACCTGCTGTGGTCGGACGTCGTGCTGATCGAGGGCTCGGCTATCGGACACACACTGTCGCCGATCAAGGAAGAGCCGATCGCGCTGCCGCCACGCCGCGGAACGCCTGCCTCGACGGCGGCGGTGAGTGGTCGGACGGCGGCGGCGAAGAACCCGACGGCGAGGAAGAGCGCCGCCAAGGCGCCGGTCGCGAAGAAGTCCGCTGCGAAGAAGGCCGCGAAGAAAGCGGCCAAGGCCGACAGCGTGAAGGCACCGGCGAAGAAGGCGGCCGCAAAGAAGGCCGCCGGAACGAAGCGCGCGGCGAAGAAAGCCGCGCCCAAGAAGAAGGACACATAAGTCATGGCCACTCTGCATCGCACCGTCGTCCGTCCGATCGTGACCGAGAAGACGTCCATCGCCCGCCAGGACCGGGGTGAGTACGTGTTCGAAGTTGCGCCAGACGCGTCGAAGCCGGCAATCCGCCAGGCGATCGAGCAGTTGTTCGGGGTGAAGGTCACCGGAGTCTGGACGTCGAACCAGCGCGGCAAGTTGCGTCGCGTTGGCAAGTCGGCTGGCCGCCGTCCGAACTGGAAGAAGGCGATTGTGACGCTCCAAGAGGGCGACACGATCGAAGGCATCTTCGAGGGCTGAGCGCATGGGCATTCGTCAATTCAAGCCGGTGACCAAGGGAACTCGATTCCGCTCGGTCTCGGACTTTTCGGAGATCACGCGCTCGACGCCGGAGAAGTCGCTGACCGAGCCGCTGACCAAGTCGGGCGGTCGCGACAATCACGGTCACATCTCCATGCGTCGGCGTGGCGGTGGTCACAAGCGGAAGTACCGGATCATCGACTTCAAGCGGAACCGCTTCGGCATGCCGGCGGTCGTGAAGGAGATCGAGTACGATCCGAATCGCTCGGCGCGCATCGCCCTCGTGCAGTACGAGGACGGCGAGCTGCGCTACATTCTCCACGCGAAGGGTCTCGCCGTCGGCGATACCGTCGTGTCGGGCAAGGGCTCGGACATCCGCACGGGCAATGCGCTGCCGTTGCGTGAGATCCCGTTAGGCACGAGCGTGCATAACGTGGAGCTCGTACCCGGTCGCGGCGGCCAGATGGCGCGGTCCGCGGGCGTGTCGCTCGAGATCCTGGCGAAGGAAGGCGAGTACGTGACGCTGCGCATGGCGTCCACCGAGACGCGCCGAGTGCACGGCAACTGCCTCGCGACGATTGGCGAGGTCGGCAACGCCGAGCACGAGCTGCTCTCGTGGGGCAAGGCGGGCAAGACGCGCTGGAAGGGGCGTCGTCCGAAGGTGCGCGGCGAGGTCATGAACCCGGTCGATCACCCGCACGGCGGCCGCACACGTGGTGGACGCAACGTGGTGAGTCCGTGGGGCAAGAAGGAAGGCGTGAAGACCCGCAACAAGAAGAAGCCATCGCAACGGCTCATCGTGCGCGGGCGGAAACGCGGCAAAGCGACTCAATCCGGGCACTAGCTGACATCCGGCATTCGCCGTTCGCTGAGAGCTTCAACAACACACCTGTCCTATGGCTAGATCTGTAAAGAAGGGCGCATACGTCCACGAGAGTTTGACGAAGCGCGTTGCGGCCATGAACGGCCGCAACGAGAAGCGCGTCGTGAAGACGTGGTCCCGTGCGAGCACGGTCATCCCCGATTTCGTCGGGCACACGTTCGCCGTGCATAACGGGAACAAGTTCATCCCCGTGTACGTGACGGAGAACATGGTCGGCCACAAGCTCGGTGAGTTCGCGCCGACGCGGCTGTTCCGCGGTCACACGGGGAACAAGGCGACCGACAAGAAGGCATCGCTGTCGCCGTCACCGGCTGGTGGCGGACAACGGGGAGGGAAGTAACCCATGGCTGAAGCACGGGCATTCCAGCGCTCGACGCGCCAGTCGCCCTACAAGATGCGACTGGTCATTGACCAGATCCGTGGTATGGACGTGAACGAGGCGCTCGCGCTGCTCAAGTTTTCGAAGAAGCACGCTGCCGTGCAGATCGCGAAGACGCTCAGCTCGGCCATCGCGAATGCGGAGTTCAGGGCGCGTGAGGCGAACGAGTCGATCGATGTCGATCAGCTCTACGTCAAGCACGCGATCATCAACGAAGGACCGAAGCTCAAGCGGTTCATGCCGGCGGCGATGGGGCGTGCGACGCCGATTCAGAAACGCACCAGCCACGTCGAGATCATCGTCGCGGAGAAGGAAGGAGGGGGACGCTAATGGGACAAAAGGTCAATCCAATCGGATTCCGCCTCGGCATCTCGAAGCAGTGGCGGTCGCGCTGGTACGCCAACCGTGACTTCCCGGCGCTTCTCCGTGAAGACGAGCTGCTGCGGAAGTATCTCAAGGCGCGGCTGGGTCACGCGGCGATCTCCGACATCACGATCGAGCGCAAGCCAGGCAAGGTGGTGGTTACGATCCACACCGGCCGGCCGGGCGTCGTCATCGGGAAGAAGGGCGCTGAGGTCGACAAGCTTCGCGACGAGCTCGCACAGCTCACCGGGAAGGAAGTCGGCATCAACGTCGAGGAGATCAAGCGTCCCGAGCTCGACTCGCAGCTCGTCGCCGACAACATCGCGAACCAGCTCTCGCAGCGTATCTCGTTCCGTCGCGCCATGAAGCGCGCGGTGCAGAGCGCGATGCGGATGGGCGCGCAGGGCATCAAGGTGAAGGCGGGTGGCCGACTGGGCGGCGCCGAGATCGCGCGTGTCGAAGGCTACCACGAGGGTCGGGTACCGTTGCACACGCTGCGCGCCGACATCGATTACGCGACGTCGACCGCGAAGACCACCTTCGGCACCATCGGTGTGAAGGTCTGGATCTTCAAGGGCGAGATCGTGGAAGATCGTCGCGGCAAGACTTACTCGACCGGCGTCTAAGGAGAGCGAACGATGCTGAGTCCGAAGCGAGTCAAATTCCGCAAGATGTTCAAGGGGCGCACGAAGGGACTGGCGACCCGTGGGGCCGAGATTTCGTTCGGTCACTTCGGGTTGCAGGCCACCGAACCCGGATGGGTCACGAACCGACAGATCGAGGCGGCGCGTGTCGCGCTCACCCGCCACATCAAGCGTGGCGGCAAGGTCTGGATCCGCATCTTCCCCGACAAGCCGATCACGAAGAAGCCGGCTGAGACGCGCATGGGAAAGGGTAAGGGATCACCCGAGGGATGGGTCGCGGTCGTCCGGCCGGGCCGAGTCATGTTCGAGCTCGAAGGCGTGACGCGCGAGATCGCCGAGAAGGCGATGGCGCTCGCGGCGGCGAAGCTCGGCGTGCGATCGAAGTTCATTGCGAAGGAGGAGGCGCACACCGATGAGAGCTGAGGAGATTCGCGAGCTATCCGACGCGGACATCCGCACCCGGATCGGCGAGATGGAAGAGGAGCGCTTCCGCCTCAAGTTCCGCTCGGCAACCGAGACGCTGGAGGATCCGTTGCGCCTGCGCACGATCCGCCGCGACATCGCGCGCCTCAAGACGATACAGCGTGAGCGGGAACTGGCGGCGTCGGAGACGACGACGCGCCGGACCAGCAAGCGTCCGCGCGCGCGCCGTTAGGCGGCACTGACCACGCCCAAGAGCAACCATGGCTGACATGACGACGAACCAGCAGGCAGACACGTCCACGGACGCGCGCGACGCGCGGAATGCGCGCAAGGCGCGCACGGGGATCGTGGTGAGCGACAAGATGCAGAAGACCGTGGTCGTGGCGATCGAACGCCGCGTGCCGCATCCGGTCTACGGGAAGATGGTCACCCGCACGAAGCGGGTGAAAGCGCACGACGAGGAGAACTCGGCCAAGACCGGGGACACTGTGCGCATCATGGAGACCCGCCCGCTGTCGAAGGACAAGCGGTGGCGCGTGGTCGAGATCGTCGAGCGCGCACGCTAAGAGGGAGCTCCCATGATTCAACAGGAATCCATCGTCAAGGTGGCGGACAATTCGGGCGCCAAACGCGCGCTCGTGATCCGTGTGCTTGGCGGAACGCGGCGGCGCTATGCCGGCCTCGGTGATCTCGTGATCGTCGCGGTGAAGGACGCGCTGCCTAACGGTACGGTGAAGAAGTCGGAGGTCGCTCGCGCGGTGGTGGTGCGCACGGTGAAGGAGACGCGCCGGAAGGATGGCAGCTACATCCGCTTCGACGAGAATGCCGTCGTGATCATCAACGACCAGGGCGAGCCGCGCGCCACGCGCATCTTCGGTCCGGTGGCCCGCGAGCTCCGCGACAAGAAGTACATGAAGATCGTTTCGCTGGCGCCGGAGGTCATCTGACATGCGTATTCTGAAATACCGCAAGACGGATCGGCCGAACCCGAAAAACTCGAAGCGCCACCAGATCAAGGTCGAGCGCGTCAAGATGCCCGTCACGCGTGGCGACACGGTTCGTGTCATGCGCGGCGAGGACAAGGGGAAGGAAGGCAAGATCCTGCGTGTGTATACCAAGACCGGTCGGATCACGGTCGAGGGGATCAACATCGTCAAGAAGCACCGCAAGGCGCGACGTGCCGAGGAGCAGAGCGGCATCATCGAGATGCCGGCGCCGATCCATCACTCCAACGTGATGCTGCTCGATCCGAAATCGGGAGCGCCGACGCGGGTGAAGGCTCGCATCGACGAGGATGGCACGAAGGAACGGCTCGCCGCGAAGAGCGGTGAGGCGATTCCGCGCTCGCGCTAGCGCCCGTTAGCTCGCGCGTCGCACCTCACACCGAGTTTTGACCATGGCAACGAAGGACAAGGAACCGAAAAAGAAGGGCAAGGGTGGCGGCGACCGGAAGAGTGAGCAGCCGAAGGTTGCTCACACGGGCGTCGGCACGCCTGCACCGGCACCGCGTCTGCGCGGCTATTACCAGAACACCGTTCGCGAGCGGCTGGCGAAGCAGTTCGAGCTCAAGAACCCGCATCAGATTCCCGGCCTCGAGAAGATCGTGATCAACGTCGGCCTCGGCGAAGCGATCAAGCAGCCGAAGTTGCTCGACAAGGTGGTCGAGGAGCTCGGCGTGATTACGGGGCAGCGGCCGGTGCGGAAGAAGGCGAAGAAGTCGATCGCCAACTTCGCGCTGCGCGAGGGTCAGGAGATCGGCGCGGCGGTGACGCTGCGCGGCGCGCGTATGTGGGAGTTCCTCGATCGATTCATCAGCACGGCGGTGCCGCGTATCCGCGACTTCCGCGGACTCAGCACGCGCTCGTTCGATGGTCGTGGGAATTACTCCCTCGGCGTGAAGGAGCAGATGATCTTTCCCGAGATCAACTACGACATGATCGATGCGATCCACGGGATGGACGTCACGTTCGTCACGACGACGGAGCGGGATGACCAGGCCTACGCGCTGCTGCGCGAGCTTGGGATGCCGTTCCGGGGTGATGACAAGCCGATCGTCGTGAATCCCTGACGGGATTCACAACGAGCCATCAGCCATCGGCCATCAGCCATTAGCTGACGGCGTGCCGCTGAGAAGCTCGCAACTAGTGAACTTGAAGTAGCTGATGGCTGATGGCTGTTGGCTGATAGCTCAAAAACACGGAGTGTTTTTGTATGGCCCGCAAGGCAATGGTGGAGAAGTCCAAGCGCAAGCCGAAGTTCCAGGTGCGGCAGCACAACCGCTGCGGCCGATGCGGGCGTTCGCGCGCATTTCTCAGGAAGTTCGGGCTCTGCCGCATCTGCTTCCGCGATCTTTCGCTCAACGGGATGATCCCCGGTGTGCGGAAGGCGAGCTGGTAACGCAGGTAGGCGCGGGTTACCGCCTGGCTTCGTCAGGCGGCGCTGGGACAGCACGACCAACGGTTCAGAAACGCGAGCCACCGCACGTGGCGGTGGCTCGCAACGATTCACTCACGTTCCTACACGTCTCGCGCGGCCGGTTGCGCGGTGCGGGATACGATAGGGAAAAGGGACTTACGACATGAGCATGACCGATCCGATCGCCGATATGCTCACGCGGATCCGCAACGCTTGCGGGTCGAAGCATCGCCGCGTGGACATGCCGGTATCGAAGGTGAAGCGAGAGATCGCGCGGATCCTGAAGGAGAACAACTTCATCACCGACTACCGGGTCATCGAGATGGACAATGGCCGGCCGGTGCTGCGCGTCATCCTGAAGTATGCTCAGGGCGGCCAGCCCGTGATTCGCGAGCTCAAGCGGGTATCGAGCCCGGGGCTCCGGAAGTACGTCGGCGTGGGTGACATTCCCCGCGTTCGCAACGGACTCGGCATGGCCATCGTGAGCACGTCGCGCGGCCTGATGTCGGATGCGCAGGCGCGTCGCGCCAACACCGGCGGCGAGCTCCTCGCCCTCGTCTGGTAAGGAGCCCAACACTATGTCTCGTATCGGAAAACGTCCGGTCCCGGTGCCTAACGGCGTGACGGTGACCGTCCAGGGTAACGCGATCACGGTGAAGGGTCCGAAGGGCGAGCTGTCACGCAAGCTCCATCCCGACATGCTGGTGGCGGTCGAGAACGGAGTGGTGAACGTGAACCGGCCGTCCGAGGAGCAGAATCACCGGGCGCTGCACGGCCTCACGCGATCGCTCATCGCCAACATGGTCGAGGGCGTGACGAACGGCTACAAGAAGCAGCTCGAGATCACGGGCGTCGGCTACAAGGCCGAGGTGAAGCCGTTCGGGTTGCAGCTCGCGCTCGGGTATTCGCACCCGGTGGAGTATCGCGCGCCCGCGGGCATCAAGCTGACGGCGCCGCAGCCCACGGTGGTGGTGATCGAAGGATCCGACAAGGAGAAGGTCGGTCAGGTGGCGGCGGAGATCCGCCTGCTGCGCAAGCCGGAACCGTACAAGGGGAAGGGCGTGAAATACCAGGGCGAGCAGGTCCGCCGGAAGGCGGGCAAGGCGGGAGGTAAGTAATGAGCAAGGTTCGCAGGCCGAAGGGTCGTCACGAGCTGCGTGCTCGCCGCCATCTGCGCGTGCGGAAGCGCGTCTCTGGAACCGCGGAGCGTCCGCGCCTCGTGGTGTACCGGTCGCTCAAGCACATCTATGCGCAGCTGGTGGATGACACGACGAGCCACACGCTGGCGCAGGTGTCCGACCACAAGCTGACGGGCAAGAAGAGCGATAAGTCGACCGAGGTCGGTAAGCTGATCGCCCAGAAGGCGAAGGATGCAGGCGTGTCTCAGGTCGTATTCGATCGAGCTGGCTACAGATATCACGGCCGCGTGAAAGCGGTGGCCGACGGTGCCCGCGAAGGCGGGCTGGAGTTCTGACCATGGCAGAGAATCAGGGCGGCGCGGGAGCCGGCGGCGCCAGCAGTGGCTTCGGCGGCGGCGCAGGCGGCCGTAGCGGCGGCGGTGGTGGTGGCGGCCGCGGCGGCCGCGGTGGTGGTGGTGGCGGCGGCGGTCGCGGACGCGGTGGTCCGGGCGGTCGTGGCGGCGGCCCGGGCGGACGCGGCGGACCGGGCGGCCCAGGTGGCCGTGGCGGCGACAACCCGAACTCGCGTGAAGGGCGCGGCGGCCGTGGCGGTGGCGATGGCCAGCGCGGTGGTCGTGGCGGTCAGGGTGGTGATGGCGGTCGCGGCGAGGGCAGTGAGCTCGTCGAGAACGTGATCGCGATCAACCGCGTCGCGAAGGTCGTGAAGGGTGGTCGGCGCTTCTCGTTCAACGCGCTCGTGGCTGTCGGCGACGGGCAGGGGAAGGTCGGCTTCGCGACCGGCAAGGCCAACGAAGTGTCAGAGGCCGTTCGCAAGGCGGTGGATGCGGCGCGTCGTCGGCTCGTGAGCATTCCGCTCACGGGTGGAACGATCCCGCACGAGATCGTCGGCGAGCACGGCGCGGGTCGCGTGCTGATGAAGCCCGCGGCGCCTGGCGCCGGCGTGATCGCCGGCGGTGCGGTGCGCGCGGTCATGGAGTGCGCCGGCATCTCGGACATTCTCACGAAGAGCCTCGGGTCGACGAATCCGCACAACATGGTGCGGGCGGCGATGGAGGGGTTGCAGAGCCTAACGACGGTGGAGCAGGCGGCGCGTGAGCGCGGCGTCGAGCCCTCGGCGATCGGCTATCGGTCGCGCGCGAAGAGCAAGGAGGCCGCTCATGCCTAGGACATTCGTTTGGTGGCGGACGCGCGGTCCGCGCCACACTCCGAAGGAAGAATCGGCGACTTCGGGCAAGGTGCGCATCGAGCAGGTCCGGAGCGGCATTGGCCGCCCGGCGACGATGCGGCAGACGCTCGTGGCGATGGGGCTTCGGCACCATCAGGCCGTCATCACTGTGCAGGACTCGCCGTCGCTGCGCGGTCAGATCAAGAAGGTGCGTCACCTGGTCAAGGTGACGCCCGTCGAGGAGTAATTGCACGTGGCCAACAACGAGAAAATCGGTCTTCACAACCTCGCGCCGGCGCCGGGTTCGCATCGCAATCGCAAGCGACTCGGACGCGGTCCTGGTTCGGGTACGGGTAAGACGTCCGGCAAGGGACACAAGGGCATCAAGGCGCGCGCCGGGCATCATGGCCCTGGCGGCGGCAAGCCGCAGTTCGAAGGCGGCCAGATGCCGATGACCCGACGCCTTCCGAAGCGCGGATTCACGAACATCTTCCGGGTAGAGTCGCAGGTGGTGTCGCTCGAGGACCTGAGCAAGGTTCCCGAGGGTACCGAGATCACGCCCGACTCGCTCGTCGAAGCTGGTGTGATTCGCTCGCGGAAGGGGCCGGCGAAGCTGCTCGCGAACGGCGAGCTCGCCCACGCAGTCACCGTGCGCGGCCTGAAGGTCAGCGCTGGCGCTCGGGAGAAGATCGTCGCGGCCGGAGGCCGCATCGAGGAGTAATGGCGCAACCCAATCCCGCTGCGGCGCTGGCGAACATTTACAAGACGCCAGAGCTGTGGGACAAGATCAAGTTCACGTTCCTGTGCCTGCTGATCTATCGCGTCGGCTCGCACATCACGGCGCCGGGCGTCGATGTCATCGCGCTGACGGACTTCTTCAATAGCCAGGGCAACAGTCAGGGCCTGCTTGGCCTGTACAACCTGTTCGTGGGCGGTGGGCTGTCGCGCGCGACCGTGTTCGCGCTCGGCATCATGCCGTACATCTCGGCGAGCATTCTGGCGCAGATCGCGGGAGCAGTAATCCCGACGGTCGACAAGATGCAGAAGGATGAGGAAGGCCGGAAAAAGCTGACGCAGTGGACTCGCTACATCACCGTCGCACTCGCGGTGTTCCAGGCCTGGGGCTTTGCGCTGTTCACGGAGTCCCTGCAGGGAGCCGTCGCGACGCCGGGACTCGGGTTCAAGGTGCAGATGGTGCTGTTCCTGACGACCGGCGCGATCTTCGTGATGTGGCTCGGTGAGCAGATCACGGAACGCGGTCTTGGCAACGGCGCGAGCTTGCTGATCTTCTTCTCGATCGTCGAGCGTTTCTGGCCGGGCATCTTCGCGACGTTCGGGTTCGTGAGCACCGGCGCGATTGGGTTGTTCTCGCTGTTCGTGTTAGGCATCCTGATGGTCGCGGTGGTTGCCGGCGTCGTCGCCATCACGCTCGCCGCGCGGCGCATCATGATCCAGATCCCCCAGCGGACGATGTCTCGAGGTCGCATGCGAGAATCGGCCAAGAACTTCATTCCGCTGCGGATCAACTCGGCCGGCGTCATGCCGATCATCTTCGCGCAGTCGGTGATCGTGATTCCGGGAGCGTTCGCGCAGTTCTCGAGCGCGCAGTGGGCGCAGGACGTCGCCCAGTACTTTGCGCCGGGCACGGTGTGGTACTTCCTGCTCTCGGCGATCCTGATCGTGTTCTTCACGTACTTCTATACGTCGATCATTTTCAACCCGATCGACCTCGCGGAGAACCTGAAGAAGCAGGGCGGGTTCATTCCGGGCGTGAAGCCGGGCGCGAAGACGGCGGAATACATCGACTATGTGCTGTCACGCATCACCCTGCCGGGCGCGATCTTCCTCACGGCCATCGCGCTCCTGCCGGTCTGGATCGCGGACATCGTCAACGTGCCGTTCCGCTTCGGTGGAACGTCGCTGCTGATCGTCGTCGGTGTCGCGCTCGACACGATGGCACAGATGCAGCAACACCTGCTGCTCCGGAAGTACGACGGCTTCATGAAGAAGGGTCGTGTGCGCTTCCGCGGTCGACAGGCGACAGGCGGGTTCTAATCGTCGGGAATGGGGAATCGGGAATCGGGAGTCGAAGGCAACGTTCCCGTCGATTCCCGATTCCCAAATTCCCGATTCCCGATCAATGGATATCGTACTGTTCGGTAAGCCCGGAGCAGGAAAGGGTACCCAAGCGCCGCGCATTGCCGCGGCGCTTGGCGTGCCAACCGTCGCCACCGGCGACATGCTGCGCGCGGCCCTTCGAGCTGGCACCCCCATGGGACTCGCCGCAAAGGGCTACATGGAGCGCGGTGACCTCGTGCCCGACGAGGTGATCCTCGGCATCATGAAGGAGTCGCTCGCCAAGGACGAGTTCGCGGGCGGTTCGCTTCTCGATGGCGTCGTGCGCACCACGCCGCAGGCCGAGGGCATGAGTCGGGTGCTCAGGGAGCTTGGGCGGAAAATCGACGCCGTGCTCATGTTCGACATCGACGACGAGCGTCTCGTGGAGCGTCTCAGCTCGCGCGTCGTGTGCGAGCAGTGCCAGACGCCATATACCGGGCGCGAGCCGGGCACACGCTGCGACAAGTGCGGCGGGACGCTGATCCGACGCAAGGACGATGAGCCCGAGGCGATTCGGAATCGGCTCGCCGTCTATCAGCGTCAGACGGCGCCGGTGCTCGAGTGGTATCGGAACAACGATACAGGCATCGCCACCGTCGATGCGGTTGGGCCCGTGGACGACGTGACGACTCGGGCGCTCGACGCGCTCGCCTCCGTCGGCATTCGCGGCGGTGAGAGCCGGCGGTGATTCAGCTCAAATCACCGCGCGAGATCGAAATCATGGCGCACGGTGGGAAGATCCTCGGCGCCACGGTGGAGATGCTGCGTCGTGAGGCGCGCGTCGGCATGTCGACGTGGCAACTCGACGAGCTGGCGGAGTCGTTCATTCGCAGCCACCCGGGCGCAACACCGTCGTTCAAGGGTCTCTACGGGTTTCCCGGCAGCGTGTGCGCCTCGATCAACGAGGAGATCGTTCACGGCATTCCCTCACGCCGCCGCGTGTTGAAGGACGGCGACATCATCTCGATCGACGTCGGCGTGAAGTTCGAGGGTTTCCACACCGATTCGGCCACGACGGTTGGCGTCGGCGAGGTGTCGCAGGAATCACAGCGGCTACTCGATGTGACGCAGCGCGCGCTGGTAGCGGGCGTCGCGGCGGCGCTGCCTAACAACCACATCGGCGACATCGGGGCGGCGATCCAGGCGGTCGTCGACGCGTCGGGGTTCACGATCGTGCGGGATCTCGTCGGCCACGGCATCGGCGTCGCGTTCCACGAGGAGCCGCAGGTGCCTAACTACGGCAAGCCGCGACGCGGGACGAAGCTCATGCCGGGGCTCACGATCGCCATCGAACCGATGGTGAACGCGGGCGGGCCGGCGACGCGCACGATGCCGGACCGCTGGACAGTCGTCACTGTAGATGGCTCACGGTCGGCGCATTTCGAGCATACGGTCGCCATTACAGAGACAGGGGCGCGCATACTCACGCAAGCCTGACGGCGGCGGCGTGCGCCGTCAGATCGCTGCCTCCACAGCGGCGGTTGCCTGCGCCGCGAACCGCCCTGTTCGCGCAACCAGCTCTTGCGCTTCGGTCACCAGCGCCTCGCCGAGCGATTTATCGTCGAGTGCGGCGACGTTGATGCGGACGTTATAGGCCGCGCCGCGACACGCCGCATCCGCGAGCAACGCGGCAACGCCCGCGTCGGATACCGCGTTCGTGTTGCCCTTTGTCGCGACCGTCGCGGCGAGCTCGGCGACCGCGGCGCAGGCGCGCGCCGTCTCGAGCGGCACGCGTGAGGCGCCGAGGAGGGCGTCGGTGATCGCCGCCGTGCGCCTAACGAGCGCTTCCTCCGGCTCCTTCGGCAACTTGTACGCGTCGGACACGGCCGTGTAGGCGCGGGCGTCGGCGTCGACGAGCGCGGCGAGCGAGTTCCCCAGCTCCGCAGCCTCGAGGCCGATCTTCTTCATCTCGGCGTCCACCGCCGCGTATTTCTTTCGACCCGCCGTCAGTCCCGCGACCATCTGCGCGAGCGCCGCGGCAAGAGCGCCCGTGTGCGCGGCGACGCTCCCGCCGCCGGGCGTCGGCGCCGGCGAGGCGACCGACGCGACGAAGCTCGAGAGCGACTCGCCGCCGGCGATGACGTCGCGCACCTGCTGCTCGACGAGCATCTTCGGCGAGAAGCCGCGGAGCTGCACGTGCCGCGCGCCGGCCTCCAGCAGCGCGCGCTCGGGGACGAGCCCGA
>Ga0207691_10003540_pt1 | contig 15189 bp, 12 predicted proteins | sample KBSM13metaG_FD_184327 | JGI IMG/M metagenome (GOLD analysis project Ga0207691, IMG submission 184327) | Miscanthus rhizosphere microbial communities from Kellogg Biological Station, Michigan, USA - KBS M1-3 metaG (SPAdes) (version 2) | ecosystem: Host-associated > Plants > Roots > Rhizosphere >... | reverse complement strand
AAGCCTGAAGTGAGAAGTCTGAAGTCCGGTGTCCCGCTTCCGGACTTCGGGACGTCCGACGTCACACCGCAGACTTCAACCTTCATACTTAGTGGATCGTTTTCGTCTTCTTGTCCATGTAGTCCATCAGGACGTACTGCCCGAGCGTATACGGCGTCGTGAAGTACGCCTTCCCTTTGCAGATGTCGGCGACCCGCCGGACGAAGCTGACGAGATCGTAGTCACGCGCCAGCATGAACGTGTTGATCATGATCCCGCTCTTGCGGCACGCCGCCACCTCGGCGCAGGTTTCCGCGACGATGAACGGATCGAGGCCGAAGGCGTTCTTGTAGATGCGCCCGTCCGGCTGGGTGAGCGCAGACGGCTTGCCGTCGGTGATCATGATGATCTGCCGCATGTCCTTGCGCTGGCGGTCGAGGATCCGGCGCGACAGCCGCAGGCCCTCGCGCGTATTCGTGTAATACGGGCCCACGCGCACGCGCCCGAGCTCGGCGAGCGGAATCTCCTCGGCCGAGTCGTGGAACAGGACGACCTTGAGCGCGTCGCCCGGGTACTGGGTCTTGATCAGCTGCGCGAGCGCGAGCGCCACCCGTTTGGCCGGCGTAAACCGATCCTCGCCGTACAGGATCATGCTGTGACTGCAGTCCAGCATCAGCACCGTGGCGCAGGAGCTCTGATACTCGCCCTGCACCACCATCAGATCTTCGTGCGTCACGTTCAGCGTCGCCGTGCTTTCGCCGTGTTCGTGTTGCCGCTGCGCCGCGTTCAGGAGCGTCGCCGCCGCGTCGAGGTTCAGCGTGTCGCCGAACTCATACGATTTCGGCGCGCCGGTGGTCTCGACGCCGGTGGCCTGCTCGCGGGTGTCGTGGCGGCCGTAGCTGCTCTTGCCGAGCGAGCCGAGCAGATCGCGAAGCGCCCGGTAGCCCAGGAAGTCCAGCGTCTTGTCGGTGACTTCGAATTTGGCCGGCGCCGTCTGGTCGGGCCCGTGCCCGCCACGTCCCTGTCGGCGCTCGCGCTCGGCGTCGAGGTCGGGCGGCGTCGAAATGTAGCCCTGGTCGGCCATCCGCTCGATGATCTGTTGAATCAGCTCTTCGAGCTTCGATCGCGCGTCACCCTGGTCGGCGTCGGCCGGATCGCCGAGCAGCCGTTCGATGGTCTCTTCCGGCAGCACGCCGCCGTTGAACAACGCGTCGAGAATGGCGTCGTGCAACGCTTGCATCGTCCGCTCTTCGTCGTCCATGGCGTACGGGTTGCCGAACCCGCTCGACAGCAGCAGGTCTGACAGCTTGGACACCAGATCCTCGAGATCCAGGTCGTCCAGTGCGTCGCCAGTGAACTTCGTGTAGCGATACTTCATAAAACCAGTAGGGCTAGGGGCTCGGGGCTAGCTGATTGATGAAGCCCGAACCCAAAGTCGCCCGTTGCAGCTAGCCCCTAGACCCAAGCCCCCGCACGTCAGTTGTAGTACTTTTTCTTTCCGCTCGGAATCCGAATCTCCTCGTCCATCGACTGTTCTTCACGTCGCGTCGGCCGCCGTTGCGTCTGCTCGGCTGCGGAGTAGCCGCGTTCGTCAGTGCGGCTGATCTTCTTCTGTGCGTAGAGGCCTTCGAGTACAAAGTCGATCGCGGACGCGACCGCCGGGGCGGGCGCGCCCTTCGAGAGCCCGGCACGCTCCGCCAGCTCGCGGATGCCTTGCAGGCTTTTCGTGAGCGTGATGACGTTTTCCGCGGACGTGCCGTCTTCGAGCGGCAGCGATCCGCCGAGGTCGAACCATTCCACCACCGTCCGGGTGTCGACCCCCTCGAACAGGCCGGTGAAGACCGAGCCGACGGCGGATCGAATCAGATCGCGCGCCACCTGCTCGGCGCCGCGCAGCTCGCCTTCGTATTCGAGCTCGAATTTCCCGGTGATTGACGGCAGCGCCGCGTAGACGTCCGTGACCCGCGGCACGACCACGCCCTCGCCGTTGGCGAGCGCGCGCCGCTCCGCGTTGGAGACGACGAGCTCGAGCGTCGTGATCGGCAGCCGCTGACTGACGCCCGACCGTTTGTCGATCTTCCGATCGGCGCGCGCCTGGAACGCGACCTCCTCGACCACCTCGCGGACGTAGGACGGGATCTCCACTTTCACCGCGTCGACACGGTCGGTCCACGCTTCCTGCTTCGTGATCGCCATTGCGTTGTGGCGGGTGGCCGGATAGTGCGTGCGGATTTCGGAGCCGATCCGATCCTTGAGCGGGGTGATGATCTTCCCGCGCGCGGTGTAGTCCTCCGGGTTCGCGGTGAAGACCAGCATGACGTCGAGCTTCAGGCGGATCGGGTAACCCTTGATCTGGACGTCGCCCTCCTGAAGGATGTTGAACAGCCCCACCTGAATCTTGCCCGCGAGGTCGGGCAGCTCGTTGATGGCGAAGATGCCGCGATTCGCGCGCGGCAGCAGCCCGTAGTGCATCGTCAGCTCGTCAGAGAGGTTGAGGCCCGCCTGCGCCGCCTTGATCGGATCGATGTCGCCGACCATGTCGGCAATCGTCACGTCCGGTGTCGCCAGCTTCTCGACGTAGCGGGCATCGCGCGTCAGCCAGCCGATCGACAGCCGATCGCCGTCGAGCGCGACGCGCTGCCGGCACGCCGCGCACAACGGGGCGAGCGGGTCGTCGTGAATCTCGCAGCCGGGCATCACCGGAATCCGGTCGTCGAGCAGGTCGATGAGGCCGCGCAGGATGCGGCTCTTCGCCTGTCCTCGCAGACCGAGCAGGATGAAGTTGTGGCGCGACAGGATGGCGTTGACCAGCTGCGGAATGACGGTTTCGTCGTAGCCGATGATGCCGGGGAACAGCGCATCGCCCGCCCGCAGCTTGCGCACCAGGTTGTCGCGGACTTCCTGCTTGACGGGTCGTGAACGATAGCCGGACGCGCGGAGTTCTCCAAGGGTCTCTATGGCCGCCATGGACCGATTCTATCAGCAGGCGAGGATCAGCGGCTGAAGTCTGTCTTGCTCAGCGAGGGGTTGACGGCGATCGCGTCGAAGGCGCGTTCGTCGGCGATCCGATCGCCGCCGCGTTGACAGCCCGCCACGACGTCGACGTGCGACCGGCGCATTGTAGACTCGCTCCTCGTGCGCCACCCGTTCTTCGTCTCGCGTCGCCCGCTGGTGTTTGCGCATCGCGGCGGCAGCGCCCTGGCGCCTGAGAACACCATGGCGGCGTTCGACAACGGACTGGCCCATGGCGCGGACGGACTGGAACTGGACGTCCACCTCTCGCGCGACGGCGGGGTGGTGGTTCACCACGACCGAACGCTCGACCGCACCACGCATCTGCGGGGACCGATCGCCGATCGCACGACCGGCGAGCTTCGAACCGCGGCCGTTCCCACGCTCGCCGAGGTGCTGGCACGGCACCGCGACGTGCGCGTCATCGTCGAGCTCAAGGTGAACAGTGACGATCTGGCCCGGGCGGCGGTCGGTGTCGTGCGCCAGGCGAACGCCGTCGATCGCGTCTGCTTCGGATCGTTCGGACGGCGTGTCCTGCGATCGGTGCGGGCGATCGAGCCGGCGATCGCCACCAGTGCGGCGCGCGAAGAGGTGCGATGGGCGCTCTACCGATCGCGCTGCCGCTGGCCGGTGATGCGCGTCGCGTACGGCGGATATCAGGTCCCGGAGCTTGCCGGGCGCACGCGCGTGGTTTCGGAGCGCTTCGTCCGCGACGCGCACCGCGCCGATCTTGCGGTGCAGGTGTGGACCGTGGACACGGCCGACGCCGCGCGCCGCTTGCTCGCCTGGGGCGTGGACGCGCTCATCACCGACCGGCCCGATGTGGTCGTGCCGGTAGTGTTATCATCGCCGCCATCGCGGCGTAGCTGATCATCGTGTCCAGACTGGGGGATGTATGAGGCGTCTGCTGACAGTTGGTCTGGCGCTGGCCCTGGGCGCGTCGGCGGCGGCGATTACCCCTCCCACGATCAAGTTCAGTGACGCCAGACTCAAGAACGGTCTGCGCCTGATCATCGCCGAGGATCACGTGGCGCCCGTGTTCTCGATCGCCGTCGTCTACAACGTCGGATCGCGCGACGAACGGCCAGGGCGTACCGGATTCGCGCATCTCTTCGAGCACATGATGTTCCGGGGATCCGAGAACGTCGGCGTCGGCGAACACTTCTACACGATCTTCAGCAACGGCGGCACGATGAACGGCACGACGAACAAGGAGCGCACGCTCTATTTCGAAACGATGCCGGCCAATCAGCTCGAGGCTGGGGTTTTTCTCGAAGCCGACCGCATGCGATCGCTCGCGATCACGAAAGAGAGCCTCGACAACCAGCGCAACGCGGTTCAGGAGGAGCGCCGCTCCGGCCTCGACAATCAACCGTACGGTCACACGTTCGAGGCCATCGACGAGCAGGCGATTGACAACCCGGCGTACAAGCATTCGGTGATCGGGTCGATGACCGACCTGAACGCGGCGTCCGTCGACGACGTCGCGTCGTTCTTCAGAACCTACTACGCGCCAAACAACGCCATCATCGCCGTGACCGGCGACGTGACCACCTCCCGCGTGCTGGAGTTGGCTCGCAAGTACTTCGAGCCGATTCCGTCCCAGCCGGCGCCGCCTCCGGTGGACATCACGCAGGCGCCACAAATCGCGGAGCGCCGGCTCTCGCTCGACGACGCTCTCGCTCGCGTGCCGCGGCTCGACATCAGCTACCGCATCCCTTCCAACCTGTCACCGGATGACGACAGCATCGAGGTGCTCGCGCTGATTCTCGGGTCCGGCCGCAGTTCGCGTTTCTATGAATCGATCGTCCGGCAGAAACAGCTGGCGACCGGCGCAGCGGCGTTCGCGCCCAACAGCCGCGGCCCGCGCCTGTTCCGCATCAGCGCCACGCCGATTCCTGGAAAGTCCCTCGAGGATCTCGAAGCGGCGATCTACGGAGAAATCGAACGCGTGAAGAGCGGACCGATCAGCGACTGGGAGATCGAGAAGGCGCGCAACGCGACACGGCGGCAGTTCGTCGGCGGGCTGCAGTCGTCGTTGAACCGGGCGGTCCAACTTGCCGAGTCCGCGCTCATCTACGACAACCCTGGCGAGGTCAACACGCGTTATGCGCGGCTCGACAAGCTGACTGTCGCGGACGTCCAGCGCGTCGCGAAGCAGTACCTGACACCGGCGACGCGCAGCGTCGTCATCACCCGTCCCAAAGCGGCGGGCGGTGGGAGGGGAGGTCGATGATGCGCGGCCATCGCTCCGCCATCGTGCTCTCGACGATCGCCTTCAGTGCCGTTCTTGCCGCCCAGGGCCCGGCGCCGCCCCAGCAGGAGTCGCCGACCAAGGGTCTGGTGAGGAAGGGAAAGGTTCCGGTTTCGAATGAGATCCTCAGAACCAGGCTGCCGGCTCCGGCCGAAATCGACCTCCCGAACGGCTTGCACGTGATGGTCCTCGAGGATCATCGGCTGCCCCAGGTCAACTTCCAGGCGTTCATCCCTGGCGCGGGTGGGTATTACGATCCGCCGGACAACGCGGGGCTGGCGTCATTCACGGCGTCGCTGATGCGCGAAGGCACCGCGACGCAGACCTCCGATCAGATCTCGCAGCGGCTGGAAGTGATGGCCGCCGGCCTGGCAGTCGGCGCCGGCGGGTCGGCGACCGAGGCTACGGTTACAGGCAACTGCCTCAGCGAGCACTTTCCAGCGCTCATCGAGATGGCGGCGGATGTCATGCTTCATCCGTCGTTTCCCGAGGAGGAAGTTGCGCGCTTCAAGCAGCGGACGCGCGTCGCGCTGACGCAAACCCGCGCGAACCCCGGGTTCCTCGCGCAGGAGATGTTCCAGCGCGTCGTGTACGGCGATCATCCCGCGTCGCGTCTGCTGGCAACCATTCCGTCGCTCGAGAAGACGACGCGCGACGCCCTCGTCCAGTTTCACAAGACGCATTACGTTCCGGACCATGCCGCGCTCGCCGTGTCAGGCGATGTTTCGATGGCAGAAGTGCGCGCGCTCATCCTCGACAAGTTCTCCGGTTGGAACAAGGCAGGCACGGCGCCAGCGGCGGTCACCGATCCCGCGCCGATTGCCGGGTCGAAGATCTATTTCGTCGCGCGTCCGAATTCCGTCCAGACGAACCTCATCGTCGGCGGCCAGGCGATCGAGCGCACGAATCCGGACTATGACGCGCTGATGGTGATGAACAAAGTCCTCGGCGGTGGCCCCACCGGCCGGCTGTTCATCCACCTCCGTGAGGAAAAGGGCTACACCTATGGCGTCGGCAGCTCGGTCAGCGCGCCCATGCACCGTGGCGAATGGGCCGCGTCGACGAGCGTTCGCACCGAAGTGACGGAGCCGGCGCTCCATGACCTGCTCGCAGAAATTGCACTGATGCGCGATCAGCCCGTTTCGGATCAGGAGTTGGCCGACGCGAAACGGGCGATGATTGCGAGTTTTGCGCTGTCGCTCGAGAACCCGGCACAACTGCTCAACTATTACGTGACGCGGTGGCGCTACCACTTGCCGGCCGACTACTGGGATCGCTACGCCGAGCGCGTCGGCGCGATCGGCAAGGAACAGGCGCAGACCATCGCCCGGAAGTACCTCGGGGCGGATCGACTGCAGATCGTCGCCGTCGGCGATCCGGCGAAGGTGGCCGATACGCTCAAGAAATTCGGGACCGTGGAAACCTACGACGCCGACGGCAAGCGCGTCGGCGGCGACTAGCACCCGATGTCCTCGGTCACATCGCCATGCCGCCAGTGACTGTGTCGCCGCGCGCGCTTCCGGTGCCGGCGCTCAGCGATATCTACGCCGCGCGCTCGCGCGTCTACCGCGTCGTGCGGCCGACGCCGCTGCTGCGGCATCCGCTGCTGGCCGCCGAGACCGGGCTCGACATCCTCGTCAAACACGAAAACCACAACCCGACGTGTGCGTTCAAGGTTCGCGGTGGCCTCAATCTCATCGGCCAGTTGACCGCCAGCGAGCGCAAAGGCGTGATTACCGCCACGACGGGCAATCACGGGCAATCGATCGCGCTGGCCTGCGAGCGCGAGGGCGTGCCGTGCACGATCGTGACGCCGGTGGGGAACAATCCTGAAAAGAATGCGGCGATGCGGGCGTTCGGTGCCACCCTCATCGAATTCGGCAAAGACTTCGACGAGGCGCGTGAAAAGGTGGAGCAGCTGCAGGCGGAGCACGGGCTGCGCTACGTGCACTCGGCCAACGAGCCGGCGCTCATCGCCGGTGTCGGTACCTACGCGCTCGAGATCTTCGAGGCGCAGCCGGACACCGACGTCATCCTCGTGCCGATCGGCGGCGGCAGCGGCGCGTGTGGCTGCGGTATCGTGCGCAGCGGACTCGGCAGCAAGGCCCGGGTCATCGGCGTCCAGGCGGCGCGCGCCGACGCCTTCACCCGATCGTGGCGGGGCGCCGAGCGTGTCGTCGGCGAGCGTGCCGATACCTTTGCCGAAGGAATGGCGACCCGCGTCACGTTCGATCTGCCGTTCGGCATTCTGAAAAAAGAGCTCGACGACATCGTGACGCTGACCGAAGACGAGCTCGCGGAGGGCGTCAGGCTTGCGCTGCGCACGACGCACAATCTCGCCGAGGGTGCCGGCGCCGCCTCGCTGATGGCGGCCGTCAGGCTTCGCGATCAACTCGCCGGCCAGAAGGTCGTCTGTGTGATGAGCGGCGGCAATGTCGACCAGGGCACGCTCAAGAAGGTCCTAGCGTGAATCGGACGGTCACGGTCAGCAGGATCGAGACCGGCTCGCCATTCAACAACGTCGGCGTGAAGCGCCATTGCCGCACGGCGTCGATCGCCGCCTGATCGAGCGGCTGAATCGAACGCGTCACTCGCACGTCAGTCACGCGTCCCGTGGCGTCAATCACCGCGTCGAGCACGACGACGCCTTCAACGTGCGCCAGTTGCGCATGCGTGGGGTAGCGCGGCGGCACGTTGACGATCTTTCGCGGTGGCTGCATGCCCGCATGAAGCCGGATCGGCTCGCGCGACACTGGTGGGGGCGGCGGCGGTTCGACCTGCAGGCCGTTGCCCGGCAAATCGATGCCGCCGACGACTCCCGTTTCCACGCCGCGCACAGCTGTCGCGTCGTGACCCGCCGAGGAATCGGTTACCTCCCGCTCCGGCGTAATGTCAGCTGGGGCTTCGATGGGTGCGACGCCTGGCGATGTGGCCTCCGACGGAGCCGGGCCGCCTCGTGCCGGCGGCGGCAGCGGAATGTCGCGGATGGAAATCGGTAACGCGTCGCTGAATGCGAGCACGGTCCGCGGTACCGGCAACGGACCCAGCGAAAGAAGTTGAGTGACGAAAATCGTCGAGAGGATCGCGGCGTGCACGAGCGCCGACAGAACTGTGATGAAGCGGCGAGGCGGCATGGCCAACCTCCTTGTACGAGATTGGACCCCGCCGCGCCGCGTAAGTTCCTCGAGTGGGCAGCAGCTAGTACCCAGCCTAGCCCCTAGCCCCTAGCTCCTAGCCCCGAGTCCCTACTCTTTGATGATGGTCGTGCCACCGCCGCGCACGGCGAGAATGATCAGCAGAAGGATGATGACTCCGCCAAACGCCGCGAGCGCGATCCAGATCGGGTTGCGATACCAGCGCACGCCACCGCGGTCGTTGACCGTAATCTCGATCTGCTTGTCCGGCACCTGCAGCGCATACACCGGCGCCGTCGCCGCCGACATCGCCGGAACCGCGGTCACCGCCGCTGACGCCCGGGTCGTCGGTGCGGCGATCGCAAAGGCACCCGCCAGCACGACCGACAACAGAATCGTTCGCATGCTCACCTCCTGGTCCGGCTAACTCGTCCGCCGAAGCGTTAGCGAAGCGGAAGCCGGACTAAGTACGAGGTGGCCGGTGCAAGTGGCGGGCCGCGAGACCGAATACCTCGTCCATCATGCGCGGCGTCAGCTTGCCCGTGTTGGTGTTCTGGCGGCTGGGGTGGTAGCAACCGATGAGCGTGTGTCCGTTGGGCAATTCGTATGCAGCGGCGTGTTCGAATTTAGGCCTCGGCCGCGACATGATGCCGAGGCTCTTGAGCAGCAGCAGATACGCGTCGAAGCCGATCCGGCCCAGCGCCACGATGACGCGCGCGCGGGGCAGCGCCGCCATCTCGTCGGCGAGATGCGGCAGGCACTCGGCGATCTCCTCGGGCGTCGGCTTGTTGTCGGGTGGGGCGCATCGTACGGCCGCGGCAATGAAGACGTCGCGCAGCTTCAACCCGTCGTTGACGTGATGGGACGTTGCGAGATTGGCGAAACCGGCGCGGTGGAGCGCCGACATCAGAAAATCGCCGGAACCTCCGACGCCGTCGCCGGTAAAGACCCGCCCGGTACGGTTGGCGCCGTGCGCGGCCGGCGCGAGGCCGACGATCAGCAGACGCGCCCGCGGATCACCGAATCCGGGAACCGGCTTACCCCAGTAGATCTCGTCGCGATACGCGCGCCGCTTGGTCCGGGCGATCTCCGCGCAGTAGGTTCGCAGCCGTGGGCAGCGCGTGCAGGACACGATGCGCTGGTGGACGGTCGACATGGCGGCCGGCGGCGTTCGTCGTTCGAGGTTCGTCGTGCGTCGTTCGGGTTCGCGGTTCGTCGTCCGCCGTGCGTCGTTCAAAAGGTCACCCGCCCGTCGAACGTAGCACATCGAACGCACGCCGCACGCCGCACGACGAACCACGAACCACGAACGGCAGGTTTCACCAAACGCGGCATGCGTTCTTGCGCACCATCGGCGCGTCGGCCTTGCACGAAAACGCCTTCTGAAACTCCGGCATGTTCGACACGACGCCGTTCACGCGGAACTTCGGCGGCGCGTGCGGGTTGGTCTGGACCTGCATCCGCAGGCGTTCGGGCCGCGCGTTCTCGCACCAGCCCTGGCCGTAGCTCACGAAGAAGCGTTGTTCCGGAGTGAAGCCATCGAGCGTCCGTCGCGACGCCGGCGTGAGCGACGCCATGTACGACATCAGCGCGATTCGCAGCCCGCCGTTGTCGGCGGCGTTCTCGCCCAGCGTTAGCTTGCCGTTGACCTTCATGTCGTCCACGGCCGTAAAGCCCGAATATTCGTCCACGAAACACGCCGCCCGTTCTTCGAAGGCCTTGCCGTCCTCGGGCGTCCACCAGTCTTTGAGGTTGCCCTGCGCGTCGAACTGGCGTCCCTCGTCATCGAATCCATGGGTCAGTTCGTGGCCGATGATGCCGCCGGCCGCGCCGTAATTGATCGCGGCGTCGGCCTTGGCGTCGTAGAACGGCGGCTGCAGGATGCCGGCGGGGAAGTTGATGTTGTTTTCGAGCGGGTTGTAATAGGCGTTCACCGTGGGCGGCGTCATGCTCCACTCGCTCTTGTCCAGCGGTTTGCCGATCCGGTTCATCTGGCGGCGGAACTCGAAGACGTTCGAGCGCTGCGAGTTGCCGAGTGCGTCGCCGCGCACGATGGCGAGGCCGCCGTAGTCACGCCACTTGTCGGGATAACCGATCTTGTTCGCGACGGTGTGCAGTTTCGCGATCGCCTGCTTCTTGGTCGTGTCCGTCATCCACGACAGCGACTGGATATCGGCCTCCATCGACGCTTCGAGCTCGCGCACCATCTTCAGCGTGTCTTCCTTGGCGGCCGGACCGAAGGCCTCTTTCACATAGGCCTTGCCCAGCACTTCGCCGAGGTCGCTGTCGGTGTACTGCACGCAGCGCCGCCATCGTGGCTGCAGCTCTTTCGCCCCCGTCAGCGTCGTCCCGTAGAATCGGAAGTTCTCGTTGACGAACGGCGCCGACAACACGGCGGCTGACGCGTGCGCGAGGTGCCACTGCAGGTAGGTCTTCAGGTCGGCCACCGGTACCGACGACATGACGGATTCGAACGCCTTGAAGAATTCCGGTTCGGTGACGTTGATCGCGTCGATGGGCGGCGCGCCGACGCCTTTGAAGTAGGTCGCCCAGTCGAAGGCCGGAGTCAGCTTCTGCAGTTCGGCCGGCGTCATCTTGTGGTACAGCGCTGACGGATCGCGGCGGGCGACCGCGTCGAGCGCAGCCTTGGCCAGCTGGGTTTCGATGCGCATCACCGTGTTCGCGGCAGCGGCGGCATCGCCCGTCGGCCGCACCAGCGCGATCATCTTGCCGACGTGATCGACGTACTGCGTCCGCAGCTCGACCGACTTCGCGTCGTCGCGGAAGTAGTAGTCGCGATCCGGCAGGCCCAATCCGCCCTGATCCGCGATCGCGCGCACCATGTTGGCTTCCTTGAAATCGGCTTCGGCGCCAAAACTGAAAAACGCGCTGACGCCCATGGAGTGGAGCTCGGCCAGAAGCGCGGGCAGATCGCGCGGGCCGGTCAGCGCCGCGATCTTGTTCAGCGCCGGCTCGAGCGGCGCCGCGCCCCTGGCGTTGATTGCGCTCTCGTCCATGCAGCTCGCGTAGTAATCGCCGATCTTACGGGTGTCCCCGTCGCTCGCATTGCGGCCGGCTGCTTCGAGAATGCGCCGCAGCGTCGTGTTGTTCCGCTCCTGCAGCTCCTGGGCGCGGCCCCACGCCGAGCGGTCCGCCGGGATCGGCTGGTTCTTGGTCCAGCCGCCACAGGCGAACTCGTAGAAGTCGGTGCAGGGGTCCACGCCGCGGTCCAAGAACTGCATGTCGAGCCCGGATGCGGACGCGGACGATGCGGGCCGCGACGTTGTGGCTGTCTGGGCATGCGCGAGCGCCGCCGCAATCGGCAGCGCGACGAACAGAAGGGCGGTGAGACAACGTTTCATCATGGGCATCTCTCTACATATCCTGCACGTGCCAGCCGAAGCTCGTCGAGCTGGGAAAGAGCACAGGCCGCGCTTGCCAGCCGAAGCTCGTCGGGACGGGAGCGTTCGTCGTTTTTCGTTCGACGTTCGTCGCGGGAGATGCACGACGCACGCCGAACCACGAACCACGTACCACTGATCTCACCAGACCCGGCACGCGCTCGGCCGGACCATCGGCGCGTCCGCTTTGCACGAAAAGGCCTTCCGGAACTCCGGCATGTTCGAGAGCGGTCCGTTGACGCGGTACTTGTTGGACGAATGCGGATTGGTGGCAGCCTTCAGTCGCTCGGCCTCGGGCCTCGTGTTCTCGCACCAGATCTGGGCCCAGCCGAGGAAGACGCGCTGCTCGGGCGTGAAGCCATCGACCTTGTCGCTGTTTCGCGCGCCCGGGCCGGCGAGGTACGCCATCAGTGCGAGCCGCAGGCCGCCGTTGTCCGCGGTGTTTTCGCCGAGGGTCAACCGGCCGTTGATGCGGGTGTCGCCGGCCACGGTGTAGCTGGAGTACTGATCCGCCACGCAGGCCGCGCGCTCGTCGTACGCCTTGCCGTCAGCAGGCGTCCACCAGTCGCGCAGGTTGCCGTCGCCGTCGAACTTGCGGCCCTGATCGTCGAATCCGTGCGTCAGCTCGTGGCCGATGACCGCGCCGGCGGCGCCGTAGTTGACCGCGGCGTCACGCCCCGAGCGATAGAAGGGCGGTTGCAGGATGCCGGCTGGAAAATTGATGTTGTTGCGATCGGGGCTGTAGTACGCGTTGACGGTCGGCGGCGTCATGCTCCATTCGGAGCGATCGACCGGCTGGCCGATCTTCGCGAGCGATCGCTTCCGGTTGGCGGCCAGCGCCCTCTGCATGTTGCCCAGCGCATCGTCTCGCGCGACTTGGACGGCGGAGTAGTCACGCCACTTTTCAGGATAGCCGATGCGATCGACGACCGCTTCCAGCTTGACCATCGCCGCTTTCTTGGTCTCGCCGCTCATCCAGGGCGCCGCATCGATGTCCTGCCGCATCGCGTTCTTGATGTCCTGCACCATCTTCAGCGCGTCGCTCTTCGCCTGGGCGCCGAACGCTTCGTCGACGAACGCCTTGCCGAGCGCTTCCCCGAGCCGCTGGTCGGTCTGGGTCACGCACCGGCGCCAGCGCGGCTCGGGCTGCGGCTGACCGGCGAGGGTACGGCTGAAGAAATCGAAATCGGCATCGGCAATCTTCTTCGGCAGCGTCTCAGCGGACGCATTGATCAGATGCCAGCGCAGGTAGTCCTTGAGATCGTCCACTGGCGTCGACGCGATCAGCTCGTTGAACGCCTTGACGTACTCCGGCACCGACACGTTGAGCGCCTGGAACTTCGGCGCCTCCGACGCCTCCCCGTAGCGTTTCCAGTCGAACGACGGGCTGATGCGCTGCAGTTCGCCGACGGTCATCGGATGCTGCGTCTGGGCCGGATCGCGCCGCCTCACGCGATCGAGTGCGGCCTGGGCCAGCCTGTGCTCGACGGACATGACCGACCGGCTCGCCCGGGCGGCGTTTTCGGCGGACTGCCCTGCCAGCAGGAAGGTGCGCTCCACGTGCGCCGCGAACTTGCTGCGGATCTCTTCGGAGCGCGCATCGGTTTTGAGGTAGTAGTCGCGATCCGGAAGGCTCAGGCCTCCCTGATCGACGTCGGCAATCGACTGCGTGGCGTCGCGGAGGTCGGTCTGCGCGTTGAACCGGAAGAAGGCGGGCACGCCAATGGTGTGGAGATACGCGACGAGAATCGGCAGGTCGTCGGGGTTGACGAGCGCATCGATCGTCGCCAGGTCGTGGGCGAGCGGCACCAGTCCCTTGTTCTCGATCGCCGTGTCGTCCATGCACGCGGCGTAGTAGTCGGCGGCCCGCTTGCGATCCGATGGGCCGGTGTCGGGAGGGGTGGTTTCGAGGATACGCCGCAGGATCAGAAAGTTGCGCTCCTGGACCTCCGCGAAGCGGCCGATCGAGCGGCGGTCCGCCGGGATCGGGTTCTTCGCGATCCAGCCGCCGCACGCGTACTGGTAGAAGTCGGTGCAGGGTTCGGTTGTCTTATCGAGCGCGTCCAACTCCACGGAGCGTGGCGCCGCGGCTGGCCGCGAGCCCTGCGCGTTGGCGAGCACAACCGCCAGCGGAATGGCGACGAATATCAGAGCGACGAGCTGGCGACGCATGGTTTCCCTTCGCTGGCAGCCAAGGTACAATGTGTGATCGGCCTACAGCCGGACGGCTTCAGAGCCGACAGTTCGACTCGAGGGTAGTTCATCTCGCTCACTGTCGCCCTGAGCCCCGTCGAAGGGCGACACTTTCGACGAGCTGAAAGGATCCTTTTCCGTGAGACACATCGCTCCGAAGGACGCGGCGGAGCTCGACGCCACCGAGACACGCGAATGGCTCGAGTCACTTGATTATGTGCTGCAGAGCGGCGGGCCTGCAAAGGTCGCGCGCCTGCTCCGCGAACTGACGATTCACGCCCGCCAGAACGGCGTCAAGCTCCCGTTTACCGCCAGCACGCCCTACATCAACAGCATCTCAGCCGACGAGCAGGTGCTGATGCCCGGCAGTCCCGACCTGGAGCGCCGGATCAAGAGCCTCGTGCGCTGGAATGCCGCCGCCATGGTGGTCCGCGCCAACAAAGCTGAAGAAGGCATCGGCGGCCACATTTCGACGTTCGCGTCGGCGGCGACGCTGTATGAAGTGGGATTCAACCACTTCTTCCGCGGCCATGGCGAAGGCGGCGACGGAGACGTGATCTTTTTCCAGGGTCATGCGGCGCCGGGCATCTACGCACGTGCCTATCTCGAAGGGCGCATCGACGAGACACATCTCGAGAACTTCCGACGCGAGTTGAAGCCGGGCGGCGGTCTGTCGTCGTACCCGCACCCGTGGCTGATGCCGGACTTCTGGGAATACCCGACCGTGTCGATGGGGCTCGGGCCGATCATGGCGATCTATCAGGCGCGCTTCATGCGCTACCTCGAGGATCGCGGGCTGAAGCCGGCGACCACCGCCAAGGTGTGGGCGTTCCTCGGCGACGGCGAGACCGACGAACCCGAGGCCCTCGGCGCCATCACGCTGCCGGCGCGCGAGAAGCTGGACAACCTGATCTTCGTGATCAACTGCAACCTGCAGCGGCTCGACGGACCGGTGCGCGGGAATGGCCAGATCATCCAGGAACTGGAGGCCGCCTTCCGCGGCGCCGGCTGGAACGTCATCAAGTGCATCTGGGGCCGCGAGTGGGATCCGTTGCTCGCCAAGGATCGCGACGGTCTGCTCGTCAAGCGGATGGGCGAAATCGTCGACGGCCAGTATCAGAAGTACGCCGTCGAGTCGGGCGCCTACGTGCGCGAACACTTCTGGGGCGCGGATCCGCGGCTGCTCGACATGGTCAAGCACCTCTCCGACGACCAG
>Ga0207691_10003534_pt1 | contig 15200 bp, 10 predicted proteins | sample KBSM13metaG_FD_184327 | JGI IMG/M metagenome (GOLD analysis project Ga0207691, IMG submission 184327) | Miscanthus rhizosphere microbial communities from Kellogg Biological Station, Michigan, USA - KBS M1-3 metaG (SPAdes) (version 2) | ecosystem: Host-associated > Plants > Roots > Rhizosphere >... | reverse complement strand
AAGTTCATTTCAAGCAGCGCCGAAACCTGGTTACCAATCGTTCATTGTTGGTAACGCTGCCGACGCTCAACAGTCTCCGAATCTCAGTCCGGGTTTGGTGTTGATGGGTGGCGGCACTGACGTTGATGCCGCGTTCCAATGGATGTGTCAACGTGCTGGCGGTGGCGACTTCGTGGTGATAAGAACCACTGGAACGGACGCCTACAATCCCTACATCCAACAACTCTGTCCCCAGATGGATTCAGTAGAAACGATCATTATCACGACCGTTGCCGGCGCGAACTCTGCCTATGTCAGTAGCCACATACAGAATGCGGAAGCGCTCTGGATCGCCGGTGGTGATCAGTCAACCTACACGTCTCTCTGGCGCAGCACTGCTGTGCAAACAGGCGTGAACTTTCTGCTGAATTCCAAGTTAGCGCCAGTTGGCGGAACGAGTGCGGGCTTGGCAGTCCTAAGCCAGTTTATTTATACCGGGGCCCTCGGGTCAGTGACCTCTAGTCAGGCGTTAGCGAACCCCTTTCATCGTTATGTCACACTCGAGCGAGATCTTTTCAATTCAACGCTCGGCGCAAACAAACTCTACGATTCGCATTTTGTCACTCGTGATCGAATGGGACGGTCGTTGGCGTTCCTCGCGCGCATTGTTAACAACGGTTGGGCGACACAACCGCGAGCCATCGGAATAGACGAACAGACAGCCGTCCTGGTGTTGCCGAATGGTGCAGGGACAATGGTAGGAACAGGGGCGGCGTATTTTCTTCAAGCGCCTGGACCTGCGCAGGTCCTGGCAGATCGAACTCCTTTGACCTATCTCAACATTGGCGTCTACAAAGTTCCTCAAGGCGGAACGTTCAACTTGTCCAGCTGGTCTGGAGCAGGCGGGGTTGCATACACGCTGAACGTAAACAGCGGAGCGCTGACTTCAACTCAGGCTGGTGGAAACATCTATTAGTTTCAAACAAATAGCAAAGCGGTTCGTACCTGCGAAACTCCATCCGTACATCGGCGGGGCCAGGCGAAGGCTCATCGCTAATCCGGTCCGTATCCAGTTGCAATGGAAGCGGCTGCTGCGGGATGGATCACTCACAAAAGATCAGCTCGCAATGCTTGAGACTGTAAATCGTCAGATTCATCATCGAGATGGAATGTATGCGGGTAAAGCGGAAGAGTATTTTGCTGTCGGCTTGTCGGCGGTGGAGTGTGTGGATAAGGTTCTTGGCCTTAGTCAAACAACTGTGGTTACTGAAGTGCTCGATCTTCCCAGCGGTTACGGGCGAGAGTTGAGATTCTTCTTGCAACGGTTCCCGAACGCGACATTTACCGCCTGCGACATACAACCCGGCGCAGTTAAGTTTTGCGCGAAAGCGTTTGGCGCGTTGCCAGTTGATTCAAAGGCAAACATTTCTGAATTGTCTTTTGATCGCAAGTTTGATCTGATCTGGTGTGGCTCGTTACTCACGCATCTTGACGAGCCGTCTACGCGATCCTTGCTTAACGTATTTTCAGACCACCTAACAGCAAACGGTGTGATGATCGTGACCACTCACGGCGACTATGTGGCGCAACAGATGAGGGCTGGGGCCACTTATGAGTTACCTGCCGGTGCTACTCGACAGATGGCTACCAGATATGAAGAGTACGGGCACGCTTATCACGATTACTCTCGCGGATTGGGCTACTTTGAATTCCACCCCGAGAAGAGTGGATACGGTGTTTCGTTGATGTCGCCCGGTTGGTTTCGTTCTCTTGCGGCGGACTTGAAACTGAATGAAGTTTATTTCGCAGCGCGCGGGTGGGCGGATCACCAGGATGTGTTTGCGCTGGGACATAACTTACGACGGGATTGACGCGATCGAGTTGATGATCGTCTTTTCAACAGCTTTCGGTGAAAAGTATTTTTCGATGTGGGCATAGCCCGCGTCTGAAAGTCGTTGCCACAGTTTTTCATCCTTGTAGACGCTGACAACCGCCGCAGCAAACTCTCCAGGGCTGTTCGCTATCATTATTTGATTGCCATTCTCAAAGCCCATCCCTTCTGCGCCGACGTCGGTCGTGACGACTGGCAGGCCATATGAAAGTGCATCTCCAATCTTGCCCTTTACGCCGGCACCGAAACGTAGAGGGGCCACAAAGACGCGGCTTGAATTAAGGAGGGCCGATATATCTTCAACGTAACCGTGGATTCGTATATCGCTTGACGCGAACCTCTGAAACTCCGAAGGTGCATTGCTCCCAACGACATCAAGCTTGAAATCCGGAAGCGACTGGCGAAGCCGGGGCAGGATCTCTTCGACAAAGAACTCGACAGCATCTCGATTAGGGCTGTGATGAAAGTTTCCGATGAATAGCAGGTTGTTGCGCTGAGCAAAAGGCGCGCCTCTTTCGTGAAGCGGATGGATCGTCGGAACAATTGCAACTGGCTTGCCGGGAACGTCAGCAATCATCGACTGTTCATCTGCCGGTGAGGTGCACCACAGTAGATCGCTCTCGCGGACTAATTTGTTTTCAATCTTGCGATAGTGTTTGGCGCTGCGTAGTGCGGCGGGATCACCCGTTACCTGATACTCAAGTTCCAGCCGGCGATAGTGAGCATCAACTGTGTCAAAGATAATTTTCATCTTTGGAGCCAGGCGACGTAAGGAGCTGAAGACTGATTGGGCAATCTCCGGTCGGCTGACAATAGCTGTGTGAAAACTCTGACTCTTAAGCAGGCGTGAATAGTAAATCAGGTCTATCGTTTCTATGCCTTCGTTCAGGAGAGCCTGTTCATAGCGTAGTTCCGGACTCTTGGTTTGATAGACAAATACCGTTCGATAGTGACGTGCGAGGAGTTTGAGAATCAACAACATTCGCGCGCTTCCTGCGTCGAGATCAGGTGTTGGAATCCGATCATCGAAAACAATTACTGCCTCTTCCGGTATTCGGTGCGCGGCCTTTGGAATGTTTCGTTTCTCATTTTGAAAGTGCTTGAGTTTTAGTACATCCTGCCACTTGTCGTAAAACTTCTGTCTATTGATCACTTGAAACTGCTTTACGCCGCTATTCACGTAGCGACCCGCAGTTACGCCTTCATAATGAATAATTTTCGATGCGGGTTGAAAGACTACCCTGTAGCCGGCAGCGCGCGCGCTAAAGCAGAGGTCAACGTCTTCGTAGTAAGCCGGAGCATAACGACGATCAAAACCACCAAGCTGGTCAAACAGTGCCTTTCTGATAAGTAACGATGCGCCGGAGCAGTAATCAACATCGCGAGCGAAAGTGAATCGATGATCCTCAAGTGAACCTCCCCACCCGTAGTGAAAAGCTTCCCCTGTATTCCAAACAATGGATCCAGCCTCTTGCACCTTTCCGTCCGGATAGAGGAGCAGCGAGCCAACTACGCCAATCTTTTCGTCACGTCCTACAGTCTCCACCAGCGTATCCAGCCATCCGGGCAAAACAATTGTGTCGTTGTTCAGGAAGACAAGAAATTGTCCGTGCGCCCAAGCTGCTCCTTGATTGGAGGCGTCTCCGAAGCCGCGATTATCCGGGTTGTCCAACACTTCAACCCAATTCGCGAAGTGCGAAAGGAGCGCTGCCGTTTCGTCAGTCGAAGCATTGTTGACGACGATTACTTCAGTCTCATTGAAATCGATCTCGGCAATCAACGAGCGGAGACACTGAAACGTGAACTCGGCTTTGTTGTAAACGGGAATGACGATTGAAGTTTTGATTCCGGTCGATGATCGGGTTGGAGGAACTGTCGAGTTGAGAAAATGCTCGACCTCGTCGAAATCAACGCAACCATCGCTCGAGAGCTTCGGAGTTTCAAATACCCAGGTGGGGAGTGTCGCCTCACGACGAAAAGGCTTCAACAGGCGTTTCAACGCCAACTTCGCCGGCAACGGCAATTTGCTTTTTAGCCAGGTCTTCATAGTTAGACGGAATCTGCACTTGGTCCTTGGAGCTTTGTACTTTGTTCACTACTTAACGACGCCGCTTCAATGAAACTTCCTCGTTCCGTCACTATGAAACCCAACACAAAGACACACAAACTAAAATCCCGACCCACTACTTCGAAAGTTCGGTAGTCTGCCAACTCAAAAGTGGAGCAATTGCACCGGGTCGCCTGTGTCGAGTTGCCTGCGTATCGTCCTCGGGTTCGAATACGTCGAAGTGAACAGTGTCGTCCGCCGCAAATACCACTCGATCATCCTTGATATCGAGACCCAAACTGCCGTAGTAACCACCCGTCTTCAATAAACCACCGGGTATCAAAATGCGGCTTAGAAACCGACCGGGTCTTCTGGTCTCTGCTTCCGTAGTCATAACGTCATAGTCAGACGTGGTAAAGACCACTTCGCCCTGGGCGTTGCGAACTATCAGAAAAAAACGCGAGCCGCGGAGTGGTTGCTTGATCAAATAGTCGATGTGAATGATAAAAGGGTCGCGACAGTTGATAGCACTTGTAGCCAAGTCGTTTTGCAGAATGTTCACACTATTGAGCGAAACCTCATCGACACTGTCGTCAGGGCGTGGCGACCAGGTAATCGGCGAATACATGTTGTTGCTGTGGTCGAGGTAATAGCGTGTTACGTCAGCAGTCACGCCTGACATTGCTACTGATCCTTGGTGCAACAGGATAGCTCGCTCGCAAATGGAGTTGACTGCATTGAAGTCATGACTCACGAACAAGACCGTTCGACCTTCACGCGTGACTTCGTTCATCTTGCCGAGACACTTCTTTTGAAATTCGACGTCGCCGACTGCCAGCACCTCGTCGACAATCAATATCTCCGGTTCAAGGTGAGCGGCGACCGCAAACGCCAATCGCACAATCATGCCGGAAGAATAGTGTTTGACCGGTGTATCGAGAAACTGTTCCGTCTCGGCAAACGCGACAATCTCGTCGAACTTGCGTTGAATCTCGACGCGCGTCATTCCCAGGATCGCGCCGTTGAGAAAAACGTTCTCTCGTCCAGTAAGTTCTGAGTGAAATCCCGTCCCTACCTCAAGCAAACTACCGACGCGTCCATTCAAGGCAACCCGGCCTTCTGTCGGTCTGGTGATTTGCGAAAGTATCTTGAGTAACGTTGATTTGCCTGCGCCGTTGCGGCCAATTATTCCGACCACTTCTCCGGGCGCCACTTCAAAACTCACATCCTTGAGCGCCCAAATCGTGTTTTCAGATCCATTGGATCGAAAGGTTCGGAACGGCGAACGCACGAGCGACGCTACAGCGTCGCGTAAGCTGTTATGTGACTGCGCACCGATCCGGTAACGCTTGCCCAGGCCCTCAACTGCGATGATCGGTTTCATATCTAAACTACATCCGCAAAACTGTCTTCAACGCGTCGGAAGGCAAAAAACGAAAGCACCAGAATGATGAACGTCACAATCACTGACACTAATGCGGAAGTCCTGTCCAATGGGGTGCCGAGAATTGCGGAGCGAAAGCCTTCGATAACTCCGGTCAAGGGATTGATGGCGAGGACCCATTTCCACTTGGGCGGCACAATGCTGGCTGGATAAATCACCGGAGAAGCAAAAAGCCAAAGTTGGACTAGAAATGGAATTGCATATCGTATGTCACGGTATTTAACGTTGAGAGCCGCCAGCCACATTCCTACTCCCAACGCGAGCGCAGTTGCCAGTACTGCGAAAAATGGGAGGAGGAGGACCTGCGAGGTCAGACTTATTTTGTAGTAGAACAACATTGGGCCTAGCAGTAGCGATGCGATCGCAAAATCCAGGAGTCCCGCACCCACTGCACCAGCCGGAATATAAATACGTGGGAAGTAGACTTTGCTGATCAGGTTGCTGTTACCAACCAGGCTCTGGCCGCTGTTTGTTATGGCGTTAGAGAAGAACGTCCAGGGAACCAGGCCGGCATAAGCAAACAATGGATACGGCACGTTATCGGAAGGCATTCGTGCGAGCTTGCCAAAGATCAACGTAAACAGAAGCATTGTGAAGAGTGGTTGAATGATCACCCATGTCGCGCCGAGTACCGTTTGTTTGTAACGAAGTTTGATGTCTCGCCAGGTGAGGAAATAGAGCAACTCGCGATAGCTCCATAACTCGCGAAGGTGTAGGCCGAGCGCTGAATCCCGGGAGTCGATAAGGATCTTTGCATCTGCAAAAACGTCCACTGTCGAGCTTGTTTCTAGTTTAGAACCGGAAGTCGCAGGTGTGGTCAGATTCGTGTGACTCTCTGTAGTTTTCACAGGCAAGAGTTGCGAGAAAGTTGGGTCGAAAGCGTCGCAGATGAAACAAATTTGGTACGAGCGAGTCTAGCCACCGCCGGAGAGTCACGTCAAGGAGGGTGATCGACGATGGTTGCAGATAGATGAGAGGAAGCAGGAGGCAGATGGCAGGTGGCAGGAGCAGGATGCAGGATGCAGGGCTCAGAAGTTAGTTTGCGAGGATCCGCAAAAGAACAGGAGAGGCGGCAAAGGCGCCAAAGATTTAGCTACGACAAACCTATTCCAACGCACCATAACTGCGCATCGCAGCGGACTGTTTGCGCTGCCGCATCCAGGACACGGCAGAATAAGGAAGCAGAAAGCGACCCATTATCGGTAACAATCGCGAAGCTTGCAGGCCGCTCAAGTTCTCGAAAAAGAGCTGCGCCGCTTTTCGCTTGTCGCCGATCCGAAGAAAGTCCTCCGCCCGATTAAACCGAATGTTCTTGATAAGCTTTTCCAACTCTGGTTGTTGAATGCCAAAGGATGGCGCGAGTCGTTGCAATGCTGACAAGTGCTCATCCAACATCATCTGTTGGTTGCGGCTCGCGTTTTTCTCGTGCTGTCGCCAGGCTGAACGCACGCCTGGATCAAAGGCAAATTCACCGTCAAGACTCAACTTCAAATAGAGCTCATAGTCTTCCAGTAGGGCCTTGTCGTTCCAACCATGACGTGCCAGCGCATTGCGAACATACAACACCGTGGAACTCATCGGGCCGATAGTTTGTAAAAGCATTTGCCGGACATCGCCGTCTTTGTAGTCTGCCCAGTCTGCCGTACAATCCACAACCTTGTTTTTCTCGTCGATAAAATAAGTATGACCGTAACCCAGGACAGCCGATGGTCGACTGTCAAGCAGCTTTACCCTGGCGGCCAGAAAATCAGAAAGCCACATGTCGTCCGAGCCCAGGTATGCGAAATAGTGAGCGTCCGTCAGACTAAGTGCCTGATTGAGCGTTGCAGACAAACCGCGGTTTTCTCTTGCAATCAGTTCGCACGCGAAAGGACAATCACGCAAGACTGACTCGATAATGCTTGTTGAATCGTCTTTTGATCCGTCATCGATCACCAGTAGTTTTGCAGGCCGCAAAGTCTGGGCAAAAATCGATCTCAGGCACGACTCGACAAACCTCGCGTGGTTGTAGCAAGGCACCACGACCGAAATGGAAGCCTCACTAACAAGGCTACGATCGAGTTGCTCTGGTATTTGAGGTTGCAAGATCAGGTCAGCGAAGTTGAATGTAAGCGTCAGCAGTTGCTTAACGCATTGGCCAAAGTTAAGGTCTGCACTTTAGTTTGCTATGAGTAAACGCGTCATTCTTTTTGGGCCACTACCGCCTCCGTATGGTGGAGTTTCAGTGCTCCTGAGTACTCTGTTTGAGCACTTAAAAGGCTCACCAATTTTTGTGTGGGCGCTATTTGGTAAGCAGTCAGACGATAGTCGAATCACGCGTTTTAATCACCGCCGTCTTGGTGTTCTAAAAGCTCTTGCCAAGCAGGGATACAAATCGCGCATCGTTGACTTCACTCATTTCCATCTCGAGTATCCAAATCTAATATTACTTCCAATCTGGTTAATCGCTAAGTCTCTTCTCCGTTTTGAGTGGATTAAGCATGTGAATGATGGGTCTCTGCCTGCGCGCTACGCGGGCTTTTCGTCTGCACAAAAAAGACGGTTCAGAAGGGCATTGACCGCGATCGACGAATACATTGCTGTTAGTGAAGAATTAAGAGATTGGCTTACGAAAGAAATCAAGGTCACGAAGAAGATCACAGTAATCCCAAGTCTCGTTAACATTACTTCCGACTCGCTAACTATTAAACTCAACTCCGAGACGGAAGCCAGACTCGGCAATTTCCTCAAACATCCGAAACGAATTTGCTCGATCGGTATTTTTATTCCTAGTTATGGCTTTGAGCACGTTGTGATGGCGGTTGAGAAACTGCGAACCGACGCAAACGAGGACATCGGGTTGTTGTTGTTGGACGGTTCATTTGCAAATGATCCGGAATACAAAAACCGAGTACTGGCGAACCGAGATTGGATCACTGTTTTGACTAATGTTCCGAACCCGGAGATCTACCAGTTGCTGCCGAGATGCGATCTGTTTGTGCGGGCCTTTGAAGCAGAGAGTTATGGCATCTCGCGAGTCGAAGCCATCTGGTGTGGAACGCCCGTGATTGCTGTTGATGTAGGTGAGACGCGTGGGATGCTGACGTATCGGTTTGGAGATGTAGAAACGTTGAGGAACCTGATCAGCGGGGTGTTGTTCGGAAACACAAAAGTTGAATTGGAGAGTTGGGCGAACCTCTTCCATGCTGAAGCAGAAGAGAACCTGAGACGATTTGTTGAGACGGTGCGAATTGATTGTCCCGTTAGTTCATTGACCTCCGTCGAAGAGAGCCGCCATACCGCGTGAGTCCTGATCAGATTTTGCACAACTAGAATTGTGAACAAGTAAGGAAGGGCGGCAACAAGGGAATCTCAGTGGGTTGAACAAGCTGGGAAGGGGGCAGCGGAAATTTGGACGCTTGGCAACGGTAATTCTGAGCGTGCCCCCGCTGACTCGCCATTGAAGCGCCAAGGAGTCAAAGCCGGATCTCAGCGGGGGCACGCTCCGGGCTGAATTTGCGACGCGTCCAATTCTCGCTGCCCCCTTCCCAGCTTGTTCAATCCACTGAGGCGCCCAACCCTTCCCAGCTTGTTCAACCCGCTGAGATTCCCTTGTTGCCTCCCTTCTTACTTGTTCTTACGTCTCAGTCTTACTTTGTTGGGCCACACGCTGCAGCGCTGTGACTGACCATTCGCCAATTCATCAGCACCCGCCACGCTAGCAACGGAATCATCACCAGCAACGGAACTACTAAGACGAACAAAGCATGCTCCCAGAAATCTGGACGATGGAAACTGCCATTCGCCAATGGAATCCCAAGCGTTGTCACGTAGTAGATCACGAGTGGGAAGATGCTCAGTTTGATTAGCGCATTCAGATCTGCTCGGGGTTTCTCAGTAACTAAGAAAAGAAAAACCAGGAAACCAAAATAGACCACGATCCCTTCGAGCCGGTGGATCTGATTGCCACTCAGCCCTCCAATATTTACCGGGTGTTGTTGTAACTCGAGTGCGATGCAGATCCGCACCGTGTTCGCGATCAGCGTCGAGACGTAAGCAGACAACGCCGCAATTGGAATGAAGCGCCAACTGAAACTGCCCCAACGTTGATTCCATAGTTGTTTCAATGCCAACAACAGAAACGACGTAATCAAAAAATTTACCCCGGCACATGAGGCAGCGATCAGGAAAGCGTGATCGCTGCTCATGTAACCGGCGTGTGATTCGAACGAAAACGTTCGACCACTCAGCAGTTGGGTTAGCCAGGTTGTCGGGCCCAGGATCCAACCCAACTCATCAACGCTGGCAGTTGAGTAATATCTTTTGAGCGCTAGAGCGCACAGCAATACTGCAAACAGCTGTGCGCTCCATTTGGTCCGCTTATTCATGACAATCGCCTTCCAAGCCAATTCATGCGGCGTCGGCCACGGAAGATCATGATCGAGGCGATTAACAAAGTGCCAACAATCAACCAGACGAGTTCAGGCTCACTTCCTTGTTCCGTTCCGCCAACTGCCATATCGCTAACTCTGATTGGCAGCGGCAACGGCTGATTGATGTCCTGTGCTGGTCCCAGCGTGTTCGTTACAACTTCGCGAACTGCGATGAACGAGGTGTATTGAGTTAACAAGTTGTATTTCAAACCGAGTGACGTGATCTCTTTGACCCGATCATCACGCACATTGCCGGAGCCGTAGTCGGAAAGCTCAGCAATTCGAGTACGCGCCCAAAGATAACGAAGAGCGCGATTGCTCTCGTCCGGTTGAAGACCGCTGATGTCGAGACGCGTAAGGTAATCGCCACGTCCTGATTTGCCTGTCAATTCGAACGTGCCAGTCACTGGGCCACGCCACTTGCCAAACAGGATTATTGGACGCTCGGCGAGCAAATCCGGGAAGTGGGTTGGCTGGACGTCGTAGGTGTCGAAGCCTGGCGACTTGACCTGGATATTGGTAAGTACCGGTGTCTGAATGTACTCACGAAACCTCTCAGCCATTGCTTCAGCCTCAGACTCTTTGCCTACTATGAAAGGTTCACCCATGCCAGCTTTCGCCATGCCCTCGATTAGGTAGCGATTTACTGACTCGCCGATACCAAAGGCAAACATATTGCTTTGGCCCAGGTTCTCGCGGATGTAATCAAACACACCCTCTTCGCCCGAAACATAGCCATCTGTAACTACAACGATGCTACGTGAAATGTCCTTCTGGCGCGGCATGCTCATCGCGCGTTGGACAGCCGGCAGCAATTCAGTTCCACCACTGCCGCGCTGAGCGTCCAAAAGTTGAAAAGCCTTCTCCATGTTCTCCTTATTAGCCGCTAGTGACGTTTCGGAAAGTACAGTTGAGTCGCCGGCAAACAGAACAACATTGAAAAGATCGGTCGGTCGCAGTTTGCCAATCAGATCTGATATTAGGTGCTTCGCAGTATTGAGCGGGTAGCCGTTCATCGATCCCGAAACGTCAACTACGAAGATATATTCACGCGGTGGGATTTCCTCCGTCGCCACGCGAGCCGGCGGTTGGGCCATGTAAAGGAAATAGTTTTCATCCTCGCCCTGGAATAGGAGCACGCCTGAAGTGATCTGGGCGCCGATTAACCGGTAGTGCAAAACGAAATCGCGATTACCCTGGAACGGATCCGAGTCGTCCATCGTCAACTGTGCAACGCTGGGGTTTTGGAACTGTGGAAATACTTGATGTGACGGACAGCTGATTTCCTGAATCGGGACGCCGGCAGCAATCTTCGCTGAGATGTGCAAGGTGCTGGTTGGCTTTTCACCCTGATGGAGATACGGCGTGTTGACAAATCCATCTTCGGATTTTGCTGTGGAATCTTTAGGTGACGGGTAACGCGGCCCCACAACTGTCGGAAACACAAACTCGTACGTGCCGCTCGTTGGCACTAACAACTCCGTATAGTGAAGTTCAATCTCGACCTGCTCTTGAGGCATAACGTTGGCGAGGTGCATCGAAAACACGTTGGGCCGGTCTTGTTCCAGCAACGACGCACTCTTGCCTTCTTTCTTGGCCTCTTCAAACTCCTTCTTGGCTATCTCCTTCTCCTTGATCTTGGCCACGATCACTTCGTCTCCAAGACGCATTCGCATTGCGTAAACAGCGGCGCGTGTGGATGCCGGAAATACGTACGACGCATTGATTGGTCGAACACCTTCATTCCTGTAGGTCTGCACCACCTTTACATCAGCAATAACACCCGAGATAGATATTTCCACTCGAGTATCCTTGAGCGGTAAACGGTCTATGCTCGGATCCCCCTGGACAAAGAAATAAGGCGCAAGAGTCTTATCCTCCTGGCTCTGCGCGTAGCCGGAAGTCGAAACGATTGCCAGAGCAAACAGGGCAAAACAAACATTTCGCAAATTGACTTGCATGGTATGCCTTTCAGGCGATTCCTCTCCTACTGGCGTTGTTAGGCCCGCCGGCCTTGTTAAAGCGTGATGGATCGTAGAAGAAGTGAGAGGTTTGGCTAAGGTTTCCTACCACAGGCAGGCACCGTACAGACCACAGTTGAGGGCAGGGAATGGCCGTGTTTTGGTGGGCGGTGGAGGTACGGTGAGAGGCCGACAGCTGGGTTCTTTAGAACAGGTAGGGAAGGGCGGTTTACCCGCGCTCCTGTTGATTCCAGCCCAAGTATTCTTTGGCGCCAGCGGGGGTAAACCGCCCTTCCTTACTTGTTCAACCTGGTCGCTCGAATGTTCCGGGCCCACAGTCACAAAATTGTCGGCCCTACATCCATGACCTTGTGATAGAGTGCCAGCCAATCGGAAACTGTCGTCGTCCGGTACATTCCAAAAACGTCAATAGGTGGAAAGGGTTTTCAATGACTGCTTCATTGTTAACGCGCAGGCAATTCGTCTGGAAGTGTGGGACTGGCGCAGTAGCTTCGACAGTCCTCGCTAAGTCGCTCGCGGGTTCTTCGTTGTTTCTACCTGCCAGTACAATGCAATTCGGCTACGCTTCTATCACCTGGAACGGCAACGACGCACAGGCAATCAAGGACATCTCCGAACTCGGGTTTCGCGGGATTCAACTGCGCAGCAACATCCTTCCCGAATACGGATCAAAGCCGGAGGCATTGCGTGCGCTCCTGGAACAAAACAAATTAGAGATGGTGGCTTTATCGAGCGGCGGTGTCGGCATTGCTCCGAATACTGAGGCCGACGAAATTGCCAAGCATGTCAATAACGCAAAATTTGTTAAGGCGGTGGGCGGACGGTATTTGCAAGTGACGGATTCAGCGCGCCCGAAGGATCGAAAGCCTGAAGCATCAGACTTCAAACAACTCGGACACGTCCTAAACGAAATTGGTAAACGAGCGCTGGATCTTGGAGTCCCGGTTGGCTACCACAATCATATGGCGAGTTTGGGTGAAGCTCCTGACGAAGTGGATCGCATAATGGACGCCGCAGATCCTCGTTACATCAAACTCGAGTTGGACATTGCTCATTATCAACAAGGTGGTGGCGATCCAGTTCGTGCCGTCGAGAAGTATCACGATCGACTCCTCTTTCTTCACATCAAGGACGTTGAGAGTCTTCCGAGTGTCGATGCCCGAGGTCGCTCTTACCGGTTTGTTGAATTGGGCCGGGGACGCGTAGATCTTCCCGGTGTTTTCGCAGCATTGAAAAAGGTGAAGTTTAATGGCTGGGCAATTATCGAATTGGACGGTGTGCCTGATCCGTCGCGGACGCCAAAGGAGTGCGCTGCGATCAGCATCAAGTACTTGAACGAGAAGCTTGGAATGAAGGTTAGCTAAAACAATGTCCGATATGCTTCAGCTTGTCGCATGGTCAGTCAGTCGTCAGTAGTCAGGATCAAAGTTTCGAATTTCGAGTTTCAAGTTCAAAGACCAATAAGTACTGACCACGGACCATTACTGACTACAACGACAAGCTAAAGCATATCGGACAACAGGAGAACAACATGTCTGACGCTAAAAACTCACGTAGGGATTTCATGAAGACGGCAACTCTCGGTGCCGCTGGTGTGATCGTCGCCTCGAAGGCATCGAGCTACGCGCAGATTCTCGGCGCAAACGATCGAGTACGTGTCGGCATCGTGGGCTACTCCGACCGTTGCCGTCAGACGTTGATTCCGTCGTTCCTGATGCACGCGAAAGAACTCAACTTCGACCTTGTGGCGGTTTCGGATATTTGGAACCGGAGGCGAGAAGAAGGTGCTGCGGCTGTCGGTAAACTCGTCGGACATGAGATTGCGAAAGCACGTAACAACGAAGAACTCTACGCCCGCAACGATGTCGATGCCGTGCTCATTGCAACGGCCGACTTTCAGCATGCGCTTCACGGAGTCGAAGCTGTTCGTGCGGGTCGTGACGCGTACGTCGAGAAACCGATGGCCAACACGATGGACGATGCGCGTGCGATTCTGAAAGCAGTTGAAGAGACAAAGCGTGTCGTACAAATCGGCAGTCAACGTCGTAGTGGCAGCAATTACATTCGTGCGAACGAGTTCATCAAGTCGGGTAAGTTTGGCGACATCGTGATGGTGGAGATGACCTGGAACGTCAATCAACCCGGCCGCTGGCGACGTCCTCAACTGGTAAAAGAAATTCGCAAGGAAGATACAGACTGGGATCGGTTCTTACTCAATCGCCGCGAGAAAGGTGCCAAGGCAGCCTGGGATCCGCGCAAGTATCTTGAGTTCCGTTTGTTCTGGCCCTACTCGTCGGGTATTCCTTGCCAGTGGATGTCGCACCAGATCGACACCGTGCATTGGTTCTCGGGCTTGCCTCATCCGCGCAGCGTCGTAGCGAACGGCGGAATCTATCAATGGCATGACGGGCGGCAGAACTTCGACACGATGACAGCGGTTTTTGACTACGGTCCGCTAAACGACATGTCGAAGGGTTTTCAAGTCGTCTACTCATCGCGCTTCAGCAACTCAGCCGGCGGAGTCAAAGAGTTGTACTACTCAAACGCGGGCATGTTGAATCTTGATACCAACAAGATCACGCCAGAAGGCGGGTTGAGAAAGAAGGAAGCGGACGAGATGCAGATGCAGCCGAATCTCCTGGGCGAGATGTCACTTGCTGACCCGGCCGCCTCGGCACCTGTTTCTACGAGCGCGAACACCGGGGCAGACAGTCTAACCGCAGCTCACATGCGCAACTGGATGGAGTGTGTGCGTAGTAGAAAGACTCCGAACGCTAGCGTGCAAGCAGGCTATAACCACGCGACTGCGATCAGTATGACAGTTGCTGCAATGCAGACCGGTCAGCGAGTTACTTTTGATGATGCAACTCAGAAAGTCGTCGTGAGTTAAGTAGAGGGTGGCAAGAATTGGACATCTCAGTGGGTTGAACAAGCTGGGAAGGGGGCAAGCGGAACTAGGACGTCTAAGGTATTGACCCCGAGCGCGCCCCCGCTGAGTCGCCAAATATCAATCTTAGCTGGTACATGTGAACCTCAGCGGGGGCGCGCTAGGGATCACTGAGGCAAGGCGTCCAACTTTCCGCTTGCCACCCTTCCCAGCTTGTTCGACCCACTGAGGCGTCCATTGTTTGCCACCCTTCCCAGTTTGTTCGACCCCAATGAAACGTGCATTCTGGCCACTCTTCCCCAGGTTGTTCAAACCACTAAGGTCACAGCTCCAGCAAGAATTGATAGACATGAGACCATGACAATGAATTCGACTGTTACAAAACTTACGTTGGCCACTCTTCTCGTTATTGTCTCCGCTACAAGTGCGTCCTTCGCGCAGCAACGCGGCATCACCATTGTCAAAAACGAAGCCGCACAACGCGTCGACGTGCTGATAGATGGTCAGCCGTTCACCTCGTACATCTGGTCCGACAAACTCAAAGTGCCAGTGTTATAT
>Ga0207691_10003532_pt1 | contig 15201 bp, 10 predicted proteins | sample KBSM13metaG_FD_184327 | JGI IMG/M metagenome (GOLD analysis project Ga0207691, IMG submission 184327) | Miscanthus rhizosphere microbial communities from Kellogg Biological Station, Michigan, USA - KBS M1-3 metaG (SPAdes) (version 2) | ecosystem: Host-associated > Plants > Roots > Rhizosphere >... | reverse complement strand
GTCCACCAGTAGAGGATGCGCAGACCCACAACGTGCTCGAGTCTTCGTCGGCAAGCACGCCAAGCACCGTCGAAAGGCCGTTCGCCTTCGGCTGGATCCAGACCTCGGCTTTCGATGACGAGGGCGTGGCGCGATAGACGCTATCCTGACCAAGACTGCCAAAGAACAGCGTGCCGTCCTTCGTTGACGTCAGGCTCTCTGGAAAGATGCGACCATCGGCAAACGCGATCTCAGTCCGATCGGCCGCCTGCAATGAGCAACCAAGGATCGCGGTCAGGGCGCAGACACCCGTCAGCATTTTTCGACGCATGATTTCTGTTTCTCCCCTTCGTTAGGACTTCCCATTGACTACGCTGTCGTGATTCGAGTGGCCGGTCACGACTCGCTCCTCGGAATGTAGAGACGGCCCCTGCCGCTCGGCTCAGGGCACGAATGGGTTGACCGGGCCGAGCGCCGGCGCCTGCGTCGCAGTCGCGGTAATCACCTCGGCCGCCTTCTCGCCGATCATGAAGACCGCGCTCGCGAGGAAGAACCCCGGAATGCGCGGGAAGACCGACGCATCGACCACCCGCAGTCCCTTGATGCCGTGAACTTCGAAGTTGGTCGAGAGCACTCCGCCGTCCTCGCGCCGGCCGATGCGACACGTGCCGGACGCGTGGTGTCCCCATGCCTGGTTCCTGATGAACTCGAGCAGCTTGTCGTCGGTTACATCATCCCCAGGCGTTTCTTCCTTCTCGATCATGCCTTCCTTCTTCAGGCCGGCCGCGAGCTTGCGCGCCAGCGCGACACCCGCCGCGACGGCTTTCAGGTCCTGCTTGCGGGCGTCGGTGCCTTCGTCGAAGTAGTGGAAGTTGATCGACGGGGGCACGCGCGGATCCTTCGACGCGAGCGTGACTTCTCCGCCCGTGTTGTTGGTGTGCGCCTTGAGCACGATCCATGTCAGGCAGTTGGGATTTTGCGCAAGCAGCGACGAATACCCCGGGAAGTACCCTTCGAACCGGCCGATCACCGAATAGAGGAACAAGTCCGGCGAGAACGCCGCCGGCCCCGAGCGCGCAACGACGGATAGCACCGTGCCGTTGGTGTCGTAGACACCGCTCTTGTGGTCGGCCCAGTCTTTGTACTGCGGATCGGCGCGCGTGAACGTGGCGCCCTCGAGCACTTTCCACGCGGGAAACTTCATTCGGTTGACGACGGCCACTTCGTAGCGATCCTGAAGGTTCCTGCCGACACCGGGAAGCTCCTCGACGCACGTGAGCCCCTGCTTCTCGATGTTCGCGCGAGGTCCGATGCCGGAGAGCATCAACACCTGCGGAGTGTTGAAGGCACCGCCTGCGAGGATCACCTCCCTGGCGGCAAACACCTGTTTCGTCTTGCCGGCCGCCGTATTCTGTCGAGGGTGCGCACCGTACAGCCGTTCGCCGCTCTGATACTCGACGCCGATGGCTCGCTTCTCTCCATCGAGCAGCACACGGGTCACGAGCGCGTGCATCTGAATCTTCAGCTGATTCGGAAGACGATCCGCGACCTCGAGCACGCGCTCACGTGTTCCAACGCGGCGATGGTCTTTCGTCGTCAGAGGTGTGTAGCGCAGACCGATCGTATCTTCGGTGACCACACGCCAGTCGTTGGGATCGAGCTGGCTGTCGAGACGTGCCTGCCGATCCTCGTCGGTCACGGCAACCTCGGGACTGCGCAGCGCCGTTTTGGCCGTGTCGAGCAGCATCTTGCGAAAGTCTTTGTCCCTGAACACCGCGAGCGGCGTCGCGCTCTCCGTCCGAAGCCAGCCTGACCATCCATGCCGGCTCGGGTTGTGACCCGGACGACTCGTCGCGCGTTCGTCCGGCCGATGTTCGCAGCGCTCGAGACGTTCGAAGTACGAGCGCATGTTCTCGGCGCGCCAGCTCGCGTCGCCAGTTGCATCCGCAAGCTGATTCCAGTCGGCATTGTGCGGGTAGATCAGGATCATCGCGTTGTGCGCGGTGCAGCCCCCGAGCGTGCCCGCCCGCGGATAAAGGACACCGTCCACCCGCTTGCCCTCGAACGTGCTCCGGTACTTCGGGTCCTTCTCTTGTCTCGCCTGATCTTCGTAGTGCCTGACGAAGAAGTCCCAGCGGATGCCGTCATTCTCCGCCGAGAGCGGATGAAACGCCGGCACGTCGTAGTCGTCCGGCAGACTGTTGACGCCGGGGGTCTGAGGCGTGGACCCGACCGTCTTCCTCGGATCACCACCCGCTTCGATCAGCAGCACCCGGAAGCCTGACTCGGCGAGGCGCGCCGCTACAGTTCCGCCTCCCGCGCCGGAGCCAACGACGATGTAGTCGGCGTCGTAGGTGGCGGGCCTGGGTGTGACTGTTCCTGTTCCCACTCTGGGCCTCCGGGCTACATGGTCTTCAGGAATCCGATGAGATCGCGCTTCTCAGCGTCACTCAGGCCGGGCTCCTCGGTGTAGAGATTCGTCCCGAAGTAATGGCCCTTGTTGATCACGAGGTCCGGGCAATTGCTCATCGAGAGCATCGTTTCCAGCACGTTGCGGTTGCCGAACGCATCGCCGCCGCGTTTGAGCTCTGCCTGGATCTGCTTGAGCAGGGTGAGGAGCTTCTGGCGATGTTCTTTCTGCTGGTCCTGCGGCAGGTCGGCCCCGAGGAGGTCCATGCTCGTGATCAGGCTCACCGGTGTGCCCTTGGGGATCGGACCAATCGACACTTCGCCGTCACGGAACAAGTACGGGAACAGACGCCGACCAACTCCAAGCAGTGGACGCAAGCCGTCGGGCAGATAGCCTTCCGGCACTCGAATGAAACTATCCGCTGTTGTTCGCTGAATCCAGCCAACGCCGGCCCCTTCGATCTTCAGACCCGTAAACAGCTCGTCGTTGCGGCGACGCTCCGGCCAGAGCATCTGCTCGATCGAGGCCTGAAAGACTTTCATCCGTGCTTCAACCGACGGGCTCGGATCAAACGGACCGACCGAGTTGTTCTGGAGGAACGGCGCCGTGGCCCAGAGGCTGACGAGCGATGCCGGTCGAGTGAAGCCGCGCCCACCACCCTTCAACGTGTAGGGGTACTCCGCGCCGCTCAACGGATGCCGCAGTTGGACCGAGCCGACCGGCGGCAGCTCCTTGTAGGACTGCGACGAGAAGTTGTCCCAGATATTGCCCGCGATGGCGTTGGTTGCGATCGGGCTGCAGATGTTGGTCTGCATCAACGTCGAAGGGACGCGAAGCTCCGTCGAGAGGAAGTTGTCCTTCAGGAAATCGTCGGCGAGGACCATCTCGCGCATCGGCGCCTTGAAGGCATCGGTCTTCGTCCACGCCCAGTAGCGGTCCCAGCACGACAGGTAGTTCTTGCCGTTGCAGTTCTCGAGGTCGAGGTCCACGGGCAAGGGCGGAATCTTGCTCGAGTGGCATCGCGCGCAGCGTTCGGCGAAGACCGTCTTGCCGCGACGAGTGGACGCGGCGTCCTCAGTCAGATACGACGACCCGTTCGGCGCATCTTTCAGATAGTGCGGATCGGTGGTCGCGAGGAAGAAGCTCGCCATGTCGGGCGTCTGCCGCTCGATCGCCTGCCAATAGACGGAATTCTTTCGTGCGTCCGCGACCTTGATCGGCGAAATCTGCTGACCGCCGATCAACGGACGGAAATGCAGCAGCCACTCTTCGCTGAAGAGTCCGATATTCAGATACACGCGATTGAGCGCCCCGAGTGCGCCCACGGAATCCGATCCGTCTTTCAGCACTCGCGGCGTCCACGTCGTCGACGGCGGCGTGAAGAACTGCGCGAGCGGGTCTGACGGAGGAACGAATTCATTGAACTGCTTGTTGTCGAGGCCGCCGCCGCTGAGCGTCTCCTTGCCCCACTTCTTCGCCAGCGTCATCCGCGGGCGCAGGTAGTACACCGCGTTCATCGTCCGCGGGTTGTTGATGTTGTCGGTTGAGACAAGCGACGTATCGAGTGTTCCCGGCAGCGACGTGTGGAGCGCCTGAAACAGAAAGCTCTTCTCGTTCGTCGTCGCTTTCCAGTCGAACACGCGATCCCACCAGAAGAACTGGGCGCCGACATTCGAGCTGAGATTGGCCCACTCCGGCCTCTCGGGATCCTTCGGGGGCTTCACCGGGTTCGGGCCGACGTGGCAGAACGCACACGACATCGCCACGCGGTATGGCTTTACCAGGTCGCGTTGCTCGTAATAGGACTGATCGCGGTAATAGCGTTCGGAGTCCCAGGCTCGGCGCGCCTTGTCGTCAAAGTCCGGGTTGGGGAAGAGTCGCAATCCGACGATGCCGGAGGCTTCGCCGTAGTACGAGCCGACGGGCACGGTCTTGCCGCGAGCGCCAACCTGAACGCCCTTGTACTTCTCCTCGTTCTCGAAGGGATCGGGCTTGCACTTCGGATCGCGCACGTCGAGCCACAGCCCGTAGCGATTCGGATCCGGGCCCGTGGCTTTCGTGAAGCATGGCTCGTTCACGAGACCGAGGTACGTCCAGCGCGTGTCGCGCGAGTACGGCAGCGTCGGATGAGAGGACACCGTCTTGAGAAAGTCCAATGAGCCGAAACTCTCACGCGAGAGCACGTCCCAGAGTCGATCGTTGCCGCCGGTCCACACGATCCACATGTTGCGGCCCTGGACTTGCTCCTTCGTCAGCTGTACGGCACCGTCCATGTCGTGGAAGTAGTCCTCGTCGGCGGCTGGGAAGCTCTCGACGGTTCGTTTCGCCAACATCGCTTCGTCGAGCACGGTGCCGGCCTTCGGCTTGCCGCCTCCGCAGGCCATCGTGCCGATGGCGGCGGTCAGCATCAGACTGTGCGCGAAGACATTCCTGCGGCGTACGTGCATTGAAGCAACCTCGACTCGGCTGAGCTTAGGAATGCAGTGTCGAGCTCGGCCGTCGACCGACGTTATCGGTCGCAGCGAGGGTCTCGACACATTGCTGAGACAGGAGTCTACACTGCAGTTCGCTTGTGTTGGTGCCTTTGGCAAGCGAGTGTGTGCATCACGCGGAGGGACTGCGATGAATTCAGCAGGCGGCTTCACGGCGGCTCGAGAGTATCCATTGTGGGATGCGATCTTCGGACGACGATCGCGCAGGGTCGCAACGGGCGCGACGTTCCGCTCCGGCTCGCTGTCATTCCAATCGAAGCTCGCGCCGCAGCCGTTGTCGCGCCTCGAGGAGGCGATGCTGATCGCGGCGACCGGTATCACCGGCCTGCCCTATTGGGACAACCCGTACGAGACGAACGAGGGCACGCCGCTCCTCGGCACGCCGTGCGTGGAAGGCACCGGCCGCGCCGCCGGCAGTCCCGACAACGCGCAAAGCACGGTCTTCTTCATGTGGAACGACGACGGCACCTACATGTTGAAGAAGCCTGAAGGTCCTGCCGCGCGCACGAACGTGCGCACGATGTCGGCCGATGATCTCATCGCGCATGCCGAGCGCTGCAAGGTGAAGATTCGGGACGGCCGCCTCGACTTCCCGCGTGACTTCCCCGCGTACGCCAGCGGCAACCGCTACGTCTCGAACGTGCCGGGCAGCACGATGTTCATGCCGGTCACCGAGGTCACGCGGCAGTACATCAACGGTCTCTTCTATGTGCTCGCGCAGGCGCCGGGCCGGCGGCCCGTGTTCGTGGACGACTTCAATTTGTTCCTGCCCTGCGGGTGCGAACGGTTCATCAAGTCCAGGTTCCTCAACAAACAGCTCCCGATCCCACTGAGCTTCTACGCCAAAGGGCGCACCGAGTACGAAGCGATGCTGCTTCTGCAGAACCTGGCGCTCGTGGCGCAGAGCATGGGCCTTGGCGGTTGGATTCACGCTGCGTTCGAGAACACCATCCTCCTTGGCGGGTATCCGGAGATCGGGCCCGGCCTTGGTTTCCGATTCGAGCGACCGAAGAAGAAGATTCGATTGCCGCGACCGTATCCTGCCGGTCAGCCGAACCCGGTCGGGCTCGATGGTGTGCTGCAGTCGTATGCGCCGCCGTACTTCAAGGACACGGACGCAGCGATCGACGCGATTCTGGCCGAGAAGTACGGCCCGTCAGGGCTCTATCACGATGGCGCGAGCGCCGCGCCGGGGATGAAACCCGACGCGGCCGCGGCATTTGCGCGTGAGGCGCCGCATGTCGAGCCCGAAGTCATCGAGGTCGTGCGCACGATCTGCCGGTATATCTGGAAGACTTACGGCCGGTTTCCGGCGCACTGCCACGCCATCGATTCAGCGGGCATCTGGATGCAATGCCATCACATCGACCCGGAGTTCTACGAGAAGTACTTCATGGAGGCGTACTCGCCAACGCAGGCGGCGCATGCGAAAGCGTGGCACGGGACCGACTGACGCGGGCTACCAGAGCGTTTTCTAGATCGGTGCAGTTTCTCCCAGGCACGCCGATGGCGGTCGATGCAATGGCGATGCGCTGGGCGTTCGCTCCGATTCGGCGCCGCGGCAAAACGGCGCGTCCGCGCGTGCAGCAGCTGACGGCGGCGGCTGAGATGATCCGCGCGTCCGTGACGAATCGTGTCGACAACGGGGAATCATTTCGGCGCGACGCGTCATCGTTAGCGCGACCGGCGCAAGCGAGCGACGCTGCACTACATACAAATGCAAAACGCTAGGCGCTGAAGATCGCGCTGCAGGCGCCGTCGACGTCAGCCGGCAGGGTCTTCTCGCCCGCGAGCCCTTTGCGGAACGCGAGCTTCACCTGATCCGCGTACTGCCGATACGCATTCTGTGCCGTCTGTGCCAGGCGCGTACCCTTCGGCAGGCTGAACATCTCGTCGAGCTCGCGATCCCACTGGATGACGCCGATTTCCCGCAGGCTGCGGCGGTTCGGCGCGAAGTCGTGGATGCCGAGCGCGATACCCGCGAGCGAGTTCAGCAGGCGGCACTCTTTGAGCACGCGCTGCCCTTCGAACGCGGGATCATTTGCCTGCGTGGCTGCCGACGCCGCCCCCATCAGTGGCATGACGATCGACTGCACGCCTGCGGCGTCGAGCGCGGCCAGACAGCCAGCGATGCCTTTGCGCACGCGGTCCTGCGCGAAGAGCTCGCGTCGATCGATGGCGCCGCCCTTGGCGAATTCGGTCGCGACCAGGCAGACGGTTCTTGGAAATGCTCCGCCCGACTCCTTGCCCTGACGAGACAACTGCGCGACGAACCAGTCGGTGCCGATGCTCAGTAAGCCGGTGTCCCCATCGGAGGCGGTGGGTGTCTGCTTGCGCCGGGTCTCAATCTGGTTTTGCAAACCGCGCATGGCGGACGACTGCTTGCGGACACGCTCGATCAGGACCCGCTGCGTGGCCGGCGACGCAGCGGTGATCATCAGATCGGTATTGGTCGGAACGATGGCCGCGTCAGGCCGGAATCGAGAGGTGTCGAACGCGCGCTCGAGATCGCCGCCGGTCAGATACACCTGCGCAGGGAACGCGGCGCCAGACGTCGGCGGCACTTCCGATGTGGCAAAGCTCAGCGCGATCTCTTCGCCGCGCTTCTGGTCGTCGCTGAACATAGCCGCAACAGGTCCCTGTTGCGCCGATGCCAGGCACACGAGCGTTGAGAAAAGGACTCCGACCAGGAGTAGAGCACGGCACGCACTGGTGGTACCTCGACCCATAACACGACGCTCCTCGTTCATCGGCGCAGCACAGCCATTGTAGGCGAAGCGCGTCACCGAGCGGGCGCCACCATCTTCGTCACGCGACCAACGCTCGTATCGCCCGCATACAGGTTGTCCTCCTTGTCGAACACCCAGTAGCTGGCTTCGATGAACTGCCCCTTCTCGATCCCCATCCCGTTGCCGATTGCGCCGAGCACCTTGCCATTGCGATCGAGTTTGAGGAACTGGCCATCCTGCCCGGTGGCCATCCACGGGTTGCCATGCGAGTCGAAGTTGATCGCGCAGACAAGGTTTCTCATCTGCAGCGTCTTGATGAATTTCCCATCGCTCGAATAGACGACGATCCGATACTCTTCGCGGTCGCCGATCCAAACGTCGCCGTTGGTGGGATCGACTGCCAGGCCATGAGCCGAGCTGAACTTTCCCTGACCCACCTCATTGCCGAACCACTGATTGACGAATTTGCCGTTCTTGTCGAGGTGAATGATCCGTGCCACGCCCATCGTGTTGGCGGGATCGTCTGACTCGGTGTCGTTCGGGCTCTCGTTCGCATGTCCTTCACCGATGTAGATGTCGCCATTCGGAGCGAATGCCACCATCACCGGCTGCCACAAGAGACGCTGGCCCTTGCTTTCGTCCCAGTCACCCCTGCGTCCCGGCGTGCCGAAGGTCGAGAGCAACTTCCCATCCGGACTGATCTTCATCACCGTCGCTCCATTGGCGGCGGTAATCCAGACGTTGTCCTCGGCATCGACGGCCATGCCATGCGCCTTGTCCTGGTAACCGATAACGTCAGCACCGACCTGACGAATCAACTTGTAGTTAGGATCGAACTTGAACAGCTGCGGCTTCCCTGCGTCTGCTCGCTGAAAAGCCCAGAGGTTGCCTTTCGAGTCGAGCGCTACCGCCGGAACTCCGCCCGGCCCCGGAGGCAGCACATACGGATACGTGAATGCGTATCCCATCGTCTGCTTCCACTGAACTCGCTGCAGTGTCTGACGACTCCGTCCCAGACGATTTCCACAGAGCGGCGAATGGCGGCACGGTGGCGTCTCTGTTCCCAGCAAGGCCGGTGCTGCGGAAGCCACTGGTTGGGTGCCGCGAGGAAGAACAGTGACCTGCCCGGTGGCGTCCACAGACGTTCGCCCGGTCGGATCGGGAAACGATCCCTGGAGAAACCACGCGGGCGATCCATCGACTGCCGGCCCCTCGGTTGCCGGATGCGATTGGGTGAGTACTCGCGCTCCGCTCACCACCACGCCGAGGACGATCGCGACACGGGCAGCGAGGATCCGTCGCTTCATGGTCACCTCTCTTACGCAGTCGCGATCCGCTTACCCCCCAGCACGGTTCCAGCCGGGAAGAACCGCTGTTTCCCCATGATCGTGCCCTTGTAATTGTCGAGGAACTCGAACGTTCCTTCGCGCAGTTCGAGCAGCACCACATCTGCCGGCGCACCAACGTTGAGCGTTCCGCGGTCGTTGAACACGGTGAACGTCCGCGACGGATGAAGCGTCGCGCACGCGATCGATTCGCTCACCGACATGCCATAGCCGAGCAGCTTCGACATGCAGTTGGGAAGATCGATGACACCGGTCGTCTTGCTGTTGACGTTCCAGTCGGTCGAGAACGTATCGGGCCAGAAGCCGGCCTTCATGATCGTACCAATGGTGTCCCAGCGCATGTGGCCAGTCTGACCGTTGCCGATGTCGAACCAGACGCCGCGCCGCCGCGCGGCCAGCACTTCTGGAACGATGTGACCGCTCTCATCGACGATGGCGTTGGGTGGCGGCGCGAAGAGATGCGTCACGATATCGCCGCGCTTCAGGAGGTCCACGAGCTTTCCGATCGGTGAGATCGTCTGACCCATGTGGATCATTACCGGCAGGTTGAACGCCGAGGCCACTTCCTGCGCGCGGCGCAGCACTTCGTAGTCGTTGTTTCCCGCGACCTCGCGCGACAGCCTCGCCTTTACACCGACGACGAAGTCGCGATGCTTCGCGATTGCGTCGCGTGCGGCGGCTACATCGGCACGGGTGAGGTCCATCGTGTCGCCTTCGGGCAGGATGCCGGCGCGGCCGATGTTGATCAGTACGCGTCCCTGTTGCGGCGACGATCGCGCCACGTCGACAATCTCGGCGATGTGGTCGGCGCCTTGCGATCCGGCGTCGATCCATCCGGTGACACCATCGCGCAGCACCAGGCCCGGACTCTCCGCGGTTCGGCCGGTGTGTGTATGGATGTCGATCAGGCCGGGCACGACGAGCTTGCCGCGCGCATCGATGGTCTCGGCAGCGGCAGTCGTGATGCTCGGTTCGACTGCGGCAATGCGGCCGCCCGCGATCGCGACGTCACGCACGGCATCGAGCCGCACCGAAGGATCGATGACGCGTCCACCTTTGATGAGCAGGTCGTACTTCGATGCCTGCGCAGCGAACGCCATCGGATTGCGTGCGAGCGTCACCGCACCCGCGACGGCAGCTGACAGGAACTGGCGCCGGTCCACCATCTCGCCTCCTAGTTGGTAGGTGGTTAGTGGTTAGTGGTTCGTGGCCAGAACTGAACTTGAATCAACCACCAGCCACCGTCCACCAACACCAACCTTAAGGTGAGGGAGATTATGGATCCTTATCGAACGTCCACGTGCCGGACAATGCAACGCCTCCGCGCGTGGGCACCGGGAAGAACGTGAAATCCTGTCGCCCGTGGCGGCCCACCACGGTCCAACCGGCCGCCATGCCCAGGGCCGATCCAAAGAGCACGTCGCTCAGGAAATGACGGTTGTCGGTGAGGCGGCTGGCTGAGACATAGCCAGCGACCGCGAACATCGGCCAGCTGGCACGATACCCAAAATGCCGCTCGAGGACGGCGGCCGTCGCGAACGTCATTGATGCGTGGCCTGAGGGAAACGAACAACACTCGCCGGTCGGGCGGTCGCGCCGGACCGAGACCTTGATCCCGTAGGTGAGTGCCTCCGTCACGAGGTTGGCGCGAAGGAGATCGAAGCCGAGATGTGCCACCTTGTTGGTGTGTGTGCCGATCTCCGGTTCCATGAAATAGCGCCCGACGACGTAGAGACCGACTGCAGCGCCGCCCTGGACCCACGCGTACCCAAGCCACTTCCCAGGCGTGAAAAACTTGTCGAGTGCATCCGCGTCCTGAAGGGACTCGTTGATCTCATCGTCGAAGGGATAGGCAATGGCAGCGGCTCCCGCGCCGATGCCGAGAATCACCCATGTAGACTTCCGCTTCGGGAAGGCCGCGAAATCGCTCATGGTGCTGTGGAAGAGCGAACCCCACCCCGTGTGCTCCGGCTGAGGGAGCGTTTCGGGCTTCACCAGATCCTGCGGTGTCGTTCCGTCGCCTTGGGCAGCCGGGGCCGATTCATTGCCCTGCGCCACCTGGGCCGAGACGATCGTGCGTGCGCCATCACCGGCCAGACACACTGTGGCAATACACGTCACCGCCCAGCGACAAATCGCCATAAGTCGATGCTACAAGGAAAAAGATGAACGCCCGATGACATATGTCATCGGCAGTTCATGATCGACTTGTCACCATGAGCTTCCGGGTTGACAACTCAACAGGCACAGGAACACGCTCGGTGATCGCGACCGACAGACGATGCGGATTCTCCTCGTTGAAGACGAACCACACGCGGCACAGATGCTCGCCAAGGGCCTGCGCGAGGAAGCCTACGCCGTAGACGTGGTCGGGGATGGCGAGAAGGCCGTCTATCAGGCGACGATCACCGACTATGACGCCATCATCCTCGACGTGATGCTTCCCTTGCAGGATGGGTTCTCGGCCTGCCGAACGATCCGGCAGGACGGCTCCTCAGTGCCCATCCTGATGCTGACCGCGCGCGACGCCGTCGAGTCACGGATCGACGGACTCGATAGCGGAGCAGACGACTACCTCACCAAACCGTTCGATTTCGGTGAGCTGCTCGCCCGGCTGCGGGCGATCATTCGCCGCGGCCGGCGTCCACCGACACCATCGATCCTCCGGGTGGGACCGATCGAACTAGACACACGCGCGCGCCGTGGCCGCCGGCGCGGTCAACCGCTGATCCTGACGGCGCGTGAGTACGCGTTGCTCGAGCACCTGGTGCTTCACGCGAACGAAGTGGTCGGTCGCGCCGCACTCGCCGAACACGTGTGGGACGCACCGTTCGAGGCGATGTCCAACGTCATCGACGTCTGCATCCAGCGCCTGCGACGTAAGATCGACGAACCTGGAAAGCCGTCGTTGATCACGACACGCCGCGGAGAGGGATACATGGTGTCCTCCGACGAGACCTCTCCGCTCGAGCCTTCATGACCTGGTCGATCCGTGGCCGATTGACGGCGTGGTACAGCCTCCTCGTCGTGGTCGTGCTGGTTGCGGGCGCCGCGGCGGTCGTCGTGGTGCAGGATCGGCTCGCACTCGAGCGGCTGGACGGCGAGCTCGAACGCCTGATGCTCACGCTCGAAGGCGTGATGCGAACCGAGTTCGGCGAGGGGCTGACGCTTCAGGGTGCCGCCGACGAAGCCAGCAGCGAGGTCGTCGCCCCCGATCGAACGCTGGTGCTCACCGAACCAGACGGCGATCTGCTGGCGGTGTGGGGCCGACCGCTCGCCGCGGCCTGGCGGCCGCCGATCGATGCCCCGTCAATCGCGACAGTGACGCTCAACTCGATGCGGCTGCGCGCGCTCAGTCGGCCGGTGACGCACAACCAGCATCGCTACGTCGCTGCCGTCATGGCGTCGCTGGAAGACAGCGAGTCCGAACGTGAGCGACTGCTCCTCGCGCTTGGTGCCGGCGTGTTCGTCGCGCTCATCGTGGCCACGGTGGGCGGCTGGGTGGTCGGACGTCAGTCGCTTCGACCGCTGGCAGTTCTGGCGAGCCAGGCGAGCTCGATCACGGAGCGCGATCCCAACGCGCGGCTTCACACACCCAATCCCGACGACGAGCTCGGCCTTTTTGCGCGCGCGTTCAACGGTCTTCTCGATCGCCTCGCGACGGCGCTCCACGGCCAGCGCCAGTTCATGGCCGATGCCTCGCACGAAATGCGGACGCCGGTCTCTGTCGTCCGAACGACCGCTCAAGTCACGCTCGCACGGAGCCCGCGAACCGAACAGGACTATCGCGAATCGCTCGCGATCGTCGAAGAGCAGTCTGCGCGACTGGCGCGTCTCGTCGATGCGATGTTCCTGCTGTCACGCGCCGAGGCGGCCGGAATTCCGTTGATACACGAACTGCTGTATCTCGACGACCTGGTCGGGGATTGCGCTCGTGCGCTTCGCGTGCTGGCGAAGGAACGCGGCGTGGACGTTCTCACATGCGGAGATGCGGAGGTATCCTTGACCGGCGACGGCGGACTGCTTCGTCAGATGGTGAGCAACCTGCTCGACAACGCGATCCGTTACGCCAAAGGAGTGGTGACGGTCACCGTCGCTCGCGCGGCTAACGGCGAAGCCACCATTCGTGTGTCCGATGATGGCGACGGCATTCCGCTCGGGCACCAGACTCGCATCTTCGATCGATTCGTTCGTATGAGCCCGCGCGCGAGCGGGGCCGGACTTGGCCTACCGATCGCACGATGGATCGCAGAGGCGCACGGCGGGACGCTGCTCCTGGAATCGAGTGGCCCCACCGGCAGTTGTTTCATCGTCACGCTGCCGGCGTGATCTCAGCGTGAAGATGACTGGACGATGACAGGGCGGCCGCATCCAGCGCGCTAAATACGAGCGGGCCCGATTTGAGAGGAGGTGGCCATGTCATCGTGAGGTCATGAGCGGTACCGCATGATTCACGCGCAATGGGACCATCTCGCCCGCGATGAGGCTGATTCTGGAAGGAAGGTCATATGCGGAAGCTGATAGCTCTTGCCGGATATCTCGCCGCTGCTGCCATCGTCCTGTACGCGGCTGATCCCAACTATCAGGTTGTGAATGAAATCAAAATTGGAGGTGAAGGCGGATGGGACTATCTGATCCTCGATGCCGACGCCCATAGGCTGTACGTGTCGCACGCCACTAAAGTCGTCGTCGCCGACGTCGATACCGGCAAAGTCGTGGGCGAAATTCCCGACACACCCGGCGTGCACGGATTCGCGCTGGCGTCCGAGCTCGGGCGCGGGTTCACGAGCAACGGCCGCGGAAATTCGTCGACGATCGTCGATTTGAAAACACTGAAGCCACTCGGCACAGTACCGACCGGCGCCAATCCGGACAGCATCCGGTATCTCCGGAGCCGAAAGGAAGTCTGGACATTCAATCATACGGGCGGGTCGATTACGGTCTTCGATCCCATGAGCGCCAAGGTCATCGCGACGATTGAGGTCGGAGGCGAGCTCGAAGAAGCAGTCGAGGATCCGACCGTGAATCGTGTGTACGTGAACGTGGAAGACAAGGGCACGATCGCCGTCGTCGACACCGTGAAGCACACGATGGTGACCACCTGGCCGATCGCGGACTGCGAAGGACCGACGGGGCTGGCGTTCGACGCCAGGAATCACCTCCTGCTGAGCGCGTGCGACGAGAAAATGGCGGTGATCGACAGCACGTCGGGTAAGACGGTGACCAGTTTCCCGATTGCCGGTCGCGTCGACGGCAACGGATTCGACCCCGCAACCGGATTGGCCTTCGCCTCGAGCGGCACTGGTGTCCTGACGATTGCGCACGAGGACGCGCCGAACAAGTTCACCGTGGTTCAAACGGCGAAGACTCAGCCGACGGGCCGGACGATGTGGCTCGATCCGTCCACGCATCGTGTCTACGTGCCTGTGGCGATGACCACGCCTGGCCCGAACGGCCGCGCCGGGATCGTGACTGACACGATGAGGGTCCTCGTGCTCGCCGAGAAATGAGCACTGTGAAGGGCCGGTCCCTCATTGCCATCCTTTTTGTCGCGGCATTTGCCTCTGCGGCGACTTCTGGACAGCCTTCGCCTCCACTTCCCAATAGAGCGGATTCGCTGAAGTTTGCCGCCATTGGCGACAACGGCACCGGTGATCGACCCCAGTTCGAGGTTGCACAGCAGATGGATAAGGTGCACGCAACATTTCCATTCGAGCTCGTCATCATGCTCGGGGACAATATGTACGGTGGCCAGCAGCCGGCTGACTTCATCAAGAAATTCCAGGAACCGTACGCCCGACTGCTGGCGGCAGGCGTCACCTTCCACGCTTCTCTCGGTAACCATGACCGGCCAGAGAACGTCTCGTACAAGCCCTTCAATATGAATGGCGCTCGCTACTATACGTACGCGCGCAAGAACGTCCGTTTCTTCGTTCTGGATACGACGCAGATGGATGCCAAACAAGTGGCGTGGATCGACGCAGCCCTTCAAGACGCAAAAGAGGACTGGAAGATCAGCTACTTTCATCATCCTCTGTACTCGAACGCGGCTCGTCATGGTTCCTCGGTCGACTTACGCGTGATCCTGGAGCCCATCTTCGTCAAGCACGGCGTCGATGTCGTGTTCTCCGGGCACGACCATGTCTACGAGCGACTGAAGCCTCAGAAAGGGATTTTCTACTTCGTATCCGGGGCGGCGGGACAACTTCGACGAGGCAATATGAAGCCGACTGACCAAACCGCTG
>Ga0207691_10003531_pt1 | contig 15208 bp, 8 predicted proteins | sample KBSM13metaG_FD_184327 | JGI IMG/M metagenome (GOLD analysis project Ga0207691, IMG submission 184327) | Miscanthus rhizosphere microbial communities from Kellogg Biological Station, Michigan, USA - KBS M1-3 metaG (SPAdes) (version 2) | ecosystem: Host-associated > Plants > Roots > Rhizosphere >... | reverse complement strand
AAACAGGGCCGCCAGCACGCTGAAGCCACCGTACAGCCAATAAGCGAAACCGTGGTTGAAGGCGGCAGTGAGAGCCGTGTTGCCGTCCATGATGTTGAACGTCACGGTCACCACCCAGTTCATGAACCACTGCGCGGCCACCGCGATGGCCATGGCCTTGTCGCGGATGGAGTTCGGGAAGATCTCGGCGAGCATCACCCACACCACCGGGCCCCATGACAGCGAGAAGCCCGCGATGTAGATGCAGACCACCACCAGGGCGCCCAAGGCCACGGAGCCCGCATTGAACATGAAGCCCAGTGCAGTCATCGATACGGCCATGATGATCGCGCCGAGAATCAGCAGCGGCTTGCGGCCCCACTTGTCGACGGTGACCGTCGCGATGAGCGTGAACACCACCATCACGATGCCCATGATGACCGTGCTGGCGAACGATGCGTCGCCCTTGAAGCCCATGTTGTCGAACATCTGCGGGCCGTAATAGAGAACCGCGTTGATGCCGACCAGCTGCTGGAATGCCGACAACAGGATTCCTACCACCAGCAACATGCCGCCATAGGAGAACAGCTTTCCGGCCGTCTCCTTCAGCGAAGCGTCGATTTCCGCCAGAACAATTTTCGCTTCGTCGGCGTTGGCGAGCTTGGTGAGTACTTCGCGCGCTTTTTCGTTCTTGCCCTTGAGCATGAGCCCGCGGGGAGTTTCCGGAACGAAGAACAACAGCAGCACGAAGATGCCGGCCGGAATTGCGCAGCAGGCCAGCATCCAGCGCCAGCCTTCGACCAGCGCCCAGTTCGGATCACCGTCGCCGCCGAACTTCTTGATGAAGTAGTTCACGAAGTAAGACACCGTGATGCCGCTGACGATCGCGATCTGCTGGTAGGTGACCAGCGCGCCGCGCTTGGAAGGCGGCGCAATCTCGGCGATGTACATCGGCGCGAGCATCGAGGCCAGGCCGATGCCCATACCGCCAAACAGGCGATGACCGATGAAGTTGGTGATCAGGTCGCCGAAGTGGACGTATGGAGCGTCTTCGAAAAACAGATTCAGGAACCAGATCAGCGCATTGATGAGCGGAGTCAGCACCGAACCCAGGTGACCCAGCCAGGATTCCGGCCAGGCGGAGCCCAGTGAAGATATGAAGAACAGGACACCCGCGACGAGCAGGCCGCCGCGGCGTCCGAGGTAGTGCGCCATGACGCCGCCAACGGCGCCGCCGATGAGGCAGCCCCAGAGCGCGCCGGCGATGGTGAATCCTTCGAGACTCAACCGCGCACCTTCAGCGAGACCCAGCGGGGCGACGAAGTTTTGCTTGATTGCATCGGTCGCGCCGGAGATGACGGCGGAGTCGTAGCCGAACAGCAGTCCGCCGAGCGCCGCGATGATAGTTAGAGTGACGAGAAGGCCAGTGTGAGTAGAGCTTCCGGGGCTCTGGCTCGAAGATTGAGACACGCGCTATCTCCTTGATGGATTTATGTTTTTCGACCCCGCTGGCGTGCGCGCAGAACGCCCCCCGCCCAGCGGTCGCGGAAGCGTAGTGATAGCGTTATCAGATAGCAAGCCGAGGCCCAAAAACGGGCCTTTGCGCGCGGCGAGCGGGTGGGTCTTTGACTTAGCTCAGGGCTTGCGGGGTGGCGCGACCGAATCCCGTTTCACGAGCACATAGGGCACCAGGTGATCGACCGCCTGATGTGCATGCCGATCCTTTGGCCGTCGGATCTTGTGCAGCAGCAGATTGATGGCGGCCTCCGCCATGGCCGCGATCGGCTGCCGGATCGTGGTGAGTTCGGGCCACACGGTAGTGGCGATCGGCGTGTCGTCGAATCCGACCACCGACAGATCATTCGGTACATCGAGCGCGCGCCGGTGCGCTACCGAGATCGCCGCCGCGGCCATGTCATCGTTGCTGGCGAAGATGGCAGTCGGTAGGCGCTTGCGCGCCAGCAGCTTCTCGGCCGCTTCGAGCCCGGACTTATAAGAGAAGAATCCCTGCACGACCAGCGACGGATCGATTTCGAGACTGCTTTCTTCCATCGCCGCCTCGAAGCCCGCGAGACGTTGCGCACTCGCGGTCTGCGTCGGTTGTCCTTTGATGAACCCGATGCGCGAATGCCCTTGTGCGATGAGGTGCAGCGTCATCTCGCGCGCGGCATGAAAGTCGTCGATGCGTACGCAGGCCACGTCGTCGCGTGCGCGGCCGGTAGCTAGGGCAACCACGGGCACGCCTTCGGCGGCGAAGGCCGCGGCGATTGCCCGCGACTCGCACAGTGGCGGCGGCAGGATCACGCCGGCGATACCTTCAGAAAGACGCTGCGCCGCGGCTTTCTCGGCCGCCGGCTTGAGATTGTCCCAGCGGTCGAGCACCAGTTGCGATGCCGTGCGGTGCGAGCCATCGAGAGCGCCGACCAGCATTTCGCTCAAGTACGAGGCGCTGGGGTTGGAATAGATGATGGCGATGCGCGTGTCGCGCGCGCCCGCCAGGACGCGCGCGGCGGGATTCGGCCGGTAGTTGAGTGCGCGCACCGCTTCCATCACGGTTTCGCGGGTCGAGTCGCGGACATTGCTCTCGCCGTTGATGACGCGCGAGACGGTCATGGGCGAAACGCTCGCGTGGCGTGCTACTTCATGAATGGTGACAGCACTGCCTTTGCGCCGACTGGTCTTCTCGCCCAGGCGCGGCACACCGTCGTTACTGCGATCCCCTGACTCGCTCAATCGGCCACCCGGCTACTGGCGTAAGGCTTGCGTTACCGTTAACAATAGATTCAACGCACCAATAAAGTCCAATACCGCGATGAATATTCGGCCGCTGATCGCAAGTCTCGTTTTTGTTGTTTGCGCGCTGCCGGCAGGCGCCGAAGACGGATATGACTTATGGATGAGATATCGCGCCATCGACGCTGGAAGTTACCCGGACCTCGATGCCCGCGTGCACGAGCTGGTCGTCGCCCCGGGCTCTGCAACCCTCGAAACCGCGGGCCGTGAGCTGGCATCGGGACTGACGAAGCTTCGGGGGAGGCCTTTATCACCGGTTCCGGCGGTGACTCAATCCGGCGCTGTATTACTCGGCACACCACGCAGCTCGGCCGAGATCGCCGGCTTGCCGCTTGCACTCGAGCGCGCTGGCGCAGAGGGCTATGTGATCCGCAGCGTCACCCTCGACCAGAAGCAGGTGACAGTCATCGCGGCAAACTCGGATGTGGGCGCGCTGTATGGCGCGTTTCACTTCCTGCGCCTCATCCAGACCCGCCAGAAACTCGATGCGCTCGATATCGTGTCGAACCCGCGCACGCAGATCCGAGTGCTCAATCATTGGGACAACCTCGACGGTCACGTTGAGCGCGGCTATGCAGGGCAGTCGATCTGGGACTGGCACAAGCTGCCGGGGTACCTCGATCCGCGTTACACCGATTACGCGCGCGCTTGTGCATCGATCGGCATCAATGGCGCGGTGTTGACCAACGTGAATGCGAACGCCACAAGTCTCACGCCTTCGTATCTCGAGAAGACGGCCGCGCTCGCCGGTGTGCTGCGGCGCTATGGTGTACGCGTCTACCTGACGGCGCGCTTCAGCGCGCCCATCGAGCTCGGCGGCCTGAAGACCGCCGATCCGCTCGATCCGGCAGTGCGTGAATGGTGGAAGGCCAAGATCGATGAGATTTACCGCTACGTCCCGGATTTCGGCGGATTCCTCGTCAAGGCGAATTCCGAAGGCCAGCCCGGACCGCAGGACTATCGACGCACGCACGCCGACGGCGCGAACATGCTCGCCGGGCCGCTGGCGCTGCATGGCGGCGTCGTCATCTGGCGCGCATTCGTTTATTCGAATGAAACGCCCGACGATCGGGCCAAACAGGCTTACAACGAGTTCGTTCCGCTCGATGGCAAATTCGCGTCGAACGTCCTCGTGCAGGTGAAGAACGGTCCCATCGACTTTCAGCCACGCGAACCATTTCACCCTTTGTTTGGCGCCATGCCGAAGACTCCTCTCATGATGGAATTCCAGATCACGAAGGAATATCTGGGCTTCGCGACGCATCTCGTATACCTAGCGCCGCTGTACGAGGAAGCCCTCGACTCGGACACGTGGGTGAAGGGAAAGGGTTCGACCGTCGCGAAGGTCGTCGATGGCGAGCTGCACGGTTACCACGAGACCGGCATGGCTGGCGTATCCAACATCGGCGCCGATCGAAACTGGACCGGCTCGCATTTCGATCAGGCGAACTGGTTCGCCTTCGGACGGCTCGCCTGGGATCCCGAGCTGTCATCGCAGTCCATCGCCGAAGAATGGGTGCGCATGACGTTCAACAGCGATCCCGCATTTGTCCGGCCCGTGGTGTCGATGATGATGGGCTCGCGCGAGGCAGTAGTGAACTACATGACACCGCTCGGTCTGCATCACCTCTTTGATACGGGTCATCACTATGGCCCGGGACCCTGGGTCAATAACCTCAATCGTGCCGACTGGAATCCGACCTACTACCACCGCGCCGATGCGGCCGGCATCGGTTTCGAGCGTGGCCCCCGGGGAAGCAATGCCACCTCTCAGTATTCGCCCAGGCTGGCCGCCATCTTTGCCGACCCGCGCAAGGTGCCCGAACAATTCCTGCTGTGGTTCCACCACGTCCCATGGGACTACAAGACGTCCTCGGGGCGCATCCTGTGGGACGAGCTGGTCTATCGCTATACCCACGGCGTCGAAGTAGTTAGCCAGATGCGCCGCACCTGGGCGGGACTCGAGCCTTACGTGGATGCAGAGCGATTCGGCCAGGTCAGCTCGTTCCTCGCCATCCAGGAGCGCGAGGCGCAATGGTGGCGCGATGCCTGCATCGCCTATTTCCAGACTTTCTCGAAACGGCCGTTGCCGCCAGGCGTGACGCCCCCGGCGCATCCGCTCGAGTACTACCAGTCATTGAAGTTTCCATACGCGCCGGGTCGTTGACGCGTATCAGGGGGTTGTGATGCGTATTGCTCCGGTGCTTTCAGGAATTCTGTGGGTGCTCGGCACGACGGCGGCTGTAGCAGAAAATGCGCCACCGCCGCTCGAGCTCACCGCCGAGCAGGATCACAAGCTGATGCTGGACCAGCTCGGCATCACCTCGATCCGCCAGGGCGCGAACGGTCGCGACGCGAATGCGCCGAACGCGGCCAACTACGATGAGTCGAAAGGCAACCCTTATCCGGAGCTGCCCGATCCACTGAAACTCGACAACGGCAAGCCCGTGAAGACTGCCAAACAATGGTGGAAGCAGCGGCGGCCGCAAATCGTCGAGCACTTCGACCGCGAAGTTTACGGAAGACTTCCGAAGAACGTTCCCGGGGTGCGCTGGGCGGTGGCCGAAACCAGCAATGAAACCAGGGGTGGTGTCGCGGTCGTCACGCGCAAGATCGTCGGACACGTCGACAACTCGGGTTATCCCCCGGTCAACGTCGACATCGAGCTCTACCTGACTAACAAGGTGGGCGCGAAAGGCGTGCCGGTGATCATCGAATTCTTCCCGCCGGAGTGGGCAGCGCGCATCCCGCCGCAGCCATCGCCTTCGTGGCAGGAGCAGGTCATCGCGCGCGGCTGGGCGTACGCGATCCTGTCTCCGACCAGCATCCAGGCGGACAACGGCGCCGGGCTCACGCGCGGCATCATCGGCCTGGTCAACAAGGGCCAGTCCCGCAAGCCTGATGACTGGGGCGCACTTCGCGCCTGGGCATGGGGTGCATCACGTGCACTCGACTATCTCGCCACAGATCCGGCCGTGGACGCGAAGCGTGCAGTGATCGAAGGTGTGTCTCGCTATGGCAAGGCATCGCTGGTCACCATGGCCTACGAACCGCGGTTCGCCATGGGTTTCATCGGTTCCTCGGGCATGGGCGGCGCCGCGTTGCACCGCCGTCGCATCGGCGAGCTGCTCGAGAATGTGGCGGGCAGTGGCGAATACCACTGGATGGCCGGCAACTACATCAAGTACGCCGGTCCGCTCACGGCGAAGGATCTCCCCGTGGATTCGCACGAGCTCATTGCGCTGGCGGCTCCACGACCGCTGTTCATCGGAGCAGGCAACCCCGCGCAGGGTGACGCCTGGGTGGACCCGCGCGGCATGTTCATGGCCACGGTCGCGGCGAGTCCGGTGTATCGCTTGTTAGGCAAGCGTGCGCTCGATACCAGTGAGTTCCCGCCCATTGACACGCCGCTGACTGCCGGTGAGCTCGCATATCGTCAGCACGCCGGTGGCCACACGTCGTATCCGAACTGGCCTACGTTCCTGGATTTCGCTGCCCGGTATTTCGAGCGCTAACTACCCGGCACCGCTTACCGAACTACCAGTCCCACATCGTGCCGTCTTCGAGACGCGCGACCGGCAGCTGCTTGGGGTTGTAGGGGTACTTCGCCGCGAGCTTCTCATCGATGGTGACACCGTGCCCCGCGGTCTCGCCGCAATACAGCCTGCCTTCGCGGAATGTGTAGTCGTGGGGAAACACGGCGTCGGTCTCGGGCGCGTGCTTCATGTATTCCTGGATGCCGAAGTTCGGCACCCAGGTGTCGAAGTGCAGCGCGGCGCCCATGCATACGGGCGACAGATCGGTGGCGCCGTGGAATCCGGTGCGGACACCGTGCAGCGCTGCGAAGTCGGCGATGCGGCGTACGTGTGTGATGCCGCCACCATGGACGATCGTGGTGCGGATGTAGTCGATGAGCTGATTCTCGATCAGGTGTTTGCAGTCCCAGATCGAGTTGAAGATCTCGCCCACCGCGAGCGGCGTCACCGAATGCTTGCGGACGAGCTCGAAGCTCTTCTGGTTTTCCGCCGGCGTGGAGTCTTCCAGCCAGAACAAACGGTACGGCTCGAGATCACGCGCGAGCCGCGCGGCTTCGATGGGTGAGAGACGATGATGCACGTCGTGCAGCAGCTCGATGTCGGGGCCATGATCCTTGCGCAGCCGCTCGAAGAGTTTCGGCACGATCGCGAGATACTTCGGCGTGGCCCACACTGTTTCCGCGGGTAGTTCGCTCTCCGCCGGCTCGTAAGCATTCTTCAGACTGGAAATGCCGTACGCCTTCTTGACGCCGGGCACGCCGCACTGCGCGCGCACTGCCTTGTAGCCTTGCGCAATGTACTTGCCGACTTCTTCGCTGGCCTCGTCAATGTCCTTGCCGTTCGCGTGTCCGTAGACGAGGGCGCCTTCACGCGAGCGTCCGCCGAGCAATTGGTACAAGGGCTGGCGGCTCATCTTGCCGAGGATGTCCCACAGCGCGACGTCGACCGCGGCGAGCGCAGTCATCGTCACAGGACCGCGGCGCCAGTACGCGCCGCGATAGAAGAATTGCCAGATGTCTTCGATGCGTCCCGCGTCACGACCGATGAGATTCGGCACGAGGTGATCTTTCAGATACGACGCGACCGCGAGCTCGCGGCCGTTCAATGTTGCATCGCCGATACCGGTAACACCGGAACGGGTAACGATTTTCAGCGTGACGAAGTTGCGGGCGGGGCAGGTGACGATCACTTCCGCGGCGACGATGTCGCGGTCTCTGGCGGAGCCCACATTTGCCAAACCAGCATTTGAAATATTCGCGCCCATTGTGCCCACGCCCATTGCTCCATCAAAAGATAAGAATTAGTGTCGCCCGCCGGACGATATTTGGTCGACCGTCAAACCGCGCCCGCATACTACCAATATGGACAAACTCAATCCCGATCGGCTTTTCCCTGCCGATCCCTCGACGAGAGCCATCGCACGGAATCTCTATCGGCTCGTGAAAGACCTGCCGATCATCAGCCCGCACGGTCACACCGATCCGAAATGGTTCGCTGACAACAGCCACTTCTCCGACCCCGCGAGCCTGCTGCTGACCCCCGACCATTATGTATTCCGCATGCTCTACAGCCAGGGCATCAAGCTCGAGTCATTCGGCGTTGCCCGTGTGGATGGCGGGGCCACCGAACGCGATTCGCGCAAGATCTGGCGGCTATTCGCCGATCACTACTACCTGTTCCGCGGAACGCCGACGCGCATGTGGTTCGACTGGGTGCTGTCGAGCATTTTCGACGCCCCCATTCCGCTGACCCCGGAGAACGCCGATGCGACATACGATCGCATCGCCGAGCGGCTGCAGAAGCCCGAGTTCCGCCCGCGGGCCCTGTTCGAACGCTTCAACATCGAGGCGCTCGCCACCACCGAGTCACCGCTCGACGATCTGCTGCATCACGTCACGATACGCAAGAGCGGCTGGCACGGGCGCGTAATCACTGCCTATCGCCCGGACCCCGTGGTCGATCCGGACACGATCGGCTTTCTCGACAACCTCAAGAAATTCGCCGCCATCACGGGTGAGGACACGCAGTCGTGGCGCGGTTACCTCGCGGCACACCGCAAGCGCCGCGCATTTTTCGCCGTCATGGGCGCGACTTCCACGGACCATGGCCACCCGACCGCGCGCACTGCCGATTTGAGTCCCGCCGACGCCGAAACCTTGTTTGCGCGCATCGTGCGCGGCGCGCCGCACCCTGGCGATTCGGACTTGTTTCGCGGCCAGATGCTCACCGAGATGGCGCGCATGAGTCTCGATGACGGGCTGGTGCTGCAGATTCACCCGGGCGCCTGGCGCAATCACAACGCGCCGCTCTTCGATCGCTTCGGCGCGAACGTCGGCGCCGATATCCCCACCGCCACCGACTACGTCAGTGGCCTGCGCCCGCTGCTCAATCGATTCGGCAACGATCCGGCGCTGTCGATCATTGTTTTCACACTCGACGAAAGCAGCTACGCGCGCGAGCTCGCGCCACTCGCCGGGCATTATCCGGCACTCAAGCTCGGGCCGGCGTGGTGGTTCCACGACAGCCCCGAAGGCATGATGCGTTTCCGCGAGCAAACTACCGAGACCGCCGGCTTCTACAACACCGTCGGCTTCAACGACGACACGCGTGCCTTCCTCTCGATTCCGGCGCGTCATGACGTCGCGCGCCGCGTCGACTGCTCGTTCCTCGCCCGCCTGGTGGTCGAGCACCGTCTGCCGGAAGACGAAGCCGCGCTGCTCGCTCCGCAGCTTGCTTACGAATTTCCGAAAAAAGCGTACAAACTTTGAGCGAAGAGTCCCTGGGGGGTCTGCCGAATGAGTGCTGACAACGTTTCCAATGACACCGGTAGCAATGCGCGCGGAACCATCGCGGGGCATATCGGTAACTACCGTTGGGTCATCTGCGCGCTGCTGTTCTTCTCGACGACGATCAACTACATCGACCGCAACTCGCTGTCGGTGCTCAAGACGACACTCGAGTCTGCGTTGGGATGGACCAACGTCGACTATGGCTGGATTACGACGGCCTTCACGTTCGCATACGCGATGTTCCCCTCGCTGATCGGATTCTTCGTCGACAAGTTCGGTGTGAAAAAAGCCCTCGCGGGCGCGCTCATTCTCTGGTCGCTGGCCGCTGCCGCGCACGGCCTGGTCGCGACCGTGGTCGGATTCATGATCGTGCGCTTTGTGCTGGGGTTGGCGGAGGCAGCCAATTTCCCGGCGTCGATCAAGGCCGTCGCGATGTGGTTTCCGCAGAAGGAGCGGGCGCTTGCTACCGGAATTTTCAACTCCGGCACCAGCGTCGGGGTGATCGTTTCCGGTGGGGTCGTCGCAATTGCAACTGCCTGGGGATGGCAATCCGCGTTCGTGTTCATTGGCGTGCTCGGCCTCATATGGCTGGTCTTCTGGCAGAAGTTCTTCGATACGCCCGAGAAGCATCCGCGCGTCTCCGAGGCCGAGCTCGACTACATCAAGTCGGGTCTGCCGCCGGCGACGCAGTCCGTGAAAGTGCCGTGGCATATGTTGTTGCGTTATCGCGAGATCTGGCCGTTCCTCATCGGCAAGTTCATTACCGATCCGGTGTGGTGGTTCTATCTATTCTGGTTGCCAGACTATCTTTCGCGCGAACGCGGCCAGGATGCGCTCAAGGCCGGATTCTGGGTCGGCATCATTTATGTCGGGTCGTCGATCGGTTCCATTCTCGGCGGCTGGCTGTCGGGCCACCTGATCAAGCGCGGCTGGACCGTGGGCAAAGCGCGTATGACGACGATGGGGCTAGCCGCTATCTTCATGCCGAGCTCGATAGTCGCCTATTACGCCGATAGCTTTGTCGCCTGTGTGGCGCTGATATCGCTCGCGACAGCCTGCCACCAGGCGTGGTCCGCGAATCTCTTCACCAATGCCACCGACATGTTTCCGCAAAAGGTGTCGGGCTCGGTGGTGGGGCTCGGTGCTACCGCGGGCGGCATCGGCGGCATGTTCATGACGCTTCTGGTCGGCCTGGCCGTGGAGTGGACGGGCACACAGCAGATTGCATTCATCCTCGCGGGAGTCATGCACCTGACTGCGCTGGCGCTGTTCTGGTTCTGGTTCAAGGCGAAATTCGTGCAGGTCAACGTCGACGCGGGACTTGATACCAGCGCCGTGCACAAGGGGCTGATTGCCGCTGCGTTGGTTGTTCTCGTCGCCGGCATCTGGCTGCTGTCATTCGTGAGCCAGCAATGGGACTACATCGTCAGCATCGTGAAATTTTCGGGCGCACTGCAGGCGGCGATCGCCGCCGGTGGATTTGGATTGATCGGGCTTGCGCTCGGGTATGCGGGATTGCCGAAAAAGGCCCGGCTGGCGGTCTGACCCGCGGTCACGCACGGTCGTTGATTTTCGAAATCCTGGTCGACCCGGAGGCGCCTTTGCGCGTTACCGGTGAGTAGCGGCGCCGTTTCTCGGCCGCTACCGCGCGAGCCCGCTCCAGTTCCTTGACCTCGGTGACTTTGAGCATGTCCTCGATCACCCGAGAGATGTGCTCGTGCATGGCTGCTCGCGCCGCTTCGGGATCATGGCGCTTCAATGCCCGCAGAATCGCGGCGTGCTCCTTGACGGGCGGTTTGAGCCCGCGTGCACGTCCCTTGTCGTCCATCGAGTGACTCTGCGGCGAACTAACGCGTGCGTTCCACAACATCTGCACTGCGGCGATGATTCCGCTGTTCTGAGTCGAGCTCGCGATCAGCTCATGGAATCGGCGGTCTGCTTCCTCGCTCATGAGGATCTCATTGTGCCGGTTGTCGTCCCGCATTTCGGCGATGAGCTCGGATAACTGCTTCAGCTGCGCGTCGCCGATTCTGAGGGCCGCGAGAGCGCAAGCTTCCCCCTCGATGATTCGCCTGGCCTCGAGAAGCTCGAATGGACCTATGTCTTTGGCGCTCTCGGTGCCGCCAGGCGGCTGACTATTCTTGACATAAACACCGGAGCCAAGGCGGACGTCGACGAGCCCGTCGAGCTCGAGCGCGATGATTGCTTCGCGTACCGTCGGACGCGAGACGCCGAAAGTCTGCGCGAGCTCGCGCTCCGATGGCAGGCGCTGCCCGAGCTCGTATTTTCCTTCACCAATGGCTTTCGCCAGCGTTTGCGAGATCTGTTCGTACAGGCGGCGGGGTTCGGACATTGGTGGAGTATCGGCGCACCCCGGTCCGTCAACAAGCGACTAATGGATGAGCGGCCACTGGCCAGGGGGCGTCAGGGAGATTGGTAAGGGGACTTCTTGCATTTGGCCTGACCAGTTTGGTACGGTATCGCTAACATCTGACCAGAGCGTCGGCGCGGCAGCGGCCGATGGTCAAACTAGTCGGGGCTTTCGCACTTCGTGCGAAATCAGCAATGGCCTGGAGGGGCGACGTCAATGCACAAGAAATCACTGCTATTCCATTTTTCACTACTAGGTGCCGTCGGCATTGCCGGGATGTTTCCGGCCATCGCGTCCGCGCAAAATGCCGACGCCACACCCGAAAACAGCAGCGAAGAAGTCGAGACCGTCGTAGTCACGGGCTTTCGCGCCGCGCTGCAGAGCGCCGCGGATGCGAAGCGCGACGCGATCACCATCACCGATTCGGTGTTTGCCGAAGACATCGGAAAGTTTCCCGACCTGAACATTGCCGAGTCACTCAATCGCGTCCCGGGCGTTCTGCTCACCCGCGAAGTGAATGGCGAAGGCCTGAATATTTCCATTCGCGGTCTCGGCACCAGCTTCACCAAGACGGTGATCAACGGCGCCCAGATTTCGGTGGCTTCGAGCGGCCGTGCGGACGCGCAGAATACGAACCGCGAAGTCGATCTCGATCTATTCCCGACGGAATTGTTCGCGCGTCTCGACGTGCACAAGAGCCCGACGGCCAGCATGCTGGAAGGCGGCTTGTCAGGTGTCGTGGACATGCGCACGCAGCGTCCGTTCGACAATCCGGGTTCGCACGTCACGTACCAGCTGCAGGGCGACTACGGCGAGATCAGTGGCGAGGCGAGCCCGCGCGGCGCCGTCACTGCCAGCTGGACCAACGAGACGTTTGGCGTGTTGCTCGGCCTGTCCGGAGTCGACAACCACTACCGCACCAAGGGTTTTGAAACCATCGGCTGGACGAATGCCACGTTGACCGATGCGCAGTGCGGCGCGGCCACGCCACCCATGGGTCAGAACCCGTGCAATGACGCGCCGATACTGGGCAACGGCTACAGCATTCCCAACACGGTGCCAGTCGGTGCCGGCGGAGGACTCGTCGCCGGAACGCCTATCGATGCGGCATTCCTTCTGGCGCGAAATCCGGGTGTCACGATGGAGCAGCTCGGCGACGCGATCATTCCGCGTCTCGCGCGCCCCGCAGATTTCGACGGCAAGCGCCAGCGGTATTCCGGATTGCTGTCGCTCGAGTATCGTCCGTCCGACACGATGCGCTTCTACATGGACACCATGTATTCGAACGCGCATCGCGAATTCGAGCGTCTCGACATGAACTGGGTCGTGCGCAATTCAACCAGCATGATTCCGGTCGGCCTCACGATTCAGGACAACGTCGTGCAGAGCGGCACGTTCCTGAATTCTTCCTTCTTCCTCGAGGCACGCACTTACGACGAACAGGTGGACTTCTGGAACTTCAATCCCGGAGCGCATTTCGAATTCAGCGACACCATGCAGCTTGACGTGCAACTGAACAGCAGTCGCAGCTGGTTCTTTCGCGAGGCGCCGACAGTGCTCGTGTCCTCACCGCTCGGAGTCACCGTCAATTACGACAACTCGGGAGATTTCCCGGCCATCACGCCCACCAATTTTGATCTGAACAATCCGAATGCGGGCTGGACCTGGGTGGGCGGGCGACTGAACGTGCAGAACGAAAAGCGCCTTACCAAGACCGAAGGCGCACACGCCGACATGCTGTTCGGCGAACCAGAAAAGAATATCAAGGTCGGACTTGCGTACGACAAGATCTCGCGCGGAATCTCGGGTCGAGACAACAGCGGTGCGTGGGAAGACCTGGCTTGTCGTGGCTTGAACGCCGACGGTAGCGTGCCCAACCCGCGTCCGGCCTGTAATGGCAATCCGGCTAACGCCGCGCGTGGCCCGCTTATCAATCAGGCGTCACTCGCGTCCTATCTGACCCCGGGTCCGGGATTCATTGGCGTCGACTTCGAAAGCTTCATGCGCGATTCGCTTTACGGCACCGTGAACAATCCGCCATCGGGCTTTTCGGCTGCAACCGGCGCCGGCAACCAGAATGTCGATGAAAAGACCATGGGTGCCTATGCCGAGTGGAACCAGAAGTTCGACCTGGGCGGTCATGCGTTCCGTGTGAATCTGGGCGGTCGCTATGTCCAGACGGACCAGGTCATATCTGCCCCTAACAACATCGGCGGTGCTCGGGTCGTCACGACCTTCGATTCGGATTACAACGAGTTTCTGCCGTCGATGAACCTGGCATTCAATGTCACCGACACCATCGTCACGCGGCTGTCGGCATCGAAGACCCTGACGCGCGCAAATCCGAACGCGATGCGCCCTGCAACCACCTTCAACGATCCGTCGGCGCAGAACGCCACACAGGGCAATCCATTCCTCGAACCCTTCATCGGCACGAACATCGATCTCGCCGGCGAGTGGTACACAGGCGAAGAAGGCTACGTGAGTGCTACCTTGTTCCAGAAACAGCTCAACGCGTTCCTGGTCAATGAACTCGTCACGGTGCCGTTCAACGATCTGGGAATCCCGTTTGCGAACCTGAGCGCCACGCAACAGGCGGCGATCACGAACGGCGGCGGACCCGATGCCTGGAACGTCAACATCACGCGCCAGACCAATCTCGACTCCGATCTCACGCTGCAGGGATACGAGCTGATCTGGTCGCAACCGCTGACCGCGCTGCTGCAAGGCTTCGGCTTCAACCTGAACTACACGCACATCAAGATCTCCGCGGAAGACAACGTGGATCCGACCGCGCTGTACAACGCAAAGGTTGGCGTCTCGCCGAACACCTACAACGGTACGTTGTACTACGAGAACTTTGGCGCCACGCTACGCTTGTCCTATACGTTCAACGAGCAGCAGATCACTGGTGGCCTCAATCAGAACAACATCCCGGTGGCGGGATTGTTCGCCGACGATCGCGGCCAACTCGATTTCTCGGCGAGCTACCAGTTTGCGGATGCGCCGACCAAGCCGACAATCACCCTCAATCTGACGAACGTGACGAGTGAGGCACAGCGCGCTTCGTTCTGGCAGGACTCGGCGGCGTTCACGTATTACGAGCCGGGATACAGCATCCTTCTCGGAGTCCGCGGCACGTTCTGATCCGGAACTACTGCACTTGATACCTGGGGGCGACGACAGTCGCCCCCTTTTTTTTGGTGGGGTTGTTATCGCTCAGCGAATGACTCGCGCGCCCTTGCCCTTCATCACCGCCTCGACTTCCTTGACGTTCACCATGGAAGTGTCGCCCGGCGTCGTCATCGCCAGTGCGCCGTGCGCGGCGCCATATTCGACCGCAGCCTGCGGACCTTTGCCTTCCATGAATCCATACGCGAGACCCGAGGCAAATCCGTCGCCGCCGCCCACGCGGTCAAAGATCTCGAGGTTCTCGCGCATCATCGACTGATAGAAATTGCCGCCCGCGTAGAGGATGGCCGACCAGTCGTTGAAGGTCGCGGTCTTCGCGTTGCGCAACGTGGTGGCCGCCACCTTGAAGTTCGGGAATTGTTTGACCGCGGTCTGAATCATCTTCTTGAAGTTGGCCGGGTCGATGGCGGAGATGTGCTCGTCGAGCCCTTCCACTTCAAACCCGAGACAGGCGGTGAAGTCTTCCTCGTTGCCGATCATCACGTCGACGTACTTGGCGATGTTGCGATTGATTTTCTGCGCGCCTTCCTTGCCGCCCTGGCTCTTCC
>Ga0207691_10003530_pt1 | contig 15209 bp, 13 predicted proteins | sample KBSM13metaG_FD_184327 | JGI IMG/M metagenome (GOLD analysis project Ga0207691, IMG submission 184327) | Miscanthus rhizosphere microbial communities from Kellogg Biological Station, Michigan, USA - KBS M1-3 metaG (SPAdes) (version 2) | ecosystem: Host-associated > Plants > Roots > Rhizosphere >... | reverse complement strand
GAGGTGTCCCGACTGACCCGCCCGTCGGCGTGCTTGATGAAGGCGCGGAGCATGGGGGGGAGTGTAGCGGCGGCGAATTCGTAATGCGTAATCCGTAATGCGTAATCCGTAACGCGTAAGAAAGGCGCGCGCTCTGCTCTTGTTACGCATTACGGATTACGCATTACGCGTTCGGCGCGGCTTTACTCCGCCCCCCGCACCCGCTACTCGTACCTGACATGGAACTCCCCCACACCGCCGGCTGCCTCGTCTGCGGGCGGCAGAACCCCCACGGGCTGAAGCTGAGCCTGCACGTGGACGAGTCCACCGGCGTCGTGAGCGTGTCGTTCACGCCCCGCCCCGAGCACATCGGCTTCGAAGGCATCGTCCACGGCGGGGTGCTGGCGACGGTGCTCGACGAGGCCATGGTCTGGGCGGCGACGTGGGCGGGGAAGCGGTTTTGCGTCGCCGGGGAAATGACGGTGCGCTTCCGGCAGAGTGCCGCGGTGGGAGGCGCGCTGCGCGTCGAGACGCGCGTGGACTCGAACCGGTCGAGATTGATTCAGACCAGCGGGACGATCATTGACTCCGCCGGCGCTCTGGTGGCCGAGGCGAGCGGCAAATACGTGCCCGTCCCGTCCGAGCGCCACCGGCACGTGTTGACGACGCTGGTCAACGAGTCCTCGACGGCGGACGCCGCCACACTGCTGAAGGAAGGATCCCGATGATCGACCGCGTCTTGAAAACGATCGACGCCCGGCGGGGCCAGTCACTCGAGGAATTGAAAGGTCTGCTCCGCATCCCCAGCGTCAGCACCAAGCCCGAGCACGCGCCCGACATGGCGCGGGCGGCGAAGCTGATCGCCGACACGCTCACCAAGACGGGCCTCAAGGCCTCGGTCGAGCCCACCGGCGGCGGGAAGGGCCACCCGCTCGTGCTGGCGCGCAACGACCACAAGCCCGGCCGGCCGACCGTGCTGTTTTACGGCCACTACGACGTGCAGCCGTCGGAGCCACTCGACCTGTGGACGACGCCGCCGTTCGAGCCGACCGTGCGCGACGACGGGACGGGCCACCAGGCCGTCTACGCGCGCGGGTCGGCCGACGACAAGGGGCAGGTGTGGTGTCACGTCGAGGCGGTGCGCGCGTGGCAGGAGGCGGGGGGGCTGCCGGTGAACCTGGTCATGCTCATCGAGGGCGAGGAGGAAATCGGCTCCGACCACCTCGAGGCGTGGGTGCGCGCCAACGCCGACAAGCTTAAGGCCGACGTCGCGGTCATCAGCGACACCAACCAGTTCGCACGCGGCGTCCCCGCCATAACCTACGGCCTGCGCGGGCTGGTCTACTGCGAGGTCTTCGTCACCGCGGTCAGCCACGACCTGCACAGCGGGATGTTCGGCGGCTCGGTGCCGAACCCGGCCAACGTTCTTTCCCAATTGATTGCGACGCTGCACGCGCCCGACGGCCGGGTGAATATCGAAGGCTTTTACGACGACGTCCGCCCGCTGGACGAGGCCGAGCGGTCCGCCTGGGCGAAGCTGCTCTTCGACGACGAGAAGGCCAAGCGCGAGCTGAAGCTGAAGGAGACGTTCGGCGAAGCCGGCTACTCCACGCTCGAGCGACGCTGGGCCCGCCCGACCTGCGACGTGAACGGCCTGACCAGCGGCTACCAGGGCCACGGAGCCAAGACCATCATTCCCGCCAAGGCGAGCGCGAAGATTTCCATGCGCCTGGTCCCGGACCAGGATCCGGTCAAGGTAGTCGAGGCGTTCGAACGGGCGATGCGGCAACGGTGTCCGAAAAATGTGACCATCGAGTTCGCCCGCCACGGCCTGGCCGGGCCGGTGATCGTCGAGCGCAACAGCCCGGCGATGCGCCTGGCGGGCGAGGCGGTGGAGGCGGGCTTCGGAAAGCGCCCCACGCTCATCCGCGAAGGCGGCAGCATCCCCGTCGTCGCCCTGTTCAAGCAGACGCTGGGCATCGACACGCTCCTGGTCGGGTTCGGCCTGCCCGACGACCGCGTGCACTCGCCGAACGAAAAGTTCGACCTCGACGCCCTGCACAACGGTACGCGCACGGCGGCCGTGCTGTACGAGAAGCTGTCACGGCTACCGCGCTAACAACCGCCGCGGATTCTCGATTGTCAGCCGGTCCACCGTTTCCGCCCCCGTCAGGTCGATCGCTCGCTTCAATCCCTCCAGTCGCATCGGCAGGGATGAGAGGTTGTGAAGGTCGCTGCCGAGTAGGAAGTATCTGCCCTCCAGCAGATAGCGCTCGACCACGCGCCGCGTCGGCGAGCCTACGGGATCGCTGAAGCATTGCAGGTTCCCCTGGAGCAGCAGGCCAAGGTCGGCGAACAGGTCGGCCAGTTCCGGCTGGTTCTGCACCGCGGTCATGCGCTCGGGGTGGGCGAGGATCACCTTCACGCCCTGCTGCTGGAGCCATGCGACCGCGGGCCGGAAGAACGGCGGAAGCGTGTCGCACCAGAGGTCGATCAGCACGTAGCGGCGCCGCATTCCGTAGCTGACGATCTGGTCGACGGCCGTCTCCGGCGTGTCGGGGCGGAGGTTGATCTCGCCGCCGGGGATGAGCTTCAGCCGCACGCCCGCCAGGTCCAGCGCCTGCTGGAGGCGGTCGGTGTGCAGGGGGATGTTCGCGACGGTGTTCTCCGACAGGTGCGGCCAGACGTGCGGCGTGCAGAAGCTGTGCGTGTAGCCCGCCTCGACCATCATGCGCGCGCACTGGACCGATTCCTGCACGGTCTTGCACCCGTCGTCGACGCCGGGGAGGAGGTGGGAGTGGACGTCGATCCGGCCGGTGGTCATGCGGGAATGGTAGGGGTCAACGGTGCCGGTCGGCGCGGAGGGCGACGGTAAAGTCGCCCTGGAGGTAGTTCTCCAAGGTTCGAACGTCGCGCGTGAGCTGCGAGCAATAGCCCAGCACGTCCGACGGCCGGCGCCAGCGCAGGTACTCGGCCCCGGCGAGGTAGGGGGAGCAGAGGAAGTTGAACACGACCACGTCTGCGGTAGCTTCGAAGGCCCGGCGGAGGGTGTCGTAGAACGGCCCGTCCTCCACCGTGTTCAGCGAGCCGCTGAAGACCACCACGTCGGCCCCGACGAACAGGCGCAGCGGCTCGCGCAGGAAATCGGCCCGGATGACCCGCGCGGGCACGCGGGCGCCGGCGCAGTTGCCTACCGCGGCGGAGGCCAGCTCCGCGACCGCTTCGATCCCGGTGTAGTCGGCGGGGCGGACGCCGCGGCCGAGGAGGTAGGCCAGCAGGTCCGCCCGGCCGCAGCCGACGTCGAGGACGCTCTTGCCGTGGAGGCGTCCGAGCCGCTCGATCGCGTCGAACCGGGTCGCCTGCGTCTCGGGGCTGGCCCACAGCAGCGCGCCGAAGCCGGCGCCGTGCCGCTCGGCGGCCTTGAGGTAGGGAACCAGGTAGGGGAGCGACGCGGGGTTGTCGGAAACGCTCTTGCTCACGCCTTGGCGATTCTATGGGGTCGACGAGGCGGTGGGGAGTCGGTGGAGCTCATCTCCCCTCGGAGGCTTGCCGGGCACCGCCGTTGCCGCCCGGCGTGGTCGTCCGTAGGATGCGCCGATGCGCTGGCTGCTCCACGGGCCGATGACCTCCGCCGTTGCCGACGCCCTGCGCGGGCGGGGGGACAGCGTCGTCGAGCCGTCGACGGTGGGACTGAACGAGGGGTCGCCCCATGCGGAGGTGCTCCAGGCGGCCGGGAAGGCGCAGCTCGACCTGATGACCAGCGACGCGAAACTGGCCGAGACGCCTTTCGCGCCCGAGGCGCCGCGGTTCGACCGGTCGATCGTCTACCTCCAGCTCGAAGGCGGCGACGTCGAGCAGGACGACGCCGTGGATCGCCTGTTCCAGCGCTATAAGCGCCTGACGCCCGGCCGGCTGTACACCGTCACGGGAACGCGCGTGAAGATCCGGCAGTTGCCGGGGCGGGCGTGAAGCGCTTTGAACCACGAAGTCACGAAGGGCACGAAGCGGGCCCTTTTGTCTCGCGCGGCACTCGATCCCGTGGTTGAAGCAGAAACATTTAAATCGAACGAAATCGCTTCGTGATCTTCGTGCCTTCGTGGTGAATCGACTTTTAGGAGCGGAACGAAATGTCCTTGCTCGTCACAGGTTCCATCGGGATTGACACCGTCGAAACCCCCGCCGGCCGGCGGGAGGACGTGGTCGGCGGGTCGGCGATTTACTTTTCTTACGCCGCGTCGTTCTTCACGCCGGTGCGCCTCATCGGCGTCGTGGGCGAGGACTGCCCGCAGGAGATGTTCGACTTGTTCGAGGGCCGCGAGGTGGACACCAGCGGGCTGGAAGTGCGCGCCGGCAGCAAGACCTTCCGCTGGCACGGGTCCTATCTGAAGGACCTCAACGAGGCCGAGACCGTCGAGGTGGACCTCAACGTCCTGGCCGAGCGCGCGCCCAAGATCCCGCCCGAGTTTGTCGACAGCAAGTACGTTTTTCTCGCCAACACGCACCCCGCCCTCCAGCAGGAAATGCTCGGCCGGCTCAAGTCGCCGCGCCTCATCGTGGCCGACACGATGAACCTGTGGATCCAGACCCAGCGCGACGAGCTGAGCAAACTGCTAAGCAAGATCCACGGCCTGGTCCTCAACGACGGCGAAGCCCGCCTGCTGACGGAGGAAAAAAACTTAATTACGGCGGCCCGGCAGGTGTTGAAGATGGGCCCGCGCTTCGTGGTGATCAAAAAGGGCGAGCACGGCTGCGTGATGGTCAGCGACCAGAAGGACTGCTTCACCCTCCCCGCATTCCCCACGTCCAAGGTCGTCGACCCCACCGGCGCCGGCGACAGTTTTGCGGGCGGCATGATGGGCTACCTCGCCACGCAGGGAACGTTCTCGCCCGCGACGATCAAGCGCGCCCTGGCCTTCGGCACGGTCGTCGCGAGCTACACCATTTCCGACTTCTCACTCGGCGGGTTGCAGTCCACCGATCGCGACCAGATCGACGAGCGGTGGCACGACTTCAAGCAGACGATGGCGTTCTGATCACGGGGCACTTATGGGGGCGGCCAAGCTTCGACTGTTCGTTGCCGTCGAGCTGCCCGCCGCGGTGCGCGAGCACCTTCAAACCGTCCAGGACGCGATCAGGCCCGAGCTGCCCCGCGTAGGGTGGACGCGCGGCGAAAACCTGCACATCACCATCAAGTTTCTCGGCGACACGCCGGAGCAGCTGGTCAAGCGCGTCGGAGGCGCGATGGCGACGCGCGCCGACGGCGTGATCCGGGTGCGCGCCGAAGGGCTGGAGCTGTTCCCCCGTTCCGGCGACATCCGCATCTTTTCCGCCGGCGTCGTCGGGGATGTGAACCGGCTCTGGGCACTTCAGGACGCGGTCGAGGCCAACCTCGCCGAGCAGGGCTACCCACGCGAGCAGCGGCATTACGTCCCGCACATCACCCTCGCGCGGGGGAAGGAAAAGATAAAGTCGTCGGTGCGTCCGCGCGTCCAAAGGCTCGCGTCATCGTTCTGGCCCGGGCCGGAATTCGAAGTGCGCGAGCTGGTGCTGATGCAGAGCATTCTGGAGCCGGGCGGCGCCCGCTACGTGCCGCTTTCGCGCGCCGCAGTCGTGTGAAAAAATTTTCTGCACCGCCCGTTGCCCCTCCGCCGATGGTTGCTACTATACCGTACAACCACTGAACAGGGACGGCGTGGTGACTGCCGTCGAGTTCAGTCGCGGTGGGCGTCTTCGGGACGCTGCGGCCGCAACCGAGTCACCAACCATTGGGAGAGCAATTCTCCCGCGCCGGCTGAACCAGATACCCGGCGAAGCTTGAGGAGACATCTCGTGGCAAAGTCCATCGAAAAGACGGACGGGAAGAAGGACCGTACCGACCGCGCCGAGAAGGCCGACGCCGAGAAGGGTACCGACAAGGGTCGCCCGGACGCGCGCGGCGACGGCCGCCCGGAGCCCCGGGCGATGCTTCAGTCGACCCAGACGTCGCACCCGGCCAACCCGGCCCGCGACTCGGCCCTGTCCCGCGCCGTCCAGCAGATCGAAAAGCAGTTCGGCAAGGGCGCGGTGATGAAGCTCGACGGCGAGAACATGACGCCGATCGAAGGCATTCCCACCGGCAGCCTGAGCCTCGACATCGCCCTCGGCGGCGCCGGCGTGCCGCGCGGGCGCGTGGTCGAGATCTACGGGCCGGAGTCCAGCGGCAAGACCACACTCACCCTGCACATCATCGCCGCGGCGCAGAAGGCCGGCGGCGTGGCGGCGTTCATCGACGCCGAGCACGCGCTCGACCCGTCGTGGGCCAAGCGCCTCGGCGTCCGCCTCGACGACCTGATGGTCAGCCAGCCCGACACCGGCGAGCAGGCGCTGGAAATCTGCGAACTGCTCGTCCGCTCCAACGCCGTAGACGTGATCGTCATCGACTCGGTGGCCGCGCTGATCCCGCGGGCGGAAATCGAGGGCGAGATGGGCGACTCGCACGTCGGCCTTCAGGCCCGGCTCATGAGCCAGGCGCTGCGCAAGCTCACCGGCGCCATCAGCAAGAGTCGCTGCACCGTGATCTTCATCAACCAGATCCGCGAGAAGATCGGCGTGATGTTCGGCAACCCCGAGACGACGCCGGGCGGGCGGGCGCTGAAGTTTTACGCGTCGGTGCGTATCGACGTCCGCCGTACGGGCAGCATCAAGGAGGGCGACGTTGCGGTGGGCAACCGGACGCGCGCCCGCGTGGTGAAGAACAAGATCGCGCCGCCGTTCCGCGACGCCGAGTTCGACATCATGTTCGACCGGGGCATCAGCTACGAGGGCGACCTGGTCGACCTGGCGTCGCTGGGCAACATCGTGGAGAAGACCGGCGCCTGGTACAACTACAAGAGCACGCGCCTCGGCCAGGGCCGCGAGAACGCCAAGCAGTTCCTGTTCGACAACAAGGACCTCGCCGAGGAGATCCGCCAAGCGGTGCTCCAGAGCAAGGGGATGCTCAACGCGAAAAAGGCGCTGGACACGCCGCTGGCGGCCGAGGAAGTGGGGGCGGAGGCGTAAAACAGCCCACGCCCAACCGCTCTTTGACCAAAGCCGTGGGAGCTTGCTCCCACGGAGCCGAATTCGCCAAATACTCGCCCCCGCGCGGAACCCCTTCCGCGCGGGGGCTTTGCATTTGGCATTGGAGATTCCCCCATCACCCACTCCAAAGGCGCAGTAAACTCCCGCCCTCCCTTCACCATCCCCCCCAGTTTGTCGATGAGTCCAGTAGGGCCACCTAATATATTGAGTGGCCCTGAGGCAAGAAATTCCGATGATTTTCCCGGAACTTGCTGCCTCGCGAAGCAGCAGCGGACGCAGCCTTGGCGGAGCCTCTGCCTAAGGAGTCCGCACTGTCGCGACGACCAAATCGGGTCGGGGCAGCGCGAAGCAACTGACGCACGGACAGGGGTTTGACCCGGAAAGTGCGATTCTGACGAAGGTTCGACGCCGACGGGACGGTCGACGAGCCCGGCGACGCGCGACGCTTTTTCGCGCGGCACCGGGCGCGGGAATTGCTTTAGTTGAATCGTCTGATAAAACCGATGCCACTGGGCAAAGGTGCCATTCGTACGGCCCAGGAACGCGACGTACCCACCGTTCCGGGGCCGAGGACACCAAGACTGGGCTTGGGATTCAGAGGGTGAAAAAAATGGGACGTGTGGCAGTGCGCCATTCACGTGCGCGCGGCGGAGCCGCTGCGCTGCTCGGAGTCGTCGCGGTGGTAGTGTGCCACCTGACGGTCGGCCTGCCGGCGCTCAACACGCCGGTCTCGGCGCAGGCGTCGGGGCGTACCGCCGCCCACGCCTCGCAGGGCGCCGTCCCGTCGTCGGCTCAACCCCAGACCGCTGGCGCGGTTTCGACCGCGTCCACGCCGTCCACGGTCGATGAATCGGCCGTGCCGCAAGGGGGGCGAGCGCTGCCGCCGTCTGCGGTGGTTGCTCCGTCCACTTCACTTGCTTCCGCGGGGAACGTCGCGGTCGCCGCGCGGCCCGTGGCGGCGCAGCCCGTCGCCCTCGCGGCGGCGCCGGCCCGGACGTTTCGCGTCGCGGAAAACTTCGACGTCGCCGACCTCGAGGCGCAGTTCGAGAACGTCGCCCGCAAGGTCGCCCCGGCGGTGGTCGCCATCTCCGGAGCCGACTCGCCCGTCGGCGGCGACGCCGCCCTCCGGACCGAAGAGATCAACCCCGACAAGCTCACCGACGTGCTCGACACGGTCGACCGCACCGTCGGCACCGGGTTCATCGTCGACCCCGACGGCTACATCGTGACCAACGACCACGTCGTCGGAAAGTCCGAACAGCTCTGGGTCACCACCGACGACCACAAGGTCTACCCGGCCATCGTCGTCGGATCCGACCCCCGCGCCGACATCGCCATCCTCAAGATCCCCGCAACCAACCTGCCGACCGTCCGCTTCAGCGACGCCGGGCCGGTGAAGCGCGGGCAGTGGACCATTGCCCTGGGCAACCCGTACGGCCTCTCCACCGGCGGGGACATGTGCATGAGCGTCGGCGTCGTCAGCGCCACCGGCCGCTCGCTGCCCAAGCTGTCCGGCAAGGAAGACCGCCTCTACAGCGACCTGATTCAGACCACCGCCCAGATCAACCCCGGCAACTCCGGCGGGCCGCTGTTCGACCTGAAGGGCGACGTGATCGGCGTGAACACCGCCGTCATTCTCCCGCAGAAGAGCACCAACGGCATCGGCTTCGCCCTGCCCGTGACCAACCGCCTGCGGCAGATCGTCCGCGACCTGGTCGAGGGGCGCGAGGTGGTCTACGGCTACCTCGGCGTCAAGTCGAGCACGCCCACGACCCGCGAGCGCAAGGCCGCGGGGATTGACGAGGAGATCGGCGCGTTCGTCGAGTCCGTCGACCGCGACTCGCCCGCCGGCGCCGCTGACCTGCGCCGCGGCGACATCGTCATCAAGTTCAACGGCGAGGTGATCCGCGACGGCGACCACTTCATCCGAGCCGTCGGCGCCGCCCCCGTGGGCAAGCCCGTCCCCGCGGTGGTTTATCGCAAGGACCGCCTTTGGACGGCGGACGTCACGCTCCGCCGCCGCGAGTTGGCGAACAACGGCGTGACCCGCGAGAGCCGCCGGTTCCGCTGGCGCGGCATGCTGCTCGGCCCCATCCCGGCGCGCTGGGACTTCGGCCCCGGCAACAAGCGCCCTGAGGGCGGGATGCTCGTGATCGGCATCGACTCCAAGAGCCCGTTCGTGAAAGAGGGCGTGGCCGCGGGCTCGGTGATCACGTCGATCTCGGGCGTGAAGCTGAACGACGTGACCGACCTGCAGCGTGTGGTCAACGACGTCCCCCCGGAGCGCATCGCGCTCGAGGTGGCGGGGCGCCAGGAACTGATCGCGTCGACGAGCGGGGAATAGTTCGACTCAACCGAGACCTTCCGATGCCGCTTGCGGCTTAGCGTCTTCTCTTCCCGGGAGAAGAAAGAACGCTAAGCCGCAAGCGGCTTGCCCGCCCCCCCCGGTCCGTGAATAATCCGGCACCTTTACCGGAAGCACGGCCCGTTCATGACCGCATCCTCCTCCGAAATCCGCCGCCAGTTCATCGACTTCTTCGTCCGGAAGCACGGCCACACGTTCGTGCCCAGCAGCCCGGTCGTCCCGCACGACGACCCCACGCTGCTGTTCACCAACGCCGGAATGAACCAGTTCAAGCCGATCTTCCTCGGCACCGAGAAGCGGAGTTACACGCGGGTCGCCAATACCCAGAAGTGCATCCGCGCCGGCGGCAAGCACAACGACCTCGACGACGTCGGCCGGTCGCGCCGGCACCACACGTTCTTCGAGATGCTGGGCAACTGGAGCTTCGGCGACTACTTCAAACGCGAAGCCATCACGTGGTCTTGGGAGCTGCTGACCAAGGTATGGGGCCTGGATCCCACGCGCCTGCACGTAACGGTTCACGCGGGGGAAGAGGCGATCGGCGTCGCCCGCGACATGGAGGCCGCGAACATCTGGAAGGAAGTCGCCGGGCTGCCAGATGACCACATCCATTTCGGGCCGACCAAGGACAACTTCTGGGAAATGGGCGACACCGGCCCCTGCGGCCCCTGCACCGAGATCTTCGTCGACCGAACCCCCGACAGGACCGGTGGCAAGTCACTCCTCTCGGGCGAAGACCCGCGGGTGATGGAGATTTGGAACAACGTCTTCATCCAATACAACCGCGTCTGGAACGGTGACGGGGCGAACGCGGTACGTGCCTTTGATACCGTTCGCGCAGAGCCGCTCCCCGGCGAAGACGCTGAAGCGGCGCGGGAGCGCATCCGGCTCGCAACCTTTGGCACCGCCAGCCGCGCCGAATGGGTGGCGAAGAACTCAACGCTTCAGGTTCTGCCGGCCAAGCACGTCGACACCGGCATGGGCCTGGAGCGCATCATCCAGGTGCTCCAGAACGTCAACGACAATTACGCGATCGACCTGTTCAACCCGTTCTGGCAGGTATTGAAGGACCTGAGCGGCATCACCTACGCCGGCAAGTATCCCAAGAGCAACGAGGCCGACCCCGAGGCCGAGGCGAAGGACGCGCAGTTGCGGCATGACATCGCCTTCCGAGTCATCGCCGACCACATCCGCTGCCTGACCTTCGCACTTACCGACGGCGCGGTGCCGAGCAACGAGGGGCGGGGTTACGTCCTGCGTCGGATCCTGCGACGCGCGGTTCGCTTCGGACGGCAACAGCTCAACCTGCGCGACCCGTTCCTGCACCGGCTGGTGCCGGTGGTCGTGGACGCGATGGGGGACGCGTTCCCTGAACTGAAGAAGAACTCAGGGCACGTCGCGGAGATCATCAAGGACGAAGAGGTCAGTTTCGGGCGCACGCTGGACCGAGGCATTCAACTGTTCGACGAAGCCGCGGGCCGCGCGATCGACCAGACGATCAGCGGGGAAGACGCGTTCAAGCTGCACGACACGTACGGGTTTCCAGTCGACCTGACCAAGGTGATGGCCGCCGAGCGCGGGATGGGCGTCGATGAGGCGCGCTACGAGCGGCTCATGGAAGAGGCGCGCGAGCGCGCCCGCGCCGGCGGGAAAGAAGGCGCGTCCCGCCTGTTCGACCTTCCGCCCGACGTGCACGCGCGGCTGAACGGGCTCGGCGTTAAGCCCACTGACGACTCCGCCAAGTTCAACGCCGCGCCGATCGGCGCGACGGTCAAAGCGATTTGGGATGGGAGCAAGCTGGTCGACCACACCCACGGCGCCGAGGCCGCCGGGCAGGGCGTGGCTCTCATCCTCGACAAGACCAACTTCTACGCAGAGATGGGCGGCCAGGTCGGGGACACGGGCGAGCTGCGCGGGCCGAACGGCGCGGTGATGGACGTGACCACCGCGCGCTCGGCCGGCGGATTTGTCCTGCACGTCGGGAACATGATCGAGGGCCGCCTGTCCGTCGGCGACCACGTCACCGCGACGCTGGCCGGCGTGCGCCCGCGCACCGAGAAGAACCACACCGCGACTCATCTTGCCAACTGGGCGCTGCGCGAGGTGCTCGGCGAAGGCGTGCAGCAGAAGGGGTCGCTGGTCGACCCGGAGAAGCTCCGCTTCGACTTCTCCCACGGCAAGGCCATGGCCGACGAGGAGCTGGGGCGGATCGAGGCGCTCGTGGCCCAGTGCGTCGAGAAGAAGCTGCCGGTCTACGCGCAGGAGGCGCCGCAGGAGCAGGCGCTAAAGATCAACGGCCTGCGCGCGGTGTTCGGCGAGAAGTACCCCCCGATGGTCCGCGTCGTGTCGATCGGCGCGCCGGTAGGTGACTTGTTGAAAGACCCGGCGAACTCGAAATGGCGCCAGTACTCCGTCGAGTTCTGCGGCGGCACCCACCTCAAGAACACCGGCGAGGTGGGCGGGTTCGTCATCACGGCGGAAGAATCGGTCAGCAAGGGCATCCGGCGGATCGTCGCCCTCACCGACGACGCCGGCCGCCGGGCGGTGGAGGCGGGGCGGGCAATCGACAGCCTGATCGAAGCGGCGCGGAAGGCGCCGGAGGCACAGCTCCCGAATTCGATCGCTTCCATCCAGAAGGCTCTATCGGAATCGACGCTATCCCTCCGTGCCAAGCGCCGCGCCCAGGCCGCGGTCGCCGAACTCCAGGCGAAGCTGAAGGCGTTCGAGAAGACGCAAAAGGTGTCCGCCGGCGCGGGCGTCGACATCAGCGCCTTGACCGCGAAGCTTCTGGCCGAAGCCGAGCCGCTCGGCGACGGTAAACTCGTCGTCGCGGAAGTCCCGGGCGCCAACGCCGACCAGCTCCTCGCCACGATGGACTCGCTCCGCAAGAAGCAGTCCAGCCTCGCCCTGATGTTGGGCTCGACTGACGGCGCGAAAGTCTCCTTCTGCTCGGCCGTCTCCGACGACCTCATCGCCAGGGGACTCAAGGCCGGCGATTGGGTCCGGGAGACCGCGAAGATCGCCGGCGGCGGCGGGGGCGGTCGGCCGCAGATGGCGCAGGCGGGCGGCAAGGACCCGTCCAAGCTGCCCACCGCTCTAACGTGCGCCCGTGAGTTCGCGCGAGGTGCCGTGAAGTGACGGCACCGTCGTTATCGCCGCCGCGCCGGCGCAGCGTGTTCGCCGACCGACTGCTGCAGTTCCCAGACTTCGTCTTCAGCGACGGTCGGGAAGCCGCGCATCGAGGCCGGTGGCGCGACTTTTTTGGCGCCCGCATGGGTCCGTCGTTCGGGGGGCGGATCATCCTCGAGATCGGCTGCAACGACGCCGCCCTCCTGGCGTCCGTGGCGGCGACGCACCCCGCGACGGCGTTCGTCGGCATCGACTGGAAGTGCCGCGCGCTCCACACCGCCGCCGAGCGCATCGCGGCGGCGGGGCTGCGGAACGTCACCCTCCTGCACGGTTGCGGTCAGGGCATCCGGCGGTACTTCGGCGATGGCGAACTCGACGAGGCGTGGCTGTTCCACCCGGACCCGTGCGACAAGCCGCAGGAACTCCCGAACCGCCTGATCGCCGAGCCGTTTCTGCTAGACGTCCACGCCGTCCTCCGGCCGATTGCAGAATCGGTGTTGATCGTGAAGACGGATCACCGCGGGTACCACGAGTCGTCGCTCGCGCTGGCCGAGCGCGGTGCAATTAACCGCCATTACGCGTTGTCGGCGAACTCAGCCGACTTCTGGAAAGACGAGGCGATCCTTCGCCACGTCGCGGGGCGCGCGTTCGCCGGCCACGTCACGCCATACGAAGAGCGGTTCCGGAAGAAGCGGAAGCCCATCTACTACTTCGAACTCCGCCGCCGCGTGGAAGGAGCTGATGCTGGCGCTGATCATCGTCGCTGGCGGGGGGCGGGCACAGGTGGCGCAGGCGGGGGGCAAGGACGCCGCCAAGCTCCATGAAGGCCTCGACCTCGCCCGCGCCTTCGCCCTGAAGGCCGTACCACACTAATCGACACGAGGTGAATCCCCCGGTTCCTCGACGCGGGGTTCCGCGCGTTCGTCACGGTCCCGAAGCCGTCGGCCACATGCCTTGCCGTCGTCGTTGCTCGCGTTGTATTGACGCGGCGGGGGCCGCCGCGCCGGCGGGCGCGGACCTTACCCCTTCCCTTGACAGAACCTACAGCCCCCCCTAACGTACCTTCCCTTGAGGCGCGGCGGGCGGTGACCCGCCGTTGCTTTTTCATCGTATCGCACGAGTTGACAAGCATTTGAGTTACCGCCCGCGCGCCGTTCGTCGCGGCGCGGCGCAGGAGTCTTTGACATGCTCCCCGTCCAAAAGCACAGCAAGGCCCGCAAGCGCAAGCGCCGGGCGCACCACGCGCTGCGGCCCATCCACTACGTCCGCTGCCCCCAGTGCGGCAGCGCCAAGCTTCCCCACGCCGCCTGCGATAACTGCGGCTACGTGAACCCGAAGCTCGCGCTCCAGATGGAACCGGACCAGGCCTAGGGGACGGAATGATGGTGGCACGGGCGGCCCGCCCGTGATCTTCGTTGCGAAGAACATGGGCGAGCCGCCCATGCCACGATAACCGGAGGACCCGTTCTTGCGAGCTGCGGTGGACGTCATGGGCGGCGACAATGCCCCCGGGGCCATCCTTCAGGGCTGCTGGGACGCCGCGCCTCTGCTCGAACCCGGCGACGTCATCTTCCTCGTCGGCGACGACAAGGTCATCCGCGACGGCTTGGCCTCTGCTAACCTCACCCCCGACAAGCGGGAGCACTACCGCGTCGTCCCCACCACCGAAATCATCGGGATGGACGACTCGCCGGTCGAAGCCATCCGCAACAAGCCCAACAGCTCGATCGCGGTAATGTGCAAGATGGCCTCCAAGGGCGAGGCCGACGTGGTGATCTCCGCCGGGAACACCGGCGCCTGCGTCGCCGCCGCACAGCTCCGGATGCGGACGCTGCCCGGCGTGCTGCGGCCGGGGATCGCCGTACTCCTCCCGACCTTTTACGGGCCAGTCGTCATTTGCGACGTGGGGGCAAACATCTCGCCCAAGCCGCGCCACCTGATGCAGTACGCCCTGATGGGCGGCGCCTACGCCCACGACGTCTGCGGCATCGAGAACCCGCGGGTCGGCCTGCTGTCGATCGGCGAGGAGGACGTCAAGGGCACGACTATCACCAAGGAAACGCACCGCCTCCTCCGCGACGAGCCGCAGATCAATTTTTACGGCAACGTCGAGGGGCGCGACCTGTTCAAGGGCATCGTCGACGTGGTGGTGTGCGACGGGTTCGTGGGCAACATCGTGCTGAAGTTCACCGAAGGCCTTTCCGAGGGGCTGTTCAAGACGATTACGGCCGAGCTCGACGAGGCCGCGCCACACCTGGTGGACCAGTTCCACGGGGTGATGAAGGAAATCTACGCCAAGCACGACTGGCAGGAGCACGGCGGCGCGCCGCTGCTGGGGATCGGCGGCTACTGCCTGATCTGCCACGGGCGCAGCGAGCCGAAGGCGATCCGGAACGCCATCCGCGTTGGCAAGCAACTGGTCAAGAGCGGGGTCAACCAGAAGATCATCGAGGAGATCGCCGTCAGCATCCCGGGCGGCGAAGACTGAATAAATTGTCGATTGCCAATTTCCCATTGCCGATTTACCCACGGCATCTGGAAACCGGCCGGACATTGGCTTCAAATCGGCAATCGACAATCGGAAATCGGCAATGCCTAACTACGGAGCCATCATCGCCGGCACTGGCAGCAGCCTGCCCGAGAAGCGTCTGACCAACGACGAACTCGCGAAGATGGT
>Ga0207691_10003529_pt1 | contig 15210 bp, 12 predicted proteins | sample KBSM13metaG_FD_184327 | JGI IMG/M metagenome (GOLD analysis project Ga0207691, IMG submission 184327) | Miscanthus rhizosphere microbial communities from Kellogg Biological Station, Michigan, USA - KBS M1-3 metaG (SPAdes) (version 2) | ecosystem: Host-associated > Plants > Roots > Rhizosphere >... | reverse complement strand
GTCGAGATCAAGGCGGTCGACGCCGCCTATCCGCTGTTCGGCAATGCCGGGCTGGAGCCTGCAGGCGATCTCGCCGACGCGCTGGCGCAGCGCGACGGCGTCTACGGTGCCGCTGTGGATCCCGCGCTGCTCGCTCGGCTCAATCTCGAACGGGGCGCGCGCATCACGGTCGGCAGCGCGGCCATCGAATTGCGCGCGATACTCGCCGCCGAGCCCGACAAGCTCGCCGGCGGCATCGGCTTCGGCCCGCGCCTGCTCATCAGGGAGGCGGCACTGCGCGCGACCGGCCTGCTGCAGCCCGGCAGCCTCGTGCGCTGGCACTACCGGCTCAAGGTCCCTGGCGCCGACGCCAACGACCGCGTAGCGCAGGCGGTGGTGACCGCCTCGGAGCGGCAGCTTCCCGATGCCGGCTGGGAGGTGCGTACCCGCGCCAACGCCTCGCCAGCGCTCGGCCGCAACATCGAACGCTTCACGCAATACCTGACCCTGGTCGGCCTGACCGCGCTGCTGGTGGGCGGTGTCGGCGTCGCCAATGCGGTGAAGCACTATCTCGACCGCCGCCGCGACACGATCGCCACCTTGAAGTCGCTCGGCGCGACCGGCGGCCGGGTGTTCGCGATCTATCTTGCCGAAGTGATGCTGCTCGCCACGATCGGCACCGTGATCGGGCTCGTCGTCGGCGCCACGCTGCCGTTCGCGATCGCGGCCGCCTTCGGCAGCGTATTGCCGCTGCCGATCGAGCCGGCGCTGCATGGCGCCGAACTGTCATTCGCGGTGATCTACGGCTTCCTCACTGCGTTGGCGTTTGCGCTCTGGCCGCTCGGCCGCGCGCATGACGTGCCGGTCTCGGCGCTCTACCGCGACGCGGTCGCGCCCGAGCGCCGCATCCCGCGCAAGCGCTACGTCGCGCTGACCGCGCTCACCGTCGTGACGCTCGCGGCGCTTGCGGTGATCCTCGCCTATGACCGCAAGATCGCCGCCATCTTCATCGTGGCGGCCGCCGCCGTGTTCATGACCTTGCGGCTGGTCGCCATGCTGATCATGTGGACCGCGCGGCGCATCCCGCGTCCGCGTTACGCGCTGTTGCGCCTGGTGCTCGCCAACATCCATCGGCCGGGTGCGCTGACGCCGAGCGTCGTGCTCTCGCTCGGCCTGGGGCTCGCGCTATTGGTCACCTTGCTCGAGATCGACGGCAATCTGCGCAACCAGTTCGTCGCAGCGTTGCCCGACAAGGCACCGTCGGTATTCTTCGTCGATATCCAGGATGCCGATGCCGCGCGCTTCGATGCCTTCGCCAGAAAGGCCGCGCCGGACGCGCGCTACGAGCGCGTGCCGATGCTGCGCGGACGCATCGTTAGCGCAAACGGCGTGCGCGCCGAGGATTTGAAGGCCGCGCCGAGTGCCGCCTGGGTGCTGCAGAGCGACCGCGGCATCACCTATGCGGCGGACGTGCCGGCGGGCTCGCGCGTCGTCGCGGGCGAATGGTGGAAGCCGGACTACCAGGGCCCGCCGCTGGTCTCGTTCGAAAACAAGATCGCCGACGGGCTGGGCCTGAAGATCGGCGACCCGGTCGTCGTCAACGTGCTCGGCCGCAACATCACGGCGACGCTCGCCAATCTGCGCGCGGTCGAGTGGCAGTCGCTCGGCATCAATTTCGTGCTGGTGTTCTCGCCCGGCAGTTTTCGCGGCGCCCCGCACACCCATATCGCGACGCTGGCGATGCCGGGCGGCACGACGGTCGCGCAGGAGGTCGCACTGCTGAAGGAGACCGCAGCCGCGTTTCCGACCGTCACGACCGTGCGGGTGCGCGAGGCGCTCGATGCCGTCACCAAAGTGGTGCTCGACCTGACCTTGGCGATCCGCGGCGCAAGCGCGATCACGCTGATCGCCGCCGTGCTGGTACTCGCCGGCGCGCTCGCCACCGGTCACCGGCACCGCGTTTATGATGCCGTTGTCCTGAAGATGCTCGGCGCGACGCGCTGGCGCCTGCTTGCCGCCTATGCGCTCGAATACCTGCTGATCGGGCTTGCGACCGCAATCGTCGGCGTTGCCGCCGGGTCGATCGCGGCGTCGCTGGTGATGACCGAGGTGATGAACCTGTCGTTCGTCTTCCTGCCGGTTCCGGCACTCGCCGCGACAGTGTGCGCGGCGGCCTTAACCATCGCATTCGGCCTGATCGGCACGTTTTCGGCGCTCGGACAGAAGCCCGCACCGGTCCTGCGCCACCTGTGAGGGACTTCACGCCGCGTTTGCGACAATCCGCCGCGCGCCGAACCGCCCTGCGTCGCGAAGGCACCTTGTCGGCCTTGGGGATTTGCCCATATTGAAACCCGCCAGTCGGTGCATCCGCGCGCCGGGGCAAGGGGCGAACACACGAGGTTTCGACAATGTCGGACTTTGACCGGAATGCCGCCGCTGCGCAGTACGGCGCGCCGCTGACGCGGGCCGAAGCGGCTGTCGTCGACGAGGGCCTGCGGGCCTACATGCTGCGCATCTACAATTACATGGTGCTCGGCCTCGCCATCACGGGCTTTGCCGCGCTCGGCATCTACATGCTGTCGGTGACGAGCGATCCGACGCTTGCATATCAGGGCGCGCGTCCGCTGGCGCGCGGAATGTATCTCACGCAGCTCGGCTATTATCTGTTCGCGAGCCCGCTGAAATGGGTCGTGATCCTGGCGCCGCTCGGGCTGGTCTTCTTCCTCTCGTTCCGCATCCAGAACATGCGCCCCGCCACGGCGCAGATCACGTTCTGGCTCTATGCGGCACTGGTCGGCGTATCGCTCGCGTCGATCTTCATGGTCTACACACACACGTCGATCACGCGGGTGTTCTTCATCACGGCCGCCTCGTTCGGCGCGCTCTCGCTGTGGGGTTACACCACGCAGCGCGACCTGTCGGGCTGGGGTTCCTTCCTCATCATGGGGCTGTTCGGCATCATCATCGCCATGCTGGTGAATGTCGGGATCGCGGCGTTCACCGGGCAGTCGTCCACGATGCTGCAGTGGATCATCTCGGTGGTCGGCGTGCTGGTGTTCGCCGGGCTCACCGCCTACGACACGCAGCGCCTCAAGAGCGAGTACATCTACGGCGCGATGGAAGGCGACGTGCTGGAGCGCTCCGCCATCATGGGCGCGCTCTCGCTCTATCTCGACTTCCTCAACCTGTTCACCATGCTGCTGCACCTGCTCGGTGCCCGCGACGAGTAGCCGGTTAACAATTGGTAACCCTTACGGCCCCGGCAAAACCGGGGCCGTTTCATTTTGACCCACCCCGCGGCCCGTCTGGCGCTCGCCTCATTCCCGCACTAGATTCCCCCTGGGCGAAGCGCCCATCGGCTGCTCGCGCCCTTAGGCTTTCGGCGAGGACGCCTGAGCCAACACGGAGGATGCTTCCATGTCGGACTATGATCGGAACGTCGCGGCCTTCCCGGGCGCCCGCGCCGGACAATCGGTAGCGGTCGATGCGGGCCTGCGCGCCCACATGATCCGCGTCTACAACTACATGGCGGGTGCGGTCGGACTGACCGGCATCGTGTCCTGGCTCACCTATCAGGCCTCCGGCGGCGACGCGATCCGCATCGTCGGGCGCGGCATCACCGGCTTGACCCCGTTCGGCGAAATGGTGATGGGCGGCTACAGCCCGATCATCCTGATGCTGGCGACGCTCGGCCTGGTGTTCTTCATCAGCTTCCGCATCAACCGGCTGCAATATACCACCGCGCTCGGCCTGTTCATGCTCTACGCCGCGCTGCTCGGCGCTGCGCTGTCCACTATCTTCGTGCAGTACACCGGAACCTCGATCACGCAGGTGTTCTTCATCTCCGCCGCCTCGTTCGGTGCGCTCAGCCTTTATGGCTACACCACGCAGCGCGATCTGTCGGCGTTCGGCGCATTCCTGATCATGGGGCTGTTCGGCGTCGTGATCGCGATGATCGTGAACATCTGGCTCGCCAGCAGCGCGCTTTCCTTCGCGATCTCGGTGGTCGGCGTGCTGGTGTTCGCGGGCCTGACCGCCTGGGACACGCAGAAGATCAAGGAGATGTACGACGTCAATGACGACGGCACCGTCTCGGGCCGCAAGGCCGTCATGGGCGCGCTGACGCTCTATCTCGACTTCATCAACCTGTTCCTGATGATGCTGCGCCTGTTCGGCGATCGCCGCTAAAGCATCGCAACACCGAAAAGGAAACGCCCCGGCTCATCACCGGGGCGTTTGTCATTCCGGGGCGCCAAAAGCGCGTTTACGCGCGTCTGCGACGCGCTACGGCGGCGAGCGCGGAATCCATAATCACGATCCGAGCGACTCAGAACCGACTGTGGTTATGGATTCCGGCCCTCGCCGCGCTCGGCCGGAATGACAAGAGAGTCCGGCGCGCTACGTCGTCACCAGCTTCAGCGACTTGTCGACCGCGCGCAGCACGTTGTCGAGCTCATGGCCGCGCTTGACGATCAGCCCGGTCGCCGAGATCACGCTGTAGGCGCCCTGCTTGCGCGCGAGCCGCGGATCCTTCTCGATGCGATAAAGCGGGACTTCGGACGAGCGGCGGAACACCGAAAACACCGCACGGTCTCTGAGAAAATCGATCGCGTAATCGCGCCATTCGCCGGCTGCCACCATGCGCCCGTAAAGGCCGAGGATGCGGTCGAGTTCGCGCCGGCTGAAGGTGACCTTGCCGGGGACGCTGGTCTGATGGCTGACCGCGCCCCCGCGTTGCTCGCTCGGATCGGCTTCGCCGAAAGCCATGCGGCGCCTCCTTGATGTGACTCAGCGGTTCGATGATCGCGCCGACAAGGCCGGCCCGCAAGAGGGCGCGAAAGTGTCGCGATGACGCGTTGATGACAAAAACGCCGAAAAAGGCCGTTGCACGAAACAATTTTCTCAGAGCGAGGCGCTTTGCTCACGCTTTCGTTATAAAATATCACAATGAAGCCCGATTTCGGCCAACGGCGCGCCGTGTCCGCTTGGGATAACCCGGACAGTTGATTAGGGCCCGGTGCATTCGAGCACCGGATTCCTCAGCCCCCCAGCCCCCCGGGGCTTGGACGGACCGGGCCCTAGTTCGCGTACGGTTCAATCCCCCAACGCTTCTCAGGGCCGGTTCATACCGGCCCGATTTTTTTGCCGCGCTGCTTGAGGTAAGGACGCCGCTACTTCAGCGCCGCGACGTTCGCGCCGAGCATCGCTCCGGGCGCTTCCTTGCTGCCGGCCTGGATGATCACCGCGACCGACTCGGCTTCGTCATCGCCGAGGTCGCGCACCGGCAGCGTGAAGCTGCGCGCCGCGCCGGTCCACTCGCCGAGCTTGATCCATTTCCGCACCACGTTGTGGTACGTGATCGTGTTGCCCGAGTTCTCGCCCTTGCCGACCGCGACCGGCACGTTCCTGGTGATCGGGCAAAGCCAGATCTCGCCTTTCGTCACCTTGCCCTTGTCGGCCGGCACGTTGACCGAGATCTGGTTGTCGGCGACCGACACGGCGACCGGAAGCGACAGCGTCCCGGCGTGCTTGGCAGTGTGCTTGATGGCGCTCTCGATCGCGGAGCGATCGCTGCCGAGCACCTGCGCCATTCCGTTGACGACGACCTGCGGCGTGTAGACCTCGCGGTCGCCGCGCGCCTTCGAATAGGCGCGCTGCCGGTTGGTGTGTCCGGGATTGGCGAGCGTGTCCTTCCAGCCGAGATAGTCCCAGTAGTCGATCGGCAGGCTCATCACGAGCAGCGAAGGATCCTGCGCGAGCTCGCCGGCAAGCTTGTCGGCCGGCGGACACGACGAGCAACCCTGACTGGTGAACAGCTCGATCACGGCGCGCGGTTCGGCGCCCATGGCGGCCGACGACAACAGGGCCGAGGCGATAACTGCGATAGGCAACGCGACGCGGCGTTTCATTCCGATCTCCACATCCTGTCCCCGACGGATTACCCGGTGCCATGCAACCAACCGGCACCACGAGCCGCAATCCGTCAGACCGCGGATGTCTCTCGTCCCGCGCCACACATAGTCGCAACGCCAATCACCGGCCACTCAATTCGCAGTGAGGGGCCGGTGCGGCGCAGCAATGTGCGTAAGGCGCAAGCAACACGTATGACGTGCAGGCAAGCTCGCCGCTCACGCCGCGAGGTGGCGCAGCACGTATTGCAGGATGCCGCCGTTCTTGAAGTATTCCAGTTCGTCGAGCGTATCGATGCGGCAGATCAGCGGAACCCGCTTCAGCGCACCGTCCGACGCCACGATCTCGGCGATCAGCCGCTGGCGCGGCTTCAAATCGCCGTGCAGGCCGCGGATCGTGACCTGCTCATCGCCCTTGAGCCCGAGCGTCTGCCACGAGGTGCCCTCTTCGAACACCAGTGGGACGACGCCCATTCCGATCAGGTTGGAGCGGTGGATGCGCTCGAACGACTGCGTGACCACGGCGCGGATGCCGAGCAGCGTCGAGCCCTTCGCGGCCCAGTCGCGGGAAGAGCCGGTGCCGTATTCCTTGTTGGCGAACACGACGAGCGGCACGCGTTCGGTGCGATACTTCATCGCGGCGTCATACATCGTCATGCGCTGCTTCGACGGATAGTGGATCGTCACGCCGCCTTCGACGCCCGGCACCATCTGGTTCTTGATGCGGATGTTGGCGAAGGTGCCGCGCATCATCACCTGGTGATTGCCGCGCCGCGTGCCGTACTGGTTGAAGTCCTTCGGACGCACCTGATGGTCGCGCAGGTAATGTCCCGCCGGGCTCTCTTCCTTGATCGATCCGGCCGGCGAGATGTGGTCGGTGGTGATCGAATCGAGGAACAGGCCGAGGATGCGCGCATCGACGATGTCCTCGATCGGATGCAGCCGCTTCTCCATGCCTTCGAAGTAGGGCGGGTTTTGCACGTAGGTCGAGCGGTCGTCCCACTCGTAGGTGAGGCCGCCCTTCACCGAGATTTTGCGCCAGTTCGCCTCGCCCTTGAACACGTCGGCATATTTGCGCGCGAACACGCTCTTGTTGATGGTCTTGCGGATCACGGCGGCGATCTCGCGGCTGGTCGGCCAGAGCTCGCGCAAGAACACCTTCTTGCCCTTGTTGTCGGTGCCGATCGGGGTGCGCACCAGATCGACATTCATGTTGCCGGCGAGCGCATAGGCGACGACCAGCGGCGGCGACGCGAGATAGTTCGCGCGCACGTCCGCGTTCACCCGGCCCTCGAAGTTGCGGTTGCCCGAGAGCACCGCGGCCGCCACGACGTCGTTCTTGCTGATCGACTCGGAGATTTCCTCCGCCAGCGGGCCGGAGTTGCCGATGCAGCTCGTGCATCCGAAGCCGACGAGGTTGAAGCCGATCGCGTCGAGATCCTTCTGCAGCCCGGACTTGTCGAGATACTCCGCGACGACCTGCGAACCGGGCGCGAGCGAAGTCTTCACCCACGGCTTCGGCTTCAGGCCTTTCGCCACCGCCTTCTTGGCCAGCAGCCCGGCCGCCACCATCACGCCCGGATTCGAGGTATTCGTGCAGGAGGTGATCGCCGCGATCACCACGTCGCCGTGGCCGATGTCGTGCTTGCGTGCTTCGACCGGATAGCGCTTGCCCGCCTCGCTGCCCTTGTTGAATTCCTTGTCCATCGCGGCCGCGAAGCCGTTCTTGACCTCTTTCAGCAGCACGCGATCCTGCGGGCGCTTTGGCCCTGCGAGAGAAGGCTCGACCGAACCGAGCTCGAGCTTCATGATGTCGGTGTACACCGGATCGGGCGTCGTCTTGGTGCGGTACATGCCCTGCGCCTTCGCATAGGCCTTCACCAGCGCGACGCGATCCGCCTTGCGCGCGGTCTTGGTGAGGAAATCGATGGCGTCGTCGTCTACGGGGAAGAATCCGCAGGTTGCGCCGTATTCCGGCGCCATGTTGCCGATGGTGGCGCGATCCTCGACGGTCAGATTGTCGAGGCCGGGGCCGAAGAACTCGACGAACTTGCCGACGACGCCGCGCTTGCGCAGCGTCTGCGTCACGGTGAGCACGAGGTCGGTCGCGGTCACGCCCTCTTTCAGTTTGCCGTTGAGGCGGAAGCCGATCACCTCGGGCAGCAGCATCGAGTAAGGCTGGCCGAGCATCGCAGCTTCGGCCTCGATGCCGCCGACGCCCCAGCCGAGCACCGCCAGACCGTTCACCATCGTGGTGTGCGAGTCGGTGCCGACCAGCGTGTCCGGATACGCGATCTCGGCGGTCACCTCCTTGCCGTCGACCTTGACCTTCTCCTTGCCCGGGCTCGTCCACACCGTCTGCGACAGATACTCGAGATTGACCTGATGGCAGATGCCGGTGCCGGGCGGAACGACGCGAAAGTTCTCGAACGAGCGCTGCGCCCATTTCAGGAATTTGTAGCGCTCCTGGTTCTGCGCATATTCCTCCGCGACGTTTTTCTTGAACGACGTCGGCGTGCCGGCGAAATTCACGATCACCGAGTGATCGATCACGAGATCGACCGGAACCAGCGGATTGATCTTCGCCGGATCGCCGCCGAGCGTCTTCATCGCGTCGCGCATCGCCGCGAGATCGACGACTGCGGGCACGCCGGTGAAATCCTGCATCAGCACGCGCGCGGGACGGAACGCGATCTCACGGTCCGAGGTCTTCGCCTTCAGCCATTGCGCGAAGCCCTGGATGTCTTCCTTGGTGACGGTTCGCCCGTCTTCGTTGCGCAACAAATTTTCCAAAAGCACCTTCATCGAGAAGGGCAGGCGCGAAATTCCGCGCAATCCATGTTTCTCCGCCTCGGGAAGGCTGTAATAAACGTAGGTCTTGGCACCGACCACCAAGGTCTTGGCGCACTTGAAACTGTCGAGCGAGCTCATGACGGCCTTTTTTTCCCATCGGAGCAGCCGGAGACGCCGAGCGCGCCGCCCAAAGGCTGTTCCGTCCAGCAGGGGGCCGGCCAGGTGAGGAAGACCGCCGCCCCATGCAACGTACCGGCTTATAAGGCGTTTTTCCGCGGCCTGCTACAGACCGGAACGCCTCCAAGCCATGCGATTCGCACATTTTATCGGCCTGCCTTCACGGCAGGCGCTGACCTAGCGGCAGTAACCTGACATGTTACGGCTTTCCGCGACCGGGCTCGGCTGCGTTCGCGGATTTCGGAACGTATTCAATGACCTCAATCTGCAGTTATCGTCCGGGGACGCGCTGGCGCTGACCGGGCCGAACGGCGCCGGCAAGTCCTCGCTGCTCCGGCTGCTGGCGGGCCTGCTGCGCCCCTCCGCCGGCCGTGTCGCATTTGAGGGGGACACCGATGAAGGGGCCGTCGCGGAGCGGGCGCACTATCTCGGTCATCTCGACGCCTTCAAAACCGCGCTTACCGTGGGAGAAAATATTGAATTTTGGATTCATTACTTAGGTGGCGAGCACGATGCTGCGCCCGCGCTCGCCGCCGTCGGGCTTGAGTCGCTCGAACATCTGCCCGCCGCCTACCTGTCGGCCGGCCAGCGCCGGCGCCTGTCGCTGGCGCGGTTGATCGCGGTTTCGCGCCCGCTCTGGCTGCTCGACGAGCCGGCGTCCGCGCTCGATTCGGCCGGACAGGAGATGCTGGCCGGACTGATGCGGACGCATTTGGCGCGCGGCGGGATGATCGTTGCGGCGACGCATGGGCCGCTCGGGATTGAGTGCAAAGAGCTGCAACTCGGGCGGAGCAACCAGTGACCGCCCTCGCCGCGCTCCTCGTTCGCGACATGCGCCTCGCCGTGCGCATCGGCGGCGGCGCGCTGATGGGTGTGCTGTTCTTCCTCATCGTGGTGACGCTCACGCCGTTCGCGATCGGTCCCGATCTCGTTCTGCTCGAGCGCATCGGCCCGGCGATCCTGTGGATCGGCGCGCTGCTCGCGTCACTGTTGGCGCTCGACCGGTTGTTCGCCGCCGATCACGAGGACGGCTCGCTCGATCTGTTGCTGATGGGGAGCGCGCCGCTCGAACTCACCGTGCTGACCAAAGCGCTGGCGCACTGGATCACCACGGGCCTTCCGCTGGTGATCGCGACCCCGCTGCTCGGCCTGTTCCTCAATCTCGAACCGCAAGCAATCGGTGCGGTGGTGCTCACGCTGCTCGCCGGCACGCCCGCGCTCACTTGCATTGGGTTGATCGGCGCGGCGCTGTCCGTGGCGCTGCGGCGCGGCGGATTGCTGCTGCCGGTGCTGGTGCTGCCGCTGACCGTGCCGGTGCTGATCTTCGGTGTCGCCGCATCGAACGCGGCGATCACGGGATCAGGCTTCGGCGCGCCGTTCATGATCTTGTGCGCGCTGACGCTCGGGAGCCTCGTACTCGGACCGCTCGCCGCAGGCGCCGCGCTGCGGCAGGGCGTTGAGTGACATGCCGGAACGCTCGCGCGATGTTGAACCGCGGCGCCACGCGCCGCATTGCCGCCACCCTGGAGGCTGACTAGAAAAGCCCGATGGCCCTGATCGACCTCGCCAATCCGACGCGCTTCCTTGCGCTCGTCGCGCGCGCACTGCCGTGGCTCGCTGCCGCGACGGCGCTCGCCTTCGCGTGCGGTCTCTATCTGTCCTGGTTCACCGCGCCTGACGACTATCAGCAGGGCGCGACGGTCAAGATCATGTTCGTGCACGTTCCGAACGCGTGGCTCGCGATGGGCGTGTGGACCGTGATGAGCATCGCCAGCATCGGCACCCTGGTGTGGCGTCATCCGCTCGCCGACGTCGCCGCGAAAGCCGCCGCCCCGCTCGGCGCCGCGTTCACGTTTCTCGCACTGTTCACCGGCGCGCTCTGGGGCCGCCCGATGTGGGGCACCTACTGGGTGTGGGATGCGCGGCTCACCTCGGTGCTGGTGCTGTTCCTGATGTATCTCGGCATCATCGCGTTGTGGCGTACCGTCGACGATCCCTCGCGCGCCGGACGCGCCGCCGCGATCCTGACCCTGGTCGGCGCCGTCAACCTGCCGATCATCAAGTTCTCGGTCGACTGGTGGAACACGCTGCACCAGCCGGCCTCGGTGATCCGCCTCGGCGGGCCGGCGATCCATCCGGCGATCCTGACGCCGTTGCTGACGATGGCGCTCGCGTTCGGCCTGCTGTTCGTCACGCTGCATCTTGCCGCCATGCGCAACGAGATCTTGCGCCGGCGCGTGCGCGCGATGGGGCTGATGCAGGCGCACGCCGCGCAGGGGGCATGATGGATCTCGGCCCGCACGCCACGTTCATTATCGCCGCGTACGCGATGGCGGCGCTGGTCGTCGTTTGTCTGATCGCCTGGGTGCTGGCCGATCACGACGCACAGCGGCGCCAGCTGTCCGATCTCGAAGCGCGCGGCGCGACGCGGCGGTCCAAGGGGCTGTCAAAGTCATGAGCGACGTCGCGCGAGCCAAACCCGCGCGGCGGCTGTTCGTGCTGCTGCCGCTGGCGATCTTCCTCGCCCTCGCCGCGCTGTTCTTTTTCCGGCTCGGCTCGGGCGATCCCTCGCGCATTCCCTCGGCGCTGATCGGACGCCCGGCGCCCGACACAAATCTTGCCGCGGTGCCCGGCCTCAATGCGCGCGACGGCAAGCCGATGCCGGGACTTTCCACGGCCGACTTCAAGGGCAACGTCACTCTGGTGAACATTTGGGCCTCGTGGTGCGTGCCATGTCACGACGAGGCGCCGCTGCTCGAGGCGCTGAGCGCCGACAAGCGCATCCGCATCGTCGGCATCAACTACAAGGACCAGCCCGACAATGCGCGCCGCTTCCTCGGGCGCTACGGCAATCCGTTCGTCGCCGCGGGCGCCGACGGCAACGGCCGCGCCTCGATGGAATGGGGCGTCTACGGCGTGCCGGAAACCTTCATCGTCGGACGCGACGGCGCCATCGCCTACAAGCTGGTCGGCCCTATCACCGAGGGCAATCTCGCGCGCGTGATCAGACCCGAGATCGAGAAGGCGCTGGGGAAGAACTAGGCGCGGACTTGTGGCGGCAGCTCAATCGAATTGACTGGGCGTCGCCGGGCATGGTTGTTGCGCACCAGACCATCTCATCATCCGAGCAGCAGTGCGCCCATGCCCAAACTCTATGAAGCCCTCGCAGAAGCATTCCTTGCGGAGGGAGTCGATACGCAGTTCGTCCTGATGGGCGACGGCAACATGCACTGGTGCACCGCCTTTGCCAGACTGCCGGGCGTGCAGACCGTCCACGTCAGGCACGAGCACGCGACCGTAGCGGCGGCGACAGCCTACAACGTGGCAACCGGCAAGATCGCCGTTGCCTCGGTCACGTGCGGCCCGGGCGTGACCCAGTTGATGACGGCGCTGCCGGCCGCCGTTCGCGCCGGCCTGCCGATGGTGGTGTTCGCCGGCGAGTCGCCGATCAATGCCAAGTTCTACAACCAGGCCATCGACCAGGCGCCGCTGGTGACGGCGACCGGGGCGCGTTACATCGCCGCGCATAGCCTGCCGCGCATGATGGACTCCGTGCGCGAGGCCTTCCATATCGCCAGGCACGAGCGGTGCCCGGTGGTGCTGGGCGTTCCCTACGACCTGCAGAAGTCCGAATACATGGCCAACCAGCCCTACGAGACCTCGGCGATGTATCAGCCAAAGGTCGGGCGCATGCACCCTGATCCCGAGGTCGTGGCCGAGGCTGTCGAGCGGCTGGCCGCGGCAAAGCGGCCGATCATCCTCGGTGGCCGTGGCGTGCTGTGGTCAGGCGCGCGAGACGCGCTGATCAAGCTCGCCGATCGCTGCGGCGCGTTGCTCTCCAACACGCTGCCCGCGCGCGGTCTTTTCCACGACCATCCGTTCGGGCTTGGCATCACCGGCAGCTACTTCACGTCGCTCGGCCGGGAGATGTACGAGTCCGCGGACGTCGTGCTCGCGGTCGGCACGAGCCTGTCCTACTACGTCGGCCACCGGGCCTTCTTTCCAAAGGCCCTCAAGATTCAGCTGGATGATGCCCCGCGCGGCCTGCGCGATGGGCAAGCGGCCGCCGACCTCTACGTCAGATCGGATGCGCTCGTCGGCATCGAGGCGATCCTCGCCGGTCTCGATAAAAAGTTAGGCGCGGGCAAACCGACGGCGGCCTCCATACGCTCGAAAGAGCTCGCGCATCGCATCGCGACCGAGCCGGCGGACTCGATGCCGTTCGACCTCGAGCCTGGGGTGCTGGATCCTCGCGAGGTGATCCGGGCCATCGACGCGGTCGTTCCAAAGGATTGGGACGTCGTCGTCGGCGGCGGCCATCAGGCCTATTTCCCCGCCCAGATGATTGGCAGGCCGGCGGAACGCTATACGACGGTCCGTGAATTCGGTGCGGTCGGCAACGGGCTGTCATATGCGCTCGGTGTTGCGGCCGCGCGCCGGCAGGGCCGCGAGGGCAAGGTCGTGCTGTTCGAAGGCGACGGTGGGCTCTTGTTCAATATCCAGGAACTCGAGACGCTCAAGCGCCAAGGTCTTCGCATCCTGATCTGCGCGATGAACGACGGCGGATACGGCTCGGAGTTTCACAAGCTGCGCGCCGACGGCCTCGACGATAGCCTGGCCGTGTTCGGCCGGCCCGCGCTCGAAAACATCGCACGCGGCTTCGGCCTGCGCGGCCACGAGATACGCGATGTGTCGGCCATCCCCAGACTGTTCGCCGACTTCGCCGCGCAGGGCGACAGCGAAATGTGGAATATACAAATCTCGGACAAGGTCACGGCACCGGTCATCCGCCAGACGATCAAGCGCGGTCACGGCAATATGTGAGCGATTCTTGCCCATCGCGTCATAGCGGCGGGCACAATCCACCGGCCACGGAGCTCTGCTTGTCTGTAGCCGCGGCCTTCATCGCGCCGGTAAACAGCACAGGCTTCAATTCGCGTACACAGAAGTCATAGAAGAGCTTGATCCGCGGAACGCGGCGCAGCGCCTTGTGCGTGAACAGGTACATTGGATAGTAGAATTCAGGTCTCGGTTCGAAGACGCATACGAGATCACTGTGCTCGGAGGCGTAAACAGCGGGGAGCGGTGCAATGCCCGCGCCAGAGCTCACCGCCAGTTGAACGCTTGGCACGTTGCCGCAACGGGCGGCGATCGGCGCACCCTGTGAATGCGACTTCATCCAGCGGACCGCGGGCAGACGCTCGAGTTCGTCGGTCAGTTCGACAACGCTGAAACCCGGAATCTCCGCGGGGGAGTTAGGGCGACCGTGACGTTCGACGAACGCCCGGCTGGCGTAGATGGCCCAGGGAAAATCCGCGATCCTTCTCCCCACCAGAGCCTCATCGCCACCAGGTCCACCACCGCGAATAGCGACGTCGGCCTCTCCCCTGGAGAGATCAAGGACGCGCTGGCACATCATCATTTCAACCGTGATCCCGGGATACGCTGCCTGAAAGCGGTCGAGGAATCCCGCTCGGATCATGCGCTCTCCGATTGTCACAAGGCTTGTCACGCGTACATGGCCGGCAGGCGCGCCACCCAGCAGTTCGGCCTGGCGTTGAAACTCGTAGGCCGCGTTCTCCACGCCTTCGGCGTACCGCCGCAGGCCCTCACCGTGCTCCGTCAACTGGTAGCCTTGCGCCGTGCGCTCGATGAGGGCGCGCCCAATCTCTCTTTCCAACGCGGCAACGTGGCGCTGAACCGTCGATTGGTTGATCCTCAAGGCCTTTGCGGCCGCGGCCGCGCTCCCCCCGCGGGCGAGCTCAAGAAAGGACCGGAGATAATTCCAGTCATACATGGGCCGCCTCGCGAATCTGCCGACGCGCTGCGCAAAAATGCGAGCGTCTGCCGGAGCCAACGGATGTTAGCATTGTAGTGCGAATGACGAAGACCCGGCTACGCGACACAGGGGCATGAGAGGCGTCTGCGTCAGTGACAGACTGGTCTGCGGGTGGAGCATGGGGCGCCATCACGGGAGGGGCAAAATGAATCTATCGGCCAAGCTTGCAGGATCAGTGCTTCTCGGCATGACGGTCGGCGGTGCCGTCACACAGGCGATTCACGCCCAGGCCCGTCCGCCGGCATTTGCCGTCGTGGAGATCGACGTCAGCAACCCGGAAGGTTTCCAGAAGGAATACTCGCCGAACGCAGGCAAGATCATGGACGCCGCCGGGGGCAAGTATCTCACGCGGGGGCCGAGCAGGAAGGTTTCAATCGACGGTGAGCCCGTCAAGCCGACAACCGTCATCATCCAGTTCGAAAACCTCGAGAAGGCCCAAGCTGTTTTCGGCTCGGGCGAGTACCGCGAGCATCGGAAGATCGGAGACAAATACGCCAAATTCCGCATCTGGCT
>Ga0207691_10003528_pt1 | contig 15213 bp, 13 predicted proteins | sample KBSM13metaG_FD_184327 | JGI IMG/M metagenome (GOLD analysis project Ga0207691, IMG submission 184327) | Miscanthus rhizosphere microbial communities from Kellogg Biological Station, Michigan, USA - KBS M1-3 metaG (SPAdes) (version 2) | ecosystem: Host-associated > Plants > Roots > Rhizosphere >... | reverse complement strand
GAAGTCGCAGAAGATCTGGCCGCTGAAGGCGAGCGTCCCGATCCACGCGTCGAGCGCGCCGGGCAACTTGTCGCTGTCGTAGATGCGCTCGGCCGCGGTCGCGAGGAAGCTGTCGGCGAGCACGATCTTGTTGAACAGGCCCAGGGTCATCAGAGCCAGGCCGAAGCGCAGCTGGTCGGCGGTGGCGCGGCGCGGCTTGGCGAACTGCGGCACGAGTTCGGTCGGGCGCATGATCGGGCCGGCCACAAGGTGCGGAAAGAACGTCACGAACAACGCGTAATCGAGAAAGTTGCGCGCCGTCTGGGCCCGGCCCAGGTAGACGTCCAGCGTATAGGACAAAGTGGCAAATGTATAAAAAGAGATTCCGACCGGCAGCACGATGTCGTAGTGTGGCGGCTGGTAATCCACGCCGAGCGAGGCCATCAGCACGGTGAAGTTGTCGAGCAGGAACTGGCCGTACTTGAAGTAGCCGAGCATGCCGAGATTGGCGATCACCGAGAGCAGCATCCAGGCATGCCGGGCGGATTGGCGCTTGGCCTGGACCAGTCCGCGCGCGGCGTACCAGTCGACGACCGTCGATACCCACAGCAGGATCACGAACGGCGGATTCCACGCCGCGTAAAAGATGTAGCTGGCGAGCAGCAGGTTGATCTTTTTGACGATCCACGGCAGCGGCAGTGAGTGCAGGCCAAGGACCAACGCAAAAAAGACCACGAACGCGAGACAGTTGAAAACCATTCCCGACTCCCCTCGGCGAAACGGTTCAAGAGATACGATCCGCTGGCGTACGAATTGCGGAATCCCGGGATATTAACCGATCACCTCCGACAAGAGGCTGTCGGTCCCGCCGAGAGTTGTCCACCCGCCGGACGCCGAGATCGACGGACGATGCGGGTGGTGCCATGCAACAGCAATTTGCACTAGACTGGTGCAATGAACGAAGGGGTCGCCCCAATTGGCGACGGCTTGCACCGCGGTTCGCTCTTCGAGCAACTCGTAACCGGGGTCGCCGTACTGGATCCGACATTGCGTTTTGTGGGCGCAAACGCGGCCTTTTGTGAACTTTTCGAGGTTGGTTCGCCGAAGTTGCGTGGGGTCAACCTCGCCGATTTCAGTACCGCGGGAGCCGTACTCGCGCCGATCGCAGAGCGCGCGCGCCATCAGCAAAACGCGGTTGCATCACGCAGCGAACGCGTCGTTACCGCCTCCGGAGATGCCTTCAGCGCCGACATTATTGCCAGTGCAACCCGCGACGGCGGCGTTGTGCTCGAGATCCACCGGGTCGCACCCGAAGGCGCGGTGCCGCAGCCGTCGCGCCTGTCCGAAAGCCTGCGCGGGCTGGCGCACGAAGTGAAGAATCCGCTCGCGGGTATCCGCGGCGCCGCCCAACTGCTCAAGCGGCGCCTGCCCGAGCCGGAATTGGCGCACCTGGCCGAAATGATCATTACCGAGGCCGACCGGCTCGCAAACCTTGCCGACCGATTGCTGCATGGCGGCCACAAGCCGCACCTGACGACGGTCAATCTGCACGAGGTAACCGAGCGTGCGCGCGCGGTGATTGCCTCGGAGGCCAAGCCCTCACTGCAACTCGACCGCGACTACGATCCGAGTCTTCCTGGTTTGCGCGGCGATGCCGACCGCTTGCTGCAACTGATGTTGAACCTGATGCGCAACGCGCTGCAGGCCGGGGCAACGAACATCTGCGTGCGCACGCGAGCAGCGCACAACCTGTTGATCGGCGACAAGGCCGCGCGCCTGGCGGCTCGGCTCGACGTGATCGACAACGGCTGCGGCGTGCCCGAAGCGCTGCGCGAAAGCCTGTTCCTGCCGCTCGTTTCCGGCCGCGCAAATGGCACCGGGCTCGGCCTGGCGCTGGCGCAGGAGATCGCGCGCGAACACGGCGGCGCCGTTACCCATGGCAGCCGCCCGGGACAAACCGTGTTCTCGCTCGTTCTGCCGCTCGGAGGCGAGCATGGCTGAGGCGGGCGTGGCGGAAATATGGATCGCCGACGACGACGAGTCGATCCGCTTCGTGCTCGGCGAGGCGCTGCGTGAGGCCGGGCGCAGCGTGCGCGCATTCACCGACGCGGCCGATCTCCTCGCCGCAATCGAATTGTCGACTCCTGACGTCGTCATGACCGACATCCGGATGCCCGGAACCGGCGGCCTGCAACTGCTCGAACAGTTGAAGGCGCGTGGCGTCGCGGCGCCGGTGATCGTCATGAGCGCGTACACCGACGTCGCTTCGACCGCGGCCGCCTATCGCAAAGGCGCGTTCGACTACATGGCCAAGCCGTTCGATCTCGACGAGGCAGTCGCCGCGGTCGAGCGCGCGCTGGTCGCCGGGCAGCCGCTGCCGGTGCCCGCGGCCGCGACTCGGTCCGAGACTGAATTAATCGGACATGCGCCGGCGATGCGCGAGGTGTTCCGCAGCATCGGTCGGGTCGCCGGCACCGACCTCAACGTCCTGATCACCGGCGCAACCGGAACCGGCAAGGAACTCGTCGCGCGCGCGCTGCATCGCCACAGCACGCGCGCGCAACGGCCGTTCGTCGCGCTGAACACGGCAGCGGTTCCCGCCGAACTGCTCGAATCCGAATTGTTCGGCCATGAGGCCGGCGCGTTCACCGGTGCGCTGAAGCGTCATCCGGGGCGGTTCGAGCAGGCCGAAGGCGGAACGCTGTTTCTCGACGAGATCGGCGACATGCCGTTGAGCCTGCAGACGCGCCTGCTGCGCGTGCTCGCCGAAGGCGAGTTCTATCGCGTCGGCGGGCGCGAACTGATCCGCGCCAATGTCAGGGTCGTGGCCGCGACCCACCAGGACCTCGACGCGAAAGTCGCGCAAGGCGCATTCCGCGCCGACCTGCTCCATCGGCTCGACGTCGTGCGCCTGCATCTGCCGCCGCTGCGCGAACGGCGCGAGGATATCCCGTTGCTGGCGGCGAAATTCCTGCTGCGCGCCGCGCAGGACATGCGCGTGCCACCCAAGCGCTTCACGCAGTCGGCCCTTGCCGCGCTCGGTGAAATGCGGTGGCCGGGCAACGTGCGTCAACTCGAGAACCTGTGCCGGCGGCTGGCGGTCATGGCCTCCGGGCGCGAGATCCGGATGCAGGATCTGCCGAAGACCGACGCCGGCGCGGGCGCAGCGCATCCGGATTGGAGCGCGGCGCTTGGGCACGAGGTGCGCTCGCGCCTGCGCGGCGGCGAGCGCGATGTCTACGCCAGCGTGCGCGAACAATTCGATCAGGTCATGCTGGCCGCTGCGCTGGCCGAAAATTCCGATCACCGCGGGCGCGCCGCGCAGCAGCTCGGAGTGGGCCGGAACACGCTGACGCGGAAGCTGGGAAGTTCGCGAAAGAAGGGGCGAGGGGAGAGGGGCGAGGGGCGAGGGAGAGACGGAAAAAGAGAGTCGTGAGCGTGAGCGAGCTGGTTGTCGCTCCCCCTTCCCGCTCTCTCCTGTGCGGCGAGCGAACCCTGTCCCAGACTTTTTGCATTGACTACACAATTGAATCGACATGCCGAATAGTTCAAAAGTGGAAATCTTGATCCGGGCGGCACGCGCGGAAGACGCCGGCGACATCGCACGGTTCAACGTGGCGATGGCGCTGGAGACCGAGGGCAAGGCGCTCGACCTGGCGACGCTTCGCGCTGGGGTCGACGCGGTATTCGCCGATTCGCGCCACGGTTTCTATCTGGTTGCCGAGGCCGATGGGGCGAATGCCGGTTGCCTGATGATCACGTACGAATGGAGCGATTGGCGCAACGGGCAATGGTGGTGGCTGCAAAGCGTGTACGTGCCCGAAGGTTTCCGTCGCCGCGGCGTCTTCCGCGCATTGCATGCAGAAGCCGAACGTCGCGCGCGGGCTACCGCCGGCGTGATTGGCCTGCGCTTGTATGTCGAGCGCGAAAATGCCAATGCGCAGAGCACATACGCGAAGCTCGGCATGCGTGATGCCGGGTACCGGTTGTATGAGTGCGAGTTTTCGCACGAGGGCTGAGGGCTGAGGGCTGAAGAGCCAGAGCGAGGGTCGCGCGCGCTTTTGATCTTCGGCCCTCAGCCCTCAGCCCTCGCCCCTCGTCCCTCGCCCCTGTATCATCGCGACCCGCGATTCATCCCGAGCACAACCGATGTCCATGCTGCACGCTCCAAACTACAAAGCCCTCTGGGACGCCAAGGCGAGCACGACCCAGGGCGCGTTGCTCGCCGTCGATGGCAGCACGAACGAAGACGTGCTGCGCCTGACCGGCGCCTACAGCGCGCGCCAGGTCGAGGCCGCGCTGGACTTGCGCGCGAGCGATCGCGTGCTCGAGCTGGGCTGTGGCGTCGGCCGCATCGGCCGCGAGATCGCGCCGAACATCGCGCATTGGGAAGGATCGGACATCTCCGGGAACATGCTCAAGGTCGCGCGCGAGCGCCTCGCCGCGCATGCCAATGTCGGTTTGACCGAGCTGACGCGCACAAGCCTGCAGCCGCTGGCCGATGCGAGCTTCGACAAGGCCTATTGCGTTGCCGTGTTCATTCACATGGACAAGGAAGACTTCTACCTTTACCTGGAGGACCTGGCGCGCGTGCTCAAGCCGGGCGGCTTGTTGTACTTCGACGCGTGGAACGTGACCAGCCGCGTCGGCTGGCGCCGCTTTGCCGCCGAACTGCCGCAATACCGCAACGTCGATCCGACCCAGCGCAAGGACATCGGGCGCAACCAGTTCACGAGTCCGGATGAGGCGCGCGTGTTCCTCGACCAAGCCGGCTTCGACGTTCTTGGCCTGTACACCGAGTCGCCCTGGGTGCAGGTCGTCGCGCAACGGCGCGGCGGCGGCGACGCGGCTGGAGAACGCCGGCGCGTCGAGGCCAACGCCGCGAAAATTGCCTACTCGCCGCTGTGGACCGAGTTGTTCGACGACATGATCAAGGTGCAGAGCGAAGGCACGCTGACGCCGCATGCGGCGCTGGAAAAACTGCGCGACGATTCACGCGGCGGAGAGATCGCGCTGTTCCGCGCGGCATTCGTCGAACTGTGGCGCCACCACGAAGCGGCCTGGGGGCCGCTGCCGGCCGACGTGAAATAGCCGATCCGAGGCGCTCTTTGCTCGTCATTCCAGCGAAGGCTGGAATCCAGCTTTTTTCGGTGGATTGCAGAAGAACTGGATCCCAGCCTTCGCTGGGATGACGGCTTGCTCAAGGCTCACTAGACGTTGTAGCCCTTGTACAGCGTGCTGTGCGCCGGGCGCACTTCGTCTTCGGGCCGGCTCGTTGTATAATAGTATAAAGCTATAGATTGCCGGAAAATCCCTTCGGGTGCCGCCCAGGGATTCGGATGCCCGTGAAACGTGTCCGAGCGCGTCGCGAACAGCACGGCGCGATTGAAATCGGGTTCGACGACGCGCTCGCGCTGAGTGCCGTCGCAGCTCCACAACTCCAGTTCGCCGCCATACTCGCGGCGCCAGTCCGGCGTCAGATAGATCAGCAGGTTCAGGCGCCGGTGCGCCTGCAGCTGCTCGTGCCAGTTGAAGTCGGCGTGGACGCCGAGATGTCCGCCGTGCCGGCTCAGGTGAATTCCGCCGCCGGACAGATGCGGGTCGGGCAAAAGGTGTTCGATCCCGGTGAGTTGTTCGAGAAAGCGGATGAACGGACCGGAGTTCAGGTCGTGAATTGCCTGGCGGATCGGCGCCGGCAGGCGTTCCTCGCGGCCGCAGCCGAGCTTGACCTCGAGCCCGGGCGCCGCGTAATGATCCCAGGCGACCGCATCATCCGGCCCGGGAAAAACACGCGCCAGTTCGCGCGCCGCATCGGCGCGCAGGAACTCGTCGATGACGACGTGCGGGTACGGCTGGGCCGCGCCAAAACCGGCGGCCAGGTCGCGTGCGCGCTGCGCCAGGGTATCAAGATCAAAAACGTAGGGCATACAATACGGTCAGGCCGAGGCGGCGCATGATATCAGCACCGCTTCATGATCCGGTTTTCACGAAGGGTGTCTTGTGACTTCGATCAAACGCGTGGCGATTCTCGGCGGAGTACGCATTCCGTTCTGCCGCAACAACACGGCCTACGCCGACGTCGGCAACTTCGGCATGATGGTCAAGACACTCGGCGCGCTGGTCGAGCAATACGGCCTGCACGGACTCGAACTCGGCGAAGTCGCGGTCGGCGCCGTCATCAAGCACGCGTCGGACTGGAATCTCGCGCGTGAGGCCACGCTGTCCTCGGGCCTGGCGCCGACGACGCCGGGCATCACGACGGCGCGCGCCTGCGGCACGTCGCTCGACAACGCGATCATCATCGGCAACAAGATCGCGACCGGCCAGATCGAGGCCGGCATCGCCGGCGGCGCCGACACCACCAGCGACGTGCCGATCGTGTACAGCCGCGCGCTGCAGCAGCGGCTGCTCAACGTCAATCGGCAGAAGACGCCGCTGGACAAGCTCAAGGCAGCGGTGCGCGGGTTTTCGTTCGGCGAGTTGAAGCCGAGCTTTCCCGGCGTCGCCGAACCGCGCACCGGCATGTCGATGGGCGATCACTGCGAACTGATGGCGCGCGAATGGAAAATCTCGCGCGAGGATCAGGACAAGCTTGCGCTGGCCAGCCACCAGAAGGCCGCGGCCGCATACGAGCGCGGCTTCTTCAAGGATCTGGTCGTGCCGTTCCGCGGCCTGGAACGTGATGGATTCCTGCGGCCCGACACGACGCTGGAAAAACTCGCGGCGCTGAAGCCGGCGTTCGACAAGAGTTCCGGGCAGGGCACGCTGACCGCGGGCAATTCGACCGGGTTGTCCGACGGCGCGTCGGCCGTGCTGCTGTCGAGCGAAGAGTGGGCAGCGGCGCGCGGACTGACGCCGAAGGCATACCTGACGCAGGCCAATGTCGCGGCCGTCGATTTCGTCCACGGCGAAGGGCTGCTGATGGCGCCGACGATTGCCGTGCCGCGCATGCTCGACGCGGCGGGCCTTACGTTGCAGGACTTCGATTTCTATGAGATCCACGAAGCGTTCGCCGCGCAGGTGCTGTGCACGCTGCGCGCATGGGAGAACGCCGAGTACTGCAAGAACCGGCTCGGCCGCGACAAGCCGCTCGGCGCGATCGACCCGGCCAAACTCAACGTCAACGGCTCGAGCCTGGCGCTCGGCCACCCATTCGGCGCTACCGGCACGCGCATCATTGCGTCGCTGGCGAAGTTGCTCGAAGACAAGGGCTCCGGGCGCGGACTGATCTCGATCTGCACGGCCGGCGGCATGGGCGTGACGGCGATCCTCGAGCGGCCTTGAGGGACCGCATTAGGCGAACGCAAGATTGCGCGTTGGCTATAAGTCTGCAGTTCGAAAGGCCACGGCCGAGTAGATGTTGCCGTTTGCACCATAACGGTGATGCATCTGCCAGAGCGCGACACGGTCGGCCAGGGTCGGTGGCAGCTGTTGCGGAAACATTTCCCAGCCGCGGCTTTCGGCGATGACGTGCAGGTTTGCCCCACTCAGGGCTTGATCCAGCAGCGCCCGCGGCAGCGGACCCTCATCGGGGTCTTCGGCCGCCGCACTGTAGCCGCGATCGCGCATCACCGACGTGGCGTTCCAGCGGGCGATTTCATCCGGGAGCGTTTCGATCGGCACTTCGATCGGCTCGGCAAACAGGAACGCGCCGCCCGGTGCGAGGCGCCGGCTCAGCGCGATCAGTGCATTCGGGATGTCGGCGTGCGGAAAATGATGCAGGCAGCCGACGCACGTGATCAGGTCGTAATGGCGCTCATCGCGTGCAAGGAATTCGTTCAGGTCGGTCTGCTGCAGGTCGACCTGCGCCAATCCCTGGCGATCCAGGTTCACGCGCGCTTCGGCCAGCATCTGCGGACTGTGATCGACGCCGATTGCCGCGCCGAAGCGGCGCGCATAGCGCAACAACATCTGGCCGGTGCCGCAACCCAGGTCGAGCATGTTCGCGCCGGGTACGATCAGCGGATCGAGCGCGCCGAACAGCAGGTCGTTTGGAAACGCACGCGGCTGCGTGATTACCGCGTCATACTCGTGGGCGATCGCCGCGTGGTAGCGGATGTCCCGGTCGAAATGCTCGGCCACGCCCGTGCGCAAACCTCAGGAAACGCGGAACGTCGGTCGCCAGCTCGCGCTCGGCGCGTATGAACTGCGGCGCTGGCGCATGCGCATCTGCAGCTCGGCCCGGCGGCCGTCAAGCCAGTCCTGGCGCCCCAGGTTCGCCGCATCGGCGCTGCCGTACTGGGTCTCCTGCTCGCGAAACTTCAGGAAATCCGCGTAGGCTTCGATTTCCGGCGCCAGCACCTGCTGCACGACGTCGATCATGATCGCGTCGTCGAGGAATCCGAGCACCGGAATGGCGTCTGGTATCAGGTCTTCGGGATCGGCGAAGTAGGTCAGCGCTGCGACGATGCGGTTGCGGTCCTCGTCGGCCAGCGCCCAGGCCGTGTCGCGCGCCATCGCGATCAGGTTCTCGACTGCCGACACGCGCGTGCGCACGAAATCCGGCATTGTTTCGCCTTGCGCGGTGACGAACGTTTTTTCCGCCGCTTCGATCACCTCTTCAGCGCTCTTGCCAACCGCGCGCTGCTCGGCCCGCTTGACCGCATCCATGAAGAACGGAATGTCGGCGTCGGAAATATCGATCGTGAACTGAAGTGCCATGGCCGAGCATCCGTGTGCGAGGGAGTAGGGAAGCGTAGCCAGCCGGGGCGGGCGCGTCAATTGGAGTTAGGGCTGAGGGCTGAGGGCTGAGGGCCGAAAAGCCGTGATGCGGCAAGGATTTTGATCTTCTGCGCGTCACGCTTTCCACATAGCACACCCCCGCTTGTCAGCCCTCAGCCCTCAGCCCTCAGCCCTACATAATCGAAATCAACCCCGCGCCAAACGCGGTCATCGTCCGCGTGTAGATCGTCTTCATCGGCAGGTCGACCTCGGGAAAATCGCCGACATCGGTGTGGCAGGCATAGAAATCGGCCGCGCCCGGCACGGTCGGCTGGCAACCCGGATCGAGTTCGTAGCTCGTCGCATAGCGAAACGGCCAGATGTCGAAAACCGGAAGCGCGGCCGAGAAATCGGCGATTGCATTGTTGATGCCGCGCCAGGGCTGTTCGCGCGGCTGCCTGGCTATGACCCAGGAGTTGCCGGCCGCGGCGTCGCGCAGGATCGCGTCGGCCACTGCGTGCGCGAGCGCGGGGTCGTCGATGATGAAGCCGGATTCGGTGTTGTAAAGGTCCGAGCGCGGATCGAAGTTGTGCGATCCGATAACGACGATGTGGTCATCGATGACCATCGACTTGGCATGCAGTCCAACGCGCACGCCGGCTCGATTCAGCGGGGTGGGCCCGTACTTCTGGTAGCCCGCCCCGTCGTTGCCTGTTCCGGCCGGTTCACCGCCGGATCCCAGGTTCGCGTAGTCGCTGACGAAATCGCCGACCTCGGCCGGAAACGGCTTGAACTCGTGGATCTCGAAGCCGAGCTTGAGATAGCGCTTCTTGTATTTGTACGACAGCGCGTAAACGTAGAACGCATCGGTCGCGGCGAGCGAGTTGGTCGACACGACCACGCGCACGCCCGGCTCCGCCTTGTGCAGCTTGCCGAACACGTCGCGCGCGGTGCCGCTGAGCACGAGGTACGGCGTCTGCAGCACGATGCGCGATCGCGCTCCGGCGACGAGCGCCATGATGCGCTGGCCCAGTTCGTTTTCCGGCGGCGGGTCGTCGTCCTGCGGCTTGCCCGGCGCGTCGGCGAAGTAGTCGACGTGGCCGACACGCAGCGCCCTGGCAACGAATTGCGCCTGGATGAATCCGGCATCGTCGGCCTTCCGGCCCAGCGCGGCGACGCGCCCGGCATCACGGTACGCGTGCGCGGCATACGGCGGCGCCGAGATGCCCGCGGCCAGGATGTCTGCCGCGACGTCGCGCAGGCGGCTGAGTGCGACCGTGCCGCGATAATTCCAGAACGCGTCGAACGAATCGCGCATCTGCGCTGCCGCCGGGCCGGCGACGAGGACGTCGCGGTCGCGATAGTCGAACTCGTCGTCCCAGTCGTAGTAGCGGTTCTGATAGTTGCGTCCGCCGGCAATGCCGACCGCATCGTCGACCAGCAGCAGCTTGTTGTGCATGCGCTGGTTGACCTGCAGGAAGCAGCACAGGATGCCGGCCGCGAACTCGAGCGGTGGCGTGCTCGCCTTGTGGAACGTCGGGTTGTAGACGCGCAGCTCGAAGTTCGCATGCGCGCGCGCCAGCGTGGCGTAGAAGGTCGGATCGTCGAGCGAGAACAGCTGGTCGACGATGATGCGCACCTTGACGCCGCGCCGCGCCGCCTTGACCAGTTCGTCGATGATCAGGTAGCCGGCGTCGTCCTCGGCAAAGATGAAGGTCTGGATGTCGATGCTGTGGCGCGCACTGCGGATCAGGTGCACGCGCAAGGCCAGCGCGTCGGCGCCCTGCTCGAGCAGGTTGACGTAATGCACCGGGGCAGTCGGCGTGGACTGCTCCTGCGCGCGCGCCGCGAGTTCGCGATAGGGTGAATCGGGTGCGCACGTGTCGGCGCCCGCGCAGGTCAGCGCACGGTCCTGCGCTGCGGCGGCTGTTGCCGCGGCCCGGCGCGCGCGCAGGGGGTCGACGGCACAGGCTTGCAATCCGCACAGCACGCAGGCCAGCCAAACGACGTGCCAGCGGGCAATGCCCGCAACCTGCCACAGCCGATTCACCGCGACGCAGCCTCGTTGCCGCCTTCCGGCGCAAGGTAGATCGAAAAGCGCAATTCGACCTTGTCCGACAGCGTGCCGCGCCGCGAGCGCATGCCGAAGTCGCTGCGGTGGATGCTGCCGTTGGCTTCGACCGCGCAGGTCCGCGCGACGGCTTCGGGGCAGTCGCTCGGTTCGACGTCGAGGACGATGTGGCGGTCGATGCCGCGCACCGTCAGCGTTCCGGCGATTTCCCCGCCGCTGCGCAGCCGGGCCTGTGGAAACGCCTCGGAAACGAAGTGGATTTGTGGAAACTTTGCTGCGTCGAAAAATTCCGCCGACTTCACCCAATCCTCGTATGTGTGGTTGCGCATCGTGATCGTGCCGACATCGATGCGCGCATCGGCGACGACGCTGGCGTGCTCGCGGTCGATCGCGATCGTGCCCTGCACCTGGCCGAAGCGGCCGTGCACGCCGATCAGCCAGAGCACCTTGACCTCGAACTCGGCGGTCGAGCGTACCGGATCGAGCGTTAGCGGCGCCTCGGCCTTGCTGACTGCGCCAGCGACCGGTTTGGCTTCGACGTCAGCCTGCGCGCAGAAGCCCGGCATCGCTCGGACGAGCAGCATGCACGCCAGCCATGCGGCCGGAATCCGGCTGCGCGCTTCCCTTCCGCCTGCGGCGCGGCCACGCGGCAGGATCGGCAGGGTCGGGAGCAATCGCGAACCTAAGGGATCAGTGGATCAGGATCAGGGCGACCAGAACGCTTCCAGACGACCGGCGCCCGGTTCAACCGCGCCGTCGATTTCGAACCAGGCAACGCCGGCCGGCGGCACGCCACGGAAGTCGCCGGATTGCCCGGTAGCGAGCAGCGCTACCAGCGTCTCGAAGCCGGGATTGTGGCCAACGAGCAGCAGGCGCGGCGCGTCGGCGTTGTCGTCGATCAGGGCGATCAGTTCACCGGCAGAAGCCTCGTAGATCCTCGGTTCGCTGACTGCCGACACCGCGCCGAGCGCGCGCTCCAGGGTCTGAGCGGCGCGCACCGCCGGAGAGCAAAGGATCCGGGCGGGCAGCACGGACTTTTCCCGCAGCCATGCCCCGGCCGCTTCGGCTTCGACGATGCCGCGCGGGCTGAGCGGGCGTTCACTGTCCGTCTGCCCCGTCTTCTGACTCTCGGCATGCGCATGGCGCAGCAGGATGATCTCGCGTTTCATGAATCCTCGCTTTGCCGTGCCGTTGTTCGATTGCCGATCGCCCGCATCGTGCCTAGCCGACCTTCTTCAGCCAGCGTATCAGCTTTTCCCAGTCTTCCTGGTGCGAACGGATGACTTCGGAGTGATAGTCGAAGATGCTCTTGCCCAATCCGGTCATCAGCACGTAGCCCTGGGTGTCGCGCAGTTGCGCGACCAGCGGAAACGGCAGGCGCTTGATCTCGTCGACCGCCTGTTGCGCGGCCGTCGTCCAGGGCTTGAGGCGGTTGGCGACGAGCCCGACCGCCACCTTGCCGCGCTTGACTCGCGGCAACTCGGCCACGTCTGCCAGGAATACCTCGCTGGCTTCCAGGTCGATGCGCGAGGGCAGTACCGGAATGACCAGTGCGTGCACGTCCTCGATCAGTTCGGCCAGTTCGCCGACACGGATGCCGGCCGGCGCGTCGACGATGACGCGCTGCGTATCGGCCGGAATGCGGCTGGCCCAGCCGTTGCGGGTGCCGTTGATCGGCAGCACCGGCGAGCCATAGCCGACCCGCTTTTCGCACCAGCGCTGGCTGGAGCCCTGGCGGTCGGTGTCGACGAGGACCGTGTTTTTGCCACCCTGGGCATAGTAAGCCGCCAGGTTGGTCGCGATCGTCGTCTTGCCACACCCCCCCTTGGAACTTGCCACCAGAACCTTCAGCATGAGCCTTAGCCTCCCCGTGGACGAGCGCGGCAAGCGTACATCGCCGGCGCGGAACGCGAAAGCTCGGGCAGAGCGCGTGCCGTCTTAGTGTCCCGGCTTCGGCGCAAGCGGAGTGCCCGGGGCTTCGCCGCTGCGATCCTGCGGTTGCCAGCCCGCCGGCGGATCGGTCGGCACGTGCTGGCTGCGCAGGAACGCGATGACCGTCGCGAGCTCGTTGTGCTGTTCCTGCAGATGGTCCACGTAGATCTGGGCAAGATATTCCTCGCGCGGGAAACGGGCGCTCAACTGGAGGAACCGCTCCTTCTGCCAGGACGCAGCGCGCTGCCGCGCGCGCGCCACGTCGCGAGCCGTCCCGGCCGGCAACAGCGAGCTCTCGAGGCCAAAGCCGACGGTCTGCGAGCGGAAGGTGCCGCCGGATTCGAGCGTGTGCGCGATCGCCACGCAGTCGCTGACCAGGGCCGTGTCCTGGGCATCGGCCGCCGTGCAGATTTCGCCGAGCCGCTGGTAGTTCGGCATGAAACCGCCGCCGACGCTGGTGGCAAAGTTCAGCCGCGCCGCGGTCGTGTTGATGCCCTGGGCGAGCACGTCCGGCGGCACCGCCAGGATCTTCAGCGCGTTGTAGACGGCCAGAACGCTCGGGCTCCAGAAATCGTCGAACTTGTGCGCCTGGGCCATCGTCGCGATCAAGGCGCGCGCGCGCGCGGCATCTTTCTCCGCGTGCAGCGCCGGCAACCACGCGGCCACGTTGTCGGGGTCGACTTCCTGCAACTTCGCCGCCGCCTCGTGCGTGCAGGTCGCGGCCTTCGGCGGACATTCGAGAAAGGTCGAAACCCACCATACGAGCGGACTTTCCGGTCCGAATTTCTGCGCGCGCTTGAGCAGCGCCGGGGTCTTCAATGCCGGCGGGCGCTTCTTGTCCAGCGTGTCCGGATAGGCCAGTTCCGCGGCGGCGACGAGCAGATCGGCTTCGGCGCGCAGCGCCAGCAGGTTGATCAGGTCGCGACGGTACAGGTCGAACTGCTTCTGCTCGTCGGCGGGATTTGGACCGGCCGGCATTGCGGGCGCGAGCGGAGCCGGCGGGGCCGAAACATCCGCCTCCGACGCAGGGGCGGCCGGCTCGTTCGCCGGTGCATCCACCGCTGGCGGTGGCGGCGTATCCGGAAACGGAGCCTCCGCGCCGGTCGGCACCGGCTCGCCCGGCGGCGGCGTGTCGGCGAGCGCCAGCGGTGTCGACAAGACGAATATCAGGACTAGGGCGCGTAGCATGATCGATGCTTCCGGGTGCGAAAACAGCGCAGTGTAACCGCGCCCAGCGTGAGTGGCGCCTTAATAGCCGGCGGCCTGGCCGTCCTTGCGGCTTTCCGACGCGCCGTGCCAGACGCCGTTTTTCTCGTCCCACATGATCGCCTGATAGCCGCCGTAGGGCCCGTCGGCATAGACCACGTGATGGCCTTTTTCCATCAGCGTGCGGATCGTCTCGTAGGAAAAACCGGTTTCGAGTTCGACTTCACCGCCATCCTTCATCTGCGTTACCTGGCCCTCGGGCTCGGTATCGCCTTCGTGCTGGATGCGCGGCGCGTCGCCGGCTTCCTGCAGGCCCATGCCGAAGTCGATGAGGTTCATGACGATCTGCGCGTGACCCTGCGGCTGCATGCCGCCGCCCATGACGCCGAAGCTGATCCACGGCTTGCCGTCCTTCGTGATGAAGCTCGGAATGATCGTGTGGAACGGCCGCTTGCCCGGCGCAAACGAATTCGGATGGCCTTCCTTCAGCACGAACAGCTGGCCGCGATCCTGCAGAATGAAACCCAGACCCGGCGGCGTCATGCCCGAACCCATGCCGCGATAGTTCGACTGGATCAGCGAGACCATGTTGCCCCACTGGTCCGCCGTTGTCATGTAGATCGTGTCGCCGTGCTCGAGCGGCGCATGGCCGGCCTCGACAGAACGCATCGCGCGGTCCATCGAGATTTTCCCGCGTTGCTCGGCGGCATATTCCTTCGACAGCAGTTTTTCGACCGGCGCCTTGAAGAACGCCGGGTCGGCGTACAAGTGCGCGCGATCTTCCCAGGCGAGCTTCTTGGCTTCGACGAACAGGTGGATGTGCTCGGGACTGCCGAAGCCGTACTTCTTCAGGTCATAGCCTTCGAGCGTGTTCAGGATTTCCAGCGCGGCCAGGCCCTGGCCGTTCGGCGGCAGTTCCCACACATCGACCCCGCGGTACTTCGTCGAGATCGGCTCGACCCATTCGCCCTTGTGCGCGGCCATGTCCTCGTACGAAAGAAAGCCGCCGTTCGCCTTGAAGTAGTCGCCGATGACATGCGCGATTTTTCCCTTGTAGAACGCATCGCGGCCGCCGTCGGCGATCGCCTGCAGCGTGTTCGCCAGATTGGGATTTTTCCAGATTTCCCCTTTTCCCGGCGCCCGGCCGTCGATCGTCATCTGCTCCTTGAAGCCCGGAAACTGGCTCAACACCGGCACCGAGAGCTGCCAGTAGCGCGCGATCAGTTCGGTTACCGGGAAGCCCTCGCGGGCGTAGCGGATCGCGCCGGCAAGGTCTTCCTTCATCGGCAGTTTGCCGAAGCGCTCGTGCAGCGCGAACCAGCCGTCGACCGCGCCCGGTACGTTGACCGGCAGCGGCCCGTGCG
>Ga0207691_10003527_pt1 | contig 15215 bp, 14 predicted proteins | sample KBSM13metaG_FD_184327 | JGI IMG/M metagenome (GOLD analysis project Ga0207691, IMG submission 184327) | Miscanthus rhizosphere microbial communities from Kellogg Biological Station, Michigan, USA - KBS M1-3 metaG (SPAdes) (version 2) | ecosystem: Host-associated > Plants > Roots > Rhizosphere >... | reverse complement strand
GAACGCCGGCGTTGCGTATTGTGCGATCGTATTAGTTAGAACAACCAGCTGCGTCCCAGTTTCATCCCGTCCCCGTTTCATCCCCCGTTCGCAGCTTAACCACAGCCTGGCAGGACCGGTTGCCCTGGCGCCCGCGGGTGCGGCATTGACGCCACTGGAGCGGGCGCGAGACGAGGACGACCTGCTGGCGGCGGTGTGATTCCACTTCGATAGCAATCAGAAAGTCGGCCAAACGAAGCCAAAAACGGTTCGCCAAAGCGGCCGGCTTGGCGGCGCGTGCGCAGGCCGACGATCGACAACAAACCTCTCAACTTCGACTGCGAGATGCCCAACGGCCCGAGGTGTCTACGCCGGCGATCGCGTCGCGGCCTCGACGCTGTCAGCCATTTCTAAGACCCGATCGAGCCGGGTGATCGCGAAGACCTGGCGGATGGGAGGAGGAGTTGCGGCGAGTTTAAGTGATTGGCCGCGCGCTTTGCACTTACTGGAAATCTGGATCAACACGCCGAGTCCCAGGCTGGGGATCAGCCGCACGCCTGACAGGTCGACTACAACCAGCGACACGCCCGGCTCACCGGCCGACTGATCGATCAGTTGGCCCAGCAGCTTGAGGCCCGCCTCGTCGAGCAACTTGACGTTCACGTGCGCGATGACGGCGTTGCCGAGCTTCTCGATAACGACGAGTGCGGGTGTGTCGCTCATGTCTGGGGGTCCTTGTGGAATCGACTTATGCCTTAGCCTGGCCGGTGTATTTGATGCCGCGCATCGCGGTTGCCAGCGCCTCCGGGCGGTTGGCGTGCTTGAGCGCCTCGGTCGTGCCGATCAGGCGCTGCGAGGACATCTCCAGCAGGTGCTGATCGAAGGTCTGCATGCCGTTCTGCCCACTGCCGATGTAGGCGTCGAGCTCCGCCAGTTTTCCCTCCAGGACGAACTTCTCGACAACCGGCCCGCCGCGCAAGATCTCGAGGGCCGGGCGCCGGCGGCTCGCCTCGTCGCGGGTGACGACCAGCCGCTGCGAAATGATCGCCTCCAGCGAATGGGCGAGCTGCGAGAGGAGGACTTTGTGTTCGGCGGGGGGAAACATGGCGATGATGCGCTCGATCGTCTGCGCCGCGCGGGCGGCGTGGACGGTGGCGAAGACCTGGTGCCCGGTGTCGGCGGCGCGAAGCGCCATCCGCAACGTCTCCACGTCGCGCAGCTCGCCGATCAGGATTACGTCCGGGTCTTGTCGCAGGGCTTGCCGCAGCGCCTGATCGAACGTAATGCTGTCGCTGCCCACTTCGATCTGCGTGATGAGCGACTTCTTGTCGTTGTGGAGGTATTCGATCGGGTCTTCGACCGTGATGATCTTCGCGGCGTAATTGTTGTTGATCAAATCGATGATGGCTGCAAGGGTCGTGCTCTTGCCGCTGCCGGTCGTGCCGGTCACGAGCGTCAACCCGCGCTGCGACAGCGCAATATCCATGACCGCGCTGGGCAGATGCAGCGCCTGCAGCGAGGGGACTTCGGATTTGATCGTCCGCATCGTGACGCCGAGACGGCCGAGCGTTTTAAAGGCGCTGCAGCGGAAGCGTCCGGCGGCGGGATCGGTGTAGGAGAAATCCAACCCTTTCGCAGCCTCGGCGAATACGTCGCTGCGCAAATGCTCGGGGACCATTCGGCCGACCTGGGCCAGCAACTCCTCGGCGGAGATCGCTCCGCCGGCAACCGGGACGAGCTCGCCGTGCAACCGCAGCGCCGGGTTGCGGCCGGCGCGGATGTGAATGTCGGATGCGCCAACCTCGAACGCCTTCTTGAAGAGTGCTGCAAAATCCATGATCGGATTCCTCCAGCCTACTTACGCTGCCGCATGCGGGGCGTCTCAGGCCTGCGCTCCATTGTCATACGAACCCTCGACGGCGCGTCGGCCGCGGACGGAAGTCGATTGGCCTGACCCAGTGTACCGTCGAGGCCGCTGCCGCGCACGATCCTTAGTTTGCCATTGCGTCACGTAAACGGGTTCGAATGGCCATTAAGTTGGTGGGCTCCCGCTTCAGCAACGGGCGACGTGCGGGGCTGATGTCGGGCGAAACGGGAACGGTCTGTGATACAGCTTTCGTTCGGAACGACGTCGGCATACGTCGGCTCCGGCGGTTTGGGCGGTTGGAAGGGCGGCCGGCAGCGCACGCGGCGGGTTGGTCGTTGGCTGGGGGCTGCTCGGTTTTTGGCGGTTGGTGATCGGTGAGTGATCGCGAAAACACGCCATTGCACGGCTTGGCCCGCGGCGGCCCGCTTTGGCGATGGTTTGGGGGTGGTTGGGCGGTGGCCGGGACCGGCCGTTGGTCGTATGAATCGCGTCGGTCACCCGGCCCCGCTATAATCGCCGCCCGCCCCGCGTCCGGAGCCGCACTTGGAGGTCTTGCAACGTGGCCCAGGCCGACATTCTCATCGCCGACGAGCGGCTGCTGCCGCAGGCGGTGGAGCTTTACAATTCGATCTTCCGGCCCAAGCGCGAGCTGGACTTCTTCAAGCGCCGCTTCACCGGTCGCTATAACGCCCTGACGCTGCTGGCGCGGATGGACAACAAGCCGGTCGGGTTCTGGGTCGGCTTCGAGCTGAAGCCGGGGATGTTTTACCACTGGCTGGGCGGCGTCGCGCCCGACCTGCGCCGCCACGGCGTGGGCCGGCAATTGCAGGAGGCGCAGCAGGCGTGGGCGAAGGACCACGGGTACGAGTACGTGCGCTGCGAGTGCATGAACCACCAGCGCGAGTTCATCCACTTCGCGGTGGCGCTGGGGTTCGACATCGTCGGCATCCGGTGGGACTCGACGCACGCCGACAACCTGATCGTCTTCGAGAAGAACCTGGTGGACTGAGGGCCGGGCCTAGTGGTCGGGCGCTACTTCGTCGTCATCGGCGGCGGCGGTGGCGAAGAACTCGGTGCGGATCGGGTGGGCGACGGTTTTAGGGAGGGTGGGTTCGGCGCCGAACGGGGCCGGATCGAACTGGCGCGTGACGGGCGGGATGGACCAGCGGTTGCGGGACGCGCGGTCGTCCTGCTGGCGGACGTATCCGCAGACCCACACCGACGTGACGATGAGCGGCAGCACCAGGGGGTACAGCAGTCGCCGCAGCCAGTCGCCCATCACTGGTGCATCGGACCCGGCGCCGGGGGCACTTGATCAGCCGCACTTAATTGGCAGTTGGTCGCGGGCCAGGCGCGCGGGACGAGACGCGCTTTTGTTACAGTTGGCACATGTCCCCCGCCGAATTCGACGAGTGGCTCCGCGACGAACGCCGCCGCCCGCTGGTGATGGGCGTGCTCAACGTCACGCCCGATAGCTTCAGCGACGGCGGCCGGTTTATCGAACCTGCCGCGGCGGTGGCGCGCGCCGGGCAGATGGCGGCGGAGGGCGCGGACCTGATCGACGTCGGCGGCGAGTCGACCCGCCCGGGCTCGCTCCCAGTCGAGCCGGATGAGCAGATCCGGCGGGTGGTGCCGGTGCTGCGGGCGGCGCGGGCGAGTCTAGCCGACGTCGTTACCCTATCGATCGACACAACCCGCGCCGACGTCGCCGCCGCCGCGCTCGACGCGGGGGCGCACGTCGTGAACGACGTCTCCGCCGGCCGCGACGATCCCGGCTTGTTGCCGCTGGCGGCGCGGCGAGAATGCCCGCTCATCCTCATGCACATGCAGGGCACCCCGCAGACGATGCAGCTCAACCCCACTTACTCGGACGTGACAGCCGAAGTGAAATCCTTCCTGCGCGACCGTTCCGGCGCGGCAACGGGCGCCGGCGTGGACCCACGCAACATACTATTGGACCCGGGGATCGGCTTCGGAAAGACCGTTGGTCATAACCTCGAGCTGCTGCGCCGCCTCGGCGAGCTTACAACGCTCGGCCGGCCGCTGGTGGTGGGCACGAGCCGTAAGGGCTTTATCGGGAAGGCCCTGGGCGAGCAGCCCGGTACGGCCGATTCGGCGTCACGCCTCTTCGGCACCGCCGCCACGATCGCCTGGGCCGTCGCCAACGGCGCCGGGGTGGTGCGTGTCCATGACGTCGGGGCTATGGCCCAAGTGGTCCGCATGGTGCGGTCGATAAAGAGTGGCGGTGAGGGCGAATGACCCTCGGGCGACGGGCTCGGGAATGCCCGGAATGGCCGGTCGATTAAGTTTCCGCGCCGATGGTCCGCGTAAATATTCCGCTGTATAGTCCGGCGGGCTCCTGCTCGATGGACCTGATGGCCGGGCGACCCAACGGCGGGCGGCCCCGCTCGCAGCGCCGCTTCCGCCGCGGGATCGTGCTGAACACGTCCGACCGGAACCCAGTAGCGAATGTCGTTTGATTTCCTCAATTTCAGGGAGTTCTTCCGGGCCCTGGGGACCTACCCGCCCCTCCAGGTCACCATCGAGCTGCTGCTCATCGGCCTGTTCGTCCACTGGGTCCTGCGGTTCCTCCGCGGGACCCGCGGCGCGCGCCTGCTGAAGGGTATCGCGTTCGTCCTCATCAGCGGCTTCCTGATCATCCAGTTGCTGGCATCGCAGTTCCAACTGGCCCGCATCAAGTTCCTCTACACCCAGTTCCTCACGTTCGCAACCTACGCGATCGTCGTGGTCTTCCAACCCGAGCTGCGCCGGGCGCTGCTGCGGCTGGGCGAGACCCGGCTGTTCCGCGGGTGGTCGCAGCAGATCAACGAAGAGATCGAGGCCTTGGTCGAATCGGCGGCGTTCCTGTCGCGGCGAAAGATCGGGGCACTGGTCGCGATCGAGCGCGAAGTGGGCCTGGGCGGCATCGCCGAGAACGGCACACGCATCAACGCCGACCTGACCAGCGACCTGCTCAACACGATCTTCTGGCCGAACTCCCCGCTGCACGACCTGGGCGTCGTCATCAGCCAGGGCCGCGTGGCGTACGCGGGCGTGCAGTTCCCGCTGGCCGAGAGCGGCGACCTGGAGCGCGAGCTGGGCAGCCGGCACCGCGCCGCGGTCGGCATGAGCCAGGAGAGTGACGCGGTCGTGCTGGTCGTCTCCGAAGAGACCGGTGACGTGAGCATCGCCGAGCGTGGCCAGCTGATCCGGAAACTGACTCCCGAGGGTTTGCGCGGCCTGCTGAATGAGCTCCTCGGGGGTGGGGCCAATAACCCCTTTCGCCAGGCCGCCTGAGGGCCCAAACGTGGTTCACGGAATCCGAACGGCGTAAGCAAGACGTAAGCAAGATGTCCGATCCGCTCAATCCAACCTCGTTGAACCGACGGTCCGACACTCCGCCGTCGCCCGTCGTCCTGCGGCCCGCCGAGCGCAAGGCCAACGCCCGCCGGTGGGCGTCCGTCGTGCGACGGTGGTTCCGCGAGACATTCTCGCGCGAGCAACTTGTCTCGAGCCTGCGGTCATTAATCTGGGTGGCGCCGCTCACGGTGCTCATCTGGATTTACGCCGAACGCGAACAGGTGGAGCCGGCCACGGCTCAGTTCCCGATTGAGATCCGGAGCGGCGCGCCCGGGCAGGTGGCGCACCTTGCGGACTCGCGCGGCGGCACGGTGTTGGCCACCATCCGGGGCCCCAAGGCCAAGGTGAGTCAGGCGGTCGAGGCGCTCCAGGCGGGCGCGCCCGTTCAAGTGTTCGTCGGGGGGGGCCGCCAACCGGGGTTTCACGACATCGAAATCCCCACGCTCATCGAGGCCGACCCGCGCCTCCGCGACAATGGCCTGAGCGTGATCGGGTGCACCCCTCCGATGATCCGCGTCGAGGTGGACACGTTGCGGGAAGATCAATTGGACGTGAAGATCCGCCCGGACGTAGCGCCACTACTGAACGGCCCGCCGCTGTTCGACCCCCCCAGGGTAAAAGTCGCGGCCCCTGCCAGCGCCCTCGACAAGGCCAAGGGCGCCTACGTCGAAGCCGACTTGCCACCCGACCAGCGCAGCCCCGGCCGCCACGGCCCCGTGAGTGTGCGCATCAGCGTCGTCGGCCTCGCGGGGCCCGACGTCGCACTGCGGCAATCCAGCGTGATGGCGACGTTCGACGTCCGCGACGCCGACGAGCGTTTGGAGCTGAACCGTGTACCCATCAAAATGCTTATCACGCAGGAAATCGCCGACGCCTACCGCGTCATTCCCGACCGGAAATTTGACCTGAGCGTGCCGGTGTATGGCCCCCCCGACCTGATCCAGCAGCTTAGGAACGGAGACCTCCCTGTTAAGCCCGAGGCAAATTTCAGCGTTACCAGCGCCGACGTCACAGCAGGCAAGGTCACGCGGAAGCTCGAATACGTGCTCCCGGAAGGCATCCGGATGCTGAACCAGGACAAGAAGGAAATCACCTTCACCATCACGCCGCGCGACGGCGCGCAGTAACCCCCTCCGGCACGCCTCCTCTCTGCTACAATTCGGACATGGAAGACTGGCTGCCCTACGTCGAGGGCCTGGGAAAATCCGCGCGGCGGGCCGCCGAGGACCTTGCCGTGCTGAACGGCGCCGCGCGGTCGGCCGCCCTCCGCCGCATCGCGGCCCTGATCCGAGACCGCCGGGACGCGCTGCTGAAGGCGAACGCTCTCGACGTCGAGGCGGCGCAGAAGTCGGACCTCCAGCCGGCACTCGTGGAGCGGCTGAAACTGAATGACAAGCGCGTCGCGGCGATGGCCGAGGGCGTCGAACAGATCGCGGCGCAGGTCGACCCGGTCGGGCAATCGATCGAAGGCTACGTGCGGCCCAACGGGCTACGCATCCAGAAGATGCGCGTCCCGATCGGCGTGGTGCTGTTCTTCTACGAGAGCCGGCCCAACGTCACCAGCGACGCCGCCGCACTGTGCCTCAAGAGCGGCAACGCGGTGATCCTGCGCGGGGGCAAGGAGGCGATGCACTCCAACCGCGCCATCGTGAATGTGGTGGCTGACGCCCTTCGCGAGTCGAAGATCGACCCCGCCGCGGTTCAGCTCGTCGAACACGCCGACCGCGCGCTCGTCCCCCCGCTGCTGAAGCTCGACCGCTACATCGACCTGGTCATCCCGCGCGGCGGCGAGAGCCTGATCCGCGCGGTGGTCAAGGACTCGACCATCCCCGTGCTCAAGCACTTCACCGGCAACTGCCACGTCTACGTCGACTCGGCCACGCAGTCGATGGAGCGCGAGGTGCGCGACGTGTGCGTGAACGCCAAGACCAGCTACCCCGGCGGCGCCGTGTGCAACGCGGTGGAGCACCTGCTGTTCCACAAGGACGCTGCGCCGCGCCTGCTGGCCAAGGTGTGCGAGGACCTGGCCGCGAAGGGTGTGGAAATCCGCGGCGACGAACGGTCACGCGCGTTATACCCCAAGGCCAAGCCGGCGACCGAGGCCGACTGGGACACGGAGTACCTGAGCTTCATCGTCGGCGTGAAGGTCGTCGACTCGCTCGACGAGGCGGTCCGCCACATCAACGACCACGGCTCCCACCACACCGACGCGATCCTGACCGAGAACGCGCGGGCGGCCGACCAGTTCGTCCGACGGGTCGACTCGGCCAGCGTGATGGTCAACGCCAGCACCCGCTTCGCCGACGGCGGCGAGTACGGCCTGGGCGCCGAGATTGGCATCAGCACTGATAAGCTGCACGCCCGCGGACCCATGGGGGCGTCGGACCTGACCACGTACAAGTGGGTGGTGACGGGCGAGGGGCACGTCAGGTAACCTGCGACCGAGGCAAACATGACACTCAAGTCGCGCGCGACGATCGAGGACCTTTCTCACTCCGACGGCAAGGCGGAAATTGTTAACGGGGAAATCGTACTCATGTCTCCAACCGGTGATGACCCGGGCTATGCCGGCGACGAAATCCTCGTTTCGTTGAGACTGTACGTGCGACAAACGAAGCGCGGGCGGGCCGTCGGCGACAACAAGGGTTTCCGGGTACGACTTCCGCACCGGGAGTCCTTTAGCCCGGACGCGGCGTTCTACGTCGGACCCCGCGGCGGAATGGGTTTCTTTGAAGGGGCGCCGCTGTTTGCCGCAGAAGTCCGCAGCGCGGGTGACTACGGACCGTTTGCCGAACGCGCGATGGCGGAAAAGCGCTCGGACTACTTTGCCGCAGGCACGCTCGTCGTCTGGGACGTAGATTTAATGAGTGACGACGTCGTTCGGGTGTATCGCGCCGCCACTCCCGACGCTCCCACCGTCTACCGCCGTGGCGACGTAGCCGAAGCCGAGCCAGCGGTCCCCGGTTGGTCGATGCCGGTGAACGACCTGTTCCCCGAGTGAACCCGCCGCGATACTCTTTGTCCCATGGGACGCTTCCTCCCGACTGCATTCGTTGCCTTCGCGCTCGCAACCGCCGCCGCCTGCTTCGCCGGCGACAACTGGCCGCAGTTCCGCGGGCCGACGGGCCAGGGTGTTTCGGATTCCACGGGGCTGCCGGCAACGTGGTCCGAGACGCAGAACGTCGTCTGGAAGACCGCGATCCACGGCAAGAGCCACTCGTCGCCGGTCGTCTGGGGCGACCAGGTCTGGGTCACGACCGCTACCGAAAAAGGCGACCACCTTTCGGCGCTGTGCGTCGACAAGAACGACGGCCACGTCGTCTTCGACCTCAAGCTATTCGACGTCGCCACGCCGCAGTACGCGCACCCCTTCAACAGCTACTCCTCCCCGACGCCGGCGATCGAAGAGGGGCGCGTCTACATCACCTTCGGCTCGCCCGGCACGGCGTGCCTCGACACGAAGACCGGGAAGGTCCTCTGGGAGCGACGCGATTTCGTGTGCAACCACTGGCGCGGCGCCGGCTCATCACCGGTGATCTGGAACGACCTGCTGTTCCTACCGTTCGACGGCGCCGACTACCAGTACGTCGTGGCGATGAACAAGCACACCGGCAAGACGGTGTGGAAAGTCAACCGTGGCATCGACTACCAGGACCTCGACCCCAGCGGCAAGCCCGAAGCCGGCGGCGACTGGCGCAAGGCGTTCTCGACGCCGCGCCTGGTCACGTTCGGCGACGGCACGCCGGTGCTGATGAGCCTCGGCTCCAAGGCGCTCTACGGCTACGAGCCGGCGACGGGCAACGAACTGTGGCGGGTGGAGAATCGCAAGGTCCATTCCGGCAGCGCCACGCCGGTCGTCGGCAAGGACATGATCTACATCAACATGGGCCACGGCCAAGCGGAACTGTGGGCAGTGCGCCCGGGGGGGAGCGGCGTGGTCACCGACTCTCATGTCGCGTGGAAGCTCCGCGGCAACGTGCCGACGCGCTCGTCGGTGCTGCTGCACGACGGCCTGATCTACATGGTTGACGACGGCGGCATCGCGAGCTGCGTGGACGCGGCGACGGGCAAGAAGGTCGGCTCGAAGCGCATCGGCGGCGAGTACTCGGCGTCGCCGCTGCTGGCCGACGGGCGGATCTACTTCTTCAGCCAGGACGGCAAGACCACAGCGATCGAGCCGGGGCGCGAGATGAAGGTGGTGGGCGAGTCGAAGCTGGACGAGGGCTTCATGGGCTCGCCGGCGGTCAGCGGCAAGTCGCTGATTCTCCGCACCGCGTCGCACCTGTATCGGATCGAAGCGAAGTAGTCATACCGCACGCACGCCTGTCGAGGAAGCCGCGCAGACGCCACGCGGGCTTCGTCGCTACCGATGGCGCTTCTTCCCCTTGCCCTTCTTGTCGTGCTTGTCCTTCCCGTCGTCACCGTGGCCCTTGTCGTCGCCCTTGTGGTCGTCGCCGTCGGAGCCCTTGTGGGAACCCTTCTTGTGTCCCTTTGACTTGTTCTTCTTCTCCTTCTTGGGCTTCTTTTCCTTCTCGCCCTTCCCCTCGTCATCGTCGCCCTTGTCGTCGTCGTCACCGTTGTCGTCGCCGCCGCCCCTGCCGCCGTGGTCGTCGTCATCGCCATCATCCTCGGCGGGCACCGGCGTCGGCGGCGGCTCGGGGGTCGGTTCTGGCGTAGGTTCTGGGGTCGGCTCCGGCGTCGGTTCGGGCGTCGGAGCGGGCGGGAGTTCTGTAACGCCCACGAAGTCGCGGACCGCGGACGCGTTCTCGGCGCCTTGTTTGGTCCAGGTGACGCCCGACGGGAGCGCCACTTCAGCGACTCTGTCCTGGCCGTCGCCGGCGATCAGTGTCATTGACGCCAGGCCGGCCGGTCGTGCGGCCGCGTCGACGGCGACCCAGTCGTCGCCGGCGCCGGTGTCGATCGTAATCTTCGCCTTGTTCGCGAACTGGATCGGGGTGTAGGCCACGCCGATCAGCAGCGCCTGCTGTGGCGTCGCCGCCACGGCGACGCTGGCGGCAGTGGCACTTGCGGTCGTTGAAGACCCCGTTGCGGCAGAGCCCGCAGCAGCGGCCCGCGCCCGAGCGGCCGCCTTCGCCGCCGCGCCGCGCGGCTTTTTCACGTGCGGCTTCTTCGCATGGCCCTTGGCCTTGTGCTTACCTCGCTTGCCGTGGGCGCTCGCCGCGGTGGGATCGGCGCCCGCTTCGACGGCCGGCCCTGCGGTTACCGATGCGGCCGTCGCCGGCGCGGCGACGGTTGCGGCTGATGCGACCGCCGGTGTAATCATGATCGGCGTGTCCCCGGCCGTTACGTCGAACGCGCGGATCGTGCCGGTCACGACGCCGTCTGCACCGGTGCCGCTGGAAACTTCGACCAGGTTGCTCCCGTCGTTCAGCTTCACCGTCAGCGACGCCGCCGCCGAGGTGTCGAGCAGCGACTCCACTCCGATGAACTGGACCGTCTGCGTCTTCTGCCCGTCCTGGCTGACGACCTTTCCCTCGGCGGCGCCGGGGCCGGGCGTGATTGTTTCGGTCACGCTGACGCCCGCGGGCGCGCCGGTGATGACCACTGCGTCGGCCCCGCCGCCGCCGTTGAAGCGGACCGTGATCGGCGCGCCCGCGACACCCACCAGCCCGGACGATGTGTCGATCGTGAGCGAGTCGTCCCCCCCGCCGCCCTCGATCTGAATCGACTGAACGGCCGAGAGCCGGAACAACGCTATGCCGCCGCCCTGGACCTGCACGTCGGTGCCGGCGTCATTGAGGCGGACGACGAACGCGTCCGCCGCGTCTGTGCCGGTCAGCAGGACCACGCCTTCGGTCGACAGCGTGGCGGCCAGCAGCGCGCGTCGCTCCAGCGGGTCCATCACCGCCTGCGGCGCTGCCGCGGACGAAAATCGCTTGCCGATCCCTAACCGCTTCAGCACGGATGCGAGGCTTTGCATGCGCACCTTCTCCTTTGATTTGACAACCCGGCGATCCTTCATAACCCCAGGCGCCGGCGGTTTGCCGGATCCGGGCAGATTTCGCCCGCGGCGGTGAGGGCCCGACGGCGTTGCCGCTACGGTCCGAAATGTTGGATGCGGGTCCAGTAGCCGCCGGCGCAGTCACCCACTGCGTACGAGATCGGGCGGTATCCGCCCGGTTCGACCGGGGCGGTCCGAGTCACACTACCCGACGGACAGGGAACGTGTAAGCGTCATAGTTGGCGTTTCGAAGCCGGCGCGTCGCAAAAAAAAGACCGGGCCAACCTTGCCGTTATAAACGGCAAGGTTTGCCCGGTCTGCGGCCGTGCCGCGGTTAGTTGGAAATGATAGCGATGCGAAAGACGTTGGGCTCTCGCTGCGCGTCCCTTCTAAGGCTTCACCACCTCGATGATGCCCTGCGTCTTGATCACCATCTGGTTCTCGTCGAACAGGTGGAAGCTCTGCACGAGCAGTTCCTGGCTGCGGCGCTCGATGTCGAGGACGCTCAGGAAGCCGCCGGTGCCGTCGTTGTTCGCGGGGCTGTCGGAGACCATCAGCTCGCGCTTCTGGGCGTAGGTGGTGATCTCGTGGCGGGTGGCGTCGTAGAGGGTCTGGCTGAGCTGCTCTTCCTGCGTGCTGATCATGTACCGGATCCCGCCGACGGCGGTCTCGTGATACTTCTCACCCCGACACGGAATCGACTGCAGGAGGTTGCGGTCGGTGAGGGCCGGGTCGTTGTTGGCGACGATCACTTCCACCAGCGTCTGCTTGGCGGTGGTGAAGGTGACGACGTGCCCGCCTTCGACGAGCCAGATGTCGGCTTCGTACGTCCGGCGGACGACCTTCTCGGTGCCGAGGATCTTAAATAGCTCGGGGTGAAGCGGGCGCTGATACAACAGGAGCGTCAGGCCCCCGGAACGACGTTGTTTAGTTCGGTTTGGCATAGGTGTGGCGTCCGTGCTCTTAAATTCCGGTGACGAGCATGCGCTCATCACATTGTGACAAAAAGTACGATCGTACGACTTAAACCCGAGTACACTGGGGGGCAGGTCGGTGGACCGCCCCAACGACAGATTGGGGGAGGGGCATGTCAGCCCTATCCAACCGGGCCCGCCCTCCCGTCCTGAGTTGTCGAATTCCAACGGGCAAAACCGCCGAAAGCGACTCACCCGCAAGACGTTTCTGTCAAGACGGGGGCATTATAAGGGGCTAACCGGAAAGTGATACAAAATAATTCCTACCGCCAAGGTATGGCAGGAAGACGTCACGGAAGGGCCAGCAAGACGAGGATATCGTAAGCGGCATGTGTAGCGGCGGTTACACCAAATCCCCGCGTGAGGAACAGCACGCCGAAATAAATTCCGGCCAACGTCCGAAAGGCAAAAGTGCGCCAACTCGCCACCGCGTGCCAGTGGAACGCCTCGCTGCCTAAGTAATGGTAAGCCGAGAACATGACGGCGCTTAGGAGGACCACCGTCAGCCCCGTCATCTTGGCGGGAAACAGGAGGAGGTCTTTGATGACTAAGCTCAGCACTGTCAGGATGATAAGCCGAAACACAAGCTCTTCGTAGATCCCTGCCCCCAAGCACAAAACCATCAACTCGCGTGGCGGAAGTCCCGACACGGCTGACTGCGCCGGAGCTGCGGCAAGGGGCACCGCCCGGAACAGGTGGGCGAGGGCGATGCCCATCGCGATCAGCGGGATGCTCAGAAGCACTGCCTCCGCCGCGATCCCTCCTAAGGCCGTCCACCGGATTTTCCACGGGTCGCGACGGGCGACGTGCCAGGCGATGAGAATCCCCGCCAACGCCATGGCCGGAAGGTGCTGGCCGGTCGCGCCGAACAGGCTGAAAAACTGCTGGAGGAGCGTAAAGGCGATGATGTGCTGCGGCGCGCCCTGCGACGCGCTCGATCCAACTCCTCGCCATCCGCCCAAGCCAGTCCCGACCTCATAGATCATGATGAGGGGCAGGACGAACGCCAGGCTCACCAGTGGCGTGCGCGAGTGCTCGAAGTAGCCCGGCCGCGCGCCAGACTTCTCGGGTGCCGCCTTCGCCGCCGCCGCAACCGGCAGGGCGCCGCCGTCGATTGGTCCCGCGCGGCTCATCGTCGGTCCCCCCCGCCGCTGCCCCCGCCGATCCGCTCGGGCCCGACTGCCTTCGGCTCGGCCGGCTCCTGGCAGACGCGCGTAATCCGTACCGACTTGTTCCCGCGCAACTGCCCCACCTGCCCCACGAACTTGTTCCGCCCTTCGACCTGGATCAGCACGTCCCGCTCGATTGCCTTGTCCGTAGTAATCACGTCACCGGCCTGGAGCGACAGCAGGTCCTGGAGCTTGATCGTCGTCTGCGCCAGGAACGCCCGCACCTCGACCGGCGCGTTATTCACGTTCCGCGTCAGCTTCCGGACGTGATCCTCCTGGCCGCCCTTCCGCTGGTAGCTGAACCAGTTCTGGGCCGCCAACACGCCCATGATCGGCTCGATCACGTTGTACGGGATGCACAGGCTCATCGTGCCGGCGCGGTTGCCCATCTTCAGCTCGAACCCGATCACCACCACCGTCTCGTTCGGCGGCACGATCTGCACGAGCTGCGGGTTGCTCTCGAAATCCGCCAGGCTGAACGTGGCCGGCGTGAGGTTGCTCCAGGCTTCGGACAGGTGCTGGGTCGCCCGGTCCGTGATGCGCTGCACCAGCCGCTGCTCGATCTGCGTGAGCGGCCGCTGCGGGATAAAAAGGTCGGCATTACTGCCGCCGAGCAGGCGGTCGATGATCGGGTAGATGATCAGCGGGCTGATCTCAAGACACAGTTGCCCGTCCAACTGCTCCGCCTTCAAGAGGTTAAAGCACGTCGGGTTGGGCAGCGAGTGAATGAATTCGCTGTAGGTGAGCTGCTCGATGTGGGCGACGGAGACTTCGATGATCGTGCGCAGGTAGCCCGACAGGGCCGCGCCGAAGTTCCGCCCGAAGCCCTCGTGCAGGGCCTCGAGCGCACGCATCTGGTCCTTGCTGACACGCTCAGGACGTTTGAAATCGTAAACGGTAACGTCGGCCGGCTGCGCGCCCCCGCCGCCCCCGCCGCCGGGAAACACCTGCGGCATCTGCGCCGGCTCCGCCCGCATCTGGCCCGCGTCCACCGCGGCCAGAAGGGCGTCGACTTCGGATTGGTCGAGAATATCTCCCAAAGCTCAACAAGAGTGCCCGGCGGCGGCGGCGAAAAGGCGCAGCCGGCGCGGGCGCGGCCTCCCTGCCGCTCTCGATCATTATCGGACCCGGCGGGCGATTTTCTACAGTGGCGCGGTCGAAGGGGCATGACAGGGCGCCGCGCATTGCGAACACTGCAGACGGTGCCAACCAGTTAGCGGGCGTGCGCAGCACGCCGGGTTCGGCGCGTGGCAACGCGTCATTCGCTCGACCGTCCCGTCAGTTGTGCCACCGTCTCCACCAGCACGTGCGGGTCCACCGGCTTGGCCAGGTGGGCTTCGAATCCGGCGGACAGCGCCTTGGCGCGGTCTTCCGCCCGCGCGTACGCGGTCAGGGCGACCGCCGGCACGGGCCGGCCGTTGCCCGGGCGGGTGTCGAGGGTGCGGATCTCGCGGATCAGCTCGTAGCCGTCCTGGATCGGCAGGCCAATGTCGCTGGCGATCACGTCGTAGCGGCTCTTGGAGAGACTGGCGCGGAATGCCGCCACCGCCTGTGCCGCCGATTCCACCGCGGTGACCTCCGCGGCGCAGCGCTCCAGCACCCACTTCATCACGGTGCGCGTTCCCGCGTCGTCCTCCACGAGGAGCACACGGACGCCGTCGAGCACCGGCTTGGCCACGAACGCCGGCGGCGGCGCCGCCTTCGGGCCGAGGCGCGAGGGGAACGCCACTCCGGGGCGGACTTCGACGACGGGGAGCTCGACGGTGAACATCGAACCGTGGCCCGGGCCGGCGCTGTCGGCGCGGATGGTGCCGCCGTGCAGCTCGACCAACTGTCGGCAGATCGCCAAGCCGAGGCCCAGGCCGCCGTAGGCGCGGGTGGTGCTGGCGTCGGCCTGGCGGAAT